>Ga0335085_10006251_pt1 | contig 18850 bp, 14 predicted proteins | sample Lox_Sample_45_FD_206712 | JGI IMG/M metagenome (GOLD analysis project Ga0335085, IMG submission 206712) | Soil microbial communities from Loxahatchee National Wildlife Refuge, Florida, United States - Lox_Sample_4.5 | ecosystem: Environmental > Terrestrial > Soil > Wetlands | place: USA...
GATGTGATCAAGGTGCTGCGGCCGCTGTTCGCCGAGGTGGCAGTCGCGGTGCAACAGCAGGGCAATGCAACAACAAATGTCGCACGCAGCGCAACCGAAACCCTGCGTTTTGCCGACTCCGTATCAGAAGGTGCTTCCGAAATCCGCGACGCTGCGATGGGCGCGAATGCCCACGGGAAATCCGTGGAACAACACGGAAAAGGCGTTATCGGACTCGCCGAAAAGCTCAAGACGCGGACGACGATATTCTTGCGTCAAAGCGAGGCCGGGGACCGCAGGCGGCATGACCGCCTGCCCTGCGAAATCGGCGTCGAGCTTCGAACGAACGGCCGCGTCATTCGCGGTCGGACCGCCGATATTTCGGAAGGCGGCGCGCTGGTCCGCGTCGATGATCATCAATCGATCGTTGCGGGCGTCATTCTGGAGGCGACGATCGACGGCATCGGCGCGACACGCGTTCGCGTGGCCAACAAGTCGTCGCTTGGATTGCACCTCGAATTTATGGAAATGGGTTCCGGCGCGCGCGCGAATTTGGAGCGAAAGCTCGCTTCGATCCGCGAGGAGAACCGCGAAATCATTTCGCGGGCGGTCGACGCAGCAAACGATATCTCGCGGCGCTTCGAAGGCCTTATCGAAGCGGGAGCGCTAAGCCGCGCCGACCTGTTTGACAACGACTACATACCAATCGAGGGCACCGATCCGCAGCAGTATCGGACCCGATTTCTTTCGACGTTGGAGGAGGTGTTGCCACCGATCCAGGAGCCGTTGCTTGCAGGCGATGGGCGAATGGTTTTTTGCGCAACGGTCGATCGCAACGGCTACTTGCCGGTCCACAATCGCAAATATTCCTTGCCGCAACGGGCGGGTGAGACCGTTTGGAATACGGCGAACTCACGCAATCGCCGGATCTTTGACGACCGCGCCGGCCTCGCCTCCGGGCGCAATGTGCGTCCCTACCTTATTCAGGTCTATCCGCGCGACATGGGCAACGGCGTGACCATCATCGTGCGCGAGGTTGACGCGCCGATCCGCGTGTTTGGTAAACACTGGGGCGGCTTCCGCACCGCCTATACGCTTTGAGAGATGACCCGCGCACCGGACCCAAGTGCCGGCTTGGCGGCTTCGGCTAATCTCTGCGGCCCCTCAGCCAACCTTCGAGATAGACCAGCGCCATGGCGCGCTCATCGTCGGTGGCGCGGCGAAAGGCGCTATCGTAAAGCGGCTTGACCCAGGCCTCATCGGAACTGGCGCAGTCCTTGCTCAAAGTGAGCCACATCAGGCCGCGCGCCGCCTGCCGCGGTACTCTCCCGCCCTGAAACAGCAGGTCACCCAGCGCCGCCTCGGCGCGGCAATCACCTTTGGTCGCGGCAAGCAGCAGCCAGCGGGCTGCCTGGTGCGGATTGCTCGGCGTACCGTCGAGATAGAGGCGACCGAGCTGATACTGCGCGTCGGCATCGCCGAAATACGACGCTGCGTAGCCGAACAACTCGCGGGCGCGCGCGGTATCCTGCATGACAGTCGAGTTGGGAATACCAGTAAGATAGTAGTGCCCGAGCGCGACGAAGGCATTGGCGACGATCCGCGCCTGCGCGGTGCCCGGCGTCTCGTCAGGATGCGCATCGGCGATCCGGCTGAAATAAGCGAACGCCCGCTGGTCGTCCCGGGGGACGCCGTCGCCGGCCGCATACATGCGCCCGACCTTCCATTGTGCCGCGACGTGACCCTGATCGGCGGCGTATTGAAGAGCAGTCAGTGCTTTGGCCTTTTCTCCGCCATCCGGCACCGCGCCTGGGCCGCGCAATCCGTCGCTCGGTGAAAGCAAAGCCGTGTTTGGTGCGGTTGTTCCATCGAACGAGAAAGCCGGTCCAGACACAAGTCCGAGGCCGAGCCCGCCAATCGCAGCGACCAGCAGGCCACTTGCGGCGAACCGCGTCATTTTCTCAGATGTCCGCATAGCACGCTTTCTCAACAGCCCCTCCGGGATGGGTAACCGCGCCGTTGCGCGCCGACCCGACCTGCTGGGCGTATTTCCACAAATAGCCGGACGTGAATTCTTCATCGCGCGGCTTCCATTTCCGTGCGCGCCGGTCGAGCTCACTTTTGCTCAACTTGACGTCGAGGATGGCTTTTTCCGCGTCTAACTCGATGATGTCGCCGTCGCGAATAAGCGCGATCGGACCGCCGACCGCCGCTTCAGGCCCAACGTGACCGACGCAGAAGCCGCGTGTAGCGCCGGAGAAACGGCCGTCGGTGATCAGGGCAACTTTGTCGCCCATCCCCTGACCGTACAGCGCCGCCGTTGTCGACAGCATCTCGCGCATACCGGGGCCGCCCTTGGGTCCTTCGTATCGGATCACCAGCACGTCGCCTTCCTTGTACGTCCTGTTCTTCACCGCCTCGAAACAGGCTTCCTCGCCATCGAAGCAGCGCGCCGGTCCGGAGAAATGCAAGCGCTCCATCCCGGCAACCTTAACGATGGCGCCATCGGGTGCCAGGTTACCTTTGAGACCAACAACGCCGCCCGTGGGCAGCATCGGCTTGTCGGCCGGATGAACCACATCCTGATCTTTATTCCACTTCACCGATTTGAGGTTCTCAGCAATCGTGCGGCCGGTGACGGTCACGCAGTCGCCATGCAGGAAGCCATGATCGAGCAGCGTCTTCATCAACAACGGCACGCCGCCAGCTTCGAACATGTCTTTGGCGACATAACGGCCGCCCGGTTTCAAATCCGCGATGTAAGGTGTCTTTTTGAAGACTTCGGCGACGTCGAACAGATCGAACGCGATCCCACACTCGTGGGCGATCGCCGGCAGGTGCAACGCTGCATTGGTCGAGCCGCCGGTTGCCGCGACAACCGCCGCCGCGTTCTCCAGCGCCTCCCGCGTTACGATATCGCGCGGGCGGATATTCTTGACGATGAGATCCATAATCATCTCACCCGCCAGCATGCAGAACTTGTCGCGGATCTCGTACGGCGCCGGCGCTCCGGCCGAATACGGCAAAGCGAGCCCGATGGCTTCTGATACGGTCGCCATGGTGTTGGCGGTAAATTGCGCGCCGCAGGCCCCCGCCGAAGGACACGCGTTCTGCTCGAGCGTATCGAGATCGGCATCCGACATGGCGCCGACCGAATGTTTGCCGACCGCCTCGTAGACGTCCTGAATGGTAACCGGCCGCCCTTTGAAAGTGCCGGGCAGGATCGAGCCCCCATAGATGAAGATCGACGGCACGTTGAGCCGGCACATGGCCATCATCATGCCGGGTTGCGACTTGTCGCATCCGGCAACGCCGACCACGGCGTCATAGGAGTGGCCCCGCACCGTCAACTCAATGGAATCGGCGATGACTTCGCGCGACGGCAGCGACGCCTTCATGCCGCCGTGCCCCATCGCGATACCGTCAGTCACGGTGATGGTGCAGAACTCGCGCGGCGTACCGCCGACCGCGGCGACGCCCATCTTGACCGCCTGGGCCTGCCGCATCAGCGCTATGTTGCAAGGAGCCGCTTCATTCCAGCAGGTCGCGACGCCGACGAAAGGCTGATGGATCTGCTCTTTGGTCAAACCCATCGCGTAATAGAACGCGCGGTGCGGCGCTCGCTCAGGCCCTTCGGTGGCGTGCCGGCTCGGCAGCCGCAATTTCAAATTGGTCTTGGCATCCATCGAACACTTGCGGGCCTATCCGGCCCCCTCGCCCCCTTCCGACTTCAAGGACGCAAAGCCGCCCTAAAAATCGAAAGTGCCGCAACAACCTGTCCCGCCAGCCCTGACGGACACGCAGCTATCGTGTCGAAAAATCCTATGGCCAAAAAGCGGCGCTTTGGACGCGTGCAGTGCGGCATGGTCAAATGTTCCCTGCCTGTTGCGCTGCGGCCACAGATTTTTGCTAGAGAGCCATTCAGACTTAATTGCCGATTTACTATAAGTCACCCGGCCTGCGACGATGCGCCGATGCCACGGCGCCTCACCCGAAGCTTTTTCATCCGAAACGTTCACAAGGTCGCCGCCGATCTGATCGGCGCCACCCTTTTGTTCGATGGCGTTGGCGGACGCATTGTGGAGCTCGAGGCCTACGACCACACCGACCCTGCGGCACACAGTTTTCGCGGCCTGACCAGCCGCAACGCGGTCATGTTCGGTCCGGCGGGCTACGCCTACGTCTATCGCTCCTATGGCATTCACTGGTGCCTGAATCTCGTCTGTGAGCCGAAGGGCTCCGCCAGCGCCGTGCTGATCCGCGCCATCGAGCCGACCACCGGGCTTCCCGCCATGCGCCGGCGGCGTGGCGTTAGCGATGCCAGGCTGCTCTGCTCCGGGCCTGGCCGTCTTTGCGAGGCGCTACGCATTACCGGCACGGATGGCGGGCTCCGACTCGACAAAGCGCCGTTTGAACTTTTTGCCCGTTCCGATCCGGTGGAAGTGGTAACCGGCGTGCGCATCGGCATCACCAAGGCAGTGGACTTGCCCTGGCGTTATGGACTGAAGGGATCGAGGTTTCTCAGCAAGCCCTTTCCTGCTGCTCCTAAGTCTGGAGCCTAAACGCCGGATCGAACCCCAATTCTTGCCGCGCCTTGTCGATCCTCACCACGCCGTCGGCTTCAGCGATGTTGTAAATGCCCGGCGATCCGCGGGTGACGGCCAAGAACGCAGCATGCGCGGCGGCGTCAACATGGAGCGGCGCCCGCGCGTTGGGGGTGTTCCAGGTGCCGGGACCGTACAGCCGCCCGTAGCGCAGCACGATGCCGTCGATGCCGCCTGCGTTGAGTACGGCGTCTTCCAGGGCGCGAACGCCACGCGCCGAGATCACACCGGGCCCCTCACCCTCGGCCGAGACCAGGGGGTCGCTCTCACCATGCGGCTCAGGGCCGTCGGCATACGAAAAAGCGATGCTTTGCGCGATCAGCCGGCGGGCGCTGGCCGCCTGGGACGCCGCCACCAGATTGGCCGTCCCTTCGATGCGCAGAAGGGAATTACGCGCCAGCCAGTCGGCGAGGTGCGCGGGGTCGTTGACTTGCGGCAGATCGGTCAGTTGATGAATGACCACGTCCGGCCGCGCCCGGACGACCGCATCCCGCAGCGCAGGCTTATCGAAAACATCGACGACAACCGGTTCGACGCCGCTGGTCTTCAGGTCGTCCGCTTTCGCGGCGGAACGCGTCGTGCCGGTGACAGTGTGGCCGGCGGAAATCAGCAGCGGCGTCAGCCGCCGTCCGATCGCGCCGCCCGCTCCGGCAAGAAAAATCCGCACAAGGACCGTCAGTGATACGCGACGATGAATTCGCAACCGGCTTCGGTCGGAAATGTCCGCGGGATCTTGCCGGTCTTCAGCTCGAATTCGAACACCACCGCGTCATCGTGGCAGCACAGATAGGCATGCTCGCCGTCGGGCGCGAAGCCAAAACCCATTGGGCTCTTTTTGGTCGGGAACGATGCGATCCGCTTCAATCCGTCGGCGGCGTAGATCGCGGCGTGCTCTCCTTTGTTCGACGACACCACGACGTAGCGATTATCCGGCGACACGCGCACACGCCGCATTTGCGGATTGATCGGGTTTGCTTCGTCGATCGCAATCGTTTGCTGCACGGCGTGGCTGCGCGCCTCGATCGCATAGAACTGGGGCGCCGTCTGCGCGCAGACGTAAAGCGTGGCGCCGTCGGGCGAAATGGCGAGCCCTTCGGTCACTTGCGGCAGCTTGATGCGATCGACGACGGCGCGGCGGTCGACGTCGACCACGATCACATCTGTGGTCTTGACCGAAACAAACGCCTTGCCGGTCGCATGGCTGATCGCGACCCAATGCGCGGTGCTGCCGACATCGATCCGCTGCACCTTGTCGGTGGCGGGATCAATGACCAGCACGGCGTTGCCGAGTTCACCCGAGCACCACACCGCACCCGCCTGATCCATCATGACGCCGTGTGGCGCGTAAGTTGCGCCAAGATCAATGACGCGGCTCAGCGATTGCGACGGCAGGTCGATGACGACGATGCGGCGGTCCGGGTTCACGCGTTTGATGAAAATCCCATCGCCGTAAACCGAGCCGTAGGCGGTCCGCCCGTCGGCGGAGAGCGCAAGCTCGTGAGTGGAGCCCGGCATGTCGATGGTCTTCGACAGCGTCAGCGTCTCGGCATCGAGAAAATGCACCTTGTGCGCAGTCTTTGCCGTCACGATCAGGTTCCGGCCGCCCGGCCGGTTGTTCAGATCGACCATGTAAATACCTCTCGGCAATCAACGCGCAATGCAATCTATCACGAGACCGCGTCGCGCACCCGCGCGGTGTCAAAATACTCGTAGAACTCGATCGCTTTGCCGCCGGCAAAGCGCCAGGAATCCGCCTTCGGCGATACCACAACCTTGCCGTTTCGCTTAAAGCGCCACGAACAACGCCCAAGCATCACGACACGGTCGCCCTGGGCGACGTAATGCTCGGCTACGTATTCGATCATCTCCCAGTCCTGCGTGATGCCGGCGAAATATTTTCCAAGCTCGTCGCGGCTTTGATAGGCCGTCAAATAGGGCGTGCCGTGGCCCCCTTGGGCAATCGACCCGAATTTTATGTTGTCGGCGCAAATCGCTATCCAGAAATCGGCGCTGCCGCCCTTGCTTTCGGACCACCGGGTATAAGCTTGTTTGAGGATGGCTACGTTCTGAGCTTCATCGGACATGGTCGCTCTCCACGCTGATGCGGTTCGACGTATAGTTGTAGCCGCGCCGTGGCCAGGCACGCAACGCCGTCGAGTCCCTGCCCTTATCCCCGCAGTACTCGTTCCCCCCCAACATTGCCAACTTGGCTAGCGGCCAAATCCGAACATCACGCCGCGCCTTTGAGCCGCTCCAGCGCTTCGGCGATTTTGCTCTTGCGCGCCTGCGCCTCGTCGCGCTTTTCCTTTTCTTCCTCGACCACATCCTCCGGCGCGCGTGCTACGAAATTGGGATTCCCGAGCTTGGCGTCGACGCGGGCGATGTCGGCATCGCACTTCGCCATTTCCTTGGCGAGCCGCGCGCGCTCGGCGGCGAGATCAATCACGCCAGCAAGCGGTAGCTCTACGACCTCGCCGCGTACAACGAGTTGCACCGCACTTTGCTGATGCGCGGGCGCCCTGCTTACGTCTGAGATTCTGGCCATCCGCTTTATGAATTCAGACCAGCGCTCGGCCCTGTCCCAAACCTGATCACCCACCCTGACCATAACCAGCGGCAGCGGCACGTTAACGTTCATCTCCGCGCGAACTGAACGGATTGCGGTGATGAGATCGATGACCCAGCCTATTTCGGCCTCTGCTTTTGTGTCGCCGATGCCTTCGAGCGAAGGCCATTCGCCGAGAGCGAGGAGCGTCTCGCGTCGTGTCGAGGCTGTGACGGCCCACAATTCTTCTGTAATGAACGGCATGAACGGGTGCAAAAGCTTTAGGATTTCGTCACGCGCCCAAGCCACCATGGCTCTGGTCTCGTCCTTTCCTGAGCCATCAGGACCGGTAAGTAACGGCTTCGCGAGTTCAAGGTACCAGTCGCAGTAGGTATTCCAAACGAAGCGGTACGCAGCGGCTGCGGCATCGTTGAAACGGTACACGACGATCGCTTCGGTGATCTCCGCTGCGGTCTTTGCCGTTTCGTGGGCGATCCAACGGTTGAGAATTTCTTTTGTCCCACGCGGATCGAAGCCCTCGATCGTCGCGCAGCCATTGATCTCGGCGAAGCGGGCGGCGTTCCAGAGCTTGGTTGCAAAGTTGCGATAGCCGGCGACACGTTCTGAAGACAGCTTGATGTCACGCCCCTGGGCCGCCATCGCGGCGAGCGTAAAGCGCAGCGCGTCGGCGCCGTATTCGTCGATCAGCGCCAGCGGGTCGATGACGTTGCCCTTCGACTTCGACATCTTGGCGCCAGTGGCATCGCGCACCAGCGCGTGGATGTAGACGGTGCGGAACGGCACCTCTTTCCTAAAATGCAGCCCCATCATCATCATCCGGGCGACCCAGAAAAAGATGATGTCGAAGCCGGTAACCAGCACGCTGGTCGGATAAAAGCGCTTCAGTTCCGGCGTCTGGTCGGGCCAGCCCAGCGTCGAGAACGGCCACAGCGCCGACGAGAACCAGGTGTCGAGCACGTCTGGATCGCGCCAAATCGGCTCCCAGCGTGGCTTTCCTTCCACCTCATCGTCGATTACGCGTTGGAATATGGGATCGAGCTCGTCGGTCGGCGGCGACCGCAGTATCCGAATTTCGCACCCGTATTTCCGCTGCGCTAATTCAATTGCTTCGGCTTCGGTCTCTGCGACGAAAATCTCTGGATCGTCGAGAATGGACGCCCATTGTTGATGAGCAACTTCCTTTCGACCATACCATCCTGGAATCTGATGGCCCCACCATATTTGCCGAGAAATGCTCCACGGCTGGATGTTCTCCATCCAGTTAAAAAACGTCGCTTCCCATTGAGTAGGCACGAAGGCAGTCTTGCCCGTCTGTACCGCTTCGATTGCGGGCTGAGCCAACGTCGCGGCTTTAACGTACCATTGGTTGGTGAGATATGGCTCGATGATCTCGCCTGACCTGTCGCCATGCGGCACGGTATGAGTTGTTTGTTCGATCTTTTCGATCAAACCGCGCGTCTCAAGTAAGCTAACGATCCGCTTTCGCGCCTCAAAGCGGTCTAGTCCATCAAGCGAAAGTACATCATTGCTCTCTTGGGTTGCTTGCGAACCGACCGTCAGTGGACCGGCAGAGTGCATGCCATCTAAGAACGCAATATTGCCTTGTAGTTGAACGCGACCTTCACCATCAAGGACATTGACGAGCGGCAGATTGTGCCGCTTCCCAACCTCAAAATCGTTGAAGTCGTGCGCCGGTGTGATCTTCACCGCGCCTGAGCCTTTTTCGGGATCGGCGTAGTCGTCGCCGATGATCGGGATGCGGCGGCCGACCAGCGGCAGGATCGCGTGTTTGCCGATCAGATGCTTGAGCCGCTCGTTATCCGGATGCACGGCGATGGCGGTATCGCCGAGCATGGTCTCAGGCCGCGTCGTGGCGACCACGATAAACTCGTCGCGGCCTTCGATCGGATATTTGATGTACCAAAGCGAGCCCTTGGTCTCGACCTGCACTACTTCAAGATCGGAGATCGCGGTCTTGAGCTTCGGGTCCCAGTTGACCAGCCTTTTGTCCTTGTAGATCAGGCCGGCGCGATAGAGTTCCACGAACACTTTCGCCACCGCGCGCGAGAGGCCTTCGTCCATGGTGAAGCGCTCGCGCGACCAGTCGCAGGAGGCGCCGAGCCGCTTGAGCTGGCCGATAATGGCGCCGCCTGACTCGGCCTTCCATTCCCACACCCGCTTGATGAACGCCTCGCGGCCCATTTCGCGACTGCCGGGCTGCTGGCGCTCCATCAACTGGCGCTCGACCACCGCCTGTGTGGCGATGCCGGCGTGATCGGTGCCCGGCTGCCAGAGCACGTCCTTGCCGCGCATGCGCTCGAAGCGGCAGAGAATGTCCTGCAGGGTGTTGTTGAGCGCATGCCCCATATGCAGCGAGCCGGTCACATTGGGCGGCGGAATAACGATGCAGTACGGCGCGGCTTTGGCGCGCTCGGGCCTCCCGGCGCGGAAGGCGCCAGCGTCCTCCCAGGCCGCGTAAATGCGGCCTTCGACGGCGGCGGGCTGATAGGTCTTGTCAATCGTCATTGTACGGTTTCCGCCGCGCGGCAGCGCTTAACTGCAACGCGGTCATTCCAGAAAACGGGTATCCGCGGCCGCGGCGGTGGCCTAAGAAACCCGCGCCGCGCGCACTGTCAACGCCGGTGTTCCTGCGCCGCTTTGGCACAACCGCCTGCCCAGCGAGTTAACCCGCGCCGTGCTGTCGCCCCTTAACGCCCCGCCCGCTTCGGCGCAGAAAATTCCGACCCGCTCGATCCTGCTGCTGGCGGCGGCGGGCTTTGCGGCGCAGGCGCAAGTGCGCGTCACCGATTCGCTGTTGCCGCAAATCGCCACCGACTTTCAGACTACCGTCGGCGTCGCCGCGATCGTGGTCACCGCCTATGCCATCACCCACGGCACCATTCAGTTCGTGGTCGGCCCGGTGGCCGACCGCTTCGGCAAATATCGCACGGTCGCCATCATCAGTGTGCTTGCCGCCGTACTGGTCGCGGTGTGCGGCACCGTCTCGACACTGCCGCAGCTCGCGCTCGCCCGGCTGGCGACCGGCGCAGTCGTCGGCTGGGTCATCCCGGTGTCGATGGCCTACCTCGGCGACGTGACCCCGGCCGATCGCCTGCAGCCGCTGCTGGCGCGATATGCGTCGGGCTACATTTTCGGCCAGTTGTTCGGGCAGGCCGCCGGCGGCGTGCTGGGCGACTGGTTCGGCTGGCGCAATGTGTTCTTTGCACTCGCCGCCATGTTCGCGCTGGCGGCCGCTGGCCTCGTCGTGGAACTCATCATCAATCCGCAGACCCGCGTATCAGGCAAATCGGTCGACTCCCGAGGATTCATCGGAAATTACGCGGCGGTCGTATCGAATCCGTTTGCCCGCATCATCATCGCCATCGCGTTCATCGAAGGCGCATTGGCTTGGGGCGCGTTTGCTTATATCGGCGCAAGCCTGCACTCTCGTTTCGGCCTCAGCTATACGCTCATCGGCATTACGGTCGCGTTCTTCGGCATTGGCGGATTGATCTATGCCGGGCTGGTGCGGCAGTTTGTGAAACGACTGGGCCAAATCGCTCTTCCGGTCGCCGGCGGACTAATCATAACCGGCGCCTACATCGTGCTCGGGCTTCAGACCGTATGGTGGCTGGCGCCGATCGCAGTCACCGCGATCGGCCTTGGCTTCTACATGTTCCACAACACGCTGCAGACCATCGCCACGCAGATGACGCCGCAAGCCCGCGGCACCGCGGTCTCGATCTTCTCCTCGGCGCTTTACCTCGGGCAGACAGCGGGCGTCGCGGTCGGTGCGCTCGTTATCGATCGAGCCGGCGCGGTGCCGATATTCCTCGGCACCGCGGCCGCATTTCCCGTGCTCGCGGTCTGGTTCGCGTACGAATTACACCGCCGGCCGGCGCACTGATTGACCGCGGCCGTCCTTCGAGGCCCGCGCCAAAGCGCGGGCACCTCAGGATGAGGCGAGCAATGACTAGCGCCGTTACGCCTTGACCAGCGGCACCTTCGGCACCGAGCCGCGGCGTGGCGGCGAGTTGCCACCAGGTCCGCCGCCCGGCGGCTTGCGACGCGGCGATGACCTTCGCTTCTTGGCACGGCGCGGCTCTGGCAGCTTTTCCGGCCGCGGCTTAACCGGGCCCTCGGGATACTCAAACCCGAGCTTGGTCTTGCCGTTTTCGTCGGTGGTCACGACGACGCGCACGTGGCCGCCCGATTTCAGGCGACCGAACAGCACCTCATCGGCCAGCGGCTTCTTGATGTACTCCTGGATCACCCGCGCCATCGGCCGGGCGCCCATCAGCTCGTCATAGCCGTTCGCGATCAGCCATTGCGACGATTCGTCGGTCAGCTCGATGGTCACGTCGCGATCGGCGAGTTGCGCCTCAAGCTGGAGAACGAATTTCTCGACCACCATCGCGATCACTTCTTCGGACAGATGCGCGAAGGTAATGATCGAGTCGAGCCGGTTGCGGAACTCCGGCGCGAACAGTTTGGTAATCGCCTCCATATCGTCGCCTTCACGCTTGCTGCGCGTGAAGCCAAACGCGGCCTTGGCCATGTCGGCGGCGCCGGCATTGGTAGTCATGATCAGGATCACATTGCGGAAATCGACCTGCTTGCCGTTGTGGTCGGTCAGCTTGCCGTGATCCATGATCTGCAACAGCACGTTGAACAGATCCGGATGCGCCTTCTCGATTTCGTCAAGCAGCAGCACGCAATGCGGATGCTGGTCGACGCCATCGGTCAACAAGCCGCCCTGATCAAAGCCAACATAGCCGGGAGGCGCACCAATCAGCCGCGATATGGTATGACGCTCCATGTATTCGGACATGTCGAAGCGGATGATTTCGACGCCGAGGGTGGCGGCAAGCTGCCGCGCCACTTCGGTCTTGCCGACACCGGTCGGGCCGGAGAACAGATAGCAGCCGATCGGCTTCTCGGGTTCGCGCAGGCCGGCGCGCGCAAGCTTGATGGAAGCAGCCAGCGCCTCGATGGCCTTGTCCTGACCATAAACAACGCGCTTGAGCGTTTCCTCCAGATGGCGGAGCACCTCGGCGTCGTCCTTCGAAACCGCCTTCGGCGGGATGCGGGCCATGGTGGCGATCGTGGTTTCGATCTCCTTGATGCCGATGGTGCGTTTGCGCCGGCTCTCCGGCAGCAGCATCTGCGCCGCGCCCGACTCGTCGATCACGTCGATGGCCTTGTCGGGCAACTTGCGGTCATGAATGTAGCGCGACGACAATTCGACTGCCGCCTTGATCGCTTCGTTGGTGTATCTGAGCTTGTGATAGTCCTCGAAATAAGGCTTGAGGCCCTTGAGGATTTCGATCGCGTCGGGCACCGACGGCTCGTTGACATCGATCTTCTGGAACCGGCGGACCAGCGCCCGATCTTTCTCGAAGTACTGCCGGTATTCCTTGTAGGTCGTCGAGCCGATGCAGCGCACTGTGCCGGAGGACAATGCCGGCTTAAGCAGGTTCGACGCATCCATGGCGCCGCCGGAGGTGGCGCCGGCGCCGATCACAGTGTGGATTTCATCGATGAACAGGATCGCGCCGGGATAGGCCTCAAGCTCCTTGATGACTTGCTTGAGCCGTTCCTCGAAATCACCGCGGTAGCGCGTGCCGGCAAGCAGCGTTCCCATATCGAGCGCAAATACGGTCGCGTTGCGCAACACATCGGGTACTTCGCCGTGAACGATGCGCCGCGCCAGCCCTTCGGCAATCGCGGTCTTGCCGACGCCGGCGTCGCCGACAAACAGCGGATTATTCTTGGAGCGGCGGCAGAGCACCTGAATGGTGCGGCTGATCTCGGCGTCGCGGCCGATCAGCGGATCGATCTTGCCCTCGCGCGCTTTCTTGTTGAGGTTCACGCAATAGGCATCGAGCGCATCGCCCTTCTTCTTCGGCTCGTCCCCGCTCTTGGCATCCGTTTCCTCATCCGAACCGCGGACCGGCCGGGCTTCCGACATACCGGGCCGCTTGGCAATGCCGTGGCTGATGTAGTTGACCGCGTCGTAGCGCGTCATGTCCTGCTCCTGCAGGAAGTACGCGGCGTGACTCTCGCGTTCGGCAAAGATCGCGACCAGCACGTTGGCGCCGGTCACTTCCTCGCGGCCGGATGACTGGACGTGGATGACGGCGCGCTGGATGACACGCTGGAAGCCGGCGGTCGGCTTCGAATCTTCGGCCCCGTCGGTAACGAGATTGTCGAGTTCCGATTCGAGATAAGCGACCAGACTGCGGCGCAGCTTGTCGAGATCGACATTGCACGCCCGCATCACCGCCGCGGCGTCCTGATCTTCGATCAGGGCGAGCAGGAGATGTTCAAGCGTGGCGTATTCGTGGTGGCGCTCATTGGCCAGCGCCAGGGCCCGGTGGAGCGATTGTTCAAGACTGCGCGAGAACGTGGGCATTCAGTGTCTCACTTCCTTTGTAGTAGCCGTTCCCCCCGGAATCACTTCTTCTCCATAATGCACTGCAAAGGATGCTGATGTTTGCGTGCAAAGTCCATGACCTGCGTCACTTTGGTCTCGGCGACCTCGTAAGTGAAGACGCCGCATTCGCCGATGCCGTGCTGGTGCACGTGCATCATGATCCGATGCGCCGCTTCCTGATCTTTATTGAAAAAGCGCTCGAGCACATGAACCACGAACTCCATCGGCGTGTAGTCGTCGTTGAGCAACAGCACGCGATAAAGGTTCGGCCGTTTGGTCTGCGGCCGCGTCTTGGTAATGACCGCCGTTCCCGGACCGCCCTGATCGCTCTTGCGCTTGCGGTCGTCGTCCGCTGCGCGGGTCGGATAGTGTGTGCTGGCGTTGCCCCTCGGTAGCATTGCTTCGTCTATCGTTTATCCCGTTGCGACGGCAATTCGACCATCCCCTCCGCGAGGACCGTCAAACCTGCCTCCATGCAGCCTATCATAAATACGGAATCGCGCGCTTTCCAGATCGGTACGGCAGACACCCCCACAGAACCGCGTAGCTGGCCTGCACGTTCCGTGTCCGCCAACCACTTGAATAGGAGCCGCTACGACGGGTGTCGCCTGCACATTCGGTGCCAATCTGCCGTTCGCTTATTCATCGCGGCGGTGCGGCAGGCAAACCAATATGGTCGATCCCGTACCCGCGCCAACTGCTGCACGAACACGATCGGACTTCGTACCGGACTACGACGTGTCAGACGGCGCTGTCAGGCAACACGCCGACGGCTTGTGCGCTTGAGCGTGTGACTTTCCGGATCGGCCGCATCCGGCAGAATCCCGCCAACGTGCCGCCTATCATCGAGGCAGCCCTCTAAAGCGCACTCCTGCAACCCGCGGCGCGAGGCCGAATAGAAATCGCCCTCGCGCGGCAAAAGCCAACGTCACTTCATTCCAGACGCTTTGCCCATCACGCCTTCGAACGGCTTGTAAGCCTCCTTGGCGAGATCGGCATAAAGCTCACTGAGCTTGGTCGATTGGGCGACGAAATCCTCATACGATGACTTGAGGTACTCGCTCTGCACTTCCATCGCTTTCTCGAGGCTCTTGGCGCCCAGGAGCTTTTCCCACGCAGCCGCCGAGCCCTCGAACGACTTCTTCGAGTAGTCCGCAACCTCGGTCGCGATGGCCTGCGCGTTCTTGGTCCATGTACCAAAAGAAGCCATGGCCATATCCATGCTGTCCTTGCTCATCTTTTGCATCTGATCAGGGTTCATAATGTCCTCCCGGCAGACTGACGCTGCCCGGCGTTAACGGGTAAAAATATTGCCCAGACCCTTCCGCCTCAAAAAGGCCTTTCACGGCAAGTCTATAATAGTGCACTGCACAAAAAATACAACTGGGATCAAATGCATTGCACAATTAAGCGGCGGAATCGGTACGCCGGGTCGGGCCCAGTGAGGTTAACGCTTTCGCAATGGCGTTCACCTAGCGTGGGCAAACGTGCCGTCCGCGTGACGGCCGTTCATTGATTTGGGAAAGTACCTCGCCAGCGAGGGCGTCCGGGACCGAGCCGGCCGCTCACCGCCCAGGAGGGACAGACCCCAAGGAGCCGAACAGGGGTGGCTCCTTCTGGGAGTTCCGTGCGTCAGGGACGGGGTGAGTTAATGAGTGGCGTGCGTTCTGAAGCCCGGGCCTGGCTTCGCTTTTGTGTCTTGGCTCTTGCCGCTATCGCGGCGGCTTTCACCATCACCACCAATCCGGCCGACGCGGGATACCGCCATCGCTACCGCGTGCTGCTCATCCGCGAAGCGGCCAGATCCCATCATCGCGCCGACACCGAAAGCTATTCCCCGCTGTTTGCCTCGATCGTAGTCGACGGCAACAGTGGCGACGTCTTGCATGCGACCAACGCCGACGCGCCTCGTCATCCTGCATCGCTTACCAAGATCATGACGCTCTACCTGCTGTTCGAGCAGCTCGAAGCCGGCAAGATCCGTCTCGACACTCAGCTCAAGGTGTCCGAGCATGCTGCACAGCAGGCGCCAACCAAACTCGGCTTGAGGCCCGGTCAGACCATTGTCGTCGACGACGCGATTAAAGCCGTCGTCACGAAGTCGGCGAACGACGCCGCCGTAACGATCGCCGAGAACCTCGCCGGCGACGAAGCCGAGTTCGCCCGGCTGATGACGCAAAAGGCTCGTGCGCTCGGCATGAGCCGCACCACCTACGTGAATGCCTCCGGCCTGCCGGACGATAACCAGATTACCACCGCGCGCGACCAGGCGCTGCTCGGCCGCGCGATCCAGGAGCGGTTTCCGCGCTACTACAAATATTTCTCCACGCCGGAGTTCGTCTACCACGGCCGGGAGATGCGCAATCACAACCATCTGCTCGGCGAAGTTGGCGGAGTCGACGGCATCAAAACCGGCTACACCCGCGCCTCAGGGTTTAACCTCGTCACCTCGGTGCACCGCGACGGCCGCTACATCGTCGCTGTCGTGCTCGGCGGACATTCGGCTTCGGCACGCGACGAGCGCATGCGCGAATTGATTGGCGCCCACATCAGAGAGGCCAGCCTGCGGCATGTCGCGCCGCCAATCGTGGAAAAGTCCGAACCACACAGCGAACCGCAGCCTGCGCCACTCCCCCGAACGCAAGCGGCGCTCCCGCAGCGAGCGGACACGACAATCACGGGCACCACGACCGCTCAGACGGCCGGATCCAGCGACCCGATCCAGCCCGTCATGGTCAGGACGATTACCTACCGCACGGTCCCGACGCAGACGGGTTCGTTTGCGCCGATGCCCGCACTCGCCGCCGTTCCCCCGGTCACCACGCCCGCACCGGCATCGCCGGCGCCCATCGCAGTCCGCGCGCCGCCGGTTGTTCAGCCAGAGCAAGAACCACGCAACATCGTGGTCACGTCAACCGAGCCAGCGCAGATCGTCACTCCGGCCAAAGCGGAACCGGCCAAGACCAGTCTCGCGATCCCCGAGCCGGCTCAGCACCGGTCCCGTGGGCACGGCGATTGGCTGATCCAAGTCGGCGCTTTCGAGGATGAAGGCGAAGCCAAGCAGCATTTGACCGCCGCACAGGTCAAGGTGCCTGCCATGCTCGGCGCCGCTGACCCGTTCACCGAGCGTGTCCAAAAGGGCGACAAGGCCTATTACCGCGCGCGCTTTGCCGGGTTCGACAAGGCGACCGCAGAGGCCACCTGCAAACTTCTCAAGCGTAGCGAGATCGCGTGCATGGCGCTGAAGAACTAGGCCACGATCGGAACCAAAATCAGTTTTGGAAAACGCGCTTCAATGAATCTGTTCCGGATCAACCGGAACGCCACAGGGGACGTCATTCACAGACAGGGGTGCCACGCGAAAGTTGTTGCGTAGGGAATTTCAGCGATGGCGGCGAAGCAAGACCTCCTTGGCCTCATTGACGCGGGCGGCGAGGTACGTCGACCCCCCCTGGTCGGGATGCAGTTTCTTCATCAGGAACCGGTGAGCGCGCCCAATGTCCTGAGCGGTCGCTCTGGGCTGAAGGCCAAGGATCTGATAAGCCTCCTGTTCCGTCATTTTTCCGCTGGGCGCCGCGCTAGTGCGGTCCCCCGATGCCGCATCACCCTCCGCGTTTTCACGCCAGCGGGGCTGCCGGCGGTCAAGATACGCCATCAATAGCTGACGGCTGTCGCCGTCGATCTCGCCGAGAAGACCGGTCAGGGTCGCAGGGTCGAGCGCATCGAGCGACACGCCTTGGTACTTGCCCGCAAGAATGCGTCCGCGCATCGCGCCGCTATCGTGATCAAGCTCCATTTCGAGGAATGCCGAACGCACCCGCGAGACCTGTCCGGTGCTTTTCTGCGTGCGGCGGCCGAAGCTCGCCGGCCATAACGTAATCCAGCCCAACATTCCGAGCCCGAACGCACCCACCGTAATCGCGACCCCGATCTCGCCGCGAAACAGCAGGAATGCGGCAAAGAGCAACGCGGCACCGCCGCTGATGCCGCGCACCAGCTTTGCCGCCTGCTTGGGATCGGCCTTGGAGAAGGCGTTGACTGCCCACAACAGCAGGATCAGAACGACGACGCCGAGAATGAGCGGCATGATTACTTCAACTGTTCGAGCAGCTTGGCCGCACCAGTTGAATGCCGTGCTTGCAGATCGGCAAGGGCTTTCATGCCGCCGGCCGCGTAGGCCGCCGCGGCGCGCAACAATTCCCCTAGCTCATGTGCGGCACCCGGCGCGAACCGGCAGTAGGCGCCGCGGGTTAGCCGCGCCAGCTCACGAAAAGCTTGCTCGCACACCGGATCGTAGCCCTCCTGGAACATGAACGCGGGAACGCTGCGCAGGCCAAGTTCGCCGGCCCCGGCGCACAGATCGTCGAGAGACTCTTCCATGGCGTCGCCGACAAACACCAATGCACCGATCTTGGTCTTTTCATTTTCACGCCGCGCATGGGCAAGGACTTTCGCAATCTGGGTATGACCGCCCCGGCACTCGATGCGCGACATGAGTGCACCAAGCCGGTCCGGTTCGGCCACCCACGGCGAGGCGCGGCACTCTGCGAGCCCGCGATAATAAACCAGCTGGATGTCGAGGCCGCCTGCAGCGGCGGCTTCGCGGAACATCTCGGCTTGCAGCACACAAGCCTGATCCCACGTCGGCTGCCGGCTCATGGTCGCGTCGAGGGCGAAAACGAGCCGGCCGCGCGGGCCGGCCTTGACCGCGGCACCAAGCGCGCTGACGCGGTTTAAGAAAGCCTCCAAGTCGGAGCGCGACGAAGGCGCTGGAGTACGATCCGGCGCCTTTTCGGGCAATTCAGAGCTTGGCGCCCGTGCTTGACCGGGCGTCTCCTTGCGCATTGCGGAACCTTCGCGCCGAAGAAACTTGGCCTAAGGTGGCGCTCTGCGGCAAGCGGCGCAATGGCTATCGTTCCGCCTATTCCTCGCCTTCGCAGCATCAGCGGGGTGTGCAGCGAGTTGCGAGTGCGGTTCAAGACGGGGTTTTGTCGGCGATCAACGTGGGGTTCGCCAACGAAGACTGCAACAATCGCTCCACAAGCGCAGGTTCCACCCCGTGCAGATCGGCGGCATTGGCTAGAGCGCGCGGTGACGCGTTCTCGAAGAACCCCCGATAGCTGACAACCGGCTGACGGCCCGGCGCCTGATCGTTGACCACCAAACGAACGACGTCGGGTCGCGAATAGTGCCCCGTCGTGTCCACAATGGCTTTGACCGCCTTGATCATCCAAGCCTGCAGTTCGCCATGAACGATCTGGGATC
>Ga0335085_10006252_pt1 | contig 18850 bp, 21 predicted proteins | sample Lox_Sample_45_FD_206712 | JGI IMG/M metagenome (GOLD analysis project Ga0335085, IMG submission 206712) | Soil microbial communities from Loxahatchee National Wildlife Refuge, Florida, United States - Lox_Sample_4.5 | ecosystem: Environmental > Terrestrial > Soil > Wetlands | place: USA...
CCGCCATGATGCAACAAACTCTGGAAGACGCCCGAGAGGCTCCGGAGACAACCGACATGCTCCCTCCCTAAGGTGAGCAGTGCGACGCAGAGTCTACCCTCGAAATGCGCGCTTCGGGTCGAAACCGCTCATTTAGCGAAAGAGCGATAGAGGGGCCGAGTCTGAGTTCTCGCCTGCCGATTGTGAGGCGGCGCATTCTAGGCACGCACGGTACAAACATCCTTTGCCGGCGGGGCTGGCGATAGCGGTGGCAACTTCGAGCACCGGCACGTCTAGCCGGACTCCTCCCGGCACAGAAGAATTCTGCACCGCAGCGGCTGCAGAAAGGTGTGCCTAGCACGGGCGACAGCGCCTTCATCTCGCTACGCTCCTACTTGAGGCGATAGGCAGCGTGGCACGCGACGCACGCCTGCGTAACCTTGGTTAGCGCGGTAAGCGCAGCGCCGACGTCGTTGTCGACCGCCGCCTGCTGAGTCGCGACGGCAAACTGGCTTGCCGCATGGTGCATCGCGTTCCCCAGTTCCTGCATGCCCTTGGGCATGTAGGGCGCGACCTCGTGGGCGCCGTGCAGGCCGAAGGAGGACATACCGAGCCGCTTCTCGGCCAAGTCCGCCGCCTTGTCGAACTCGCGTTGCGCGAGGTAGCCCTGGATTCGGGAGAGGGTCCGCAGATGATTCCGCATGTTCGCCAGCTCGTGCTCCTTCAGCTGGCGCGGGAATGCGACGACGGTCCTGGTGTCGGAAGCCCCGGGATGCTCGGCGTGGCGGTGAGCAGTCGCATGTCCGGCTGCATGCTCATCGGCGCCGAGGGCGGGCGTGACGGCCATCTTCAACGCGAGGACAGCCGCGACGGCGACGCCCCACCGCACCAATCGGCTCATTTCAGGGCCAGGGCTAGCCGCCCCAGCCGCGGCGCAATTGCTCGCGCTGCTTTGCGGATGCGAACAACAGCGCTGCCGCGAAAACCAGAGCGCGTCTCACCGGTTCCTCTCTTTCATCTCGCCGCCACCTTCGCATGCTGCCCGAATCCGATGAACGGCGATTGACGCGCATCAAGCGCTTGGCTCAGTGCGCTCCGGCGCTCTCGGCGCCGGACGGCGCGCCGCGCCGCGGCTTGACCACCCAGACCAGCGCGATCATGGCGACGAACAGCCAGGCGCTGAACGTGAACATCTCGTCGGCCGAGATGGTGGCCGCCTGCTGGTCGATGAGGCGGTTGACCATGCCCAGCGCCTGCTCGTGCGAGAAGCCGCCGGCCCGCAGGCTGTCGAACACGGGGGAGGAAATCGGGCTGCCCGCGTAGATGTTGGCGAGCAGCTGCTCGTGGTGCAGGCTCGCGCGCTGCTCCCAGGCCGTCGTGTAGAGCGACGTGCCGAACGAGCCGGCGCTGATGCGCGCGAAGTTGGACAGGCCGGCCGCCGCGGCGATGCGGTGCGCCGGCAGCCCGCCGAGGATGATGCCGAGCAGCGGCACGAAGAAGGTGGCAACGGCGACGCCCTGGAGCATCGTGGGCAGGGAATACTCCCAATAGCTGTCGCCCGTGGTGAACTGCGCGCGCAGCCAGAATACCCCGGCGAACACGGCGAAGGAGAAGGTCGTGAGCCAGCGCGTATCCACCAGCGGCAGGTAGCGCCCCACGATCGGGGTCACGATCAGCGCCGGCAATCCGACCCAGGCCAGCACTTCGCCGGCGTCGGTCGCGGTGTAGCCGATGTACTGCTGCAGCCACAGCGGCAGCAGCACCAGCGTGCCGAAGAAGGTGCCGTAGGCGAGCGTCAGCATGATCGTGCCGAGCGTGAAGTTGGGCAGCTTGAACAGCGTCAGGTCGACCACCGGATGCTCGTCGTAGGCCTCCCAGATGAGGAACAGCACCAGCCCGCCGAGGGCGACCAGCCCCAGCGTGACGACGACCCAGGAGTCGAACCAGTCGAGCTCCTGGCCCTTGTCGAGCATGACCTGCAGCGAGCCTACCCAGATCACGAGCAGGCCGAGGCCGGTCCAGTCGATGGGGTTCTTGCGCGTCGGCGTCTCGCGCTTGGCGTAGATCGCGAACGTGATCGCCGCGGCGATAAGGCCGACCGGCACGTTGATGTAGAAAATCCACGGCCAGGAGATGTTGTCGGTGATCCAGCCGCCGAGCAGCGGCCCGGTGATGGGGGCGATCAGGGTCGTCATGGACCACAGCGCCAGCGCCATGCCCGAACGGCGCGCCGGGTAGCTGGACAACAGCAGCGTCTGCGACAGCGGGATCATCGGCCCGGCGCTCGCGCCCTGCAGCACCCGGAACAGGATCAGCACCGGCAGCGCCGGCGCCTGCCCGCACAGCAGCGAGAACAGCGTGAACAGCAGGACGCTCGAGAGAAACACCTTCACCGCCCCGAAGCGCTGCGTCAGAAAGCCGGTCAGCGGCACCGCGATGGCGTTGGCGACGCCGAACGAGGTGATGACCCAGGTGCCTTGCGACGGGCTTACGCCGAGGTCGCCCGAGATCGCCGGGATCGACACGTTGGCGATCGACGTGTCGAGCACGTTCATGAACGTCGCCAGGCTGAGGGCGAACGTGCCCAGCACCAGCATGCCGCCGGTCAGGGGCCGCGGGTCGGATGTCAAGTGATGCGGTCGAGGATCTCGCTGCCGATGAAGAACACTAGCACGGTCAGCAGCAGCCCCGCGAGCGGCACCAGGAGCGGAACCCACTTCGCGACGCGCGGGTCGTCGCGCAGCGCTTCAGGAGCGCCGTCGCCGCGGCGCCTGTCGTCACGCTTGTTCGCCATGGCTGCGTCCAGCAGAACACGCCGCGCTTAACCGCCGCTTAAGCCGGGCTTGACCGGGATCAAGACACCTCCGCGGCGCGGGGACAGAATTGAACCGGCACACAAATGCAGGAGGTCTAGGTGGTCGACCCGATTGCGGCGTGGCACGCGGAGCATGTGTACTTCGGCCGGCTGCTCGACCTGTTCGAGAAGGAAGTCGACACGTTCCATCGCGGCGGCAGGCCCAACTACGAGCTGATGCGCGACATCGTCTACTACCTGCGCGAATTCGCCGACCAGTCGCACCATCCCCGCGAGGACACGGCGTTTCGCATCCTGGCCGCGCGCCGGCCGGACCTGGAGCTCGAGTTCGGCCGCCTGGTGCAGGAGCACCGGGTGGTCGCCAACGCGGGCGACGCGCTGCTCGAGCAGCTCGAGGCGGCGTGCGCGGACATCGTGGCGCCGCGGGCAGCGCTCGAGGCCGCGGCCGCCGTGTACCTCACCTACTACCGCAGCCATATCGCGACCGAGGAGCGCGAAATCCTGCCGCTCGCCGCCGAGCTGCTCACGCCGGCCGAATGGAGCGCGGTGGCGGCATCGGTCGCCGCGGTCAACGACCCGCTGTTCGGCGACCAGCCGGCCGAGCGCTTCCGCGAGCTGCGCCGCGAGATCTCGCGCGAAGCCTCCTGAGAGGGCGCGGCGCGCCCGGTAAAATCCGCCGATGGCGGAAGCAGGCTACGACGAAGCCAGGTCGTGGCGGCATGCGCTGCTCGGAGCAGGCAGCGCGGCCGCCATGTCGCTGTTGCTCGCGCTCGGCGCGGCGCTCGGGCAGGTTCGCGCGGCGCCGGCGGCTGCGGGCTGCGCGCTGCTCGCCGCCCTGGCCGCGGCATCCTTCTGGGCGGCGCGCAAGGGGCTCGGGGCGCGCCTCCCGCTCGAGCGGTGGGCCGCGACCGAGCTGGTCGCCCTCGCGGCGCTGCTCGCCTGGCTCACCTATGCCAGCTCGAATGCGCTCGCAGTGGTGGCGCCGCTGTACGGGATCGCGATGCTCTACGGCGTGCTGATGCTGGACCGCACGCGCCTGGTCCTCGCGGCCGCAGTGGCAGTGGTGCTGCATGGCACGGCGCTCTTCATGCTCGCCGATTCCGGCCATCGTGTCGGCCTCGCCGCGCTCTGGACGCAGGTGCTCGGCCTGGCGATCGGCTTCGGCTGGTGCGCGCTCGCCTCCGGCGTGCCGCGGCGCCAGCAGCAGCGCCTGGCGCGGGCGCGGCGCGCGCTGCACGACGCTGCGGAGGACGCGCGTGAAGGCGCTCGCCGCGACGCGCTCACCGGCTCGTACAGCCGTGCCTACCTCGCCGAGGCGCTGGAGCGCGAGATCGCGCGCGCCGAGCGGCTCGACAAGCCGCTTGCGCTGGCGCGCATCGACCTCGACCGGCTCGGCGCGATCAACGCGGCGCACGGCGCGGCCGCAGGCGACGTTGCGCTGCGGCGCTTCGCCGCCGCCGCGACCCACGCGCTGCGCGACGTCGACGTCTTCGGACGCCTCGGCGGCAAGGAGTTTCTCGCGCTCATGCCGGATACGGATCTCGCCGGCGCGGCGGTCGCCGCCGAGCGGCTGCGCGCGGCCGCCGCCGGCGAGCCCCTGCCGGAAACGGCCGGCCGCCGCCATCTCAGCTGCACGGCGGGCGTGGTGCAGCACCGGCGCGGCGAGATCGCGCGGCTGTTGCTCGCCCGCGCCGACGGCGCGCTGAACGCCGCCAAGGCGGGCGGCCGCGACCGGGTGGTGGCGCTATGAGCTTCCGACTCGAAGAGGAAGTGGTATGCGAAGGCCGCCGCATGCGCGTCGCCGGGCTGATCCGGATGCAGCACGCCGAAGAAGCGCCGGTGACGCGCTACCTGCTGACGGAGGAGTCCGGCGCGCCGGTGATCCTAGAGGACGCCGACGGCCAGCTCTCCGTGCTGCGGCCCTTCCCGCCCGACGCGCAGCCGGAGGCTGGCGGCGGGCAGCTGGTCGTCGACGGCGAGAAATACCGGCTGGTCGGCACCCGCCGGCTGAAAATCCTGGGCAGCGAGGGCCAGCCCCCGGGCGGCCCGCTCAAGGGCGAGGTGCTGCTGAGCGGCGTGTTCGACGGCGAGTTCGGCGCCCTGCTGCGCGAGCTCGTGCCGGGGAGCGCGGCGCAGGCGTTCTACTCGGCGCGCCCCGCAAGTCCTGGCCGCGTGCTGTGGGGCGCGCTGCTCGCCGAGAGCCGGGAGACGCGCTGGCAGGCCGAGGCTGCGATGGCGCGCGCCGCCGACGACCGGGAGGATTTCGTGCGCTCGGCGGCGCGGCTGCGGCGCGCCTTGTGGGTCGCGGCCGCCGCGGTCGTCGCGGCTCTCGCCTACGCCTTCCTGCGCGCCGGCTGAGCCTGCGCGAACTGCTCGCGCAGCTTCATCTTCCAGAACTTCCCGGTCGAGGTGCGAGGGATCGCCTCGAGGAACTCGAAGCGGTCGGGCAGCTGCCACCTCACGAACTTCGGCGCCAGGTGCGCGCGTAGCTCCTCGGGCGTGGCGCGGGCGCTCTTCTTCAGGACGACGCAGGCCAGCGGCCGCTCTGTCCACTTCGCGTCGGGAACCGCGATCACCGCGGCCTCCTGCACCGCGGGATGCGCCATCAGCAGGTTCTCCATGTCGACCGAGCTGATCCATTCCCCGCCCGACTTGATCAGGTCCTTGGTGCGGTCCGTGATGCGGATATAGCCGTGCGCGTCGATCGAGGCGACGTCTCCGGTGCGCAGCCAGCCGTCGGCGGTGAACTTCTCGGGCTCGATCGGCACGTTGTGGTAGCTGCCGGTAACGAACGGGCCGCGCACCTGGATCTCCCCCACCGCCTTGCCATCCCACGGCACCTCCTCGCCCGATTCGCCCGCCAGGCGCACGTCCACCATCGACACCGGCACTCCGGCGGAGGCATAGCGGCGGTAGCGCTCCTCGTCGTCCGCGCCGCGCAGCTCCGGCTTGAGGTAGGCGATCGAGGCGACCGGGCTGGTCTCGGTCATGCCCCAGCCCTGGCGGATCTCGGCGCCGTGGCGCGCGAAGGCGCGGATCATCGACTCGGGAACGGCGGCCCCGCCGACCAGCATCCGCATCCCGGGAGGCAGGCGGTAGCGCGCGGGATCGCTCTCCAGCAGCTGCAGCATCGACAGCCAGATCGTCGGCACGCCGAGCACGAAGCTGGGCTTCTCGGCCTGGAACAGCGCCAGCAGGTCCTCCGGGTGCAGGTGCGGCCCGGGGAAGACGAGCTTGATGCCGTTCATGACGCAGCCGTAGGGCACGCCCCAGCAGTTGGCGTGGAACATCGGCGTCACCGGGCAGACGCTGTCGCCGGCGGCGAGGCCCCAGTAGTCGGGCTGGTTCGCCATCAGCGTGTGCAGAACCGTGGAGCGGTGCGAGTACACCACGCCCTTCGGCCTGCCCGTGGTGCCCGAGGTGTAGCACATCGAGATCGGGTCGTCCTCCTCGTGCGGCGCGTAGCGGAACCCGCCGGCGTCGACGTCGATGAAGCGCTCGTAGTCGACGCGCGGCGGCGCCACGCGCGCGCCGCCGAACGGCACCACGATGACCTTCTCCAGGCTCACCCGCCCGCGGAACTGCTCGTAGAGCGGCAGCAGGATGTCGTCGACGATCAGGAAGCGGTCCTCGGCATGGCCTGCGATCCAGCCGATCTCGTCCGGCGACAGGCGCAGGTTGAGCGTGTGCATCACGCCGCCCGCGGCGGGAATGCCGAAGTAGCACTCGAGGTGGGCGTAGTGGTTCCAGCACAGCGTCGCCACGCGGTCGCCCTTCCTCAGGCCGGCGGCCTGCAGCGCGGCGGCCAGCTGCCGCGTGCGCCGGCGGAAGTCCGCGAAGCGATGCCGCACCAGCGACTTGTCGGGGAGCCGGCTGACGATCTCGACCTCGGGAAACAGGCGCCCGGCGCGCTCGACGAGCGGATTGATCGACAGCGGCACGCGCTGCATGGTGGCGCGGATCATGTCAGTCGGCCGCGGCCTCCTCGCAGGCGAGCGCCCTGCGGTACAGCGCGTCGATCGGCTGGTCGAGGTCGTTGCCGGCCCGCTCGAAGCCCTTGCGCCAGTCGTTGATGTGGCGCCGCGCCCACAGGCGGCCGGCCTCGCGGTCGCGGCGCCGCAGCGCGTCGAGCATCATGCGGTGCGCCTCGAGCAGCCGCGGCGCGCCCTCCTTCACCTGGCGCAGCACCATCTCGGTGGCCGGGAACACCAGCAGGTCCGATGGCTCGCGCGCGAGCTGCAGCACGCGATTGCCCGAGGCCTTGCCGATCAGGGCGTGGAACTCGGTGTCGAGCGCGGCCACCGCCGCGGGGTCCTCGAGCGCGCGCTCGGTGCGCGCGACGTTGTCCTCGAGCTCCGCGATCATCGCGGGCGTCGCGCGCTCCACCGCGCCCTCCATGGTCGCCATCTGCAGCGCCATCGAGGCCTCGTACAGCTCACGGAAGGTGACCTGGTGGAGCACCAGGGCGCGCGACGAGCGGGTGGCGAGCCGCTCGTAGTGCGGCAGCCCGACCGAAAGCCGCCGGTTCGACTCGCGCCGGACCAGGCCGTCGTTCTCCAGCAGGCGGATGCCCTCGCGCACGGTGGAGCGGTTGACGCCGAACTGGCGCACGAGCTCGGCTTCGGTGCCGATCGGCTCCCCTGGTCGTATCTTCCCGGATAGGATGCGCCGCTCGATTGCCTCGGCGACGAGCCGGTACGCCGGCATCGGCCGGATGCGCCGGTACTTCTCTTCCAGCCGCGGCAAGTCTCCTCCTCGACCTTGACGCGAAAAACGTATCGTCCGACAATCCGACGCGCTTGGCAACAGCGCGCGCGAATCGCGGCGCTGATACGGACTCTGATGGAGGAGGGGCTATCGGACCGAATGTCGCAGGGGCGTTGCTGCGCGTGCAGAACGTCGGCGTTCGCTTTGGCGGCATCGTCGCGCTGGACGACGTGTCGTTCGACGTCGACACCGGGCGCATCGTCGGCCTGATCGGCCCGAATGGCGCCGGCAAGACGACGCTGTTCAACTGCCTCTCACGCCTCTATCGCTGTGACACCGGCGACATCCTGTTCGGCGGGCAGTCGCTGCTGCGCATGCCGCGCCACCGCATCGCCGACCTCGGCATCGGTCGCACATTCCAGAACCTCGCGCTGTTCCGCACCATGTCGGTGCTGGACAACGTCATGGTCGGCTGCCACAGCCGCACCACCAGCGGATTCTTCGTCAACTGCCTGCGCCTGCCCCGCGTCGCCCGGGAGGAAGCCGAGACGCGCGAGAAGGCGCAGAAGCTCGTCGCCCTGCTGCAGCTCGAGTCGGTCGCCGCGGCACCGGTCGGCGGGCTGCCGTTCGGCACCCAGAAGCGCGTCGAGCTCGCGCGCGCGCTCGCCAGCGAGCCCAAGCTGCTGCTGCTCGACGAGCCCGCGAGCGGCCTCAACCACGAGGAAGTCGGCGCGCTCGGCGCCTTGATCAAGGAGATCCGCTCGCGCCTGTCCCTCACCGTGCTGCTGGTGGAGCACCATATGAGCCTGGTGATGAGCATATCCGACCGCGTGGTGGCGCTGAACTTCGGCAGGAAGATCGCCGAAGGCTCGCCGGCGGAGGTGCAGAAGCACCCCGAGGTCATCCAGGCCTACCTGGGGAACGCGTGATGGCGCTGCTCGAGGTCTCCGGCCTGCACGCCAGCTACGGGCTGACGCGGGTGCTGCACGGGATCGACTTCTCCCTCGACCAGGGCGCGATCACCACCCTGCTCGGCGCCAACGGCGCCGGCAAGACCACTACCCTGCGCGCGCTGTGCGCCATGGTGAAGACCGAGGGCCGCATCACCTTCGACGGCGCGCGCATCGACGGCCGCGCCACGGAGGACATCGTGCGCCTGGGCATCGGGCACGTGCCCGATGGCCGCGGCACCTTCGTCCACCTGACCACTGAGGAAAACCTTCGGCTCGGCGCCTACGTGCGCAAGGACAAGTCGGCGGTGGAGGCGGATCTCGAGCGCATGTACGGCTATTTCCCGCGCCTCAAGGAGCGCCGCGGCCAGCAGGCCGGCACGCTCTCCGGCGGCGAACAGCAAATGCTGGCGGTGTCGCGCGCGCTGATGCTGCGCCCACGCCTGCTGCTGCTCGACGAGCCGTCCTTCGGCCTGGCGCCCCTGATCGTGCGGGAGCTGTTCGGCATCCTGCGCACCGTCAACGAGCGCGAGAAAGTCAGCATGCTGGTGGTCGAGCAGAACGCGTCGATGGCGCTCGACCTCGCGGACCATGCCTACCTGATCGAGACCGGGCGCGTGGTGCTCTCCGGCACCTCGCAGAAAATCAAGAGCGACGACGCGGTGCGCCGGTCGTACCTGGGCTACTGAGGACGAGGAGAGACGCCTTGGAAGGATTCCTGCATCAAGTGCTCGCCGGTCTCGCCACCGGCGGCATCTACGCCAGCCTCGCGCTGGCCCTGGTGATGATCTACCAGGCGACGCACCTGGTGAACTTCGCGCAGGGCGAGATGGCGATGTTCTGCACCTACATCGCCTGGAGCCTGACCAACGCGGGGGTCCCCTACTGGATCGCCTTCCTGCTCACGGTCGTGTTCGCCTTCATCCTCGGCGTGGTGATCGAGCGGGTGATCATCCGGCCGGTGGAGAACGCGCCGGTGCTGTCGGTGGTGGTGGTGTTCATCGGCCTGCTGGTGATCCTGAACAGCGTCGCGGGCTGGATCTACACCTACACCATCAAGACCTTCCCGAGCCCGTTCCCGGAGCAGCCGATCCTCGGCATCCGCTACGTCTCGCCGCACGAGTTCGGCGCCATCGGCGTCACCCTGGTGGTGCTGGCGCTGCTGTACGCCTTCTTCCGCTTCACGCCGCTCGGGCTCGCGATGCGGGCCGCGGCGCAGAACCCGGACTCGAGCCGCCTGGTCGGGATCCGGGTCGGCTGGATGCTGGCGCTGGGCTGGGGCCTCGCCGCGGCGGTCGGCTCCGTGGCCGGCATGATGGTGGCGCCGATCGTGTTCCTCGACCCGAACATGATGAGCGGCATCCTGCTCTACGCCTTCGCCGCGGCGCTGGTCGGCGGGGTCGACAATCCGGCGGGCGCGGTGTTCGGCGGCTTCCTGGTCGGAGTGCTGGAGAACGTGGTCGGCGCGTACGTCGTCGGCCCCGACCTCAAGCTGTCGGTGGCGCTGGTGCTGATCATCGCGGTGCTGGTGATCAAGCCGACCGGATTCTTCGGCAGAGTCCACGTGACCCGCGTATGAGCAAGCGAGCGGTCATCGGCCTCGTCCTGCTGCTGGCGCTCGCCTGCGCGCTGCCCTTCGTGGTCAGCAGCTACCGCACCTTCCAGCTCACGCTGGCCCTCGTCTACTCCATCACGCTGCTCGGGCTGAACATGCTGACCGGGTACAACGGCCAGATCTCGCTCGGCCACGGCGCCTTCTATGCGATCGGCGCCTACTGCGCGGCGATCCTGATGGACAAGTACGGCGTCCCCTACTGGGCGACGATCCCGGTCGCGGGCGTGGTCTGCCTGCTGGTGGGATTCCTGTTCGGCCTCCCGGCGCTGCGCCTGGAGGGCCTGTATCTCGCCCTCGCCACCTTCGCGCTCGGCGTCTCGCTGCCCCAGCTCATCAAGTACAAGGGCATCGACAACTGGACCGGCGGCGTCCAGGGCATCGTCATCACCAAGCCGGACCCGCCGTTCGGCCTGCCGATCAGCCAGGACCAGTGGCTGTACTTTTTCTGCCTGGCGGTCGTCATCGTGATGTTCGTGCTCGGCAGGAACCTGCTGCGCGGCCGCATCGGACGCGCCATGGTGGCGATCCGCGACAACCACATCGCCGCCGAGGCGATGGGCGTGAACAGCGCCATGGTGAAGTCGCTCACCTTCGGCGTCTCGGCGATGTACACGGGCATCTCGGGCGCGCTCGGCGCGATCGCGATACAGTTCGTGGCGCCCGACAGCTTCAACGTCTTCCTGTCGATCACGTTCCTGGTCGGAATCGTGATCGGCGGGCTGGCCTCGATTTCCGGCGCCCTGTACGGCGCCCTGTTCATACAGTTCGTCCCGAACATCGCGGACGACCTGTCGAAGGCCGCTCCCTGGGCGGTGTTCGGGATGTTTCTCATCGGCTTCATGTATCTGATGCCGATGGGCGTTGCGGGAGCGATCCGGATGGGCTTGGCGCGAATCGCTCGCAGGGCGCAAAATAGCCGGCCTGGGGCTGCGTAAGGCCGCCCGAATCCACCGAAGGAGGAGTCCACAATGAAACGCATCATGCTACCCATCGCAGCGCTGCTCGCTGCGGCGCTGGCTGCTCCGGCGGCTCTGGCGCAGAAGAAATACGGTCCGGGGGCGTCCGACACCGAGATCAAGGTCGGCAACATCAACCCGTACAGCGGGCCGGCTTCGGCGTACGGCACGATCGGCAAGACGATCGCGGCGTACTTCAAGATGGTCAACGAGCACGGCGGGATCAACGGCCGCAAGATCGACTTCATCTCGTATGACGACAGCTACAGCCCGCCGAAGACCGTCGAGATGGCGCGCAAGCTGGTCGAGCAGGACCAAGTGCTGTTCATCTTCCAGTCGCTCGGCACGCCGACCAACACCGCGATCCACAAGTACATGAACGCGAAGAAGGTGCCGCAGCTGTTCGTGGCGACCGGCGCGACCGCGTGGAACGATCCGAAGCACTTCCCGTGGACCATGGGCTGGCAGCCGAACTACCAGACCGAGGCGCGCATCTACGCGCAATACATCCTCAAGAACAAGCCGAACGCCAAGATCGCGGTGCTGTACCAGAACGACGACTACGGCAAGGACTACCTGAAGGGCTTCCACGACGGGCTCGGCGACAAGGCCAAGAGCATGATCGTGAAGGAGGTGTCGTACGAGACCTCGGACCCGACGGTGGACTCGCAGATCGCGCAGCTGCAGGCCTCGGGCGCGGACACGTTCTTCAACATCACGACGCCGAAGTTCGCGGCGCAGGCGATCCGCAAGGCCTACGACAGCGGCTGGAAGCCGCTGCAGTTCCTGAACAACGTCTCGGCCAGCGTCGGTTCGGTGCTCAAGCCCGCAGGGCTCGACAAGTCGGTAGGCCTGATCTCGACCGCCTACATCAAGGATCCGACCGATCCGGAGTGGGCCAAGGACCCGGCGGTCGAGCAGTGGCGTGAGTTCATGAAGAAGTACTACCCGGACGGCAACCTCGCCGACAGCTCGAATGTGTACGGGTACGCGGTCGCGCAGACGATGGCGCAGGTGCTCAAGCAGTGCGGCGACGACCTGACGCGGGAGAACGTCATGAAGCAGGCCGCCAACCTGAAGAATTACAGGGTCGACCTGCTGCTCCCGGGGATCATGATCAACACCGGCCCGGACGACTTCGCCCCGATCCAGTCGGAGCAGCTGGCGAAGTTCGACGGCAAGACCTGGGAGCGCTTCGGCGAAATCCTCGGCAAGTGACCTTGTCCGCCTGAGCGGATTTGCGGTAAAACCGACGCGGGCCTCCGGCCCGCGTTTTTTTCGGGAGGACACATGGACCTGAGCGAGAAGGTGCTGCGCCTGAAGCCGGCCGGGATGGGTGCCGAGGAGTGGGCGGTGCGGCTCGAGCTCGCGGCCTGCTATCGCGCCTTCGACTGGATGGGCTGGTCCGAGCTGATCTACAACCACATCACCGCGCGCGTGCCCGGCCCCGAGCGCCACTACCTGATCAACCCCTACGGCCTCTGGTACAGCGAGGTCACCGCCTCCAACCTCGTCAAGGTCAACCTCGCCGGCGAGACCCTCGACGGCTCGAAATATCCGGTCAACCGCGCCGGATTCGTGATCCACAGCGCGATCCACGGCGCGCGCGAGGACGCCCATTGCATCATCCACACCCACTCCACCGCGGGCAGCGCGGTAGCGTGCAAGAAGGGCGGCCTGCGCTACGACAACTTCTACAGCGCGACCCTCTACGGCCAGGTCGCCTACCACGACTTCGAGGGCGTCACCACCGACACGGCGGAGCAGCCGCGGCTGGTCCGCAGCCTCGGCGACAAGCCGCTCCTCATCCTGCGCAACCACGGGCTGCTGGTCGCCTGCCCCGGTATCCCGGAAGCGTTCCGCACTTACTGGACGCTGCAGCGCGCCTGCGAGATCCAGGCGGCTACCGATGCCATGGCGGGCGACAACCTGCCGGTAACGCAGAAGGTGCTCGACGAGACGCCGGCGCGCACCGCGCCGTTCCGCACCGGTCCGCGGCCGGGCGGCCTGGAGTTCGACGCGCTGCTGCGCCGCGCGGGCATCCGGTACGAGGACCTGGTTTAGGGCTTTCTTTCGAGGATCTCATGGATAAACGGGCACACAAGGAGCGGTTCGACGCTGGGCTGAAGACGCGGCGGGAGGTGCTGGGGGCGGGCTACGTCGACAAGTCGATGGCCGCGGCGGACGACTTCAGCCGGGAGTTCACCGACCTCCTCAACACCTACTGCTGGAACGACATCTGGAACCGGCCGGGGCTGGACCGCAAGACGCGCTCGATGCTCAACCTCGCCATGCTCTCGGCGCTGGGCAAGGAGCACGAGCTGAAGCTGCACCTCAACGGCGCGCTCAACAACGGCCTCAGCAAGGACCAGATCAAGGAGGTGCTGCTGCAGGTCGCGATCTACTGCGGCGTTCCCGCGGCGGTGGTCAGCTTCCGCTGCGCGCGCGAGGTCTTCAAGGAGCGCGGCGTCTAGCTCTCTCCGGCCAGCCGCCGCAGGTCGGCGGCGATGTCCCCTGCGGTGCTGGAGGGCAGGAATAGCAGGCGCGCCCTGCCCTCGCCGTCGAAGGCGAATACCGCGCTGCTGTGGGTCACCGCGTAGTCGCCGTGCGCGTCCGGCTTGTCCCTGCTGTAGGTGACGCGATAGCGCTTGCACAGCTCCTGCAGCCGCGCATCGTCGGCGCGCAGCCCGATGAACTGCGGGCCGAACGCGGACGCATAGCGCTGCAGCAGCTCGACCGAATCGCGCGCCGGGTCCACGGTGACGAAGAGCACGCGCACGCCGCGCCCCGCCTCGCCCATGTCGCCGAGCGCCTGCTGCAGCTTGGCGAGCGTCGTCGGGCAGACATCCGGGCAGTGGGTGTAGCCGAAGAAGAGCAGCACCACGTGGCCGCGGAAATCCGCGGCGTGCACTTCGGGCCGCTGCACCGAGGCGAGTCCGAGCTCTAGCGAGGGCACCAGGCCGCGGATGTTCTTCGCATGCCATCCGCCGCCGCACGATGCGGCGAGCAGCGCCAGCAGCACGAGGGCGCGGCGCAGCCTCATGCCGCCCGCGCCGCGCGCGCGTCGGCGCGCATCCAGTTGCCGATCACGACCAGGGCACCCACCACGTGCATCATCGCGGCCGGGATCCAGGTGATCAGCCCGCCGAGCTGCTGGTCCTCCAGCGGCGGGATGTCCCAGGCGCGGCCGCAGATGCCGTACACGTTGAAGAGGTCGCTCGGGCTGAGCGCGATATGCGCGCCAATCGCGATCTGCGGCAGCGTCGCGACGAGCAGCAATCCGATGCGCGGGCCGAGCCCGATCAGAGCGCCCTCGCGGCGCGAGCGCGGGTCGAGCATCAGCACCCAGAACAGCAGGCCGTCGAGCAGCATGCTCCAGTTCATCACCAGGTACAGGGGCGCGCTCAGCATCGCATAGAAATGGATCTGCGGGTCGAGCCACAGCGCGATGAGCCCGACGAACAGCACCGGGGCCACCAGCCAGTTCTGCAGCAAGCGGTAGGCGCAGCGCACGGCGGGGCTGCGCCAGGCGGGCGCAAGGTACCGCTCACGCAGCCGCTGCGGCAGGCCGCGCGCGATCGCCTCCTGCGGCCGCGACAGCGCGATCAGGAACGGCGCCGCGTGATGCAGCAGGAGGTGCTGCAGCCGGTGTATGTAGAACATGTGCTGCGAAAGATAGTCGAAGCGCGTCTGCATCGCGAAGTACACCAGCGCGAGGCCGGCGTAGAAGGCCGTCGGCCGCGCCCGGCCCGCCCCGCCCGCCCCGGCGCGCCGGCCGCGCGCATAGGCGAAGCCCGCGCCGGCGAGCAGCGCCCACAGCAGCGGCGAGAACTCCCACGGCAGCAGGAAGGCGATCCACGAGGCCAATCGGTCAGCTCCAGGAGACGGCGGGGGCCATGATTGAGAGAAACGGGAGCCGTGATGAGTTCCCGTACAAGCCGAAACAACGCATCATTGGCGGATGCAGACGCGAAAACGAAGGGCGCGCGGCGGAATCCGCACCGTCGCGTTCCTCGGCCTGGGGCTGATGGGCCGCCTGATGGCGGCCAACCTGCGGCGCGCCGGCTTCGCGCTGCGCGGCTACGATCCGAAAGGCGGCGGCAACTGCCGCTCCGCGCGCGAGGCGGCCTCCGGGGCGCAGGTGCTGATCACCATGGTTCCGGACGGCAATGCCGCCCTTCGGGCGGTGAGGTCCGCTCTCCCCGGCCTTGCGCCGGATTCGATCGTCGTCGACATGAGCTCGTCCGACCCCGCCGACACCCGGCGACTGAATGTCCTGCTGAAGAGGCAGGGCATTCACCTGCTCGATGCGCCGGTTTCCGGGGCGAAGGCCAAGGCGGCGGACGGCACGCTCGCGATCATGGTCGGCGGCGACGCCCGGGTCCTGCGGCGCGTTCGTCCGGTGCTCGCCGCGCTCGGCGACCAGATCTTCCACGCCGGCGGCCTCGGCGCGGGCCATGCCGCCAAGGCGCTGAACAACTACCTCGGCGCCGCCGGGACCATCGCGGGCTTCGAGGCGTTGCTGGTCGGGCACCGCTTCGGCCTCGATCCGCGCGTCCTCATCGGCATCATCAACGCATCGACCGGCCGGAACAGCACCACCGAGCGCAAGATTCCGCAGCAGGTGTTCACCCGCAAGTTCAATTCCGGGTTCCGGATGGCGCTGATGACCAAGGATGTCGCCATCGCGCGGCGCATCGCGCGCCAGCTCGGGATGCGGACGCCCTACCTCGACAAGACGCTCCGCATCTGGGCGCAGGCGCTCGCCAGGATGGGCGAAGCGGCCGACCACACGGAGCTGTACCGCCATCTGCAGAGACACCAGCGCCGGAGACGCCTGCCTAGGGGATGACCCAGCCGTACTGGTAGCCCTCGATCGCCGGAGCGCAGCCGATCCTCGCAAAGTACTCGGCGACGTAGGCGCCCTTGCCGGAGACGCCGAAATCGTGAACGATCAGCTCGGCTCCCCTGTGCGCGACCCGTGCCTGGCTGCGCGCCGTATCGTCCACCATGACCAGCGTCCCGCTGGCGAGCAGCGGCATCACGGCGCACAGCTCGTGCAGGTGGTGGAGCGCTGCCGGGTGCGGGTTGCTCCAGTCGAGGTCGTGCGAATCGAGATAGAGCAAGTCGATATCGACGCTGCCTTCCCGGGCCAGGTCGCGCAGGTAGGCGACGCTGTCGCCGCAGGTCACCTCGACCTTCGGCCCCACCCGCGTCCGCAGGCGGGCGCAGGCCTCGGCGTCGATGTCGACGCTGCGGACCGAGCCGCCCCGGCAGCTCACGAAGCGGTCGAACAGGAGCGTGCTCTGGCCATCGCCCTGCCAGTTGCCTTCGGCGCGCGCGCAGCCGGTCTCCACGATCGAATAGCGGGTTTTGCCCGTCGCCTCGAGCAGCTCGAACGCGCGGCGGAAGGTCTCGCTGCGTAGCCCCAGCTTGGGCGCGTACTCCGCGTCGAACAGCTCGAGGAACGACCGCGCGGCCACTCGCCCGGCGCTCAGGCCGCGCTGCGCTGCTGCGATCCCGCCGCCTGCTCCATCTCCCGGCGCACGCGGACGGCAGGCACGCGGGCGTCCGCGGCGACATCGCTCCAGCGCAGCGCCGCGCCCGCGGCGACCGGGCGGAGCAGCTTCCAGCCGTGCGCCAGACCGAGCGGCAGGCATTGCCCGGCGAGCGAGTCCGCGGCTGGCATCAGCCGGCCGACCACGGTATAGCCGCCCTCGCCGTCGAGCAGCTCGCCCGCTTTCAGGTCGCGCTTGGCCACGGCGACGGCGTCGGCGCGCCAGCCGGTGGCGCAGCCGGTAGGCTCGCCCCGCAGCCCCACCGAGGCCACCGAGATGCCGACCTCCAGCCCGATCAGGTGCCAGCGCTTGTACATGCACGCGTAGCGGCCGGTGGAATCGGTCTTGACCCCGTATTCCGTGAAGCAGCGCCGGATGTACTCGGTCTCGCCTTCGAACACCACCCAGACGCCGAACCGGATGTCGTACGGAATCGCCTGGCCTTCCTGCGTCAGGGAGGAAACCACCTCGACCTGTCCCTTGTGATGCAGCACCCCGCCTTCGGACCTCGGGCGCATCAGCTCCGGAATCCGGTCTACGGAGCCCGGCGGGTACAGCAGGCCCTCCGGCGCCGGCGTCAGGCCGGTGGCGTTACACACCGCGCTCGTCTCGATCGCCGGCTTCGAGCCGTCGAGGAAGGAGTTGAACATCTTCGGGTTGAGGCCGCCCTGCTTCGCCTGCTCGGGCGTCAGCCCGTAGTAGCCCCAGACCGTCTCCGGCGTCGACTGCGCGAAGTGCGGCAGCCACTTGTGGCCGCGACCGGCCGCGACCACCGGGAACCCGGCCGCGCGCGCCCAGTCGACGAGGTCGCAGATGATCGCCGGCTGGTCGCCGTAGGCGAGGCTATAGACCACGCCCGCCTGGCGCGCGCGCTGCGCCAGCAGCGGCCCGCAGAACGCGTCGGCCTCCACCGTGACGTTGACCACGTGCTTGCCGTGCCTGAACGCCTCGAGGATGTGCTCTACCGCCGCCACCGGGTTCCCCGTCGCCTCGATCACGATGTCGACGTCGGCGCGGGATACCAGGCGCTCCCAGTTGTCGTCGATCGTGGCGGCGGCGATCGCCGCCGCGCCCCAGCCGACGCGCTGCAGGTTCGCCTTTGCGCTCGCGGGCGCGAGATCCGCGATCGCGACCACGCGGACGCCCGGCGTACGCGGCACCTGCGCGAGATACATGGCGGCGAACTTGCCCGCGCCGATCAGCCCGATGCGCAGCGGCTTCCCCTGCGCCTCCCGCTCGTTCAACTTCGCAAACAGATTCATGCCGCCTTCAGGCCCCCGGACAGTTCCTCCGGCGGCGTGCCGTCCTTCCACGGCAGCGGCACGTCGTAGCGCTCGAGCAGGCAGTCGTCCGGCAGGCAGGCGATCGGCGTGAAGTCGCGGTGCGCGATGTAGCCGGGGCGCTTGAAGCGCCGGATGTGGTTGGAGACCGCGCACAGCGAGAGATACACGCTGACGCGGTTCCACGGCGACAGGTTCGAGGTCGAGGCATGCACCAGGCAGCCGTGGAACAGGATCATCGAGCCCGCGGGCCCCTTCGGCGCCACGATGCCGCCGCGCGCGACCAGCTTGCCGATGGTCTCGTTCGAGATCACCCACAGCGGATAGCTGGTCGTGCGGGTGTCGTGCGCCGCGTCGAGCACGCCGAGCTTGTGGCTGCCGGGAATGAACATCAGCGGGCCGTTGAACTCGTTGACGTCGTCCAGGAAGATGGCGACGTTCATGGCGCGCGCCTCGGGCATCTGGTCGTCGTTGCGCCAGGTGCCGTAGTCCTGGTGCCACTGCCAGACGTCGCCGTCGAAGGCCATCTTGCCGTTGATCTTGAACTGGTGCATGTACACGTCTTCGCCGAACAGCTGCTTCACCGGCTCGACCATGCGGGGATGCCGCGCCAGGCGCGCGAACGGCGCGCTGTACATGTGGGCGGCGAAGTTGGTGCGGACCGCGTCCCCGGTACGCTCGCGCACGTTCTCCGGGCGGCGCTGCGCGTAGAGCGCCGGCACCTCGTCCAGCAGCACCCGGATCTCCTCGGGCCGGAACAGTCCGGGAAAGAACAGATAGCCGTCGCGCTCGAACGACTCGACCTGCGCCTGGTTCAGCTTCATGCGAGGCTCCTCGATCGGCGCATTATAGTTCCGAATCGCCCCCGGCCGAAGGGCGCGCTATGCTTGCGGCGAGAAAGGGAGGCCGATCCTGACCCACGTGCGCTACATCGACCGCTCGCGCGACTACTACGCGGCGCACGGCTACGACAAGCCGTACCGCTGGGCG
>Ga0335085_10006253_pt1 | contig 18849 bp, 11 predicted proteins | sample Lox_Sample_45_FD_206712 | JGI IMG/M metagenome (GOLD analysis project Ga0335085, IMG submission 206712) | Soil microbial communities from Loxahatchee National Wildlife Refuge, Florida, United States - Lox_Sample_4.5 | ecosystem: Environmental > Terrestrial > Soil > Wetlands | place: USA...
GGAGGTTGCGTAAAAATGATCAGCGCCCAGGCGCTTGCTGTCGTCCCGCTTTTTCAAGGAGTGGCTGAGGACGGTAACCTCGGCGCCCATCGCATGCCCCATTTTGACGCCCATGTGTCCGAGTCCCCCCATGCCGATAATCGCAACTTTCTTACCGGGACCGGCGTGCCAATGCCGGAGCGGAGAGTATGGAGTAATGCCGGCGCAGAGCAGCGGCGCGGCTGCATCTAGCGGCAGGTTATCGGGAATGCGGAGCACGTAATTCTCATTCACTACAATCTTGTCGGAGTAGCCGCCATAAGTGGGAGCGCCCTCTTTGTCGCGTGCATTGTAGGTCCATACCGGAACCTGGACACAGTATTGTTCCAGGCCGCTCTTACACGGGTCACAGGTGCGGCAGGTGTCCACAAAGCAACCAACCCCGACCTTATCGCCAACCTTGTGTTTTGTGACTCGACCGCCCACGGCAGTAACCACTCCGGCAATCTCGTGGCCGGGAACCATGGGAAAAGTGGATCCACCCCACTCGTCGCGCGCTTGATGGATGTCGGTATGACAGATCCCGCAGAATTTGATCTCGATGGCCACATCGTGCTCGCGGGGCTCGCGCCGTTCGAACGAATAGGGCGCTAACGGAGTTATGGCAGTGACAGCGGCGTAACCCTTAGTCTTGATCATGACGTGTTTTTCTCCCGCCACAGGATTGATCGTGGCTTGTGATTTTGATAAAAACCCGGGGCCAGAAATTCGCGGCCTTTGGCCCACCACCCCATTATAGGAGCATCCAGGCGGAATGCGAACTTATGAGCATGCAGTGAATGCCGGCATTTTTGTGCTTTCACCCTTCACAGAAACGCCCGCACCCGTCGCACTTTCGCGTATGATGGGCGACATGATACGGACGATCCGGGGTAATGAAAGTACCCTTTCCACGAGCTGTGGCCGCGGCCTTGGACTATTTCTCCTTGCCGTACGTTTGAGCTCTACGCCGGCGCTTGCCCAAGTGGATTATTCGGTCCACTTTGAAATGGAAAAACCCGAATACTTGCTGGGGGAGCCCATCTTTTGCCGATTCGTAATCCGGAACACGGGGAGCAATATCTTCGCCTTCCGCTATCGCACTCCTACTCGTAGCTTGGGCTCCGATTACGAACAGGAGCCACGATTCCGGGTGACGGATCTTCGCGGGCAGCGGCCGCCCGATCCCGGCCCTCGGCCATGCGGGAACCCGCAGGGGACTACTGTTTATGGTTTCGTCACCCTGCCTCCCGGCCAAATCCATACTGAACGCTGGCTGCTGAACCAATGGGCGCAGTTTGCCGCGCCTGGCCATTACCACGTGCACGCGGAGCGCCGCCTGGCGCTGTTCCCGCCCGACTCGCAGGAGGGAAAATTCTCGGAGAAGCCTGCAGCGTTCGCGATGGCCATGGATGAACTCAGCGTGCTGGTTGTACGCAGCACTCGCGCTGAGGTTGATGCGGCCTTCCAGCCCTATCTCGCCGCCGTCAAAAATCCCAAGGACCCTAATCCTGCCGAGGCGGTGGCAGTGCTGACTTCCATGCCCCAGCCTTTCTTTCTTAATCAACTGGTGGCGATGATCAATGCGGGGAAACCGGACCGTTGGGACCGGCGCGACATTGTGGACGGCTTGGCGCGCTTGAACACGCCAGCTTCCTGGCAGGCGATCCTGAAATTGTTTCAAGGTCCGGAAACTACGCCAACCTCCGGAAGCAAGGATGCCGTGGAGCGGTCCGAGGATCCACTGCGCTCCTATGCTTTGCTCCTGCTGGCGGAAAAAGGAGACCCGGCATTTATTCCCACCTTCGTGGAAATGCTCGCCAAGAGTGCGGAGCCGATGCGCGGCGACATCCTGCGTTCCCTTGGATTCTTTCACGACGCGCGGGCCTATCAGCCGCTTTTCGATAATCTGCACTCTGCCCAGGTGACCGATCGAATGAATGCGATTCTGGGATTGAAAAACCTGGGCAGCAAGGAAGTAATCCCCGCCCTGCTCGCGGCGCTCAACGACCCGGAAGTGCGAGTTCGGCAGGTGGCGAATTTTGCCCTGGAGGGGCTGACGGCCTACAAAGTTGCCGTTTCCGATAATCCCTCGCGCGAGGAGTCTGAGCGCGTCGCCAAGAAGTGGCATGCCTGGTGGCTTGAACACGCCGGGAGCTTCTCCCCCCCTCGGCCTGCCGCCTGCCATGATTGGTAAGGGATTAAGCTGCAGAAACCAGTTGCGTGGACATTCGAAAGGGAGCAAAATGGTTATGGCTGTTGAAAGGCGCCGAGCGGCTGGGCGCTGGAAAGATGCGGACCTTCCGCTTAGACGGTGGGAAAGAAGTTGCCTGCTGGGCCGCGCACGCAGGATTTGATGCCGGTGAGTGCGGACTAAATCTCAACGAATACGGGACCTCGAGCAGCTAGCCCTTGTCATCCACCCTGAATTGGAGAAGAATAATTGGAGCCAGCCTCCCAGCTCTTCCCAAGTTTTCTGCTAACGGTCGATAAGTTTCATGATCATTGCGGGGTATTTGGGGTCTATGGACACCCGGAAGCCGCTAAGCTTGCCTATCTCGGACTTTATGCCTTACAGCATCGCGGCCAGGAAAGCGCCGGTATTGCCTCGTCCGACGGCGATACTTTGATCTGCAAAAAGGGCATGGGGCATGTGGAAGAAATCTTCCCCAAAGAGGTCATTGAGAGCTTGCCGGGAAGGCATGCCATCGGCCACACCCGGTACTCAACAGCCGGCGATACGGACCTGCGAAATGCCCAGCCGCTGAAAGTGAGCTGCCACAAAGGTCAGGTTGCGCTTGCGCACAACGGCAACCTGGTGAATGCGACGGCGGTACGCAGAGAATTGGAGGCCCGTGGCGACATTTTCCAAACCACCAGCGACACGGAAGTTATTCTGCACTTCTTCGCTCGTTCGCGGCAGGCAGGAATTCCTGAAGCCGTTGCGGAGGCGCTCGACAAGGTGGTGGGGGCTTATTCCCTGGTCATGCTTTTCAAGGACGCAATTTACGGCATCCGCGATCCGCGTGGGTTCCGTCCACTGAGCTTGGGAAAACTGGATGGCGCTTACGTCCTGGCGTCGGAGACCTGCGCCTTCGACTTGATCGACGCCCAGTACATCCGCGACGTGGAACCGGGCGAGATGGTGATTCTCGACAGCCGGGGGGTGACGTCGCTGAAGTTCGCTCCTCCTGCTCATCCTGCGCAGTGCGTTTTCGAGCATGTTTACTTTTCCCGTCCGGATAGCATTGTGTTTGGCCGTTCGGTTCAGCATAGCCGGGAAATGCTGGGCCGCTGCCTGGCACGGGAGCATCCCGTGGACGCTGACGTGGTAGTCCCTGTCCCCGACTCCGGCGTTCCCGCCGCCACGGGCTTTGCGGAGGAATCCGGCATTCCTTTCAAGATTGGCCTGATCCGGAACCATTACGTGGGCCGCACGTTTATCGAACCCAGCCAGGCCATCCGCGACTTCGGGGTGAAACTGAAGCTTAACCCTGTGCGCAGCCTGCTGGAGGGAAAGCGCGTGGTGCTGGTTGACGATTCTATTGTGCGTGGAACAACCAGTCGCAAGATTGTGCGCATCGTAAGAGAGGCGGGTGCTCGCGAGGTGCACATGCGGATCAGTTGTCCGCCCACGGTGTCCCCCTGCTTTTACGGTGTGGACACGCCGACGCGGAAGGAACTGATTGCGGCAACCCACACGGTAGAGGAGATCCGCGAATTCCTGGGTGCGGATACCCTGGGTTACCTCTCGATTGAAGGGTTGCGCAACGCCGTTGGGGATAGCGATGGCCACTTCTGCAATGCGTGTTACACCAGCGAATACCCTACCGCTATTCAGGAACCACTTATCGCCATACGCAATCGAGACTGAAACGGATGGAAACACCCGAACTTAAGCCAGAAGAATTGTCTCTCGCTGAGCCGGTGCTTGAAGGCAAGCCTGCCAAGCCGGAGCGCCGGGAGACCGTGTGGGACACTCTCCGCTCCTTGATCATCGTGTTGGCGGGGGTTCTTTGCATTCGCACCTTTGTGGCAGAGGCCACTGTTATCCCCACCGGATCGATGGAGTCGACGATCCTGATCGGCGACCATGTTTTCCTGAACAAGCTGCTCTACGGCCCCCGCTTGCCATACACTTCGCTGCGCCTGCCGCCGCTCAAGGAAATTCATCGGCAGGATATTGTGGCCTTCCGCTATCCCCGAAATCCATCCGTTATGTTTGTCAAGCGCGTCATCGGCGTGGGCGGCGACATCGTGAAGCTCGAAGACAAGAAGGTGTATCTCAACGGACGGATTTTGTTTGAGCCTTACGCGCAATTCCAATACACCACCGTGCTGCCTCTGCGCGATGATTTTCCCCCCACTCCCAGTCTGCTGGAAACGCTTCCCGCCGCCTGGGGACTTGATCCGGCCTGGGCACGGGAAATGCCCAGCTTCATTCGCAAGGACGGCCTGCACGTACCACCCGGGTATCTGTTTGTGATGGGCGACAATCGCGACAATTCTCTCGACAGCCGTTTTTGGGGATTCGTTCCGCTTGAGAACGTGGTGGGTGAGCCACTGTTTGTATACTGGTCCTACGATGCCCCCACCAAAGACTGGACCGCAGAAACCCTGGAGGCGCGGCTGAAATTTGACGCCTCGATTGTTTGGAACTTCCTGAAGCAAACCCGTTGGTCAAGAACCGGACAAACGTTCTAACGACAAACGTTCTAAGAACAGTGTACAGTGGCTCGCGCTTAGTGTGTAGCGACTAACCGCTGTTCACTATCCACTATCCACTGTACACTATTCACTGCCCTTCTATGCTCTATCGTGACGCCGGCGTCGATATCGACGCGGCAAGCCAGGCCAAAGCTCGCATCAAGCAGTTGGCGCGCAGCACCTTCAGCCCTCGCGTTTTGCGGGAGGTCGGCGCTTTCGGTGGCTTCTTCTCTTTGCAGGGACTCCCACGTGACGCCGTGCTGGTTTCCAGTGTGGACGGTGTCGGCACCAAACTGAAGCTCGCCTTTGCCCTCAATCGCCACGATACCGTTGGCGCGGACTTGGTGAACCATTGCGTGAATGACATTGCCGTGCACGGCGCGGCGCCACTCTTTTTCCTCGATTACCTGGCCACCGGGAAGATGCACCCCAAGGTGGTGACGGAAGTCGTGAAGGGTCTGGCGGGGGCCTGCCGCAAGGCGGGATGCGCGCTGGTGGGCGGTGAGACTGCGGAAATGCCGGGCTTTTACCCCGAGGGTGAATACGACCTGGCGGGCTGCATTGTGGGTTGGGTCAAGCGCCGCCGAATCATCGATGGCAGCGGCATCCGGCCGGGAGACGCGATTCTGGGGCTACCCTCCCTGGGGTTGCACACCAACGGCTACTCGCTGGCGCGCAAGGTCTTGTTGGAACAGGAGCGCCTGTCCTTGACCGAAACCATCCCGGAACTGAGCCGCACGCTGGGGGACGAATTGCTCGCGCCACATCGCTGCTACTGGCCCACCCTCCAACCGCTCTTGGCGCACGGCTGGTTGAAGGGGTTGGTCCACATCACCGGCGGCGGCATTACCGATAACACTCCGCGAATCCTTCCCGCTGGCGCCCAGGCGGAAGTCCGCCTGGGTAGCTGGCCCGTGTTGCCCATTTATGATTTGATTGCCCAGCGTGGCAACGTGCCTCCTGATGACATGCTGCGAACCTTTAATATGGGCCTGGGCATGCTCCTGATTGTGTCGCCCCGTAACCTGCCGAACATAACCTCCAACCTGAAAAAGCGCCGCGAGAAATTCTGGAACATCGGCCGCATCATCTCCGGCAAACCCGGCGTGAAGTACATTTAGTAATTTGTCCGTGGTCCGTGCGCTGTCATCCTGCGCCCGCGGTTCAGGACGAAGGACCCTTTTCGTTTTGCCCTGGAAACCCGGCGCGCTCGCGCCGGATGGTGCCTGCGGCGCGGCGCGCGTGGCCGCGGCGCGGCGCCTTTACTTCGCCTAATTTTCTTCTTGACAAGACAGTAACATTAGGCTAGAATTATAGCTAGGTGTTAGGCCAGATGTATAATGAGATCCGGGCAGGCGGGATGATCAATGAGAAAGCAGAGGGACAAACTGTACCAACGGCACAGAGACCTTGTGTCCCTGGGACGACAAATTGCCCTAAGCTGAGAACTTGTTGAAAACAAGGAGTCGAATTACCGATTTTTCTCCTCTCAAAGCTGAGAACATACTGAAAAGAAATCCACTTACAATACAGCGTGGGAAAAGCTGAAAATGGGGTGCAAGTTGTCCGAATGATGCGGCGCCAAATTGTCGCTGGCATCGAGCCCCAAAGGGGCGACCTAATCTAGCCCAGGCCACCGGCCGGGGTTAAATGGCCACGTCCCTGTGTACGGCTGAGCTTTGACCTTTATTTATTGATCTGCGCGCTGCGCCCGCTTACTGTGTAAGCGACTTCAGCTTGCGGGCGCAGTCCTCATTGTGGGGAGAGATCTTACAGGCCATCTCCAAATGCTGACGCGCTTCGGGGAGAAGCCCCAGGTGTTCGTCGGCGATGGCTAATTGGAAATGACCCGTGTAACTTTCCGGCGTCAAGGCCAGCACCTGCTGGAAGCGTCGTCGCGCCTTGGCATAATCTCCTTGCGACAGCCAGTACTGACCGAGTGCCTCGGCGGAAGGAGCATACTGCGGATCCAGCTTGAGCACTGTGTCCCATTCGCGCAGGGCGTCCTGGGGCCTCTCGAGTTGGAGATAACACTCGCCGAGATGGAATCGCGCCAATGTGTTTCCAGGATCGGTGCGCAGAATCGACAGCAGCTTGGGAAGAGCCGCAGCGGTGTGCCCTTCCGTGAAATCCACGTAGGCACTCTGGTAGAGCTGAAATTCCGCGAAGCGGTCCTTTGGGTCGGGTAGGGGCACGCCATGGCGTGCCCCAACGGCGTCGGATCGCGGTTCCGCCGCGAGGTAACCGAGGGATTCTAGCTGTGCCAGCGTTTCCGGCGGGAGGGCGGCGGCAGGCGCGCGCTGGGAGGGAGCGTATCGAGTGAGCACCTTCGCCAATTCGTTATGGAGTTCCGCCGCCACCGCGCCGTTTTTGGGCAGCAAATTGACCAGTTCGTGCGGGTCGGAATTGAGGTCGAAGAGTTCCGCCTTCGGCGTTTGAATGTACTTATAGTTCGCCAAGCGCAGGGCGCGCAACGGCGCCCAACCGAAAGCATCGTAAGCGTAGAGACTCTCGCTGTAGACAGCGCGCGGCTGGGAGGACTCCCCGGCTTTGAGCGCGCCGAGTTGGCTTACGCCTTCGAACGAGGCAGGGGCGGGCACGCGCAGATAATCCAGAATCGTCGGCGCTACGTCAATCAAGCCGGCGGGGGAAGAAGACGAAACTGGATACTTGAAACTGGAAACTCGCCCCGAATATCTAGTTTCTAATTTCGAATTTCTTGTTTCCGTTGCCTGCGGCCAATGGAAGATGAGCGGCACGTGCAACGTGCTCTCGTAGATATAATAGCCGTGGTCGGTTTCCTGATGGTCGCCCAGGCCTTCGCCGTGGTCACCAAACACCACCACCAGCGACTTCTCCCACCAACCGCTCTGCGTTAGATACTGTTGCAAGCGGCCCATCACCCCGTCAACGTATTGGAGTTGCGCATCGTAGCGGGAGATTCCCTGCTTGCGCGCGACTTCCGCCGGCAGCGTGTAAGGAAAGTGCAAATCGAAAAGGTGCACAAACACGAAAGCGGGTTGGCCGCGGTGGGTGTCGAGCCATTGGCGTGCGGAACGGACCACCAAGGCGCCGTCGCGTCGCAAACTCATCGCCAGAGGATTGACCACCCCGGTGGTTTCGAAGCCGAATGGGCTGTCGTAATCGTCGAAGCCCTGGTCCAGCCCGTAGCGCCGGTCCATGAAGTCGCTGGCAATGAAAGCGGCGGTTTTGTATCCACGTGATCGCAACACGGAGGCGAGCGTCACTATTCCGGCGGGAACCCGCTCACCGTTCTCTTCCACTCGATTCTGGAAGGGGTAAGTAGAAGTGAACAACGACGCGTGCGACGGGAGCGTGAGCGGAACCTGCGCCTCAGCCTGGGTGAAAAGTGTACCTCCTTCCGCAAACGAATCGATGTGCGGCGTGTGGATTTTCGTGTACCCGTAGGCGCTCAGGTGATCAGCGCGCAGGGTGTCAATGGAAATCAGGATGACGGGAGCCTGTGGAGCCGTGTCCTGTGCGGCGCAAAGGATGAGCGGGGAGCACAGCAACAACCATGGAACGAGCGTTAATGCGCCACGGAAAATGCGTCGCGCCGTCCGAGCATGAACCCATTCGGAACGGCGCAGCGGAATCCGGCGAGACAGGACAAGCCGATGGCAGCATCGCATATCGTCGGAGATCAGTATATCCGATGGCGTGAGGCCATAGGAGCAGGTAGCACAGAGCGGCTGACCTGTGTTTCCTGCTGGGCCGAAATTCATGCCCCCAGACAGGTGGCACGACACTAGAAGCTGAACCGCACCTGAAGATCGATTCTCCGGTTGGCCGCGGAGCTGGAGAAGAACCCACCGGACAGGGCATAGGCTTGGCCAAAAGTGGGAGATCCGAGCACGCCGCTAGGCGGCGCATAATTAACGTTATTGAAAATGTTTCGGGCAGAGACGCTGAAGGTGAGGTTGTAACGATGGTTGGTTGACGGGCCCCCCCGGCCAAACATACCCCCGCCGCCCATGCTGCTGAGCCCTCCGGGACCAAGGCCCCCCCGGCCGCCCCTCGGACCTCCGCCCCCAGGTCCACCAAAGCTACCCCCTTGCACTTCCTTGCCAAAGCCGAAGGTCTTGCTGAGGCGGAGGTTGGCGGTGAACTGGCTGAAGCCGGTGCCATAATTCGGCGGAATTATCGTTTCTCCGGACAGAGGGACTTTATCGAAGTTGCCCCATGGGGTGGGGACGACCGTGGCGGGATTTGACGCGCTTGTGGCAAAGGCAGGCCGGTCATTGAAAATGGAATCGAGGTTCAGATCCCGGCCCAGGGTAATGTTGAAAGGCGGGGCGGAGTTTGCCACGACAAAGGGAAAGATCTGAATGCCGCGCGGCAAATTCCAACTGCCGCCCAGGAAGAGGCGATTACGGACATCGTATGCCGTGCGTCCATAGTCCAAGGCCACGTTGTATTGGTCCATGGGGAAGGTGCCGGCGCCTGCGGTGTTGCCGTCGGAGTAACTGAGGGTGTAAAAGCCAAAGAGCGAAACCTTCGAACCGCGAATATTGAAATTGGCAATCAATTGGTTCTGGTTGTAAAGGCCGGCGGATTCGTATTGATACAAGTCTCCAATGCTGGGATCGGGCCGCAGACTGGTCAGCGGATTTGCAGGGTCCGGCGCATTAACGTTCCGCGACATAAACTGGTGCACGCCATGGGTGTTAAGGTAAGTGGCAGAAACAGTAAAATTCTTCGCAACCTGCCGCTCGAGTCCTATCCCCGATTGAATGGTATAGGGCGCGCGCATGTTCGGGTCTTGTTGATAGATCGTGGGCGTCTGGGTGAGCGTATCGAGGGGTGGAATGGTCGGATAGAAATCCGGGGCCGGGACGATATACTGCTGCTGGTTGATCCCGTTCAGGCGGTTGGTATTGAGGATTAGGCCTTGACCGAAGCGATCGTAGAAGACTCCGAAGCCGGACCGCAACACAGTTTTGGCCGACTTCCCTTTTCCCAGGCCCCAGGCAATTCCAATGCGGGGCGCGAAGTTAACATTGTGCGCAATGTGTGTTTGCGTCTCGAACCGCAGGCCCGCGCTCACCGTCATCTTGGGGAGCACCTTCCAGTCGTCTTCCACGTAGGGCTCGAAGTCAAGGTAGCGCACGGTGGCGAGAGGGTTCCCCCCGATGATCTTGAGCTGGCTGGCCCCGCCTCCCATGGCACGGATCGCGGCAGGCGGCAGGCCTTGCTGCAAGCCCTGTTCCGTAATCTGATAGGCATTGAGGGAAGGAAATGTGTATGTGCCGTTGAAGTTCGCCGTGGAGTTGGCCGCCTCGTAGGATTCTCGCATCCGGGCTCCAAATTTCACGAATTGCTTGCTCAGGGCCATGGATGTGTAGTCCTGCAGCTCGTAGGAACGGTAGGTACTGGCGGCGATGCCGACGTTGGTCCCGCCTCCCGTGAACGCACCCGGGACGATGGTCGTCACCGCCGAATTCAGAGGCGTCTGGCTGCTGGTCTCGTGGAGAAAACGGAAGCGAATCTCGGTTACCGCTTTCTCTGACAGCACTTGGGCATCGCTGACCTGAAGGGACTGTTCCGTATCTCCGGAGTTGTAAGCTTGTGAGGGAAGTGAGAACTGCCCTACCCCTTGATTCTTCAGGTTGTTCTCCCACAACTGATAACGGACGGTCAGCGTATTGTTGTTGCCGAACTGAGTGTCCAGGCGAGGGCTGAGTTCGGTGCGCATTTGCGGTGTGGCGACAGACTGGTTGTAGGGGACCTGATTGAAGTTCGAGTCGAGGACATAGGCGTTCACGATGGCGACGTCTTCAATGTTCCGGCGGGACCCGTCGAAGAAGAAAGAGGTTTTTTTACCCAAGGGACCCCCGATATTGCCGTCGTACATTTCCGAGTGATAGCCCGGAATCTCTGTCGCGAAAGGGTTCCGTGTGTTGAAAGCCTTGTCATTCCCGCTCACGAAGACTTGGCCATGAAGTTTGTCCGTCCCCGGTTTGGTTAGGACCTCAATCCTCCCGTAACCCAAGGTGTCGTACTGCGCGGAAAATGGGTTCTGGTTGACGCGGATTTCGCGGATAGAGGATTTGGGGGGCAATTGACCACCGGTAAACCCGTCAATGTAGATCTGCCCGCCGTTGGGTCCTGCCGAGGGTCCCGCCAGGGCTTCCAGCTCCGACTGCAACTCATCGGGGTCATCAGAGAGCGATTCCAAGTCTTTGCCTTTGATGACCAACGAGCTGGCGTTTTCCGAGGGGTTGACATTGACCTTGGTGGTCTCGTCCTTCACCGTGATCTCCTGCTTTGCGACGGCTACCGACAACTGAGCATTCACTACTTGTGGCTTGCCATGAGCGATGACGATGCCGGGCTTCACAAAGTCATTGAATCCCTTTAAGCTGATGGTGAGGGTGTAGGTGCCCGGTGACAGGCTGCGGAACGCATACTTGCCTTGTTCGTCGGTCTGTGCGACCAATTTCGCCCCCGTGGGCCCCACTAGCGTAACGCTAAGGGCCGGGACGGCTGCGCCCGAGGGGTCAAGCACTTGCCCATGCAAACTGGGAGCGGAAGTCTGAGCGAAAACCAAAGCCGGCAAGATCATGAGTAACAGCAGGAATCCAGCGAGGATTCGGAATACGTTTCGTACCAAGGCTATCTCTCCTCTACAGTTATCTGCGCAGAAACTCCCGAAAGGCGTTCTCTTGCGAGGGGTTATCGGGCTGAACCCGGTCCCTTACAGGGGCTCCGCCCGATGCGTGTCATGTAAACGTCCTAGGGCCCACCTTCACCACCAGCAGCGCTTCCTTGACTACTTAGACTCCAACCACCAAGATTCACGTCACCGCCGCCCTTGGGTTGCGCGGCAAGAATTGGCTCTACTCCGGTAAGGATATATATGGCTGTAACTTCCGAAGGGTTCGTGCCCTCCGAACTGAAGATCACGATGGGTTCGCCACGCTTAAAGTCGTTAAGAGTGATGGTCGGCATATTTTCGAGCGCCTGACTAAGGTTGCTCATGCCGCCACGGCGCATTCCGCCGCCCCCGCCTGGGCTAGAACCGGGGCCTCCAGTGCTAAAGCCGGCCGCGCCGCCAGGGCCGCCAGACGCGCTCGGGCCACCTGCGGTACCTGCGGGGCGACCACCGGCCCCTGGTCCGCTACCCGGCGCGCCGGAACTGAGCCGGGCGATCATTTGGGCAATGAAGGGTGGCAGTTCGTGCATCCTGCAATCTGCGTTGGCATGTACGACAATGGGTTTATTCGTCGCCAAGTTCTTGACGGTCAGGGCGCTTGCTTGCGGGTCAACGGAAATGACGGTAGCCCCAATGTTGTGAAACGTACCGAAAACCACCTTCTCCGCAGCGTACTGGCTGCCGTCGTCACTCTTGGTGCCAAGTGCGCGCAATTGGTCGCCAACCTTGAGCTCGGCAATATTGCTGGGCTGGGCGTCAGAGAACTTGACGGAGTTCGGTGCGTAACGCAAGAGCACCGTATGCGGGGTCGTGGTCAGGATCACAGGATGCGTCAAGTTACCCGGAGTCGGTGGGTGGTTCGGCGCGGAGATGGTAATTTCCATCTTGGGCGGATCCACCGCTTTCACCACGCCCTCGATTCCACGGGTCTGCCAGTCCCGGACCTCCGCTTCGTGGAAGCTGGTCAGGTCCGACTTCGACATCACCACAACTCGCGTGGCCTGAATGGTTTGCTGGTCTTCGCCGAGATGGCCAAGAACCACGGCGCGGTCACCCGGACTGATATCTGTGACAGCAATGGGGACTGCTGACTTCAAATCCTTGGAGCCCGGTGGGACGCGCAGAAGCTTGACCCCCTCGGATAACCCCACTTGGACGTCGCCTTTTTCCGTGTGTACCGTCAGATGCCCTGGCTGCACCTGGGTGACATCCCCTGTTGCGCGTGCCGCCTGAGCAGCCTGGGAATTCTGAGCAGGAGCCTGCGCAAATGCCAACCGGCACACTAACAAAAATCCTGCTAAAGCTATTTCAATATAGGAACTTACCCTCTTCACCGCGTGTCTCCTCTACCAAACAAACTTAGACGGTTTATGCAAGGTCCGCGTTACCCTTTTCCTTAACTTCTTTTACATTCTCGACTGCAATGTGGACGAACAGATGAACCCGCTCCGTATCTCCAGCGCAGGCTTGATCAAGCAATTTTATGACAATTTGAGGGCCTAACGCTTATTGGGTTGTTGAACTGGGACATTCTGCCAGAGACCCTTCTTTGCTCGCTTGTGTGGGGAGCCGGCCAGAAGTAGATTACAGGCCCGTTCTGCACAAGATGTTCAGTCCGAAAAAGCGCGGCGAGAATTCCCTCCATTGATCAGACACCGCTTCTTAGGTCCCGGACGGCGGCGCGCACCTTGGGTATCAACTCGGCATAATCCCTGGGGGAAGCCTTATCGAGGAACTGCTGGTAGTAGCGCAGGGCCATAGGTTTGTTGCCCGCTTTGTCAAAGAGCACGCCGAGATTCAAGATCGGCTCAACCTCCGTGGAATCGAGTTCAATGGCCTTCTCGAAGTCGTGGCGGGCCGCGTCACCATCGCCGCGCTGAATGGCCACCAGGCCCAGCCCATTATAGGCAGCGCTGTAATGATCGTTTTGGAGGGTGATGGCCTTGAAGGCCTTTTCCGCTCCATCGACGTGCCCCAACTGTAATTGCGCGGTGCCCAGATTCCGCAAGTTGTCGAGATCCGTGGGATTGATTTGATTGGCGCGGCTCATCGCGTCGACGGCCTTATCCAGTTGGTGCAGACGCAAATAGAGCTTACCTAGCCGTGCATAGATGATATCCGTGAAAATGTGGCGGTCGATTGCAGCATTGTAAACCTCGACCGCGTGTTGCAGTTGCCCGGCACGCTCCAGCGCCATAGCCAGGTAAACATGGGCCAGAGGATTGCCGGGGTCCTGGCGGAGTGCCTGCTCCATGAAATGCGCGGCCCGCACATTGTTCTGAGCGTTCAGGAATTTCTCCGCCTCTTCCATGGTCTTTAGCACAGCGATGCGGTCCTTGGGGTCGGGGGCGTCGGTGCCAAGCTCGATCTCGCGCGTCGCCCCTCCGCTGACATACCCCAGGGACTCGAGTTCTTGGCGCGTCTGCTCATCCACGGGCGCCGCCGTGACTTTCTCTGTCTTGGACTGCGTGCCGGCGGCCTCCCAGATCTTCTTTTGGAGCTGGTCGGCTTCCGCCGGATTTTTGGCGATCAGGTTTTGAAGTTCGCCAGAATCACGTTGCAGGTTATAAAGCTCGGGGTGTGGCGCCAGGATGAGTTTCCAGTCGTCGCTGCGCATGGCGCGTAGTTCCGACCACCGCATGTAAGTGCGCGGATAGAGCGTCTCCCCATAAGAATAGTTCGACCGCACATGGGTTCCCTGCCGTATGAGGGGCCAGAGGCTGACCCCTTGCGCTTCCGAGGAAGGCTGCAAGTTCAGGAACTCCATCACCGTGGGGTGGAGGTCGATGGAGCGCACTTGGTCGCTTATCACTTTGCCGCGCGGGATCTCCGGGCCGGCCACAATCAGCGGGACGTGCAGGGTGGCATCGTAAAGGAAGATGCCGTGGGTCGCTTCGCCGTGCTCGCCCAGGCTCTCGCCGTGATCGCCCACCACGATGACCAGGGTGCGAGAGGTGAGCGCCAGTTGGTCAAGGCCTGCGAGCAGGCGGCCGACCTGCTCGTCCATATAAGCAATTTCGCCGTCGTAAAGGCTCTTCGCGTACTCGTGCTTGTAAGGCTCCGGAGGGTCGTAAGGCTGGTGAGGATCGTAGTAATGCGCCCAGAGGAAAAACTTCCTCTGGCCATTCTGTTTCAGCCAATCGAGTGCGCGTTCGGTGACCACGCTTGCGCGGCGCTCCGGAAAAGCTCCGGGTAGTCTTCCTTCCTCCTTTTCGGCGCCCATGTCGTCGTCATAAGTATCAAACCCGTGGGAGAGGCCAAAATGTTTCGCCACCACCCGTGAGCCCACAAAGGCCGCCGTTCGGAATCCTGCCGCCCGGGTGACGGAAGCGATGGTGGGATGGGATTTGTCGAGAACGAATCCGCCCATGTCGCGCAGCTTGTGGACCGGCGGATAGGAGCCGGTCATGATGCAGGCGTGCGATGGAAGGGTTAACGGCACTTGGGCGGTGGCGTGCGTGAAAAGAACGCCGCGTGCGGCCAGAGAATCCAGGTGCGGTGTCTTCGCGCCTTGCGGGCTGTAACAGCTCAGGTGGTCGGCGCGGGTGGTGTCGAGAGTAATGAGCAGGACGTTGGCATCGCGTGGCGCAGTTGCCCGCTCCGACTCCTGGTGGCGGCAGCCACTGAAGACAAGAAACAGCGTCGACAAGATCGAGATCGCCAGGGTTCTTCCAGGCTTTCGATACGGCAATCTGACGTTCTGCGTCGCACGCATGATCGCGGGTATTCTATACCCAACCGGGCAGCACGGGGGACGGCCTCGGCGGTTACCTCCCCTATTACCCGCCGCCGAAATCGCCACCCCGCGCCAAGCTCGCACCACCTTGGTCGACAGTGACCTGTTATCTGTCAGGTCCACGCGGCACCCAGGCGTTACGCTCCCTTTGGGAGGACCGCAGTCCAAATTCTCAATTCCGGATATCCGATTCCAGATTCCGGATGCCGGATGCCCGACCGCCAATCACGCCGCGTCGGTTCCGACATCCTCACCCTGGCGAATCCGCTCAAGCTTTTTCAGGAACTCGTCGCGCTCGGTCTTTCTCTGTTCCTTGGTACGAACCTTGTCCGTAACGTACCGTTGTCCCTTCATACCTGAGTTCAAAAGTGCTTGAATCCACCCGCCAAGCTGCTTCGAAATGCTCTCTGTCTGCTGCTTTAAATTCCGGATGCCGGATTCCAGATTCCGGAAGGCCGCCATCTTTTCCAGCATGCACAGCATCGAACGGACTTCCCCCGTTGACCCGCGGGCAATATAAAGGAAGGTGAGCAATTCCGGATTCGTGCCGCGATCGAACCCTTCGGCAATGTTGTCGGAAACGGACACCGCCGCCCGCTCGATCTGATCCCTCAAGCTGTAACGTCTCCTGAATTCCGGCGCTTCAGTCATCTCATAAGTGCAAATGGCAAGGTCAATCGCAAGCTGCCACACCGGCAACTGCTCGAAGCGCTGATACTTCATTGCGCCCTCCACATGTAATCCATTTCGTTCCTACCGCAACGATTCCTTCCGCTGCCTGACTTCGTTTTCCGGAATTCGGAATCCTGAAGTCGGAATTCACCGCTCCCATCAAGGGTCCCGCGAAGTTGCCGTCTAGACCCGGGGCTTTCAATTTAAAATTCCCGCGTTCTCATCGGATGGCGAGCGTGCCCGATCAATCCCGAGCCCTGCCCTTCCAGACCCGCGGTCAAAAATCGGGGATTGCGGCCGCGAGTCTCTGTCAAGCCTTCCGCTTCGCCTGGTCGGCGACGGCCTGGGCGGCGCGGGCCACGGCCTCGGGGTCGCCCAGGTAATAGTGGCGCAGGGGCCTCAGATGTTCGTCCAGCTCGTAGACCAGAGGAATTCCGGTAGGAATATTCAATCCTACAATATCCGCTTCGGATACGTTATCCAGATACTTCACCAGCCCGCGCAGGCTATTTCCGTGCGCAGCAATGATCACGCGCTTGCCGGAACGCACTACGGGGGCGATAGTTTCATGCCAGTAGGGCAGCGTGCGCGCCACGGTGTCTTTAAGGCACTCGGTCAGGGGTAAATCCCCCGCGCTCATGCCCGTATACCGAGGATCCTTGCCCGGATAGCGGTCATCGTCGGGCGTAAGCGCGGGCGGTTGAATGTCATAACTGCGCCGCCAGATTTTCACCTGCGCCTCACCGTATTTTTCCGCGGTTTGCGCCTTGTTCAACCCTTGTAGCGCACCGTAGTGGCGCTCGTTCAGCCGCCAGGTGTTGTGAATCGTGATATACATCTGGTCCATCTCTTCCAGCGCCACCCACAGCGTCTTGATGGCGCGCTGCAGCACCGAAGTATAGGCGACATCGAAAACGAAACCGTCATTGCGGAGCTGTCGGCCGCCTTCCACCGCTTCCTGAAGGCCCTTTTCGCTGAGCCCTACGTCCGTCCAACCGGTAAAAAGATTCTCCTTATTCCAAATGCTTTCTCCGTGCCGCAACAACACGAGCTTAAACATGAATGCGTCTCCTTTAATTGTCGCTCTTGCCAGAATCCGATCGGGATATTATATGCGGAATCGGGGCTCTGGAGTGAGCCGTGTAAAGTAAGATTCGCACCACTTTACCGGCGGGTTCATCTAGTTCATTATGGGCAACGGTTAGCTGTTTCGCTACGGAACCTTCTAGGCATGCGGGCAGATGAACACGCGGGCAGCGCAACTGCCAGGGCGGTGGACTCGGCGCAGATCGTGAAGCAGCGGAGATTCACGCCCACGGAGGATGTGCGACTAAAATGAGAAATCTTTCTCTGTCCAAAGTCTATCAGTTGCTCGAACCGGGTCCGGTGGTCCTGCTGACGACCGCCCGCAAAGGGCATTACAACATCATGACGGTGTCCTGGCATATGATGGTGGAGTTTGAACCACCGCTGATTGCCTGCGTCGTCAGCAACAGGAATCACAGCTTTGCCGCATTAAGGGCGACGAAGGAGTGCGTGATCGCCATCCCGGCGGTGGAGTTGGCGCCCAAAGTCGTGGAAGTCGGCAACTGCTCGGGCCGGAACGTGGATAAGTTCGAGAGATCCGGCCTGACGCCGGCGCCAGCCGAGCTTGTGGCTCCGCCTCTGGTAGCTGAGTGTTTCGCCAATCTCGAATGCAAAGTGGCCAACACCGCTTTCGTCAACAGGTACGGCATCTTCATCCTGGAAGTGCTCAAAGCCTGGACCGACCCGGCGCAAATGAATCAGAAGACCATCCACCATCACGGGTGCGGCAAATTCGTTGTGGATGGCGAGATGATCAAGCTGAAGTCGAAAATGCGATAGGGACGCCGAGTGTAGGGGCCAGGGGCGCCGGCCCTGGACCGAACGCCGTTCAGTCCTCTGAAGTTTCTACATCTTCCAGGGCGCAAACTAACCTGGAACGCTGCGGATCCCCCCGCCGGCGTGCCGGAGGTGGCACCTACCGCTCCCGTGTAGCGCATTCTTTTCTTCCTAGCGACACTCCGTGCAGGGCGGTTCTAACTTGCTCTCCGAATTGCTGGCGATGCTAGCTCTCGATGCCGCGGGTGGCAGCATTCCAGAACACCGGCTTCTTTCGAAAGTACGACTCGTTCGCCATGTGGCAGGCGATGGCGGCGTGGTTACCGAAGACCGCGTCCTCCACCACAGGATTGCGCGTCTTCACCGCCTGGAAGAAATTCCACAGGTGCGGCCTCACGTCGTCCCAGTCGTTGCCGCGATAGACCGTCTCCTCCCGGAGCGGTTCGTGGCCAGGCTGGGGCTCATGCTGGGTGTGCCACTGCTTAACGTATTCGTCGCGCATTTTCTGGGGGAACCCGCTTGAGTAATAGCTGGGCGCCGTATCCATACCTGTTTGGGGCGAGAAACGGAGCTCAAACTCGCTCGCCTCGAGAATGCCCTTCGGACCCATGAACCGGGCCAATTCCGGCGTCTCCGTGCCCAGCCCCAGGCGGACGTAAACGGGAATGCCGTGGTAGTCGAACAGTACCACATGGAGGTCCGGCATATTGCGGCCATCGTTCCAGCGGAAGATGCCGCCCAGGGCCGATGCCGAGCGGGGTGCCTCGTTCCATCCGAGCGTTACCAGCATGCCGCTGATCAGGTGGACCATCAGGTCGCCGCCCACGCCGGTGCCATACTCCTTCCAGCAGCGCCAGCGGGCGAAGCGATACTCATCGAACGGAATTCTTGGCGCGTCGTTCAGCCACGTGTCCCAGTCGAGGTTTGCCGGGGAAAGATCGGAAGGCGGGGGATACTCCCAAGCGCCCGTGGGGTCGTTGCGCCCCAAACTGAGCTCCACCATCTCGACGTTGCCGATAGCGCCGCTTTGGTAGAGCTCGCGGGCCTTGGCGCAAAGCACCGAGCTGACACGTTGCGACCCGATTTGCACAATGCGGTTGTTCCTTTGGGCCGCTTCCACCATCTCGAACCCCTGCGCGGCCGTGTGCGACATCGGCTTCTCGCAATAAATGTCCTT
>Ga0335085_10006254_pt1 | contig 18846 bp, 16 predicted proteins | sample Lox_Sample_45_FD_206712 | JGI IMG/M metagenome (GOLD analysis project Ga0335085, IMG submission 206712) | Soil microbial communities from Loxahatchee National Wildlife Refuge, Florida, United States - Lox_Sample_4.5 | ecosystem: Environmental > Terrestrial > Soil > Wetlands | place: USA...
AAAAATGCATGCCGACGACCTGGTTGGGCCTCCGGGTCACCGTCGCGATCGCCGAGATCGACAAAGAGGATGTGTTCGAGGCCAGGACCGTTCGCGGCGGGCAGGCGGCGTCCAGCGCCGTGAACACGTCTCGCTTCACCTCCGCTTCTTCAAATACCGCCTCAATGACGATGTCCGCATCGCGGACCCCGTGGTAATCGGTCGCCCCGGCTACGAGGGCCGTCTTCTGCTCCGCCTCGGCCGCTTTCATCCGGCCCTTGTCCACGCGGGCCTGAAAAATCTTCCGGATCGTCTCCAGGCCCCGGTTGACGCTCTCCTCCTTTACATCGATGAGGGTCACCGGAATCCCCGCGTGACTGATCACCTGAGCGATCTGCGCGCCCATGGTTCCCGCACCGATCACCGCCGCTTTTTTAATGTTCATGAGAGGCTCCCAACCTGTCGTGGGCACGGCCAGCCGCGCCCATCATTTTCGCTCCAACACCATCGCCGCTCCCATTCCGCCGCCCACGCACATGCTGGCGACGCCCAGCGAGAGTTCGCGCCGTTTCATTTCGCGCAACACCGTCAGGATCAGGCGCGCCCCGGTCATTCCGACCGGATGGCCCAGGGCGATCGCCCCCCCGTTGACGTTGACGATCTCGCGGTTGAGCTTCAAGACCCTTTCGACCGCAAGGTATTGCGCCGCAAACGCCTCGTTGATCTCAAAGAGCTGAATATCCCGAAGGTGCAATCTGGATCTTTTTGCGCCGGCCCTTTCAACCGCCTTGGGGATCGCCATGGCCGGCCCGATGCCCATCCGCTGGGGTTCCACGCCGACGAAGGCGTAGGATCGCACATACCCCAACGGTTCATAGCCCAGTTCACGGGCCTTTTCGGCCGACATGACGAGCAAGGCCGCCGCGCCGTCGTTCAAGGGACAGGCATTTCCGGCCGTGACCGTCCCCCCCTCTTTGAAAATCGGAGGATGCTGAGCCAACTGCGTCTTGTCCAATTCCGGGTCGGGGGCCTCATCGTGGGCGAACACCGGCGGCGCCGTCCGGTTCCGTGAACCGGCACGGGCCGCGGTCACGGGCAGGATCTCGTCCTTGAATCTATCGTCTTGAACGGCCTGAACCGCCCGGCGGTGGCTTTCGAGCGCGTAGGCGTCCTGTTCTTCACGCGTGATCTTAAATTCCTCGGCCAGATTTTCGGCCGTCTGACCCATCACCTGTCCGCAGAAGCCGTCCGTCAGGCCCTCCCAGACGCTGTCGATGAACTCGCCGTGACGGAGCCGCTTTCCCCAGCGCATATTCCGGCTGATATAGGGCGCAAGGCTCATGTTCTCGATTCCGCCCGCGATCTGGACATCGGCATCCCCGCATTGAATATTCTGGAAGGCGTTGACGACGGATTGGAGACCGGAGGAGCAGTTTCGCTGAACGGTATAGGCCGGAATGGGGATGGGAAGGCCCGCCATCAGGCTTACGACCCGGGCCAGATTGGTCGCGTCGCTGTTTTGAAGGACGCAGCCGAAGATCACTTCCTCGATCAAATCGGGGGCGAGCCGTGTCCGATGGAGAAGCCCCTGGACGACCTGGCGTCCGAGCTCCTGGTTCGTCACATCCTTTATTTTTCCGCCGAAATTCCCGATGGGAGTTCGGACTCCGTCCACGATCACGACGTCTTTCACGGGGGGACCTTTTATCCTTTCTTGCAGGGGCTCGCGTCGCCCCCTCCACCGGTCAAGCCGGATGGAGCCTTCCCCTCCCGCTCGCCATGCTCGCTGAGAGGATTCCCGAGGGCAGCGCCCATTTCTATCCGGCCTTTTTCAGCTCTTCTTCAAGGAGAATTCGTCTCAGGACTTTACCCACCATCGTCTTGGGGAGTTCCTTGCGGAATTCGATCCATCTGGGAACCTTGAACTTGGCCAGTTCCTTCCGGCAGTAGTCCAGGATCTCCGGTTCCGTCGCGTGTTCGTGTTCCTTCAGCACGATGTAGGCCTTGATGGCCTCGACGCTGAAGGTGTCCGGGATCCCGACGACCACGGCCTCCTTGACCTTCGGATGGCGGAACAGAACCTCTTCCACCTCCCGGGGATAGACATTCTCGCCCCGGGTCTTGATCATGTCTTTTTTCCGGTCCACGATGTAGAAGTAGCCGTCCTCATCCATTCGGACCATGTCGCCGGTAAAAAGCCATTCGTCGCGCAAGACCTGTTTCGTCTCATCGTCCTTGTTCCAGTACCCTTGCATCACCTGGGGCCCTCGGACGACGAGCTCCCCGATCTCCCCCATCGCCATTTCCCGAAGGCCGGTTTCCTTATCCAGGATCTTGCAATCCGTGTCCGGAAAAGGCAGGCCGATGGAGCCTTTCTTACGGCGGCCGTTGATCGGGGTGCAGTGGGTCACGGGCGAGGCCTCGCTTAATCCGTATCCCTCCACCAGCTTCCCGCCGGTCAATTCCTCGAAGCGTTCCTGGACCTCTACATGAAGGGGTCCCGCGCCGCTGATGCAGATCCGGATCGAGGAAAGGTCGAACTTGTTGATACGAGAGTAATTGTTGATGGCCACGTACATCGCCTGAACGCCCATGAAAATGGTCACCTGGTGCCGGACAATCGTATTGAGGACGTCTTCCGTCTTGAAGCGGGGCAGAAGGACGATGCAGGAGCCGGTCAACAGCCCGAGGTTCATGCAGGTGCTCAGACCGTAAACATGGAAGAAGGGAACCACTCCGAGAAACACTTCCTCCCCGTCCCGGAGCGTGGGCATCCAGTGTCGGCACTGGACCGTGTTGGCGACCAGATTATTGTGGCTGAGCATGACGCCCTTCGGAACGCCCGTGGTTCCTCCGGTGTATTGAAGAAGCGCGGTGTCTTCGGGTTTGACCGGAACGATCGGTTGCACCGCTTCCGACCGTTTAAGAATTTTCCGGAAGTTGTATACCGGGGGTTTCGAGGGGACCCGGACCCGCTGCCCCTCTTTCATCGCCTTGATGGGATAGAACAGCCTGAGCAGCGGCGGAAGAAAATCTCCTGGGCCGGTGAGAATGATCCGTTTAAGAGGGACCCGGTGCTGGATCCGGGATATCCTTTCATAAAACAGATCCAGCGCAATGATCGTCTCGGCCCCGGAATCGTTGAGCTGATGTTCCAGTTCCCGTTCCACATAGAGCGGATTTGTCTGGACCACGACCGCTCCGGCCTTCAAGGCTCCGAAATATGCGATCACGCACTGGGGAACGTTGGGGAGCATGATCGACACCCGGTCCCCCTTCTGCACCCCCAGTTCGATCAGGCCATTCGCGAGCTGGTTGCTTAAGAGGTCGAGTTGTTCGTAGGTGATGGTCCTGCCGTAATAAGACAGCGCGGGACGTTTTGGAAATCGTCGGACGGTTTCGAAGAGAAGCTGCTGAAGCGGAATATTCGGATAATTGATGCTGGCCGGAACACCTTGCTCGTATGACTTGAGCCAGAGTTTCTGCATCCGCTTTCTCCTGGGAAGAACGACGCTTCTGAAATAATCGGATCGATCGTGCCCGATATCAAACATTATACCAAAGTGAGTGATTTGTCAAGAAAACCGGACGGTTTGAGTATTGGTGAAATGAGCACGACGGAAAAGGATTATTGGCGATTGTGATCTTTACCGAAATCGGTTGCAGCTATTTTATTTGATGATGTTAGGCGGGCCAGGCAATGATTTTATCGGTACTTGTCCAGCACTTTTTTATACTCTTCTTCATTAAATGGCATAAATTGAAGGGTAATCAATTGTAGGTTGTTGTTGGGCTTATCAAGTGTCCGTGCCTCTTTAATATCAGAGGGTTTAGATATATATCGAATGAGAATCATCGCAAGTCTGCTTCTGGATTGATCAATATAAGTTCTCCCAAATCGATGGATCACTACCGTCTCATTTTCTGTACGTCCTTCTAAATATCGCGACCAATCAACATCATCTAATACAAATTCTAAAGCATAATAGTGCTTCCAGCCACACCCGGCTAATTGATCATATAGTTGAGAGAAAGCTTTCTTAGAGGGAAATTTATCTTTATATTTGTAATTTATTGTATAACCTATTCTCTCATTATTGATTGTCTCTTCAGGCTTTATTCCAAATAAGTTAATTGCTTTTTCACATGGGCCAACTAATAAGGGTGGCGTTTTAACATTACCTGCCCATACCATACTGGAAATGGGAATTATCATGACGATGCAAAAGACAGGGCCCAAAAGATAGGGTCGAAAGACAGGTTCAGGTATTGAATTATCAATTCCCATGCGGCCAGGCAACACGCGATATAATTAAGAATACAAATAAAGCAATGAAGCACCAAATCGACAACAAATAAAAGAGGCTAATTCTTGTGAACTTCGGATCATTAAGTTTCTTATAATCTCCTTTATGGAGGAACTTCAAGACAGCAATTTGATTTGCAAGGGAATTATTTAGAATAAAACTTGGGCGCCCCAGGGATATCCAGACTTTCTCATGATTATGCTTCAAGTACCAGAGAAATCTCAGAGCGGCATATAACACGACAAATGCGGCAACAAGTACTATTCTGGTAGCGTAAGCGGGACTTAAGAACACGCGGATTTACTCACATTCATAACGGCTAATAAACTACCAATTTGTTTAGCTGATATTTTTATTCAGAACACAAACCACGACAGGTAGATTGTTTCTTGTTTTTACTGTAAGAACTCAAGACATATCCCCAGGTGGCCATATGATTATAGTGATAACATAAAATGCAAAAATCGAAATCATACTCCAAAGGGCGAACAAGAGAGAAAAGCTTATTCTTCTGAACTTTGGATCATCGATATTCTTATACTCTCTTTTATGCAAATAAATTAATATCGCAAATTGGTTTCTCAAGGAAAAATTAAATGGATAACTGGGGCATCCAAGAGATGTCCAGATGTTTTCATGATTTTGTTTGACATACCAAAGAAATCTGAGCAGGAAATAATATACGACTATCGCAGAAGTTCCTAATAGAATTGCGGCGGGAATCGGAAAGAATAACCTATTGAACTCGCGCACGGATAAAGCCTCATTGACATCGATAAAGAATTTTTATCTAAGTATTTAATCCTAATTGTATCATCCACATCTCATACTGCCCAGATTTTCGTGTTTCATTATTGGGTCGTGACATTAAATTCTATTTCAATATCTTCCCCGTTTTCCGGCTCCAGAGGAGCAGATCCAGCTCGTCCATGTCGATGCCGATCCGGTCGGCGAAGGCCCGCATCTTTCGTTCGATCCGGCGATACCGCCTCGGGTTGAGCGGCTTGCGGTTTCGTCGTATTACGCCGAGCTCCGCCAGGCAGTTGAGGATGTGCTTGTCCAGTATGGCATAGCCGCGGTATCCGATGTTTCGCAGGAAATGGCTGGCCTCCTTGAACCCGATTCCTTTGATATCCCGGTTGAAGACGAGAAAATCGCGACGGGCGTCAGGATCCGAAAACGATTGAAGTAGCCGGCCGAGCTTGAAGTCGTGTTCCTTTTTTAAATAGTCGCGGGTATGGACGATGTAAGACGGCCGCTTCCGCTTGTATCGAAAACCATGGCGGAGACGATCCTGAAGCGTCGCCAGATCGGCCTCCAGGACAATGTCCTGGATCGCATCGACCGTCTTCATCCCCATCTCGGCGCTGGAGTTGGCCGCCGCGATGCAGAAGCAGAGCTCTTTGAAGATCGCCGCGTCCCCTTTTTTAAAAATCTGTTGGAATTCGTTTAAACGAGATTGGACCTCCCCCCGTTTCCATCGGTAATCGTCCTTCAATGCTTCAAGAGTCGCGGCCGGAGAAGGTCGCGCAACGGTTTTTTTACGGGTGGGATTCAGTTTGCCTTTGCGGCGTCTTTTGCGCATCGGAAACCAAGATCTTCCAGGGCGATCTTTGGGGGGAAATACAAACGGTAGGTTGCGCGGGCTTCAACGGCCTCGACCTGTTCCAGAACTTTTCCCGAAAAATGTCCAAGACCCGCCCAGGAATTTCCCCGGGCCACGCGATATTTTTCGCCGAAATCATCCGAGACGTAGGTATTGTCCGGATAGGGTTTGTACCAGTCCGCAGTCCATTCCCAGACATTCCCGATCATGTCGTATGCCCCGAAAGGACTTTGCCCCCGCGGATAACTCCCGACGGGGGTCGGCCCGGACTGAAGACCGCCCACGTTTGCCCGTCGGGGGTCAAAAAAATAACCCCAGGGATAAATCCAGCCCTCCGGTCCACGAGCGGCCGCCTCCCATTCCGCCTCGGTCGGAAGGCGCTTGCCGAGCCACCGGCAGTATGCTCCGGCCTCATCCCAATCGACATAGGTCACCGGAAGGCGCTCCTGATCCGGACGGGGCCGTCCGCCCGGCCATTGCGGGAGAACGGGGAAACTCTCGGCCGTCACGAAACGGAAATACTCGCCGTTCGTGACCTCGTAGCGATCGATCAGGAAGGACGAAAGGTGAACGCGATGGGCCGGCGTCGCATCCAGGACCCAGGGCTTGGTAATGCCGGCTTCTTCGGCCTCGGTCTCCAGTTGGACCTCGTCGGTTCCGATCAAATAGAGGCCGTCCGGAACGCGTACCATTTCTTCGGAAGACCGGGACCCGCAAGCGGAAACGAGCATCAAAAAAAAACCGGCAAAGACAAAAGAAACGGTCCCCCGGCGAGATAAACGCATGGGGTGGATGATGCACGAAGCCGAACGAACAAGTCAACAGAAATAAAAAGGCCCCGCGAGCGGGGCCTTTTTGATTACCGGGAATCCATCGACCGGTTATTTTCCGTTAAACGTCCTCTCGTAGGCCTGGACTTTCTTGGCTTCGTCATCGGTCAGAATTCCTGTCTGTACGGCGGGAATCATGGCCGTGCCGGGACTGCCGTTCCGGATGATATAGAGCATTTCTCCATCCGTTACACAGGCATTAAATTTGGGATTGGTGAAATTCCGGGGGGACGGTTCAAGGGCCTTCCCGGCATCGCCGTCGCCCTTTCCGCTAACTCCGTGGCAGGTAAAGCAGGTTCCTTTTCCTTCGAAGATCGTTTTACCCTCGGCAACGGCATCCGCCTTGCCGATATAAGGGTTCTTTTCGGCCTTGACCGCGGCCTCTTGATCCGCAGGCACCCGGTTCTTGCAGGGATCCGCTTCGGTTCCCGCATAGACGACATAAGAACCCGTAATCAAAAGACCCAACAACACCAAACTTGCCAACCCGTACTTCATATTTCCTCCTTGCGTGTAGAGTTTCGTTTGCGAGGTCGCCACCTAACCATTTAGGGGGATGCGCCGCCACCGTGACCGATGGGACGTCTACAGAAACGGCCCGTACTATATAATTTGAGGCGCAATTTGTCAAGATTTTTTTTATCGGTTGGCGCGTCAGAGAGGAAACGTCCTGGATTACGGTTTTCCCGGAACAGGGCGGATAGATCGGGCGAATCCGACGCTTGAAGATGATAGGAGACACAGGTTCCGATAGGCCTTTTTGTTGGAAGCCAAAACGACTTGAGACATTATGGCCGGTACCGGACCAGGGCCATGTCATAATCACTGCCGTTAAAGATATCTCCGGCCGCAACGATCCTTCCGTCCGACTGGATCGCGACGGCAACGGCGTAATCGTCGTCTCCGGAGGCCACATCGGTTGTCACGATCCCGCCGGCCCCGAAGCTCGTGTCCTGGCTTCCGTCGGGATTGTAACGCACCAGTGCAAAGTTCGCCATATTCGTGTTTAAATTATTGGAATACCCTCCCGCAACGATCTTTCCGTCCGACTGGATCGCCAGGGCGTACGCATCATCGTTCTGGCCGGCGGTTACGTCGGTTTTTACGATTCCACCGCTGCCGAAGCTCGTGTCAAGGCTGCCGTTTGCATTATAACGTACCAATGCAAAGTCATCGTTCGCGCCGTTGAAGGTCGGCCCTCCAACCACGATCTTGCCATCCGGCTGAATCGAGAGGGCCAAGGCGAAATCTCCCTCACCGATCGTCACATCGGTGGTAACGACTCCTCCGGCCCCAAAGCTCGTATCCAGGGTGCCGTCGGAATTGTATCGAACCAGCGCAAAGTCAAATAGCGAGACATTAGCGGTGGGACCCGCTACAACGATTTTTCCGTCCGCCTGGATTCCTACTGCAAAGGCCGAATCGTCCTGGCCGGTCGGCACATCCGTGGTAACGATGCCGTTTGTCCCGAAACCCGCATCCGGGCTGCCGTCGGTATTATACCGCACCAGTGCAAAATCATTATCCGCGCCGTTAAATGCAGATCCGGCCGCAAGGATCTTTCCATCCGACTGGATCGCGACGGCGTAGGCGAAATCATCCTTCCCCGTCATTGTTACATCCGTGGTAACGATGCCGTTGGTCCCGAAACCCGCATCCGGGCTGCCGTCGGTATTATACCGCACCAGTGCAAAATCATTATCCGCGCCGTTCGATGCAGGTCCGGCCGCAATGATCTTTCCATCCGACTGGATCGCGACGGCGTAGGCGAAATCATCCTTCCCCGTTGTCGTTACATCCGTGGTAACGATTCCGCCGTTTCCGAAGCCCGTATCCAGGCTGCCGTCGGGTTTATACCGCGTCAGTGCAAAGTCGTAATCACCATTGCCGTTCAATGTATCCCCGGCCGCAAGGATCTTTCCGTCGGACTGGACCGCAACGGCATTGGCGTCGTCGTCCTGGTTGGCGGTAATACCGGTTTTAACGATTCCGCCCGTGCCGAAACTCGTGTCGAGGCTGCCGCTCCGCGGAGGGCCCGAAGAGCTTCCACCGCCACCGCCTCCACCCCCGCACCCGGATTGGGAAGTCGTCAATAAAATCAACAAGGCAATAAAACTGAAGAACCTGAGACGTAGCATCACGGTCTCTCCATCGGTCGAATTGATTGAACCGGATTTCCTTGCCTGAATATTGCCGTTTGAACTTCTCAGGATATGAATGAAGCGGAATTGAATAACTATTCCCTGTTTAACAAACCTCGGCGGTATTGTCAAGGGAAAAGATCGCATGGGTCGGCAACAAGCGATACATCCTGTTTGTATCAAAAATATTGGGATGATTTCCCGGGGAACCCCCGGCGGGCCGTGGACCCTTCCGGCCGTCGCCTTTCTTGACAGAGGATGACCATTTCAGTAGAATGAGTTACCGTGTCTGCTAATTTTTCAACCGGTTTGGTCCGCCCGGGCCGTTCGACGCCCGACTCCCCGTCCCAGCCGATTTCATGGATCACGGCCGACGAGTTTTTCAAAAGCGATGCCCTGCTCCGGATGGATCCCGTACTGCGAATGCTGTTGATGTCGGACGGGAGCACCACGGCGCTGCTTCAGGCCCTGTGGCTGAGCCCGATCCGGGTCGAGGTCATCCTCCAGAAGGAGCTCCCCCTGAATCCGCCTACCGCCGCTTTCCTCGGGGCCGTTCCAGGGGCGGATGCGCTGACCCGCGAAGCGTGGCTGACGGCGGACGGCCGGCGGCTGGTTTATGCTTCCTCGGTGATACTGATTGAAGCCCTTCCCCGTCCGCTGCTCCGGGCCGTGTCCGGTCGTCAAAAACCGCTCGGCCTGCTCTTCCAGGAAACGGGACAAGCGGTGCTTCGGGATAGACTTCAGATCGCCCCCGTACCGGACGCCGCCGCGATAGGGACGCGGGGCCGGACGGGCGGGCCGTTTTGGATGCGCCGGTATCGAATGAGCCTGGGAACCCGACCGGGCCCGAGGCCCGTCGCCTCAATTCAAGAACAGTTCATCGGCGCTCCGTTTCTCCCGTGAAAACAATGCCCGCCGTCTTGAAAAATAAATTTTGGGCCATGCTGGACCTGATCCGTTTCAAGAAACCCTACGGGACCCTTCTCCTCCTTGCGCCGACCCTCTGGTCCCTCGTCGTCGCGGCCGGAGGTGCTCCCCCGTGGAAGCTCCTGGCGATTTTTGTGATCGGCACTTTCCTGATGCGAAGCGCCGGCTGCGTCATCAACGACATCGCCGACCGGGAATTCGATGCCCATGTGGAGAGGACCCGCAACCGTCCCCTTCCCTCCGGACGATTGACGGTCCCCGAGGCGGCCCTGATCTTCGGCCTGCTGCTGGCGGGTTCCCTCGTCTTGGTTTTCCAACTCAACCGGTCGGCACGGATCTTAAGTCTGGTCGGGGCCGGGCTGGCGGTTCTTTACCCCTTTTCGAAACGATTTACCTCGGTGCCCCAGCTGGTCATGGCCGTCGCATTCGGCTGGGGATCGGTCATGGCCTGGGCCGCCGTCCGGAATTCCCTTGAAACCCCGCTGATCATGATTTTCCTGGCCAACCTCTGCTGGGCCACGGCGTACGATACGATCTACGCCCTCATGGACCGGGAGGATGACCTGCGAATCGGCGTGAAGTCTTCCGCCATCTTTTTTGACCGGTATACCTGGGTCGCCGTGGGGTTTTTGTTCGGGCTCTCCTCCTTCTTTTTCGTCCTCCTGGGGTTGACCGCGCACCTCGGAATCGTCTATTACCTGTCGATCGCCGCGGCCACGGGATGGTTTTTCGTCCAGGTCTGGACGATCCGGCACCCGTTGAACCGGCAGATCGCCTTTTCCATGTTCAAGTCCAACGTCGGCGTCGGGCTTCTCGTCCTTCTCGGCCTCGTGCTCGATTACCGTTTTTAAATGGACCCCGGATGCGACCCATGAACAAGCGTTTGATGAAATGGACGATCGGAATGACGATCGTCGCGACCGGCGTCGTCCTCCTCCAATTGAACGGCCACGGCCGGACCCTGCCCGCCCGACAGGAATCCGTGGGGATCTACCCAGCGAGCACGGCGAGCGAGAGGGGGAGGCTCCATCCGGCTATGCCGGTGGAGGGGGCGACGCAAGCCCCTACAATAAACCCCTCCCTCTTTCCAAACGATACCTGCAGGAAGTGTCACAACTCGGCCGGGCCGCCCAAGGCCGACTACTCCAAACCCGAATGCGCCGAATGCCATTCCGTTCCGGATGAAGGCCGGCCGCTGCCCGTGGCCGACCGGACCGCGCCGGCCGTTAAACCGATCCTGAACAGGATGGTCGCCGTTCCGGCCGGAGAGTTCATCATCGGAAACAACGGGCGGCCGACCTCCGAGGGCGCCGGCGATCCGGATGAAATGCCGGAGCACAAGGCCTATCTCCCCACGTTTCTCATCGACCAGTTCGAGGTGACCAACGCCCAGTACAAAACCTTTGTGGATGCGACGAGCCACCGGCCGCCCAATCATTGGAAAATCCCCGGGGCCGCGGGGGCGGTCTCGGGCGTGACCTACCCTCCTGAAAAGGCCAATCATCCCGTCGTCTATGTGGACTGGTATGACGCCAATGAATACTGCCACTGGGCCGGAAAGCGTCTGCCGACGGAAGAGGAATGGGAAAAGGCCGCGCGCGGCCCGGACGGACGGAACTTTCCTTGGGGAAGCGCCTTCGATGCCAAAAGGGCCAACACGCCCCAGTACTGGCTGTCCTTGAACAAAGACGGCGACACGATGCCCGTCGGAAGCTTTGAGAACGGGAAGAGTCCTTATGGATTATACGACATGGCCGGCAACGTCTATGAATGGACGGCCAACTGGTACAAAGCCTACCCCCACAATCCGGAACCGAACCCTCACTACGGGGAAAAGAACAAAATCGTTCGCGGCGGGTCCTGGTATGACTGCCTTTCCTACGGCTGCGGGCTGAGCGCGCCCAGCTATAACCGGTCCCGCTTCGCCCCCGAAATCCGGAACAAGGGGTTCGGATTCCGATGTGCAAAAAATCCATGAAATACCCCAAGACGGTTTTTTACGGCGGCCTTTTACGATACGCCCCGCCTTTTTGGATAAGCCTGTGTCTGTTCATGTCCGCATGCAGCCGCGTACCGCAGGGAATGGTGGCGGTGCCCGCGGGGGAGTTCACGATGGGCACGGACGAGCGGGACACGCAGGGTAAAGCGGCCGAATACGGGATCATGAAACCCTTCTTTAACGACGAACACCCCGCCCGCCGGATCAATCTGCCGTTTTTTTTCATCGACAAATACGAGGTGACGAATGCGGACTTTCTCGACTTCGTCCAGAAAACGGGCCACAGACCTCCGCCGGACTGGAACGGCGGACGGTATCCCGCGGCCAAGGCGCGCCATCCCGTCGTATACGTCACATGGGAGGACGCCAACGCCTATTGCATCTGGGTCGGGAAACGGCTTCCGACGGAGGCGGAATGGGAAAAGGCCGCGCGCGGTCCGGACGGTTTCAGGTATCCCTGGGGGAATGATTTTGATGAGTCGCGGGCCAACATCAACGGCGCGGTCGGCGGCACGACCGAAGTCGGTCATTACGAGAACGGCCGGAGCCCTTACGGAGCGTACGATATGACCGGAAACGTCTGGGAATGGACGGCCGACTGGTACCAACCCTATCCCGGCAATACCGATCCCTCGGACAAATACGGAGTGAAGGTCAAGGTCCTTCGCGGAAACTCCTGGGCCGGGCTGGGCCATTTCCCGCCGAACATCTACAACGAGATCAAGGCCCACTATTCACGGGCCGGATACCGCCTGTTCATGTCCCCGACCGGTGCGGTCAACGACGTGGGCTTCCGCTGTGTGAAATCCACCCGTCAATAAACCGGGCCGGACTTCAATCCCGCTCCCTCCGTCTGCCCCGCATCAAACCTTTTGCAGATCCTCCGGCCGAAATACGGGGGGCAGGCATTTTGTCCCGATGCAGACATAGGCCGCGGGCCCGGATGCGATCGCATAACCGAGCGAGGCGATGCGGTCCTTATCCCCTTCCGAATCCAAGGGGAGTATGATTTTCCAGGGCGACTTGATCCGGTGCGCCGATGAAAGCATCGCATTCCATTGGGGATCGGTCCGTCGCCCGACGACGGTAATCTGATGGGGCGGATTCAGGAAGCGCTCGAGCGCCAGGCCGAAGGGCGCGGCGTGGTGCTTGTAGGGTCGATACACGGTCGACAGGTAATCCAGAACCGCCCCGGCCCGACGCCGGTACTCCCCGTTTCCGCCCAGGTGGAACAGGCGGACCAGACCGATCGCGGCGACGGCGTTGTCCAACAAGGGCTTGATCCGGATTTTCAGAATCCCCTCGTGATCGGGATGCTCCGGCAGATCCCAATAGGCGCCCGCTTTTTCATCCCACAAATAGCGGTGGATGATCCCCGCGAGCTCCTCGGCATGATCCAGGTACCGTCGATCGCCGGTGGCCTCGAAGGCGTCCGCCAGGGCCACGATCATATGGACCTGGTCCGACAGATATCCGGGCAGCGAGGGCCGTTCGTCGATATAATGAACCATTCCGTGCTCGAAATGCCGGCACCGGGTCAACAGGACGTTGAGGAGTCGCAGGGCCGACGCGGGATAGGCCGGATCCTCGAGAAGATGACCGGCCAGAAGCAGCGCCGAAACGGCTGCGGCGTTTTGATCGGTGTACAGGGTCCGATCCCGCCGGGGCGATTCGATCCCGGCCCGGTCTTCCTCCGGCAACGCGTAATACTCCTCGTCGGCCGATTGACTGCCGCAGAACCAGGCCTCGCCCTCGACCGACAACGAGGTGTACAAATAATCCAGTACCCCGTAGGCCGTGTAACGGTAGGAGGCGTCCCCGGTCAAGCGGTAGGACCGGAGGTAAAGCGCCAGCATCCGGGCGTTCACATCGAGGAGCTTTTCATAATGCGGCCGGTCCCAGTCGCCGCGCGTGGCGTAGCGGAAGAACCCTCCATCGACGGGATCGTGGAGTGCGCCGTCGCGCATCTGATCCAGCGTCAGCTTCGCCATCTCGAGGGGGTTCGGATGCCCCGTGCGGTAATGGAGATGCATCAGCAGCTCGATCGCCCAGGTCTGCGGAAATTTAGGCGGCCCGCCGAAGCCCCCGTGTTCGGGATCAAAGGCGCGGGAAAGAAAACCGGTCACGGTGTCGAGCGCGAGCGCCGGGGGTTCGGCCGCTTTGGGTTCCCGGGGGCCGGCCGATTCGGTCGGCTGAGACGGCGCCGGCCCCGCCCCGTCTTCCCTCCGGGCCTGGGACAGCATCTCCAGCAGCCTCCCGGTCGGAAGATAGGTCTCTCCGATCATCACCCGTCCCTCCGCGTCCAGCACCGCCACCGTAGGCCATCCGCCCATGTTGTAGCGACCGTTGATGTCGGGCCGTTTGTCGCTGTCGACGCGGACCGGAATGAAGTCGTGATTGAGGCGGCGGATCACTTCGGGATGGTCGAAGCTTTCGTCGTCCATGACATGGCACCAGTGACACCATGCTGCCGATATCGAAAGAAAGATCGGCCTGGAGGATGCCCGGGCTTCCTGAAAGGCCTCCGCGCCCCAGGCGCGCCAATGGATTTGATCGTTCTCTTTCATTTTTCACTGTCCGATCCGTTAATTGCAAAGATAACGAGCGCAAGCTGCTCATAAAGCTCCAGATGCAAGGCCGCAGGGACCGAGGAGACCGGAGCGTACATAGGACGGTACGTGAGGATCTCTGAGGGACCGAGAACGATGCAGATGGACTTTTTCAGCAGCCTGCTTAAAACGGACGGGGGCCGCCGGCCTTAAAGCGCTCGGGAACCCGAAGCATCTCCTCATCGCTCATCATGGCCATTCGCGGCGGGGCATAGGAGGGATCCAGCTCGAGCGCCCTGTTGAAACAGGCCACTGCCATATCTTCGCGTTCCATGGCGCGGTAGCAGATCCCGAGGAAGAAGCGGGCCTTGGCCTCCTCGGCCGGCTCCATCGGAAGCGCCAGCGCCCGTTCAAGGAGCATCATGGCCTCGGTCGGATCGTCGCCGTTCCGGAAGGCTCCCATGGCATGGTAGGAACCGAAGAGGACCAACGCGGGGGCATGGCGCGGATCGATCGAAAGCGCCCTCTCGGCCGACCGGCAGACCTCCTGGAAAAAGTCGGCCCGTTCCAGCACCGAGCCCGCGGCACGGGAGCATTTCAACAGCAGGCGCCCCCGCGCCACCCAGATTCCGGGATCCATCGAATGACGCTCGCATCCTTCCTCCATGATCCCGATCGCCAGATCCAGTTTGTTTTCCTTCTCGAAGAACTCGGCCGCGCGAATGTAGGATTGAGGAAAGTCCTCCAGCTCTTTCAACGGGATTTTTAAAATTTCCGGATCGACCTTCGGAATGGCGGAGGGTTTCATTTGCTGCCAGCCCGTAAGGCTGCATAGAATTCTCAAGATCGCGTAACGGGGCGTCCCCCAGACCTGGGGGAGGTTCGCATACCGTTCGGGGAGACCGTTCTCGACGGTTTGGATGATTTCCTCCGTGGTCTTCCCCTGTTCGTACATAGGGATCACCTCGTCGAGAAAATAGGTTTGAAGCCCGATGAAGAAATCGATATCCTCGACACCGCCCAGGGGTCCGTGACCCGGAATGATCTTCTCCGGCGAGAGGGCCTTCATCTTTTGAAGAGTCCTGATCCAGGCCCGATCATCGGACAGGCCCTCGGACATCACGGGCTGTCCCAGGATCGGGAAACTGCCGGTCATCAGCGTATCGCCGCTCATGATGCAACGCTCGGTCGGAAGATGAACTGCCATCGCATCGTCGGTCTCGGCCAGGCCGAGAAACAGGATATGGATCGGAACGGAGCCCAGGGTCAGCGTCGATTGCTCCTCAACGGTCCGGTCCGGGAGCGCGGGGTCTTTTTCCGGGATCGCAAATCCCCTCGAGCGGAGAAAGGCCCGCTGTCGAAAACTCCGCCGGTGCATGAATTCCCTGGTCAGCTCGCCCGAGATCAGCGTCGCCCCGGCCTCCCGAAAGACGTCGTTTCCGGCCCAGTGGTCCCAATGGTAATGGGTATTGATGACGTACTTGATCGGCGCGTCCGTCACCTTACGGATCGCGGCCAGCATCCGGCGGGCCATGGGGGCGTTGATCTGCGTGTCCACAACCACCACGCCTTCCGGAGTGACGACGATCCCGGAATTGACGACGTTCCGGAACAGGTAGCAGCGGTCGGTGACCTTTTTCAGGCTGCCGTACTGAAGTTTTCCAAACGGATTTTGCATGGTCTTATAGAATAAGCGATTTGACCAATGGGGTCAAGAGACGATTTGGCAAAACCTCTGCCGTGCGGGTCCCGTCCTGCGGCAGCCCCATCCGTCCTCACTCAGCATCCTCTTAAGGGTTACAGTGGATCAACACGAAAAAACTCCTTGGCCTTTTCGTTGCGGGCGGATGGGGCGCCCCGCCTCCGGCCACCCGCACCAATTGAAAACTCGGCGTGGAAGAGGCTTGAAGGCAAGGGCCTCTGCCACGCGGGGGTTCGGGTGCCAGCCGACTCAAGGCTTATCCGTCGGAATCGCTAAGATAATCCCCCAACTGTCCCCGGCTGTGCTCATCTTCGTGGCAGTAGGCGCAGAGGTTTTCCCAGTTGGAACCGTCGGGCGGGTTGTTTTGATGATTTCCATCCTTGTGATGGACCGTCAAGAGGTGTTTGTTCGTCTCGTCGAACTCCCGCGCGCATTTGGCGCAGATCAGCCCGTGAATCTCGAGCGAGCGCTTGCGGTAATCGCCCTCCGGGCGGCCGAGCTTCTTGAGTTCCGCCACCATCTCATCCACCGTCTGCCGCCGCCCCGATTTTCCGGGCTTGTTTTTCTTTCCGGCGCCCAACCGTTTCTTTCTCATCCTCAGCTCCTTAGGACCGACCTCTTTTAATCAGCTTTTGTTTTTCCTTTCGTGGTAAAGCCTTCACCGCGCATTCTCGCTTCAATGCATCGGAGCGGCTTGAACACGATTCGCGATATACGATTCTCAACGGCCTCCGGCTTCGTGTATAACGGGACGCGCGACCGTCCCGGTGTTGAATCAGGCGCCGCTTGAGATCACTCGTAATGCCGGCATAAAAAGACCCGTCCCGGCATCGTAAAATATAAAGAACCCAAGATCCTTTTTTTTCAACATCCCGTCTCATAATACTAGATGAAAAACCCAACAAATATTATCCGTTCCTAAACTGGACGACGGGTGCGATCGATCCCCTATTTGACGATACATTATAATGAAACAGAACGACTACGATGTTCTATTGGGGATTTATTGCCGTAGGGACACCCTTGATCGGGTGCCCGTGTTCGATAGGAAAATCAGGTTGGTCCCTTGCCGAACGGCGGGCCGAGGGATTCGGCGCTGGTCGCATGAAGCGTCTTGAGGTACATCGTGATTGCCTTGGCCTCGGCTTCGGGCATATTGAAGGCCGGCATCTTGGTGTTGCTTCGGAAGGATTGAGGATACTGGATCCATTGATAGATCCAATTCGCATTCAAGCGGAACCCGGCCCGTGAGAGATCCGGTCCGACCTGCCCTCCCTTACCGTTGACCCGATGACAGCCCGAGCAGGAATATTTGGTCTCGTACAGATGTTTCCCATCTTCCGCGAGCTTGGCGCCCTCCGGCGAGTTCGGGTCCGGAAACGCGGGGGCCTGGGCCTTGATCAACGCGGGTTTCTTCGACGCATCGCCCCCTTCTTCCTTGAAGGTGATCTTCTCGGCCGTGTTCTTGTGAAGGGTACGGACATAAGCGACAAGATCCCAGATCTCTTCCTGGGAGAAGGTGTATCCCCAGTACGGCATCAACGGCGATCCGCCCTCTTCATCCTCCGCATTCTTTTTGGCCTCGCCAGCCGGAGCTTTCTTGGCTTCCGGAAAAGCCCCGGCGACCCCCTCACGGATCGACTTGAAAATATCTTCGTTCGACATTTCCGCCATGTACGATTCGCGGCTGTCCGTCAGGTCCCTCGGCCGCGGATCCAGATTGGCGGCATTGTACCCGTTTCCCTTCCCGCTGGGGCCATGACAGTGCGAACAATAATAGGTAAACAGCTCATGGCCGCGGGCCACGTGTTTATCCTCGAACAACGAGCACGCCGCCACGACGATCATCATCATGACCCCGGCCGCGACGGGCAGAATGATCTTGGGGTAATTCATGCCGCTCGATCCTTTCTCCGCAACTTCCGGACGACCACCAGCTCGATGACGCCGACCAGGAGCACAACCGCTCCGGTATACAGATACACGGTGGGGTCGGCCTTGGGCTCGGGGCGAAAGTACCACCAGGATGTGACCGCTTTCTGCGCGCCTTTCTCGTTATTGGCGCCGTCCCAGACGGCAAAGGCGATGTTCTGGAACTTCCCGGCCGGAAATTGGGCGTCCTCCGGGTCTCCATCGGTCAACGGCCGGGAGAAAACGACCCTCCACTCACCGTTCTTATAGGCGCCTTTCCCCTTTACGTCCTGATGCTCCTGGGGCTTCAAGGTCCCGAAGCCTTTGGCCCACATGTCATTGACGCTCTGGTCCGCGTTCTTCCAGTACCAAATATTGACCGGCCCGCCCTCGACCTGGGCCATCGGCTGCCCATGGGCAAAATGGGCCTTCTTGTCGCCGACCATGAATTCCAGCGCGGCGGCGTCTCCGGGATCGTTCGTCGGATCCTTGTAGGTCAGGAGGATCGCCATCTGCGTGCCGTTGTGGACCGACTTGACCTGGACCGAATGAACCGTCACGGAAAAAATGCGCGGATCCCAATGGACCTGCGCGCTCATCGGAAACTCCACCGACGGGACCGTGTCCCAGATCGCGGCTGTCGGGTCTTCGCCCGGAACCTCTCCCTTGATCAGCTTGGAGAAGACCACCACCCCACCGGTCTCCTGGGCGGACGCCGCCGACGGAAGCCCCGCGATCACCAACGACAGCCCCGACCCGAACAGAAGGCCGGCGATCCATTTTTTCCGCATGAACCCAGTCATCGCATCCTCAATTCTGATTAGAGGGGCTCTCGTCGCCCCCTCCACCGGCATGGCTGGTTGGAGCCTCCCCCTCTCGCTCGCGTTGCTCGCTG
>Ga0335085_10006255_pt1 | contig 18845 bp, 20 predicted proteins | sample Lox_Sample_45_FD_206712 | JGI IMG/M metagenome (GOLD analysis project Ga0335085, IMG submission 206712) | Soil microbial communities from Loxahatchee National Wildlife Refuge, Florida, United States - Lox_Sample_4.5 | ecosystem: Environmental > Terrestrial > Soil > Wetlands | place: USA...
CGCGTTGACCGTGATGTAGATGGGGTCCACCTGGTCGATGACCGTGAGCAGATCCGTCTGCGCTGTGATAAGGCGTCCTTCGTAAAAGCGGGTCCGCTCGATCAACCCGGAAATGGGAGCGGTGATAAGCGTGCTATCGAGATCAAACTGAGCTTTCACCAACTGTCCCTTTGCCGCTTCAAGCGCCGCTTTGGCCGCCAACTCTTCCGCAACTGCATCGTCCACGTCCTTTTGACTCACCGCCTGCTCGGCCAGAAGCGGCTTGACGCGCTCCAGATTCTGTTTAGCCTGAACCAGCCGGGCCTTGTCTTGAGCTACTATCGCTTTGGCGCTCAATACAGCCGCCTGGAAAGGCACGGGATCGATCTGGTACAGGCGATCTCCTTTTTTTACGTCCCTGCCTTCCTGAAAAAATCTCTCCTTGATGATCCCCGTCACCTGTGACCGGATCTCGACAGGGCGGGAAGACTCGGCTTGGCCGATAAATTCCGGTTCATCGACGATGGTCTGCGTCGTCACAGTCATCACAACAACTTCCGGTACGGGAGGAGTGGAAGCGGACTTTGCCTGCTGCTTGCAGCCCGGTAACACAGCGATCGCGATACACGTAAAAAGTCCTGCGGTAATCGTAAATTTCCGGACACTGTATTTTTTTCTAACGCTGGTCAGTCGCATCGAACCTCCTCTTATTCCGCCTGTCTTCCTTGAAGACCGACTTCCCATCCGCCGCCTAATGCCTTGAACAAATCTGCAGTAGCATCAAGCTGTGCACGTTGCGCCGCGACTTGGTCGAGCTGGGCACTCAGCAGCCCGCGCTCAGCATCCAGAACGTCGAGGAGGCTCGACACGCCATTGTCGTAGCGAAGGCGCGCAAGCATGAGGGCTTTCTGGAGCGCAGCGACACGTACCTGCTCGGCATCGAGCCTTTCGCGCGCCTTGCGTTGTGCAACCAATGCATCCAGTGTGTCTTTAAATGCTTCTTGGATCGCCGACTGATACAGGGCCAGCGCCTGTCGCTGACGCGCCTGCGCCGCTTTTACATTCGAGCTGGTACGTCCGGCGTCGAACACCAGTTGCGCGGCCGATGCCGAGATCTGCCAGATGCGGGCGGGCATAGTGAACAGATCGGCGAGGGTGGCGCTTTCTCCACCGAGCAAGCCCGTGAGCGAAATGGACGGGAAATAGGCGGCTTTGGCCTGGCCAATGCGAGCATTGGCCGAAACGAGTTGCTGTTCCGCCTGCCGAAGGTCCGGCCTGCGCTGCAGGAGATCCGAAGGCAGCCCGGCAGGCACAACAGGAGGAACGGTGAGCGCCTCGATGGCCGCTCCCCGATCGGGAGATATACCGACAATCTCGCGCGGACTGCGGCCGAGCAGCACCGAGAGCGCAGTCTCCTGCTGCGCCAGTTGATTTTCAAGGATGGGCAGCAACGCCTGTGCCGCCGCGGCATCCGCTTCCACCTGATGCAATTCCAGTTCGGAGGCCGCGCCGGCTTCGAAGCGCTTGCGCTGCAGCGACAATCCTTCGAGACGCGTTGCCACGGTTTGCCGGGTGATCGCGACTTGTGCATCGAGCGACCGCAGGTTGAAGTAGCCCCGCGACACCTCGGCGATCAGCGCCAAACGAACCGCGTCGCGGTTGGACTCGGTCGCAAGCAGGTCGGCACGCGCCGCTTCGGTTGCGCGCCTGTATTTTCCCCAGAAGTCGATCTCCCAGGACGCGTTGAGTGTGGCTGTAATATCGGTGTACCTCGTGTCGATGCCTGGGAAAAACGTCCCGGTGCGCTCGGAAATCCGGTTTCGCGATGCGCCGACGCCAGCGGTTACGCCCGGGAATTGATCTGCCCGGACGACCCCGAGGAGCGCACGCGCTTCATCTACGCGGGCGATCGCCAGTGCAAAATCGGTATTTTGGATAAGGGCTTCTTCGACCATCTTATCGAGCACGGAATCGTTGTAGCTGCGCCACCACTGCACCGGCACGGCTTCCATCGTTTTCTCTCCGGGCCAGATGTCCGGGGTATCAACCTTGGGCCTTTGATAATCCGGACCAACCGTGATGCAGCCGGAAAGTAGTGCGGCAATCACTGCCGCTACTAGGACGCGGTCGAGCATCATGACAATTCTCCTTTGTGCGCGGACACAGGCTGCGACATTTCTGCGGCCCGCCCGCCCGGTGGTCCCGCCTGTCTGGCTATCTCCTTATGGTACTCAACCTCGGCTTTGATCTCGGACGTCGTGCGGTTCTCGGTCAAGTGTCGGTCGGTGATCAACTTGAAGAACATCGGTACAAAAAAGATAGCGAGGAAAGTCGCCGCCAGCATGCCGCCCATCACCCCGGTACCGACCGAGATGCGAGCGCTGGCCCCCGCGCCGGTGGAAAACGCCAGCGGGGCGACCCCGAGGATGAAAGCGAGCGATGTCATCAGGATGGGACGGAAACGCAGCCGTGCCGCTTCCAGAGCCGCGGCGGAGGGGGACAGACCTTCATGGTTCTTCAGCACCGCGTATTCGACGATCAGTATGGCGTTTTTCGCCGCGAGACCCAGCAGCGTCACCAGGCCGATCTGGAAGTACACGTCGTTGGTCAAGCCGCGCAGCCAAACCGCGGACAGCGCGCCGAAGGTGCCGAACGGCAGCGCCATCAGTACGGACAGCGGCAGCGACCACTTCTCGTACTGCGCTGCCAGAATCAGGAACACCATAATCACCGCAAGGCCCAGCGCAATACCGGAAGTGCCGCTGGATTTCTTTTCCTGGAAGGAAGCGCCTCCCCAATCGTAGCTGAAATCAGCCGGCAGCACCCTGTTGGCGATCTTCTCGACCGCCTGGATCGCCTGGCCGGAGGACACCCCGTGAGCGCCTTGTCCGAGGAGTTTAACCGCGGGCAGGTTGTTGAAACGGTCGAGAGAATCCGGCCCAGAGGTATAATTAATTTTTGCAAGCGCTTTGACCGGCACCATCTCGCCTTTCTCGGATCGTACGTAGAGCTGGCCGACCGAATCGGGCTTGTTGCGGTAGGAAGGCTCCGCCGACATCAGCACCTGCCAGGTGCGCCCGTAGCGGTTGAAGTCGTTCACGTAGTAGGAGCCGAGCGTGGCCTCGAGTGTGTCAAAGAGATCGTTGAGCGGCACGCCGAGCGCCTTGGCTTTTTCGCGGTCTACATCGACGGAAAGCTGCGGCACGTTCGACCGCCACAGCGTTTGTACTCCCGCGAGCATCGGATCCTGGTTGGCGGCGGCGAGGAACTGATCCATCACTTGCGCGAGGCGTTGCGGCCCTCCTTCGCCGTGGTTCTGGATGTAGAACTCGAAGCCGCCGGCATTGCCCAGACCGAAAATCGGCGGCGGGGCAAAAGCGAGCACCAGCGCTTCCTTGATGTGCGCGGTCTTCATGAAATAGTCGCCCACCAGTTGCCGTGTGTCGGCTTTGCGTTCGTCCCAGTGTTTCTGGGTCACAAAAATGGTGGCGGCGTTGTTGCGGAACCCGCCGCCGAGGAAGTCCATGCCGGCGAAGGCCACGGCGTATTCGTTGGCCGGGTTGGATCGAATGGCCTTGACCACCTCCCCGACGACCTCATCGGTGCGCTGCAATGTCGCCCCGTCCGGGAGAAATACAGCGCCGATGTAATATCCCTGATCCTCATCCGGCACCAAGCTGCCCGGCGTGATTCTCCATAGCCCGGCGGTGATCGCTACCATGCCGACGAACAGCACTACACCGATCGCACCGCGACGGATCATCCACGCTACGCCGTCTGCGTAGCGGCCGGTGACACGGCGGAACCAGTCGTTGAACCCGCTGAAGAAGCGTCCGGGCAACTTATGCTCGCGCTTCAGCATCAGCACGCACAGGGAAGGAGTCAGCGTCAACGCCACGATGCCGGAAAGCACGACCGCAATCGCAATGGTGACCGCGAATTGTCGGTACAGCTCGCCCGTCAGGCCGCCTAAAAATGCGATCGGCACGAACACCGCGCACAGCGTCAGCACGATCGCGATGACCGGCCCCGATACTTCCTGCATGGCCTGGATCGCGGCCTCGCGGGCGGGTTTATGTTCCTCTTGCATGATGCGTTCGACGTTTTCCAACACCACGATGGCATCGTCCACTACGATGCCGATCGCCAGAACCATCCCGAAAAGCGTCAGTGTATTGACCGAGTAACCGAGCACGAACAAACCGGCGAAAGCACCCACCAGTGATACCGGAACCGCCGCAAATGGGATCAGGGTCGCACGCCAGTTTTGCAGAAACAGAAACACCACCAGGAACACCAGTGTCATCGCTTCTCCCAGGGTTTTCACCACCTCCCGGATGGATACTTCGATGAAGCGCGTCGTGTCGTAAACAATAGAGGACTCCAGCCCCTCCGGGAAACGTTTGGACAGGTCCTTCATCGTCCCCGCGACTTGCTTGGCAACGTCCAGAGCGTTCGCACCCGGCTGCAGGAAAATACCGAGCAGTGCGGCTTCCCTGCCATTGACGCGGCCGATGAAGTCGTAGTCCTTGGAAGCGAGTTCGACCCGCGCCACATCCTTCAGGCGCAGTGCCGAGCCGTTGGGATTGGAACGGATAATGATGTTCTCGAACTCCTGCGGGTCTGCGAGCCGTCCCTTGGTCGTAATGGTGTACACCAACTCCTGGGCTCCGCCGATCGGCGCCTGGCCGACTTTGCCTGCGGCGAACTGGGCGTTCTGCTCGTTTAGCACCCGGAGAAGGTCGCCCGTCGTAAGCTTCAATTGCGCCATGCGGTCGGGCCGAAGCCAGATCCGCATCGCGTAGTCCTTGGCACCGAAGATCTGTACGTTCGTCGTACCCGGTATGCGCTTGATGGTGTCCAATACGTTGAGCGTTACGTAGTTGCTGATGTACAGGTCATCCAGTGTCCCACCAGGCGAGTAAAACGCCAGCACTTGCAGAAAGGACGATGAGCTTTTTTCTACCGTCACCCCCTGCCGGCGAACTTCCTGCGGCAGCCGTACTTCCGCCTGTTTGACGCGGTTGTTGACGTTGATCGCGGCCTGGTCGACATCGGTACCGATTTCAAAAGTAATGTTAATCTCGACCACGCCGTTGGAGGATGAATTGGAGCTCATGTAAAGCATCTTCTCGACGCCGTTGATCTGGTTTTCCAGAGGCGCGGCAACGGTTTGCTCAATCACCTCGGCGGAGGCACCGGGATAGACCGCACGGACGGTAACCACAGGAGGTGCAATCTCGGGGTATTGCGCGATCGGCAGAGTGCGCATCGCGGCCAGACCAGCAAGCACGATGAAAATCGAGAGGACGGCGGCGAAGATCGGGCGGTTAATAAAAAAACGGGAGAACATAGCACGTATCTTCTTTTATTGTTTAACCGGGGGCGCGTCACCGGCCGGGTTCGCAGCGGATGGCTGCGTAATCTTCACCGGTGAACCGGGACGCACCTTGACGACTCCATCGACGATGACCTTGTCGCCGGCGTTCAACCCGCCGGTGATCACCCAGTCTTCGCCGGACCAGTCGCCTACCTGCACAGGCCGCGGCTCGACCACGCCCTGTGCGTTCACTGTCATGACGATCTTCGTATTCGGGCCTTCCAACACCGCACGCTGCGGAATCGCGATCGCACTGGGACGGATGCCTCCGGAGAGTTGCACGCGCGCGAACTGGCCGGGACGCAGCACTTGTTTCGGGTTAGCGATGACGGCGCGTGCTTCGATGGTACCGGTATTCGGATCCACCCTCACATCGGTAAAGTCCACCTTGCCGGCGCGGGCGTACTCGCTCCCATCAGCGAGTTTCAACGTGACATCGAACTTGCCGTCCTTGGGAAGTTTCAGACGTCCTTCGGCCACGGCACGGTTGAACTTCAAAAGCTCGGCTTCGGTAAAACTGAAGATGACGTGAATCGGGTCGATTTGTGAAATCGTTGTCAGCAGAGTCTGTTGCGCCTGCACCAGGCTGCCTTCGGACTTGAGCGCGCGGCTGCTGATGCCCGAGATCGGCGCCTCGACACGGGTATAAGAAAGGTTCAACCGTGACTCTGTGACCGCCGCCTGCGCAGCTTTCACGTTGGCTGCGGCGACCTGCTCCGCGGAGACAGCATCGTCATAATCCTTCTGACTTACCGCTTTGGCTTCCCACAGAGGTTTCAGGCGTGCGGAGTTGCGCGTTGTCTGCAAGAGACTCGCCTCCGTACTGGCGAGATCGGCTTCCGCCCTGGCGAGCGCCGCGGCGAACGGCGCGGGATCGATGGTGAACAAGCTTTGACCGGCATCGACCTTCGATCCCTCCTTGTAGTTCCAATGCTCCAGTATGCCGGAGACTCGAGGGCGCACTTCGACCTCGCGAACACCGGCGATCTGGCCTACGTATTCAAAAATAACGGGCAGGTCGCGGGGCTCCACCGTCACAACCATAACCTCCGGAGCGGGAGGACCGGAAGCGGAACCGGTCGCTTTATGGTCACCGCAGCCCGGCAATCCGATGACCATCACACATGCAATGAGGAGCGCGGCGAGGTTGAGCTCGCGGATGCTGTTATTCTCTTCGATCCTCATCGGTTGCATCAAACATCCTCCTGTTATGAATACGGCTTTTTCCCATTTCCTTTACTCACGCTGTAACGAAGGTCCCCTCGCGGAGTTCCTGAAGCGTCTGTTCGATCTCTTCGTCTGTGTTCATTACAAAAGGACCGTATCGCGCAATGGGCTCGTTCAAGGGCTTTCCGGAAACCAGCAAAAAGCGAACAGGGGTTTCAGCCGTAATCACCTTCACCTCATCGCCGTCGCCCAGGACAATGAGCTTGGGAGAGGTAATCTTTGTTCCTCCATCCGCCCCATCGCTGCCTGTAAACCGGGCCTCGCCTTCGAACATGTAGGCGAATGCCGTGCGCCCACGCTCGATCGGCTGTGTGAACGTGGCGTGAGCGGGAACAAACACATCGAGGTAAGTGGGGTCGGCCGCAATTTCGGCCGCGGGCCCCCTGACTTGTCCTATGGTTCCGGTAATCACCCGGATAATCGCTCCGTCTTTATTTTTGATTTCCGGGATCTCGCCGGACCGGATGTCCTGGTAACGCGGTCGGGTCATCTTTAGCTTCTTCGGAAGATTGACCCAGAGCTGGAATCCGGCGATCCCTTCGGGACGCACCTGAGGCATCTCTTCATGCATGATGCCGCGTCCGGCCGTCATCCACTGAACGTCCCCCGCCCCAATGCTTCCGGAGTTGCCCAGGGTGTCTCTATGATGCACCTCTCCCCGCAGAACATAGGTCACCGTTTCGATCCCTCGATGAGGATGCAGAGGAAACCCAGCCTCATAGTCGCGTGGGTTGGTAGACGCAAAGTGATCCAGCAACAGGAATGGATCGAGATAGTCGAGCGTCTCTGTCGCAATACTTCGTTTGAGCCGGACTCCCGCGCCTTCCATGACAGGTTCAGGTTCAATAATCTTTTCTATTTTTCTCGGCAATGACTTCATGGCACCCTCCTTATCTCTCTTCAGAGACGTTGCTCTTCCAGATCGTAAACATCGAACCAGTGGTACACCACGCGATTGCGCGGGACGTACTTCTTGATGTAGTCCTCCATGTACTCCTGAAGCTCCGGAGTCAGATCACTCAAACGCAGATCGCGTTCCTTATTGTTCCAGATGACGATGTCGGCACGGGAGCGTTTCTTGGCATGCTCGCCGATCCACTCGGCAACTTCTTCATCGGTTGCGCCGGTGGCGACAAACGACCTGTACGCATTATAATCGATTTCGGCGAACTTTAGCCACCGCTGATCGAGCGGGCAGTTAGAGTGAAATTCCCCCTGCCAGCCGACGAGGACGGCGCGGCATTTGTCCACCGCGCGTGCGGCGAGCACATAGCCGCCCAGCGTTTCGCGCGGGCTGCGTGGAAATTCTTTACCGTCCCGCAGATCACGGGCCAACAATTTCACTTTTTCGAGCTTCTCTTTCATCGGTCCCTCCTTATTATTGGATCACATCACCACACCACCGCCGGCATGTATGTTCTGTCCCGTGAGTAATGCCATCTCTCCTTTTCTATCCATTAGAGCCTTACATCATGCCTTCTTTTCCGCGGATTGCACTATTCCTTCTACGATGCACTTGTTCAGGCACCCTGACGCGACCAACTCGGCTCCTTGCCGGTGCATTTCCTTCAACAGCTCTTTCCCCTCTTCATCGATGAAGGTGGCCGAGGATAAATCCACACGCACTGCGCTGCCCTGCCGAGAGACGGTGGCGGAACGCCAACACTGTTCCAACTCCTTCACCCAAGGACCGGCGAGCTTTCCTTCGAGGCCGAAAAGCAAAACGCCGGATTCAATCTGCAACGTAATCTTCAACATAAGGAGCCCCTTGAACCTTTCTTACTTTTCTTATTAAGATTACCCAGTAGCCGCTTGCTGCGATTCATCAGGATCACCGGGTCCACAATCTCGCCGCACTGCACACAGCGTTGAGCTGCAAAATTGATATGGCCGGTATCATCCAATAGATCGAAGCAGTGCTCGATCACCATGAGGCCACCGCACCGCCAACACCGTGCCGTGCTCACAAGTTCCTTCCACTCAGAGGTAGACGCCTGTTCTAGATCTTCTTTAGGAAAACGGACTGTCGTAGCCATCGAAGCCTCCTTTCTATATCTATACTAATAGGTTCGACGCTATAAGATAAAAGCAATCCCTATGCCAAGTAGGATCGAGTCCGGCAGAAGTCGTTCAAGCCACTGAAACTGCGAAGGGGTTTGGCTTTCTGTGGATTGGTCGTTATTGGAAAAGGTCTACACTGCCAAAGATTAAGTGCCGATATGTCGGCACGTGCCGAAGGATAGGCGCTAGAAAATGTGTCTCCGGGTCATGCCTCATAGCTCTGCCAGTTCATAACGCTGCGCATTTGATAGATAGACTCAACATCCTTCGCAGGTTTAATTCCGGCCTCGCGCAATAATCCCGACACCGCGCGTAGAGGAAGACCCACCGCGGAGAGATAATCTCCTTCGATCGAATCAATCAGTTGTCGGCCTTTTCCCTGAAGCGAATAGGCCCCTGCTTTGTCCAGCGGCTCACCAGTCTCGACATACAGAAGGAGAGCCTCCTTTGAAACAAGATGCATGCGTACCTTCATCGTTTCGACCGTGATCCGCTCTCTTCCGTCTGGTAAAACCATCGCAACCGCCGTAACGACGGTATGCGTCCGTCCGGCCAGAAGGGTTAAAATCCTTACCGCATCATCCGGGTCAGACGGCTTTCCGATTGTTCGACCTTCCAGATCAATGACCGTATCGCTTCCGATCACGACCGAGTCGGGATAAAGACGATGGACCGCGCGGGCCTTTTCAACCGCCCAGTAATGTGCCTCCTCCGCGGGAGACCGGTCCGGATGAAAAACCTCCTCGATGCCGGGAGAGATGACATCAAATGGCAGACCGAGCAGCGACAAAATCTCTTTCCGGCGCGGTGAACTGGAGGCAAGGATCAGGCGCATACGACCGGTTGGAGGATCGACTCAAGCTCGCGGAGACTATCGACGAGGACAAGCCGGCGGTTCAGATCGGAGGCGTATGGAAAACCGCGGCAGTAGGCGGCGAGGTGTTTGCGCACCGCACGAAACGGCAGCCTTCCTCGATTCCGGTCAAAGAACTCGGCATGTTCAAGCGTCACGGAAAATTTTTCAGAAATCGAAACACATGGATCGGCCGGCGGCATCTGACCGGATCGCGCCGCGGCTCGGATCGCTTCACAGGTTGTAAAGATCCACGGATTTCCCATCGCGACCCGTCCGAGTAAAACACCGTGGACGCCGGTCTCACGGATCCGGCGGACCGCGGTCGCGGCGGATCGTATGTCGCCGTTGCCCAGTAGGATCGTATCGCTGCCCCGAACGATCTCGGCCGCACGCGCGATCGCCTCCCAATCAGCCTCGCCTCGGTAATACTGGGCCAGTGTTCGTCCGTGGAGCGTGATCGCGGCCGGGGATTGCGAAAGAAGACAAGGAATCCAGTCATTGATGACGACCTGGTCGTATCCAAGGCGGGTTTTAACCGAGACAGGAATCGTCCGCCGGTGAGTACTCTCAACGGGATGAACCTCATCGCCGAACCATCGTGCCTTCGCGTGATAGACGCTATCGGCGACGCCGTCCGGAAGACCGATCCGGTGTATATCCTGGCCGGATGCCCAGTCCAGGATTCCCTGACGCGTCCGTCGGAGGATCTCAAGCGCAAGGTCGGGTGTGCGTATCAATCCGGCTCCGGCCCCGATCTTGGCGATGTTTTTTGCGGGGCAGCCCATGTTGATGTCGATGCCGTCGAAGCCAAGCTCGCAGATCAGATGTGCGATGCGATAGAAAGAGTCGGGGTTCGTCCCGAAAACCTGCGCAACCACCGGCCGCTCGATCTTGCTGTAACGGAGATCGGCCAGATCCGCATCATGTCCCGATACGATCCGTTCAATCGGCGTAAACTCCGTGAAGCTGATATCCGGGCCACCATGCCGGGCCGTGATGTAGCGAAACGCGGCGTCCGTCACGCCGTCCATCGGGGCGAGGCCCACGATCGGCTGAGGAAGATCGTTCCAGAATGAATGTGTTTTCATAGACAAACTGTTGTTCCCGCCTGTTCGATAAATGCTCTCTACAACTCGTCTATCATACTATCCGGCTCGCCCGGAGTCAAAGAAAGTTGTTTTGTTTCACGAACGAAACATGAAATAGACTGCTCCCATCAAACAAAGTCCTGCCCAGAGGTAATCAAGCTTAATGGTCTGATGCATGTAAAATAGAGCGAATGGGACGAATACCGACAAAGTGATGACCTCCTGCATCAGCTTCAACTGCATCAGGCTCAAAGTCGTGTAGCCGATGCGATTCGCGGGAACTTGGAGCAGATACTCGAAAAACGCGATGCCCCAGCTTAAAGCGGCGGCGATATACCACCTCTTGTCATTCCAGTTCCGCAGGTGGGCATACCAAGCAAAGGTCATGAACGCGTTTGAACAGATTAAAAGAAACGCGGTCTTCAGGATAATAGATATGTTCATACGGCCACCTCAACACAGAAAGAATCTCTTGATGATCGCATTGGCAATCCTCCTATGCTTAGAGTGACAACGTCAAAGTATAAGGCAAACTCATTCAAAGAGGCAAGACACCTCTCCACTTCCCTACCTCTGTCATCGTTATATTGACCCCCTCGACTCAAGGGCGTATAATCCTGCCGATGGAAAAGACCCTCAAGGTGCTCAATGAACTTGAAAGGAAAAAGATCATTGAAAAATATGCCATAGGCGGAGGAATCGCGACAATATTTTACATGGAGCCGGTCCTGACTTATGACATGGACGTCTTCATTTTTCTTCCACACACGTCAAGCGGGTTGATTTCGCTGTCTCCAGTTTACGAGTACTTGCGAAACAAGGGATATAAGGCGCATCAAGAACATCTTATGATTGAAGGGGTGCCGGTCCAGTTTATTCCGGCGTATAATGCTCTTGTGGAAGAAGCGGTGAAAGAGGCCCGGGAAATCCGGTATAAAAGAACAAAGACTCGCGTGCTCCGGGTGGAGCATCTCCTGGCGATCATGCTTCAAACCAATCGGCTGAAAGATCGGACTCGAATGGCGCAATTGCTGGAGGAGGCGAAAGTAGAAACAGGCTATCTAATGGAAATTTTGGTGCAGCATGGCTTGAGAGAAAGATGGGATGAATTCAGGAACCAGTTCCATGAAAAATAAGAACCGACTGCAGCGGAGAATTGAGCTGCTGTTTAAAGCAAAACAGAGAAGACGCCGGACTTTGGCGCGGCTTCCCTTTGAAAGAAAGATCCATATTCTGGTGGAGCTACAGAAGATAGCCTGCGAGATCCGCGGCGCGCTGGGCGAAACCAAGCGTCGCGCCTGGAAATTCCACTGACCGAACACGCAAAGCACACCGCGATATTCCTAGTCTCTTCCCCTTCCTTGTTCCCTGTTTGACGATTACAGAATATTGATCCCCTCGACTCAAAGGGGTATAATCCCGTCAAATCATTTCAACTGTCAGCGTACTCGGGGCTGAAGGGCTGGACAATAAAGAAGCGCACGAGTATTTATGAAACGAGTAAAATCAGGAGGAGGTAAACAATGAGATTGGGCGCCGGACTGACGTTGTTATTAGGGGCAGGGATGATTTTGATGGCCGCTGTACCGAATGCGCTGACTGCTCCCCAAGACGATGCCAAGAGGCATGTTCACTCCGGGATTGAGCTTCAGAAAAAAGGGGATATTGATGGAGCAATCGCGGAGTATCACGCCGCCATTCGCCTGAATCCGAACCTTGCTGAAGCCCACAATAATCTCGGGAATGCGCTGGATGACAAGGGGGATCATGATGGGGCGATTGTAGAGTACCGTACCGCCATTCGTCTGAACCCAAAGCATGCAGGCGCTCACTATAATCTCGGGATCGCGCTTTATACCAAGGGGGATCTAGATGGAGCGATCGCGGAGTACCGCACCGCCATTCACCTGAGTCCAAAACATGCGGCGGCTCACTATAATCTCGGAATTGCGCTCATGGATCAGGGAAACGCCTCGTCGGCAAAAAAGGAGCTGAAGAAGTTCATAAAACTGGCTCCGGACACGCCTTCCAACCGCCCCAAGATTGATGAAGCGAAGAAAATGATCAACAAGCTTAATGCATCCGAGAAATGAGCAGAGAATCTCGCTTTAGCTATCCTCAACAAACAGGGCATCGTCTGATAGACACAGGGGACGCTGACGTGATTTTCAAAGATAAATAAATTATATCTTACAGGCAGGATACTGGGAAGCAGAAAATGGCGCGGCGATGACACAATGACTCATTATCTCTCCTGATTCTATAGACATGACGTATATCATCTGAAATCGACCTGCTTCTGCGAGAGGCTACTTCCGCTCAATCGTACTTATGGCTGATCCCCGAAGCTACTGATATAGAGAATAATCAGCGCTGCCTCATCCTCGCTAATAATCACAGGAACGTATGAGATCATGCCCGTTCCGGGACTCCCGTGCTTAATCACCCACATTATCTCTCCAGGCGTCTTGACCTGGAAAAACTTCGGGTTATGAAAATTACGCGGCAAAGGAACCAATGCATGCCCGGCAGGCCCGTTTCCCCTTCCGTCATTTCCATGACAAACGGCGCAGTTTCCCTGCACTCGATAAAGCACCTTTCCCTTGGCGACGTTCTCTGGCGTCGCCTCATACGGATTCTTCCATGCCTTTGCAGTTTCTATCTGATCCGCCGGCACGCGGGGAGCAAGCGGATCGCGCTCTTCCGCATAAGCAGTCGCTCCGGCAGTTATCCCCGACACCATCAAGCCGGCAAGCAGCAGACTCTCCCAATTCATACTGTTCTTTCTCCTTTCTCTGAGAAATGGATATTATAAATGGATCAACGCTAAGATTGGCGAGCGATGCCGAGCTTTCGCATCTTAGACTGCAAAGTCGTCCGCTTCATGCCGAGTCTGGCAGCCGCGCCGGTGGCCCCCCCGACCACCCAATTGGCTTCCTGTAGCGCTCGAAGTATGTGTTTGCGTTCCGCAGCTTCCAACGATGTGCCTCCATCGAGGGCAGTCGTTGCCGATACCTTCAATTCACCGAGGGGAACACTCAGGTTGGGTCCATGGGACAGGATCACGGAACGCTCGATCAGGTTTTCGAGCTCACGGATGTTGCCGGGCCAGTAATAGCGGGAGAGCACCGTCATCGTCTCCGCTGGAATCGTCTCGATCCGCTTCTTCATGCGCTGCGCGTATTGTTGGGCAAAGTAGCGAACGAGCACGGGAACGTCATCAGGACGCTCCCGCAGAGGAGGCACCGTGATGGGGAAGACATTCAGACGATAGTAGAAGTCGCTGCGAAACTGCTTGTCGGCGACCATCTGGGACAAGTCTCTGTTCGTGGCCGCCACCAGGCGGACGTTGACCTTGATGGTTTTCGTGCTACCGAGCCGTTCGAACTCCTGTTCCTGAAGAACCCGCAACAACTTGGATTGAAGCTCCAGCGGGATATCGCCGATTTCATCAAGGAACAGCGTGCCCTGATGGGCCAGCTCAAACCGGCCGATCCTTTGGGCGATCGCGCCGGTGAAGGCTCCCCGTTCATGGCCGAACAGCTCGCTCTCCAAGAGGCCCGTGGGAATCGCCGCGCAGTTCATTTTCACAAAGGTCCGCTCCCGACGTTTGCTCAGGTTGTGGATTGCTCGAGCAACGAGCTCCTTGCCGGTGCCGGTCTCCCCCTGAATCAACACGGTGGAATCGGTCGGCGCGACGGTTTCCACCTGCTTTAGGATGCGCTTCAGGGCCTCGCTCTCCCCGACAATCTCCTCAAAGTTATATTCGGTCCGGATCTCGTCTTCGAGATAGAGCTTCTCCTTGGCCAGCTTGTCTTTCAGTTGGGTGATTTCATCGTATGCCAGTGCATTTTCCACAGCGACCGCCACCTGTTTCGCCACCTGTTGCATAAAGTTGATCTCTGCTTCTTGATAGGCTCTCGGTTGCAGACTCCCAAATCCCATGGCTCCTAGACGGCGGTGCGCCGTAGTGAGAGGAACCACACAGAAAGATTGGACGCCATTCTCGCGCAGCTTTGCCGTCAGCTTCGGAAAGCGACGCTCTTGCATGATGTCGTTCACGGTCAAAGGCTGTTGGGTTTTCCACACCAGCCCGCCGGGAGATTCATTCACAGGCAGTTTCAGGCCCGGGCTGATCGTGCTGGGTTGAGAGGTCACTAAGACCCGCAGGTGCATAACATCGCGTTCGGACTCATGCAAGACCACATTGATGTAGTCGAACGGCACCACATGAGGAAGTCGTTGGGCAAGATCTCGAAACAGATCGTCTAGGTCCCGGTGGACCGAGATTGCCTCCACCACTTCCAGTAGAGTTTGGTACCACTGAACAAGATTACCATCATGCGATATGAGAGGCGTATCGCTCATTGGACAGGCCGGCTTTAGGGTTAGTTCATGATCAGCATCGATCCCCCAGCAAGTGATCTGCAGGGGGATCGGCTGATTACCGTTCTTGGCCTCGCCTGTCAGACGTTGACCGGAACCGTCTTGATCGCCGCCTTGACCTTGGCTGCCATTTCGGAAGGAATGTTTGTCATCTTATGGCAGATCTTCGCATGTTCGCCCGTTAACCGCATAACCTCATCTTCCGTTTCAGCCCGCACCTGAAACGCGCAGCCTGCTGCTGGATTAACATCCATACACCCGAGCTGTTTATATTGTTTCATGGCCATGATGTCCTCCTTTTGTTAATAAAAGACGCCTCTCTTCGACAAGATACCCCTTTTTTTCAGGTCACGCTTTATGTTGCTTCACCCCCTCTCGATTTCCAGTTAGGAAGAATTATCACATTTTTGGGTAGGCTTTTCAAATACTATACAAAATACCGTAGGGCTTTGGCAACTATTCGTTATAGCCCGCTCTAATTGATCGTTTACTCCTCCCATCTGCCGGAATCAAGAGTTTCCGCTCTAAAATACGAAAATTAAGGTTGCGCTGGGAAGCGCGCCGCATTATGATAAAATCGTGAGGAACGAGACTGCTTAAGGATAGATGTAAGAACAAGACGTTGCAAGATCGAGAAGAACCAGACTGGATCAGGAAAATGAACCGACGGACTAATCAGGAGGAGTTGGGATGAATTTTAAAAAGGGCCGATTGCTACGCAGGTTCGTCATGATGGGAACACCGGTGCTGTTTGCAATCTTGAGCATCATGCATCCTGTGCCGCGAGCGCCGAAGATCATGTACGATCTGCAGACCGGCTACGGTTTCTGGGTCGGCATCCACGTCGCGGAGCTTTTTCTCCTTGGATTTCTCGGACTGACCCTCTGGTTTCTATTGGAAGGCCTCGAAGGGAAGGCCGCTACCCTGGGTCGCCTTGCGATCATCCCTTTCCTTGTCTTTTACTCGGCCTTTGAAGCTATTGTCGGGATTGGAACCGGGCTAATGGCCTGGAGGGCACAGGAGGTTGCCGGCCCAGACCAGGCCATCGACTTCCAGTTGGTCCAACATTTCTGGATGTCACTCCTCGACCCCGAGGTCCCCGTGGTGTACCTGTACGTCATCGGGGATTTGTCGTGGCTCGTTGCCGTCATTGCCGCGGCTGTGGCATGGCGCAGCGCTGGCGCACCGATCATCGGAGTTGCACTGCTGGTTTCGGCCGGAATCTTATTCGGCATCGATCATCCTTTCCCGATAGGAACCGCCGCGATGATCTGCCTTTTCTTTGCGGTCGTCCTTCTCGATCATTCCTGAAAAAAGATCGGATAATTGGCCTAGGACGGATCCTAAGACGCCAGCCAAGAGATGAGATATTCCGAAATGATTCTGACCACAGACCGCTTGCTGTTGCGTGAGTTTCAGAAAGACGATTGGAGGGCCGTTCTTGCTTATCAGTCTGATCCCCGGTTTTATCGTTATTATCCCTGGGAAAACAGAACCGAGGGAGAGGCCAGAAAGTTTGTCCGCGGCTTCATCGAATGGTCTCGGGAGAGACCCCGCAAGGTATTCCATTTCGCAATCGCCCTGATATCCGAAGAGCGGTTGATCGGCAGCTGCGGAGTTCGAATCATCCATCTCCAAGGGAGAGAGGCCGAATTCGGATGCGAGTTGAACCCGCTTTATTGGAGGCAAGGCTACGCAACGGAGGCGGCAAATGCCATACTCGCCTTCGGTTTCAAAAAGCTGGGGCTGCACCGAATCTGGGCACAATGTATCGCAGAGAATGCCGCGATCATACGCGTATTGGAAAGAAGCGGAATGCGAGAAGAAGGACTCTTGCGGGAGCATCAATGGCTAAAAGGCCGCTTTTGGGACATGCGGCTGTATGCCATTTTGGATCACGAATGGAAAAAAAGGCGGGGTATCTAGAGGTGTGGATTCCGCCCGACAGTTAAGAAAAGACCCAGAGCTAAGGAGGAGGCCCATGGAATTCAAAACAGTCAAACTCGAAAAACCGGATGAGGTCAACCTCATCCTGGGGCAGGCGCATTTCATCAAGGCGGTGGAGGATCTTCACGAGGCGCTGGTGACCGCCGTGCCAGGCATCCAGTTTGGCCTCGCCTTCTGCGAATCGTCCGGCCCCTGCCTCGTGCGGGCGAGCGGGACTGAGCCGACCTTGATCGAGTTGGCAAAGAAGAACGCGTACGCATTATCGGCCGGCCATGCGTTCATCATTTTCCTGCGCGGCGTCTACCCGATCAATGTCTTGAATGCGGTCAAGTCGGTCCAGGAGGTCTGCTCCATTCTTTGCGCCAGCGCAAATCCGGTGGAGGTGATTGTAGCCGAGACGGAACAGGGTCGAGGCATCATGGGCGTGGTGGACGGACTCGGGTCCAAAGGGATCGAGACGGATAAAGACGTCGTATCACGGAAGGAACTGCTGCGGCGCATCGGCTATAAGGTATAATGCGCTCACGGGGCCCCTTGGATCTGAAGCACACCCGCGCCCTGAATGCCGTCATGCTTTAATTTGTATAGCGCCTCGTTTGCCTGGGATAAAGAGAAGAGTTCTGTGTGTGTAATAATCGGTATCTCTTTGGCAAGACGCAGTAGCTCTTCGCCATCCTTGCGTGTGTTCGCGGTGACGCTTCTAATGCTTTTTTCGTAGAAGAGATGCTCTTCATAATTTAAGGACGGGATATCGGTCATGTAAATCCCCGCCAATGCCAGTGTCCCCCCTCGATCAAGCGCCTCCAGTGCAGCCGGCACCAGTACCCCGGCCGGCGCAAAGATAATCGCCCCCTGGAGTTTTTTGGGAGGACGGTCGGCGGCTTCACCGACCCAGGTCGCACCCATATCCGTTGCAAGACGGCGGTGCCGCTCGCCACGGGTCGCGACATACACCTCGCATCCCCAGTGCCGCGCGATCTGAATCACGACATGGGCCGAGGCCCCGAAACCGTAGAGACCGAGCCGTTCCCCTTTTCGAATACCGCTTCGGCAAAGCGCCCGGTAGCCGATGATGCCGGCACAGAGAAGAGGCGCCGCTTGATGCGATGGGAAATCCGATGGAAGGCGATAGATAAAGGCTTCCGGTGCAACGATATACTCCGCATAGCCTCCATCGACATCATATCCGGTGAAGCGGGGTTTTGTGCAGAGGTTCTCATCCCCTCTCTTGCAGTAGGGGCAGGTCCCGCAGGAGGCATTTAGCCAGGCCACCCCGACCCGATCATTAATCTGATATCGTGTGACTCCCGGCCCAAACCGGACGATCTCTCCCACTACCTGATGTCCGGGAATCACCGGGTTTCGGTGAACCGGTAGTTCTCCCTCAATGACATGGAGATCGGTCCGGCAGATCGCGCACACCTCGACCCGTATCAGCACCTCCCCCCTTTGGGGTTCGGGAGTCGGCAGATCCAAGAGCTTGAGCGGCTTTTTCTCCATTGGAGCCCGCGTTTGCACGACCATCGCTTTCATTCAGAACACCTCTACAATCTTTTTCCAGGATGTGTGTTTTAAGGCTAATTACAAACTAAGGCGTCGTCGCAGGGACTTTCGTATAGGCGGTTACATTGCCATCAATGTCCAATGTAAAACGGTAAATCGTATTCGTACTCAGTCTCGTAATTTCTATAATATGTCCATGGACATCCCGATAGATTGGAGCATCGTTTATGGTCATAGTACCTTTGTTATTAATGGTGAAGACCCTGGTCGTGAGCCCACCTTTAGAGTAAACATCCGCGAAGAAGAGAAATTGATTAATCGGTTCCTTGTAGCCTTTGTCAAACCTTTGAATGGCCAGATCAAACGTATGCCAACTATCGACAAAATATTCATTCGAGATACTGGCAAAGAATTCTTG
>Ga0335085_10006256_pt1 | contig 18845 bp, 19 predicted proteins | sample Lox_Sample_45_FD_206712 | JGI IMG/M metagenome (GOLD analysis project Ga0335085, IMG submission 206712) | Soil microbial communities from Loxahatchee National Wildlife Refuge, Florida, United States - Lox_Sample_4.5 | ecosystem: Environmental > Terrestrial > Soil > Wetlands | place: USA...
CCAGTAGCACCGCGGATATGGCGAACTTCTTCATGTGATCTATCCATTGTGTAACAAACCCGGGGCAACAGATAGCCCATCGCTCGGGCAAAAGAAAGGCATGGGGACAGGCGGAGGCCGGTGACGTATTCGTGATGTAATACAATGACTTAGATGAGGAAGCCCCGACCTTTGTTCAGGCGTTCCGAGGCCCCCTCTGAGCCATGATGCAGCCAGCGACGGTGAGTGCTCAAACTCGCGCGGCTCGCGGTCAAAAGCAGAAGCCGGGCCCGGCAACCACGCCAATCACAAAGCGGAAATTCATCACAGCTGGAAACCCTCGCATCGAGGCGACGCGATAAGTCCACGGGCAGCAGGTTCAGTCGGCGTAGTAATTGCAATAACCCCAGGGGCTGACCGGGCCTTCGACAATCATGCATTCGAAGGGATCGATATAGAAATGGCACTGTGAGCAGTTCTGCGCACTATCATCGCCCTTCTCGATATAACCTGCGACCTTCTTGCTCGCTTTCACAATCGCCGGCCGCTGCTGCGCGTGGGCGCTACCCGCGGCCAGTGCCGAAAGGGCGATCAGATGACGGCGCGTGAGGCATCTGGGAGCTTTGGGCGTCGGTCTTTCACGTGTCGTCATGTCGATAATAAACCACATTCATTTTGAGGCACTTGCTCCATCCATCTTTCAACCGATGCCATAGTCGGGATCACGGCGGCACGCATAAGCAAAACGCCGGAAACGGCAATCTTCATCTCAAAATGCCCGACAATCAAAACCGGATGGCACGGAAGTTAGACCAGCAACACTGCCAATTGCTGCCGCATGCAGCCCCGCACCCAGCCCCTTGGTCCTTCGCCCGATTAAATATCGTTTATTCAGCGTGTCAAAGTATTGCCGGGAACTCTCCCCTGCAATGCGAACAACCAATGCGCCGGGAAATCCTAAAGCGCATGGGCCTTCACCAGCGCCCAGGCTCTCTTGCCTGGCTCAAGCCCCAGTTCATCGGCCGCGTCTGGCGTAACCCGCGACAACACGAGGCCCGCCTTAGTCTCAAGTTCGACCAGCCGGCTCCCCTCATTCTCAGGAGTGACGGCGCGCACTTCACCTTCCAGCACATTGCGAGCCGATATCGCACGGGGTTGTTCTGCCGCCAGCAGAACCTGGTCGGCCCTGAGCCACAGTGACCGGCCGCCATGCGAACTGCGCAAGGAGGTGGCCGGGATGGCCGTGCCGATGTCGGCAATATCCAGCAAGGTCTGAAATTGCCGCATGCGGCTGGTATCAACGAACGACCCTTCCGCCACAACCTGACCGTCCTTGAGCGCCACCAGATGCGTGGCAAGGGCCGCGGCATCGTCAATATTATGGGTCACCACCATCATCGGCAGCCGGTAGTTGCAATGCATCTCCGCCAGAACCCGGATGAAGGCGCGGCGCCGCTGACCATCGAGGGCCGCGAAAGGCTCATCCAGCAGCAGGAAATCCGGCGCCGCGGCCACGGCGCGGGCCAGTGCCACCCGGCTTTTCTCGCCACCCGAAAGATTTGTCACCGGCCGGTCCAGTTGCGCGCTGATGTCGAAAAACTTCGCCACCTCTTCGATGCCCGGCCGCTTATGTTCCGGCGCGCGCTTCCAGGCATAGGCGATGTTCTGGCGCACGCTGAGATGGGGAAACAGCCGCGCATCCTGAAACACCAAGCCGATGCCGCGAAGGTGTGGCGGACGCTTGTCGAGGCGATGACCGCCCAGCTGGATGGTGCCATTCGCGCGCCTCAGCCCGGCCAGGACCGACAGCAGCGTGGATTTCCCGCCGCCTGAGGGGCCGAACAGCACGGTGATGCCATCACCTGGGGCGGCGATCTTCGCCGCCAGGCGGAATGACCCCAATTCGAGCTTGATGTCGGCCGAGAGCGTCATCCCCTGAGCCGTTTCAGCATCCGGCGCTGGAGGAGTTCGGCACCGACCAGCCCCGCCATGGCCAGGCTGAAGGAGATGACCGCCAGCCTGAGTGCCTGGGCCTCGCCGCCCGGCTCCTGCATCACCGAATAGATCGCCAGGGGCAGCGTCTGGGTCTGGCCCGGGATGTTGGCGGCAAAGGTGATGACGGCACCGAACTCGCCCATGCCGGCGGCAAAGGCGGTGACTGCGCCTGCCAGGATTCCCGGCGCCGCCAGCGGCAGGGCGACGGTCAAGAAGCGGTCTAGGGCCGAGGCTCTCAGCACTGCAGCCGCCGCGAAGAGGCGAAAATCGGCCGCCTCAAAGGCGATGCGGATCGCGCGCACCAGAAGCGGAAATGTCATCACTGCCGTGGCCAGTATCGCGCCCTGACGGGTAAAGGCGAGATGGATGCCGAAAGCCTGCTCTAGAACCGCGCCAAGAGGACCGCGCCGGCCAAACAGAAGCAGCAGCAGAAACCCGGTTAGCACCGGCGGCAGGATGACGGGCAGATGCACCAGCCCATCCAGCGCCAGCCTGCCGGAAAAGCGCCGCGACAGAAGAAAGGCCGTGGCAATCGCCGGCAGCAGCGACAGCAGCACTGCCCAGAAGGCGACCACAAAGCTGGTGGAGAGGACTTGGATTTCGACCGGCGACAGCATTCAATTTGCATCCAGCATCAGGACGTCCACCAGCGCACCCTCTTCAAGCGCAGGCGCACCTTGCGGCAGGCGGATCAGAGCATTGGCGGCCGCAAAAATTGAGATGCGGGAGGAATCCTGGTCCTCGAAGGCGCGCGCTGTCAAACAAGCTTGATCATCCAATTGGGCGCGGGCGCGCAAATAGTGCTCGCGCTGACCGTTGGCCGGCAGCGCCTTCAACAGACGGGCGCGGCAAACCTGGCTACCTTTGGCCGGATCTTGCCCCTGCATTTTGTCGAGAATGGGCTTGAGAAACAGCCTTGCGCAAACCAGCGCCGAGGCGGGATTGCCGGGAAGGCCCAGCACCAGGCCCGTGGACCTGCGGCCAAACCAGGTCGGCTTGCCTGGCCTGACCGCGATCTTGCCAACCAGCATTTCAAGCCCCAGCCGCAACAGGGCCGGCCGCGCCAGATCGTGATCGCCGACAGAGGCGCCGCCTACCACCACCAGGATATCGCTGCCGCCAAGCCCCTCCTCCGCCGCACGCGCGATTTGCGCCACGTCATCTCTTTCCACCGCAAGTCGCTCAGCAGCACCGCCCCAGCCTCTTATCAGGCCGGCAATGCCGTAGGTGGCGGAATCGAAAATCTGCCACGGTCCAGGTGCCGAACCGGGGGGCGCCAACTCGTCGCCGCTGGAAAGGATTGCGACCCGCGGCCTGCAAACCACTTCCAGTTTTGCCAGACCCGCGGCTGCGGCAAGCGACAGCGAAACGCCATCGAGCTTGCGCCCGGTCTGCAGCAGCACCTGGCCGCGGGAGAAATCCAGGCCTTGCGGTCGAATGTTGTTGCCGGCTGCGGTGGCAGGAACTTCAACTCGGTCGCCCTGGCGGTGCACATCTTCTTGGATGACAATGGTATCGGCCCCGTCTGGAACGGCCGCCCCGGTGGAGATACGCACTGCCGTGCCGGGCTCGCAGCGTCCGGAGAAGCCGCGTCCCGCCGCGGATTCGCCAATGAGCGTCAGCGTGCCGGGTGCATCGACATGGCGCAGGGCATAGCCGTCCATGGCCGAGACCGGGAAAGGCGGCTGGTCGCGGCTGGCAACCACCGAACCTGCCAGAACCCGACCCAGCGCATCGTCAAGCAGCAAGGCTTCGCTTTTGAGCCCCGCCACCGCCGACAGCATGATCGCACGCGCTTCGCCCACGCTCAGCAGCCGCTTGGCAGGATCAGCTGCCTGTGACAGGTTATTTCCGCTATTCCCGTTCATATCCAACGCCATGCCGCAGACGCTAAGCCTGGAGGAAAGCCCTGTCCACCAACCGCCGCATTGTCCTGATCACCGGTTTGGGGCTGCTGTTGCCTTGTGCAGTTCAAGCACAGCCGCCGGGGGTCACCGTTTTTGCCGCCGCATCCTTGACCGACGCGATGAAGCAGGTGGCAGACGCCTACAAGGCCGGAAGCGGAATTCCCGTCACCCTCTCTTTCGGGGCCTCCTCGACGCTGGCGCAACAGATCGACCAGGGCGCTGCGGCCGATATCTTCATGTCGGCCGATGCCGACTGGATGGATTTTCTGCAAAAGAACGGCCGCATCGCCAAAGGCACGCGCCGTGATCTGTTGGGCAACCAACTGGTGCTGGTGGCCGGCAAGGACGCCAAGGCGGCGCCCAAGATCGCGCCGCATTTCGATCTGGCGGGGGCTTTGGGTGATGGCAGACTGGCTATGGCCGACCCGGCCTCGGTGCCGGCCGGCAAATATGGCAAGGCGGCGCTGACCGCTCTTGGTATTTGGGACAGCGTGGCGGCCAAGGTCGTGCAAGCGGAGAATGTGCGCGTCGCACTGGAATATGTGGCGCGGGGCGAAGCGCCTTTCGGCATCGTCTATGCCACCGATGCCAAGGTCGCGCCCGTCAGGATCGTTGGCGTATTTCCCGAAAACAGCCATCCGCCCATTGTCTATCCCGTGGCGCTGACCAGGAGCGCATCGCCGGCTGCGCGGAGATTTCTTGTCTTCCTGTCGGGCCGCGAGGCGCGTGCGATCTTTGAAAAGTCTGGCTTTACCGTTCATTCTTGAACGGGGGCTGCACGGGCGAAAGGCACCGTACATAATCGCCCGAAGCGCCACCATGCTTCTCAAGCAGCGCAATAGCCTCGATCACCATGCCGCGGTCGGAGGCCTTGAGCATGTCATAGATGGTCAGACAAGCGACCGATACCGCCGTCAGTGCTTCCATCTCCACGCCGGTTTGCCCGCTGGTCCTGGCACGCGCCGTCACCACCAGCGCGCTTTGCGCCTCATCGGCCTGGATCTCGACTTTTACGCTACTGAGCGCAACCTGATGGCAGAGCGGGATCAGCTCAGAAGTGCGCTTGGCCGCCATGATGCCGGCGAATTCCGCTGCCGCCCGCACACTGCCTTTCTTGGAATCGCCGGCAAGGGCCCTGGCCAGGGCCTCACGCGTCATCCGCACCCGCCCTGCGGCCACCGCCTCGCGCGCGGTCACTGGCTTGTCGCCCACATCCACCATGCGGGCATGGCCGGCACGGTCCAGATGGGTGAGATCGCCAGTCTTTGACTCTCTAGTCTTTGGCCCTCCGGGCATTATTTCTCCAGAAAGCGGGGGATCAGTTCGGACAGGTTGCAGGGGCGCAGGCGATTGTCCAACTGCCAGCGGATCAGCCTGTCCCAGCCGTCCTTGCAGGCGCCGTTGGAGCCCGGCAAGACGAAGATCAGCTTGCCCTTCGCCAAACCGGCGCAGGCGCGGCTCTGCATGGTGGAAAGACCTACAGTCTCATAGCTGATCATGTGCCAGACGGTCTCGAAACCCTCGATGGTCTTGTCGAACAAGGGCCTCAGGGCTTCCGGGGTCACGTCGCGCCCGGTCAGGCCGGTGCCGCCGGTGGAGATGATCACATCCACCGCAGGATCCGCGATCCAACTCTTGGCCTGGGCCTGAATCTGGGCGGTGTCATCCTTGACCACTGCGCGCCCAGCCAACTTGTGCCCGTCGCGGGCCACGCGGTCCGCCAGAAGCTGGCCCGACGTGTCGCTGTCACCGCTGCGGGTGTCCGACACGGTCATCACAGCCACGTTCAGAGGGCGGAAGGCGATTTCCGCCGAAAGCCGGCCGCCGCCTGGGACCGCAAGAACCTCGCTCATGCCATGTCCTTTTCAGCCTGGCGGCGACGAAGGCGATCTTCGGCCCGCGGCTCGATCCAGCGCGCCCCGCCTGGGCCGGTTTCCTTCTTCCAGAACGGAGCATCGGTCTTGAGATAATCCATCAGCACTTTAACCGCCTCGAAGGCATTTGCGCGATGGACCGACAGCGCCGCCACAAGCACGATGGCCTCGCCCGGCCTGATGCGGCCTGCCCGATGCACCACCAGAAGATCAAGGCAATCGAAACGGCGGGCGGTCTCCTGCGCCAGCCGCGTGATCTCCTTTTCCGTGAAACCCGGATAGTAATCGATGTGCAGTTCCTCAACCGGGGCGCCATCGGTCGCCGAGCGGCAGAGACCGACAAAACTCACAAGCCCGCCGGCATCGTCTCGGCCGGCGGCGAAACGGGCGGTCTCTGCCTGCGGATCGAAGGGCTCCAATGCCAGGCGGACAGTCATGTCAGCCCCCGCTCATTGGTGGCAGAAAGGCGATCTCGTCGCCATCGGCGATTGCATGGGACAGATCCTGCGCCACGCATTGATTGAGGACCAGCCGCGCCGGTGTCCTCTCCATTGCCTGGCCCAGGCCCGGCGAGGTGCGCGCGACCCAGCTTTTTAGATCAGCTAAAGTTTTCACTTCACCCGGCAAGGCAATCTCACTAAGGCCGGCGGGCGCGAGATCGCCGAATTTTCCCAGAAATACCAGCCGTACCATCAGCCGCCCGTCATGGACATGTGCCGGGCCAAGGCGGGTTTGGCGCCCGGCACCGGTAGCAGGAAATCATGGGCTTTGGGCTTGGCGGCCACGGCGCGGTCGATCGCGGCATAGAGGGGCCCATCGTCCTCTGATGCCCTGAGCGGTCCGCGCAGGTCCACCGAAGCTTCCTGCCCCAGACACATGAACAGCGTGCCGGTGCATGTCAGCCGCACCCGGCTGCAGCTTTCACAGAAATTGTGGGTCAAGGGGGTAATGAAGCCAAGCTTGCCGCCGGTCTGCGCCACCCGCACATAACGCGCCGGTCCGCCGGTGCGTTCGGGCAAGTCGGTCAAGGTCCAATAGGATTCGAATTCCTGGCGCACCGCCGTCAAGGACAGGAACTGGTCGGTGCGGTCTTCGTCGATCTCCCCCAAGGGCATGGTCTCGATCAAGGTGATGTCCATGCCGCCGGCGTGTGCCCATTGGATGATTTCCGGCAGGTCTTTGGCATTGTCGTGCTTCAGAGCCACGGTATTGATCTTGACCTGAAGCCCTGCGTCTTGCGCGGCGATGATGCCATCCTTCACCTCCGCCAGCTTGTCGGCGCGGGCGATGCGGGCAAAGGTGGCGCGGTCCAGGCTGTCCAGCGAGACATTGATGCGGCGAACGCCCGCCGCCGCCAGGCCTGCCGCAAATTCCCTCAGCCGCACGCCATTTGTGGTGAGCGTGAGTTCCTTCAGCGCCCCGCTTTCCAGGTGACGAGAAAGTCCGTTCACCAGATCCATGATGCCACGCCGCATCAGTGGCTCCCCGCCGGTCAGCCGCAGACGCTTGACGCCACGTCGGACAAACACACTGCAGACCCGATCCAGTTCTTCCAGCGTTAGCAGGTCCGCCTTGGGCAGGAACTGCATATGCTCGCTCATGCAATAGGTGCAGCGCAGATTGCAGCGGTCGGTCACCGACACCCGCACATAGTCCACCCTCCGGCCGAAGGGATCGATCAGGTCAAGGGATGGCGACGCAGCTTGCGACATAGGAGGGTAATATACGCCAGAATACCGGTAAAAAAAGCCCATAAATTCATAGGCTTGGCGACAATTTCTCGCGGCCTGGTTGCAAAAAGGCGTTGCCGCCGGTTTTGACGCGTCCGGCCAAATGGTTAGATTTGGCGCACACGGGGCCGCATCGCTCCGCTGGACGAAAGGCCCATGTCCCACGGTATCGACGAAAATGATGTGCTTCAAACCGCCGCCGACTGGCTGGAGGCCGGCCACGCCGTGGCGCTCGGCACAGTCATTCGCACATCGGGCTCTGCCCCCCGCCAGGGCGGCAGTCACATCGCGGTGCGTGATGATGGCGCCTTTGCGGGTTCGGTGTCGGCCGGCTGTGTGGAAGGCGCGGTGATCGAGGAAGCATTCGCCGTGATGCGCGACAGCAAACACCGGCGGCTGAAATTCGGCGTCACCGATGACGGCAGCTTTGCGGTGGGACTGATGTGCGGCGGCGAAGTCGAAATCCTGATCGAACCTGTCGCCTAAGATGAAGCGCGCCACCCTACTCGCCCTCAATGCCGCGCGCGCCCAAGGACGCGCCCTGGTACGCGCGCTGGATGTCGAGTGCGGCGAGGAAATGCTGATCGACCCGGCAAGCGATCATTCGCCGCTGGGACAGGCGGCGCGAGCGGCCTTGCGGGCTGACGCAAGCACAAATGCGACCATCGACGGACGTCAATGGTTCCTCACGGTCTACAACGTGCCATGGGAGATCGTGATCGTGGGCGCGGTCCATATCGCCCAGGCGCTGGCGGGGCTAGCCGCTGCATCCGGTTACCGTGTGCGGATCATCGACCCCCGCATGGCCTATGCAACCGAGGAACGCTTTCCCGGCATGCGACTGATCCGCAGCTGGCCGGACGAAGCCTTGGCCGCAGAGCCCTTGACCGCGCGTAGCACGCTGGTGGTCCTGGCACATGATCCCAAGCTGGATGACGCGGCTCTGGCTACTGCATTGCGATCGTCCGCCGGCTATATCGGCGCGCTAGGATCCACCCGCACGCATGCGCGCAGGCTGACGCGATTGAAAGCGTTGGGTTTCTCTGCCCGCGAACTGGAACGCATCCACGGCCCGGTGGGCCTTGCCATTGGGGCGCGCAGCCCCAGCGAAATCGCCATCGCCGTGCTGGCCGAACTGGTCAAGCTCCGCCATAGGCGGCCGCATATCGCTGGCCTGGTGCTGGCTGCCGGCATGTCCAGCCGGATGGGCCGCAACAAGCTGACGGCACTGCTCGCCGGAAAGCCGATGCTGCGGCACGTTGTCGAGGCCGCGCTGGCCAGCCGCCTGGATTGCGTCACCGTGGTCACCGGTCACGACGCTGCGGCCGTGAGAGGCGCGCTGGAAGGCCTGCCCGTCGGATTTTTGCACAATCCCGATTACGCAGCCGGATTGAGCACGTCATTGCGTGCCGGCGTCGCGGGCTGCGAAAGCGATGGGCTGATGGTGCTTCTGGGCGACATGCCAGGCATAACACCGGAATTGATCGACCGCGGCATCGCCGCCTTCGACCCGGCCGCCGGACGCGCCATATGCGTCGCCACCGCCCATGGCCAACGTGGTCATCCAGTGCTATGGGGCCGTCAATTCTTTTGCGAACTGGAAAGGCTCACCGGCGACACGGGTGCACGGGGGCTGATCGGAGCCCATGCCGATCTTGTCTGCGAAATAACCACTGGTGATGCCGGCCCGCTGACCGACATCGACACACCCGAAGCGCTGGCGGCTTATTCGTTCTAGGCTGCGGCCTTCTGAAGCACTTCCCGCAACCGGCGCGCCACTATCAGATCTTCGCCCGGTTGCAGCATCCACACCCCGACCACGATCGTGTCTTCGCCCCCGGGAAGACCCGCGGATGCTGGTTTACGCCCCGTAGAAGGGTTGAGCTCGATGGATGGCGTTCCTGCCCGCAGGATTTCAGACACTTCCAGCGGCGTCTTCTTCACCCGCGTCTGGTCATAGCGGATCACCAGATGCGGCACTGCATTGGCCACTGCCGGAACGATGATCTCATGCGTCAGGGTGGGAATGTCTTTCAGATGCGCGGCGATCCGCTCGGCGCGGCGGCGGAATTCGGCCTCCATGCCGGCATCGCTCTGGCTGAGGAACCAGTCGACCGCCGCCACCATGCCGATGATCTGCTCCTTGGCGACCTTCATGCCCCGGCCCACCGTTTCGTCATGGGGGCTGTTGCTCCAGGAGGCCGCCTCGATCAGGTCCTTGCGGCCCAGCAGCAGCCCGGCATTCTGCGGGCCCCTGATGCCTTTGCCGCCGGAGAAGGTGACCAAATCAAAGCCCATCTTGGTGTAGTTCCACAGATTGGAGATCGGCGGCACATCCGCGGCCGCGTCGTTGAAACAGGGCACGCCATGGCGGTGCGCCACCTCGACCCATTGTTCGCGGCTGATCTGGCCGCTCTCGGCAGCATTGAAGAAGTGGCACATCACTGTGCGGGGCGTGAAGGAGTTGTCATACTGGTCCAAGGTCTCGACTTCGACAAAGCGGATGCCGCAATTGCTGATGGCGTGGTCGTAGGAATAGCGGTGGTCCTTCTGGATGATGACCTCGTTTTTGAGACTGGAAACCTCCTGCGGCAAAAGACTGACCGACTGGCGGTTGCCTACCGTCATGCAGGCGGCCGTGCCCAAGGTCAGACCCGAAGCCGCGCCCGCACACACAAGCGCTGCCTCGCATTGCAGGCGCTGGGCGATATATTCGCCCGCCTTTTGTTGCAGCTCCGCCAAGCGCGCCGGATGATTGGCCGCAGCCGCCACTGCCGCCTGCACCTTCGCCGGCATGATAGAGGCGGTGAGCGCGGTATAGGTGCCTGCGGCATTGATGATCTTGGTCACGCCCAGCTTGGCATAATAATCCTCGCCCTGAGCGGCGAGTTCACTTGCCGCAAAACTTGGCGTGGCGCGCATGGCGCCGGCGGCGGCAAGGGCATTGCGTGTCCAGGAAAAGAAACCGCGGCGCGTTCCCGTCTTCTTCATCATTTCCTCCCGTATGGCTAGTGCGATGCGTTCTTGGCTTTCCCCGACAACAGGTCTTCGATGGTGAACATGCGGCCATTGGCGATCACCCGCCGCACTTTATGCGCATCGGCGATATTCTGCAGCGGGTTTCCTTCCACCAGCACGATATCGGCCAGCTTTCCCGGCGCAATCACGCCTGCGTCCAGCCCCAGGAACTCGGCCGGCGTGACCGTGGCCGCCCTCAGCGCCTCGTAAGGCGTCATGCCGAAGCGGACATAGGCCGCAAGCTCGGAATGCAGATACATGGCTTCCGGCTCGTCGGTCCCGGCCACGATCCGCCCGCCCGCCTTCTGGATATCCATGACCTCCTTGGCATTGGCGGCGGCAGCCTCCGCAGGCTGGAGGGGTGAAGCAAGTATCTGCGCCTTCAGCCAAGGTGGATCCATGTCCAGGCGCGGATCGGAGCGCATATCCGGCTGTTCATCCAGGAAGGCGCGCATTTCCGGGATCAGGGTCGGCGTCATGGTCATGTGCGCGGCACCCTCGATCCGGGCGACATCGTCATAGGTATGGTCCAGCGTGTTCTTGGGCGAATAGCCGCGGCGCGAGGTGCCGCCCACATGCTCGACACTGTCCATGCCGTCGAAAGCGGCCGGATAGATTTCATGACTTGAGGCGGGAACACCGATGCTGTGGGCAAAATTCACAATATGGCGCTGCTGGAGATCGGGCATGCGCACATAGCTTTTGAGCATGTCGAACTTGAGGATGCGGGCGCGCTCCAGCTCCATGCCGAGCTGGAGGTTCGAGGAGATCGCCACGCCCATCTTGTAATAGACCCGGCCCCATTCCATCAGATGGCCGGTATCGAAGATGCGGGGCGACACCCGAACGCCTGCGTCGGAGGCTTCGCGATCTTCCACCGCTTCATAAGGAAAGCCGCCGGGACTGCGCAGGGTGGTCACGCCATAGGCCAGGAAGCTGCGGCCCTGCTGCTCACCCAGATCGCTCTGGCGATGGGTGTGAAAATCAATCAGTCCCGGCATGGCGGTCAGTTCGGGTGCTTCTATCGTAGCGCGGCCTGGACGATGTGGCTCGACGGCGGCGATGCGATTGGCCTTGATCACAATGTCCATGTCCTTGCGGGCGGTCTTGGACACGCCATCCACCAACTGGCCGACATGGATGACCAAGGAACTCTTGGGCACATATTGCTGGTAACTGAGGTTGAGAGGCACGGTGCGGACCTCGCCAGTCTCGATGTCCAACAGACGCAACTTGTCGTTGGACTGGTAGAGAATATGGCGGCTGTCGCCGGCCCAACTCGGAGCATAAGCGACCTCGCTGGTGAGATGCCGCGGCGGTCCCAGCGGCTCACCGGACGGCGATACCGGAAACACCGCCAAAGTGCCTTCATAAATCACCGCCATGCGGGTGCCGTCCGGCGACCATACCGGCCCGTTCCAGTCGCGCGCATCAATGGACAGGTTGGGCACGGGTGCGAACCATTTGTCGTCACTGGCATCGACCGGACCGGACGACGACATGGTGAGAATCTGGTTGGTGCCCTCGCGATAGCGGGTCGAATAGGGCGCCACCATGGCAACCGCGATGCGCTTGCCGTCCGGCGACCAGGCCGGGGCGCCCGGCGCAAAAATGGAGGCATGGACCTGGGTCACTTTTCCCGTGGCTACATCCACCACCGCCACGCCGGAGCGCCGCCACATGCCGTCCACATCCAGATAGGCGATGCGCTTGCCGTCGGGCGAAAAGGACGGCGAGATCGGCTGGGTGGAAAGATGGGTCAGCTGGCGCTCATGGCCTGTCTTCATGTCGCGCAGCCAAAGTTGCAACAAACCACCTGCCTTGTCGGAACTGTAGACCAGCTGGCTGCCATCCGGCGACCAGGCGGGATCGCAGTCATAAGCGGCGTCGTGGGTAATATTTATCGGCGCCCCGTCTACCGGCATCACGTAAATGTCGCCCAAGGCGTTGAATGCAATCGTCTTGGCGTCGGGCGAGATCACGGGCCGCACGACGCCCAGCGCCGGACGAGGTGCCTGACTGTCGAAATCGCGCTTGCGGCGCTGGTAGGTGCCTGCAGCGGGGGTCACCTCCAGCGATGCCGAAAATGGAATGGTCTGCACCGCGCCGCCCGGATTGCGCCGCCTGATCTTGCCGTCCGCAGTGTAGAAGAACGTCCCGTCAGCGAGAAAGCTTGGACGGAAGGGGAAGACCATCTCACTGCCGGTGATGGTCTTGCCTTTCACTTCCAGCCAGCCGCGGCTGCCTTCCATACCGTGGGCCACGATGTCGCCACCGGGCGCCCAGCCCGCGGCATCAATCCGCGCGCCGGTCTCGACAACCTTGCGTTCCAGACCGCCGCCGGCATCCACGGCCCACACGCCACGGCCATTGTCACGGGTCGAAGCGAAGGCCACCTGACGGTCGTCCGGCGACCAGCTTGGCATCATGTCTTCCGCCGGATCGTGGGTCAGTTGCCGGATTTGGCCGCTGCGCAGGTCCAGCACGAAGATGTTGTAATCGCTGCCCAGCGGGTTGCCCCGGTCGGAGGAAAAAGCGATCCGGGTGCCGTCATGGCTGAAAGCCGGCTCGCGGTCGTCAAAGGCGCTGCGCGTCAGCTCTTTCTGGCCTGTCCCATCCGGCGCCACCGACCAGAGATGATAGCCGCCATCGCGATAGCCGAAGAAAACGATCGCCTTGCCGTCGGGAGACCAGACCGGTTGGCGGGCATCGTTGAAAATGTCCGTGACGCGCCGGGCGGTGCCGCCGGATGCCGGCAGCACCCAGATGCTGCCTTGCAGGTCCATGGTCAGCCACTTGCCATCGGGCGAGACGGCGACCGCCATGGAGGTGCCCTCGTCCACCGTGATGGTTACCGGCTTTGGCACCGCCGCCCGGGCGAAGGGCAAGGCCAAGACAGCGCTAACCAGAATGGCACAAGCAAGAACAAGCATCTTGCGTGCTGCAGCGCAAAACCCATTCCCCGGCAAATCGCATTTGCGGGCGATTGCCGTCACTATTCCTTTGCATTCCATGCCCGGACCCCATGACCGGCGCGATGTGTACACTGGCAGGACAAGCGCACCATCCCGTCCTGCCTTGGCGGCGCACAATAGGCGATATTAGTATAGCCGGAGGGGTGGGGATTTGCATGGCAGGCAACGGCGCCGTTGTCCCAGCGGACAGCCAGGACGCGGCTTGGCACAGTCTGCTTGGCCATCACGACATCCAGTTCGATTTTCCCGATGCTGCGGCTGCCCCGCCCATGCCGCTTTGGCTGCGCCACCTGCTGGAATTTCTCGACCATCATGCGGTCTGGTTCCGCTGGGGAGGCTGGATCTTGCTGGCTGCGGCGGTCCTGGCCGTCAGTTTTTTCCTAATACGCCGTCTCTTGCAGCGGGGCCTGGGCCCGGCTGACAATTTTCCTCTCCGCCCCATGCCGGCTTGGCAGCCCACCGCCGAACAGGCCCGGCTCCTCCTGCGTGATGCCGATGCGCTCGCCGCGCAAAGCCGCTTCGAAGAGGCCGCCCATCTCCTGCTCCTGGTCGCCATCCAGGAAATCGGCGACCGCCGCCCCGGACTGGTCCTGCCGGCGCTGACCAGCCGCGAGATCGCCAGCCTGGACGCACTTTCGCTTGAGGCGCGGCAGATATTTTCCCACATCGCCATGGTGGTGGAGCGCTGCATTTTCGGAGGCCGGCTATTGGCCGCCGATGACTATGCCGAAGTGCGCCGCACCTTCGAGCAATTCACCCTTCCCCATGCCTGGCAGGCGGCCGCATGAGCCAGACCGGTTTCATGAGCGGACGGTTGGCACTTGTGCTGGTCTTTATCAGCGCGCTCTCGCTTTTGGGGCTCATGCTGCTGTTCGCCTATGCGCCGGACCTGCGCAGCGACAGCAGCAATGGCGCCGACACGATCTCGCGCTCGGCAATTGGCTTTGCCGGATTGAAAGTGCTGCTCAGTCTCTCGGGCGTGCCCTCCGAACTGGATCGCGGCGCGCTTTCGCGTCCTAACACCAAACCCAGCCTGGTGATCCTCACGCCGGAGGCCGGCACCAGTGCCGGTGACATCGGCGAATACGAGTTCATCGCCCCCACCCTGATCATCCTGCCCAAATGGCTGGTGACGCCCCAGATCTCCCGCGAAGACTGGGTCAACAAGTTCGGTGCGCTGCCGGCCACCCAGGTCACCTCCATGCTGCGCCAGATTGCGCCCGGCGTCACCCTGGCGATGCGCCCGGGCAGTGCCAAAAATGTCGAAATCATTCTTGGACCTACCGCGCCGCCGGGGCTTTCATCCTTCACCCTGCCGCATGTAGAAGAATTGCGCAGCATTGGCGGCGCCAAGAGCCTGCTGATCGCCCGCAATTACGGTCCGATTCTGGCGATGGCCCGTCATGGCGGCCCGCCGGTCTATATTCTTTCCGATCCGGACCTGATGAATGATCACGGCCTGTCGGATGAAGCCACGGCGCGTGCTGCCCTGATGATCATTGCTGCCCTGCGCAGCGGCGATGGTCCGGTGCGCTTCGATGTCACGCTCAATGGGTTGGGCCGCGATCCCAGCCTGTTGCGCGCCTTGTTCCAGACGCCGCTGGTCGGGGCCACCATCTGCTCCCTACTGGCAGCGCTTCTTATCGGCTGGCATGCCGCCAGCCGGTTTGGCGCGCCGGCCGAAACGGCGCGCGTGTTCGCGCGCGGTAAAAGAATGCTGGCCGCCAACACTGCCGACCTGCTGCGTATGATGGGCCGTGAAGGTGCCATGGCGGCGCGCTATGTCCAGTCGGCGCGCGACCTGGCACTGGCGCGGTTGGGTGTGCGCAGGGCATCTGCTCCCGAACAGGACCAATTGCTGGCAATCATAGAGCGCAGCAACGGACTGGGCATCCGCTACGCCGAACTGGTTCAAGAGGCCGATAGCGCGCGCAGCGGCGCAGATCTGCAACGCATTGCCGCCAAAGCCTATGGCTGGAGGAAAGGGATCACGCGTGGACATCAATGACATTAAGCGAGTGGGCGATCAGTTAAGAGCCCAGATGGCCAAGGTGATCGTCGGCCAGGCCGAAACTGTGGACCTGATGCTGGTGGCGCTGTTTTCCGGCGGCCACATCCTGCTGGAAGGACCACCCGGCATAGCCAAGACACTTCTAGCGCAATGCTTCGCCCGCTGCCTGGGGCTCGCCTTCGGCCGCATCCAGTTCACCCCCGACCTGATGCCCAGCGATATCATCGGCATCAACATGTTCAACTTCCAGACGGGCAGCTTCAGCGCCACGCGCGGCCCGATCTTCTGCGAGCTGCTTCTGGCGGACGAGATCAACCGCACCCCGCCCAAGACCCAGGCCGCGCTGCTAGAAGCCATGCAGGAACGCCGCATCACGCTTGACGGCAAAACCCAAGCCCTGAGCGACCGATTCATGGTGGTGGCGACCGAAAATCCCATCGAGCAGCAGGGCACCTATCCCCTGCCCGAAGCCCAGCTCGACCGCTTCCTGTTCAAGCATGTGCTGTCCTATCCCAGCGAAGCCGAAGAGCGCGGCATTGTTGCGGCCACCGGGGCAAGCGTGCGCATGCCCGATCCCAAGGCGCTGGGGGTGGAATGCGTGATCAGCCACGAAGCGCTGCAAGATGCAATTGCCGCAGTGGGCAGCGCAAAGCTCAACGACGCGATCGTGGACTATATCGTGCGCATTGTCCGCGCCACCCGCGCTGTCGCCGCCATTTCCCATGGTGCATCGCCTCGAGCTGCCGCGATGCTGGCAACCGCGAGCCGCGCCCGCGCCGCACTGGATGGCCGCGACTATGTGATCCCTGACGATGTCAAGCAGCTTGCAGCACCGGCCCTGCGTCACCGCATTATCCTCTCGCCGGCGGCCGAGATCGATGGCCGCAAGGTCGATGAAGTGTTGGCCGAGATCGTGGCACGTACCGAGGTGCCTCGTTGAAGAGCTTTTATCCCTCGCGCCGCGCCGTGATTGCCGCCACGCTGGGGATTCCCCTGTCGCTTCTGCTCGCCCTTGCCGCGCCGGGCCTCTGGACCACCGGCGTAGTATGGTCGGTCTTGATCCTTGTTCTGGTCGGGGTCGATCTGGGCCTGGGATTATGGGGTCGCAAGCTGTCCGTTGAAAGCGTCGTGCCGGATGTGTTGGGCGTTGGCCGTAACGACAGCGCCAGCTTTGCCCTGTCGTTCCGGCGCGCGCCGCCCGCCGAGACTGAAGCCGAATTGGAAGGCAATGATCGTCTTGCGATTGCGCCCCGCCGGCAACTGCTCGCCGGCCAATCCAGGCCAATGACGGCTGCATTTGCCTTGAAGCCCCTGCGCCGGGGTGAAGGGCGCCTGGAACGCTTGTGGCTGCGTTGGACCGGACCGATGGGGCTGGTCTGGATTCAACATGTCCATCCGGTCGCGCGAGCCGTGCCAGTGATACCGGATGTGGAAAGTGTGCGTGAGCAAGCCGTGCGGCTGTTTGAGCGCAACAACGATGCCGGCCTTCAAGTGCGGCTGGACCGCGGCCGCGGTTCCGAATTCCACGCCTTGCGCGAATTCCAGCCAGGACTCGACCCCCACCAGATGGATTGGAAGACCTCGGCCCGCCACAACAAGCTGATCGTCAAGGAATTCCGCGTCGAGCAGAACCAGCATATCGTCGCTGTGCTGGATACAGGCCGACTGATGAGCGAACCTCTGGCGGGGCAGCCGCGGCTCGACCGCGCCATCCAGGCCGTCCTGCTGCTGGCCTTTGTCGGCCTGAAACTGGGCGACCGTTTCCGCCTTTTCGCGTTTGACAGCCGCCCGCGTTTGCGCAGCGGCAGCGTCTTTGGCGTGCGCGCCTTTCCGGCCCTGCAGCGGCTGGCGGCCAAGCTGGATTATTCCGCCGAGGAGACCAACTTCACCCTGGGCCTCACCCAGCTTGCGGGCGACATCGAGCACCGCTCGGTGATCATTCTATTCAGCGATTTTTCCGACACGACAAGCGCCGAACTGATGCTGGAGAATGTCACCCAGCTGCTCAAACGCCATATCGTGCTGTTCGTGGTCTTCCGCGACGAGGAACTGGAGAGCATGCGCCGTGCAAAGCCCGAAAGCGCCCGCGACGCCAGTTCAGCGGTGATCGCCGACATGCTGCTCAAGGAGCGCGATCTGGTGATGGCGCGCCTGCGCCAGTTGGGGGTGGAAATCGTGGATGCGCCGGTCGACCGGTTGAGCAATGGCGTGATCAGCGCCTATCTTGCGCTCAAGCAGCGCATCGGTCTGCAGCCATGAGCGAACTGGTCCTCAAAAGCCAGCGCTTCCGCAGCGAGCGGGAGGCCGACTGGAAAAGGTTGGAAAGCCTGCTCAGCCTGCTGGAAGCCGGCAAGCGACGCGCACTCAGCGCCGATGACGTGATTGCCCTGCCGGTGCTCTATCGTGCCACGCTTTCGTCGCTCTCCGTGGCGCGCTCCATTTCGCTGGACAAGAATCTGGTCGATTATCTGGAGAGTCTTTGCACCCGCGCCTATTTCTTCGTCTATGGCAACCGCACCACGCTGGCTGAAAGGCTGGGGGGCTTTTTCCTGCGCGACTGGCCGCGGGCCGTGCGCGCGCTGTGGCGCGAAACCCTAGTGTCTGCCGGGCTTGGCTTGTTGGGCGCACTTGTCGCGTTTGAAGTTACCCTCAAGCGGCCGGCCTTTTTCTACGTTTTCGTGCCACGCGGGCTGGCGGAGGGACGCGGCCCCCGCTCATCTACCGCCGAACTGTCGCATACAATATTCGATCCCCAGCATGGCAAGCCTCTGGGCTATTTTGCCAGCTTTCTGTTCACACACAATGCCCAGATCGCCATCCTGGCTTTTGCCCTGGGCTTCGCCTGCTGCCTGCCGGCTGCATTCCTGATGTTCTATAACGGACTAATGGTGGGAGCATTCCTTGCCATCTTTTACACCCACGGGTTGCTGGCGCCCTTTGGCGGCTGGACGTTGATCCATGGCGTCACCGAACTGTTTGCGGTGACCCTTGCAGGCGCAGCGGGAATGCGCATCGGCTGGATGCTGGCTTTTCCGGGACAGAAATCCCGGCTGGCCGCGGCAGCGGAGGCCGGCCGCATTGGCGCCATCGTCATAGGCGGAGCAGTGGTGATGCTTGGCGTTGCCGGGCTGCTGGAAGGATTCGGGCGCCAGATGATCACCAGCACAGCTCTGCGCTACGTCATCGCCCTGGCTACGGCCGCCCTCTGGAGCACCTATTTTTATTTCCCGCGCGGGCGCCCATGAGGCCGGACAAGTTCGTGCGCGAACTGATCACACCGGAAGGCGTGGATTTGCGCCTCATGCTGGCCGATGGCGGGGAGCGGGTGTCGGCCTTCCTGCTCGACGTGATTTTCA
>Ga0335085_10006257_pt1 | contig 18843 bp, 15 predicted proteins | sample Lox_Sample_45_FD_206712 | JGI IMG/M metagenome (GOLD analysis project Ga0335085, IMG submission 206712) | Soil microbial communities from Loxahatchee National Wildlife Refuge, Florida, United States - Lox_Sample_4.5 | ecosystem: Environmental > Terrestrial > Soil > Wetlands | place: USA...
ACCGTGTGCACCGAGACGCGGTCTTTGCCGCCCGCCCCCACGACGACCTTGCCGCTGACGGTCTTCACCTCGGCACCGTCGACGTGCTCGAGGTGCACCACGCCGGACACGGCCGCAACGGTCGCGCTACCCGCCCGCCCGACGTGCACCGCGGAGCTCTTGGTCATGATGCGGCATGCGTCGGAGCAGGTCCCGATGTCGATGGTTCCCGATTTCGTGCGCAGGTCGAGGCGGGCGACCTCCTCGATGCGGATACGTCCGCTGACGGTTGCGACCCTGGCGGTCCCGAACGCACCGAGCAGCTCGACCTTGCCCGAGACGGTACCCACGGTGATTTCGGTGCCCGAGGCGCACCGGACCTCGATCACGCTGCTCGAGGGCAACCGCCGGATGTGGAGCGTGCCGTCGTCGCGCGTCTCGATCGAGCCGTCGACCACCTCGAGCTCGGCACCCGGTTCGGCCCGGACGCGCACATTGCCCGACCGCGTCGTGATCTTCAGGGGGGCCGAGCCGGGCATTGCCGCTCAGCCTACGCGTCCACCCCGGGCCGCGGGTCGGGCGCGAGCATCGCGGGGAGCGGCCGGGCGTGCGCCAGTGCAAGGTGTTGCACGGCGCGAGTCAACGCGACGAACAACAGCCGCGCGCCGATCGGTTGCAGCTCGGCGATCTCCGCCGGCTCCACGACGATCACCGCGTCGAACTCGAGACCCTTGGCGAGACGCGCCGCGAGCACGACGAGCGGACGATCGGGAGAGACCTCACCGGGTTCGGCGAGCACGACGCCCCGGTCCTCGATCGCGCGCCGCAACGCGGCGACCCGCTCGTCGGCGGCGATGACCGCGACCGTTCCGAACTCCTTGGCGAGCGCCAATGCATGATCGGCGATCGCGGGAACGAGCTCGTCACGCGACCACTCGCGCGCATCGGGCGGATCGCCGTCGGCGCGCACCGATCGAGACGGCGCGACACCCGGCGCGGCGAACGGGAGGAGCCGGTTGGCGAGCGCGAGAAACGCGCCCGGAAGCCGGTAGCCCATCGTGAGCTCGGCACGCTGCGCATTGGCCGGGCGACCCAGATGCTCGAGCGTCAAGTCCCAGCTCGTCGGCGACGCCGGCCCGGTGGCCTGCGCGAGATCACCGAGGACGGTCATCGAGTGGTGCTGCGCGCGCCGGGCGAGCATGCGCAGCTGCATCGGGGAGAGATCCTGCGCCTCGTCGACGACGACGTGACCGAAGCGGCGCGGCGCGCCTTTGACCACTGCCTCGGCCTCGTCGAGGAGCGGAAGGTCGTCCGCGGTCCACGCGTCGCCCGACTTCGGCCGGCGCCGCAGTAGCACGCGTTGTTCGTGCTCCGTGAGTACCCCGTCGGCGGCACGGGCGAGGAAGGCGCGTTGCGTGAGCAGGGAGCGGACGAGCGCGACGGGACTGACCGTGCGCCAGCAGCCGTCGATCGCCCGGCGCGATTCCGCATCGGCCAGCAGGCCGGCGCCGAAGTCGCCCTCGTCGAGTTCGATGGCGACGCCGCCGGTATAGAGCTCGTATGCCTTCCGGACCAACGACTGGCGGAACCGTTCGCGCTGCGTCGCGACCGGCGCATCGCGACGACGCGCCGCCTCGACGAGCGCGCGCACGTCGTCGGCTGCCAGCGCGAGACGGCGCGTGCGAAAGCGCAGGGTCAATCCGTCGGCGGGAGGGCGCACCGCGTCGGCGGCACCCCGGGCGACCACCTCGGCCATACGCGCGTCGCCTTTGATCGCGGCAACTGCGATCGGATCCTCGTCGACGACGCGAAAGCGCAGCGCCAGCAGCCCGTCGACCGTCGTCTGCGTCGCCGACGTCTCGCCGAGCGACGGCAGCACCTGCGAGATATAGCGCAGGAACACGGGGTTGGGGCCGACGACCAGCACTCCCTCGCGCGCCAGCCGGACCCGGTGCTCGTACAGCAGGAACGCGGCGCGGTGGAGCCCGACCGCGGTCTTGCCGGTTCCGGGTCCGCCTTGCACGACCACGCAGCTGTCGATCGGCGCGCGGATGATCGCGTCCTGCTCGGCTTGGATCGTCGCGACGATGTCGCGCATCTGCCCGGTGCGGGCCCGGCCGAGCTCGGCGAGCAACGGGTCGGGCACGCCACCCGACCCGGCCAACGAGTCGGGATCGGCGAAATCCTCCTCGAAGACGTCGGTCAGCTCACGCGCGGTGAACACGAAGCGGCGGCGGCGCTCGAGCCCCAAGGGATCCGCGAGCGTCGCCCGGTAGAATGGAGTGGCCACGCCGGCGCGCCAGTCGACCACGACGGGCGTGCCGTCGGTGTCTTCGATGTGTCGGCGACCGACGTACCACCGCTCGCCGGACTCTTCGTCGATCCGGCCGAAGCACAGGACGGCGACGTCGTCGTCCAACGATTCGAGCCGGCGTTGCAGCTGCCACCGGACCGCCTCCGCATCGGCTTCGTTCGCCGCGAGGATGTCCTCGTTCGCAACCTTGTCGGCGGTTCGCCGGCGCATCGCGTCGAGGCACGATTGGGCGAAATCGAGGCGCGCGCGTTCGAACGAGACGTCCGGGTGCGGCATTCGACCAACGATAACCAGCACCCGGCCGGGCGCCGGTCGGATTTCGACCATCTTGCACAGGTCGTGCACCATCCGTACATTGCGCCCTCGTGAACGGGCCCGAGCCGCTCGAGACGCCTGAGCTCGAAGCGGGCGCGCCCGGCGACCCCGCCCGTGTCGACGGCCGGGCGGCCCGGTCCGCGAAGACCCGCGACGCGATCGCGGACGCGCTGCTCGACCTCCTGGGCGACGGGCGGCTCCGGCCGACCGCAAAGGAGATCGCCGAGCGGGCGGGCGTCTCCGTTCGGTCGGTGTACGTGCACTTCGACGACCTCGAGGACCTCTTCTGCGTGGCCGCGACACGGCACTTCGGCCGGATCGCACCCATGCTCACGCCGATTCCCGCCGGCGGGACGGTCGACCAACGCGCGCACGCGCTGGTTAGCCAGCGGATACGCCTCTACTCGCAGACCGGTGCCGTCGGCCGGGCGACCCGGCTGCACGCAGAGTCGTCGCGCACGCTCGCCCGGATCCTGCGCGACGCGCACAGCCGCTCATGTGCGGATCTCGAGCGCATCTTCGCGCAGGAGCTCGAGCCGCTCACCGAATCAGATCGACTACGCGTCGTGGCGGTTCTCGACGTACTGACCGGTCCCGACGCGTGGGAATCGCTACGGCGGCGCGACGACCTCAGTGACGAGGCCTCGATGCAGTGCCTCGTCGACGCGGTGATCCTGCAGGTGCGCGAGGCGAGCACATGAGACGCGACCCGCGCGCCGTCGCGCGCGCGGCCGGGCTCGCGGTGCTGCCGCTCGGGCTGATGGTCCTCGCGGTCATGCTCTGGCCGGGCTGGAACATCCCACTCGGCATCTACGTCGACGGCGCGATCCAGGGCCTCCTGCTCGGCCTGATCGCGTTGGGGTTCGTGATCGTCTATCGCGCCAACCGGATCATCAACTTCGCGGCGGCCGACCTCGGGGCGGCGCCCGCCGGGCTCGCGTTCTTGTTGTGGGCGTCGGTCGGCTGGAACATCTACCTCTCGATCGTGATCGGCGTGGGCTCCGCGATCGTCCTCGGCGTCCTCGTCGAGTTCTTGTTCCTGCGCGTCTTCTTCAAGGCGCCCCGGCTGATCATGACCGTCGCGACCATCGGAGTCACCGACCTCCTGATCGCGCTCGGTCTGTTCCTGCCGGCGTGGCTGGGCCAGCCGGACAACGATCACTACCCGCCGTTCTTCCACGCGACCTTCACGGTCTCGGGAGCCGTCTTCGACGGCAACGACGTGCTCGTGCTCATCGTCGTGCCACTCGTGCTGCTCGGCCTCGCCAGCTTCTTTCGGTTTAGCACGACGGGCATCGCGCTGAAGGCGAGCGCAGAGAACGCCGACCGCGCGTCGCTGCTCGGCGTCCCCGTCCGTCGCTTGCAGAGCGTCGTCTGGGGGCTCGCCGCGCTGCTCGCATTCATCGCGATGTTCCTGCGCATCGGAGTCGTCGGTCTCGGGATCGGCGAGGCGCTCGACCCGGCCGTGTTGCTGATGGCGCTCGGTGCAGCGGTCATCGCGCGCATGGAGCGCATGCCCACCGCCGTGCTCGCGGCCGTCGGGCTCAGCATCGTGGAGAAGGCGGCCGTGTACCACTACCCGTCGATCGCGTTCGGCACCGCGATCCCTGCCGCGATCGTGCTCGTGGCCTTGGTTCTCCAGCGGACACCGACCATCGACCGGCTGTCGAGCGCGGCGACGTCGACGTGGCAGGCGACCCGGGAGATCAAGGCCATCCCGGCCGAGCTGCGCGACATTCGTGCGGTGCGAGTCGCGCGACTCGTGCTCGCCGGGCTCGGGGTGCTCGTGCTCGTCCTGATCCCGTTCGTGCTGTCGACCGTGCACGTGAAACTCGTGGGCACGATCGGGATCTTCGCGATCATCGCGCTGTCGCTCGTCGTGCTCACGGGCTGGGCCGGGCAGGTCAGCCTCGGGCAGATGGCCTTCGTCGGTGTGGCCGGCGCGGTCGCGGGCACGCTCGCGACCCGCTGGCACTGGGACATCGGGCTCATACTGATCGCCGCGGGCGCAACCGGCGCGGTCGCGACCGTGCTGGTCGGGCTATCGACCGTGCGCGCCCGTGGCCTCGCGTTCGCGGTCGCGACGCTCGCGTTCTCGCTCCTGACGTCGAGCTACCTCCTGAACCTCGGCTACTCACCCCTGCGGAGCTGGGTCCCCGACGGCTCGACACCGGTCCCGCGCACCCACGTGCTCGGGATCATCTCCGTCGACAGCGAGCGCGCCTTCTACGTGCTCATCGTCGTCGTGTTCGCGCTGTGCCTCTGGATGGTGCGGGGGCTGCGGAGCAGCCGCATCGGCCGCGTGCTGATCGGCGTGCGCGACAACGAACGGGCCGCGCAGGCGTACGCGGTCGGCACGCGCAGCACGCTCGTCATGGCCTACGCCGTGTCGGGCTTCCTCGCCGGGATCGCAGGCGCGCTCCTCGTGTTGCAACAGCACGCGCTGGACGCCGACAACTTCGACCCCGTCGCCGGTCTGCGGGTGTTCGCGATGGTGGTCGTCGGCGGGCTCGGGTCGGTCGGGGGCGCGGTCGTGGGCGCGATCTTCGTGAAGGGCATCGAGTACTTCCTCGTCCAGCCCGAGTGGGCGTTCCTCTCGACCGGCGCCGGCCTGCTCCTCGTGCTCATGATCCTGCCCGGCGGGATCGGTGCAGCACTCGGAGACGCGCGTGACGGTGTGCTGCGCTGGTACGCGCGCCGCAACAAAATCCGCGTTCCGAGTCTCCTGGCCGACACCCGCGTCGTCGAACCACCGCCCGCAGCCGACCTCGTCGGTGCGCTCGCGCAGGGCGCCACCGAGGTCGAGACGTTCGCCGAGGTGCGGGAATAGTGGCCGCGCCGCCCCGCCGGCCGCGGAAGGTGCTCTTCCGCATCTGGGGCATCGACTGCCATCTGCCGCGTCCGCCGCGACGTTTCTTCAACGAGGTGAGCGCGGGCGAGGCGCTGCTGCCGCTCATCGTGCTCGTCGGCCTGAACTTCTCGAACCAGCTCGATCTCACGGCGTTCGGGATACTCGCACCCGACATCCGGGACGCGTTCCACCTGTCGAACGGCGGCTTCCTCACGCTCGTCGCGCTCACGACCCTCGGTGCGCTGCTCCTGCCCGTCCCGCTCGCCTATTACTCCGACCGCATCCCGCGCGTCGCGCTCGTACTGGTCGGCGGCCTCATATGGGCAGTGTTCGGTCTGCTCACCGGGCTCTCGTTCGCGTTGGCGACGCTGATCATCGCGCGTTCGGGAGCCGGCATCGGGCGGGCGGTGATCCCGCCCACGCACAACTCGCTGCTCTCCGACTACTACCCACCCGAGGTGCGCGCCGACGTCTTCGGCTCGCACCAGATCGGGCTGGCGTTCGGCGCGTTCATCGGTGGTGCGGTCGGAGGGATGCTCGGCCAACTCTTCGGTTGGCGGGTGCCCTTCATCGTGTTCGTCGTTCCCACGATCGTCTTCCTGATCATCGGACTACGGCTGCGCGAGCCCGGGCGCGGTCACTGGGAACGGGCGGCGGCGGGCGCGAGCGAGGCGGTGGTGCGTACCGACGAGACCCCGCCGTCGTTCTCCGAGTCCGTCCGCATTCTCTGGCAGGTCGGCACCCTGCGCCGCATCTGGTTCTCGTTGCCGTTCCTCGCCGCCGCGTTCATCGGCCTGATCACGTTGACGTCGATCTTCTACCAGGAGGTCTTCCATCTCGACGACTTCCAGCGCGGTCTCGTCGCCGCGTTCGCCGAGCCCGGGCAGATCGTCGCGCTGCTGCTCGGCATCCCGCTCGCATCACGTTTGATGTTGCGCGATCCCGGACTCGGGCTGCGAATGCTCGCGGTCGTCGGCGTCTTCGTCGCGGCGGCATGGGTCGCGTTCGCGCTCGCGCCGTGGCTCTGGCTCGCGATCGTCATGAACTTCCTGGTCGCCGCGTTCGCGTCGCTCCTCGTGCCCGGTATCTACGCCTCGCTCTCGCTCGCGATCCCGCCGAAGGTTCGCTCGATGGGATACGCGATGGCGACGCTCTTCATCGTGCCGGGCCTGATCGCGCTGTACATCGTGGGCGCGATCGCCGACACGTACGGGATCCGCGCCGGGCTTCTCGCGGTCGCTCCGATCTTCCTGATCGGCGCGTGGATCCTCGCCTCGGGGTCACTGTTCGTGCGCAGCGACATCAACCGTGTGTGGACGTCGACGGCTGCGCAGGCCGAGGTCATGCTCAAGCGCCAGCAGGGCGAGGCCAAGCTCCTCCTCGTACGCAACGTCGACGTGCACTACGACGGCGTGCAGGTGCTGTTCGGCGTCAACTTCGAAGTCGACGAGGGCGAGATCGTTGCGCTACTCGGTACGAACGGTGCGGGAAAGTCGACGCTGTTGAAGACGATCTCCGGTCTCGTCGAGGCGACGAATGGTGCCGTCGTCTTCGACGGCCGCGACATGACATACGCGCCGCCGAACGAGGTCGCGGGCCGCGGCGTCGTGCAGATGCCCGGTGGGCAGGGTGTGTTCCCGACTCTGACCGTCGCCGAGCACCTGCGCCTCGCAGGTTGGCTACACCGCAACGACAAGGCGTTCGTCGCGGAGTCGACCGCCCACGTGCTCGAACTGTTCCCGGTGTTGCGGGGGCGTCTCGACGAGCCGGCCGGCAATCTCTCGGGCGGCCAGCAGCAGATGCTCGCGCTCGGGATGGCCTTCATCGAAAAGCCGCGTCTGTTGATGATCGACGAGCTCTCGCTCGGTCTCGCGCCGGCAATCGTCGAGCAACTTCTGCCGATCGTGCGCGACATCGCCGCGCAGGGAACGACGATCATCCTCGTCGAGCAATCGGTGAACCTGGCCCTGACGATCGCGCAAACCGCCTATTTCATGGAGAAAGGCGAGATCCGGTTCCACGGTCCGACCACCGAACTGCTCGAGCGGCCGGACGTCCTGCGCTCGGTGTTCCTCGAAGGCGCCCGGGCGGGCATGAACAGCGCGGCGGGTACGGCCGAGAACGGCGCGGGCGCGGGCGAGGGCAACGGCGCCGCGAACCGCGCGCCGGCCGAGAACGGTTCGGGCGCGCCGTCCCTCGGGTCCGTCCCCGTTGTCGCGGCTGGTCAGCCGGACATGGCGACCCCGCAGAACGGCGACGCCGCGGCCGTGCGACTCGGCCTGCAACACGTGACCCGCCGCTTCGGCGGGCTCGCAGCGCTGACCGACGTCTCGTTGCAGGCGGCGGGGGGTGAGATCGTCGGCTTCATCGGCCCGAACGGTGCGGGCAAGACCACGCTGTTCGACACGATCTCCGGATTCGTCTCCGTCGACCAGGGGACGATCCTCCTCGGCGAGGGCGACGACGCCGTCGACATCACGCGCATGCCCGCCGCGGCACGCGCCAAGCTCGGACTGGGGCGATCGTTCCAAGATGGCCGGCTCTTCCCGAATCTCACCGTCGCCGAGACCATCTCCATGGCATTCGAACGGCACCTCGACGTGCGCGATCCGGTCGCGGCCGCGCTGCGACTGCCGTCGGTGTGGAACACCGAACAGGACGTCGCCGAGGAGGTCGAGCGGCTGCTCCAGCTGCTCGGCATCACCGATTTCCGTGACAAGCTCGTGCGCGAGCTCTCGACGGGGAGTCGGCGAATCGTCGACCTCGCGTGCCAGCTCGCACTCAATCCCACGGTCATGCTGCTCGACGAGCCGTCGTCGGGCATCGCGCAGCGCGAGGCCGAGGCGCTCGGACCGCTGCTGCTGCGCATCCGCGAGCAGACCGGAGCGACACTCCTCGTCGTGGAGCACGACGTTCCGCTGCTGCTCGGCATCGCCGACCGGCTGATCGCCCTCGACCTCGGTGTCGTCGTCGCGGACGGCGCGCCCAACACTGTCGTCAACGATCCCGTCGTCGTGCAGTCGTACCTCGGAACCGAGGGCACGGCCATCGCGCGCAGCGGCGCCCACAAGACCTAGATGACCGCAATCCGACGGTTCGAGACGTAAGACTCGCCACACTGCACCGAACAGGGGGACGTTCGATGGGACTGCAACAGACACCACGGCGGCGGAGATCACCGTGGGCGAGGTACGTGCCGATCGTCGTCGTCGTCGTGATCGTGGCGATCGTCGGCGTGGCGCTCGCGACGCGGAGCAGCAAGAGCAACAACAACGTGCAGGTCGGCACGCCCGCGCCGACCACTGCGGTCTCGGGGACGAACGGGATCCCGCTCTTCTACAACGACGCCAAGACGCAGGGCACGGCCGCGTCGAAGAAGTGGCACAACTGCGACACGGCCACCGGTACGGTTGCGATCCCGATCCTGAACCCACCGCCGTGCGTCGAAGAGTTCACGGGCGACAACGGCGGCGCGACCTCGCCCGGTGTCACTGGCACGACGATCAAGATCGGCTACTACATCCCGAAGCCCGATCCGACCCTCGACGGCGTGTTGGCCCAGGCAGGTGCCTACGATCCGCCCTCGGAGACGGCGCAGGCCTACAAGGACTACTCCGCGATCTACGGCGGGACCTTCGAGCTGTACGGCCGCAAGGTGCAGCTCGTCCGCATCGACGGCTCGGGCTCGCAGTCCGACTCGGTCCAGGCACGTGCCGATGCCGATCGCGCGGCCGCGGCCGGTGTCTTCGCGGTCGTCGGCGGTCCGGCGCAGACGAAGGCGTTCTCGGACGAGCTCGCGGCCAAGAAGATTCTTTGCGTCGGGACGTGCATCATCGCCCAACCGCTGCGCTACTACGAAGAGCACGAGCCGTACGAGTGGCCCACCGGCCCGGCGCCCGACCAGACGTCGACGATGGTCACGACCTTCATCAAGGACCAGCTCGCCGGAAAGCCCGCGCAATACGCCGGGCCCGGCCTCAAGGGCAAGACCCGCACGTTCACGATGCTCACCTACGACACGCCCGACAACCAGTACCGAGCGTCGTGGGACGACCTCGAGGCAAAGCTCAAAGCGACCGGCGTCGACGTGGTCGACCACGTCGACTACTACCTCAACATCCAGACGATGCAGAGCGACGCGCGCACGATCGCGACGCGCCTCAAGCAAAAGGATGCGACGAGCATCCTGTTCACCGGCGACCCCGTGTTCCCGATCTTCCTCACGGCGGAGATGACCAAGGAGGGCTACTTCCCGGAGTGGGTCATGTCCGGCACCGTCTTCGCCGACACGAACGTCTTCGCGCGCAAATTCGACCAGCAGCAGTGGCAGCACGCATTCGGGCTGCAGCTCGTCCCGGCGCGCATTCCGCAGAAGAAGCAGGACGCATACACGCTGCACCAATGGTGGTTCAACGGCGCCCCGCCGCCGAATCAGAACGCATACGCGGTGACGAAGGGCGACGTCGAGCTGCTGTTCGACGGCCTGCAGCTCGCGGGACCGAACCTCACGCCGCAGTCGTTCCGCAACGGGCTCGACGCCGCGCCGCCCGGCGCGCCCACGAACGCGCCGACGCTCCAGACGATCGTGACCTATGGCAACCACGGATTCTGGAGCGGCGACGACCCCGCGGGTCTCGACAACGCGGGACTCGAGTTCTGGGATCCCACCGCGGTCGGCCCCGACGAGACCGGTACGGTCGGCCGGGGCATGTACCGCCTGATGGACGGGGGCGTGCGCTACCTGCCGAGCCAGTGGCCCAAGACTCCGGTGCCGCTCTTCGACAAGGCCGACACGGTGACGATCTATCCGGAGAACCAGATCCCGCCCGTTCTCCTGCCGAAGCCGCAACCGCTCCCGCCCGGCGCGCCGAACGCCAAACCCTGAGCGGCCTGATCCGTTACGCGTCGCGGGGGACGGCTTCCCAGCCGGCTCCCGCGACGTACCGCCGGACGATGCGAGCCGGCACACCAGCGACAACGCAGTTGTCGGGTACCTCGAGACCCGCGACCACGGCACCGGCCGCGACCACGACGTGGCGCCCGAGCGCCGAGCCGGGCAGCACGATCGCGCCATGACCGAGCCAGCTGCCGGACCCGATGACCACCGGCTCGTTCTTCCACATCTGAACGCCGATCGGCACGTGGATGTCCTCGTAGCCGTGGTTCTGATCGGTGATGTACACGTAGTGACCTGTCCAGATGTCGTCACCGATCTCGATGCGCTCGTGACCGACGATTCCGATCCCTTTGCCGAGCGTGCACCGATCGCCGATCGTGATGATGGGCTCGCCCCGTATGTCGGCCTGCGAAGGCATACCCGCGCTGATGCTCGCGAAGGGCCCGATCGTGCTGCCTCGTCCGAGTGCGATCCGGCCTTCGCCGAAGATCACCGATTGGGGAAACGCGATCATGCTCCCGTCACCGAAGGTGTGGAAGTTGCGGGCACGACGATGGCGCGGCCCGATCGCCCCGAGACGCGTGACCACGCTCCACGCGCCGTGGATCGCGTCCCCGGCGATGCGCTCGACGTTCTCGCGCAGCATCGTGAGAGGATACGACGATGGCGAACCCTACTGCGCTTCCGGTCCGCGTCGGTCTGCTCTACGACTTCCCGCAGATGGGCGACCTCTTCGCGAAATCGCTCCAGATGGGCATCGACGAGATCGCCGCGACCGGTCGCCTCGATCGCGACGTCGAGTTGGTCGAACGGCAGTCCCGCGGGCTCCCGTCCGGGAGCGAGGCCGAGGTCGTGCGGGCGTTTCGCGAGCTCGCCGACGAAGACGTCGTGGCGATTGTCGGGCCGTCGATCTCCGACAACGCGCTGATCGCCGCGCCGCTGTGCGACGCCGCGCGAATCCCGGCGATCAACTACTCCGGTGGTGAGCGCACTCGCTCGCAGTGGATGTTCCACTACCAGGTCGGCTCGCTCGAAGAAGAGCCGCCGGTGCTCGCGGCCCGTATGGCGGCGCGCGGGCTGCGGCGCGCCGCCGTGATCTTCGACCAGTCGCCGGTCGGTCGCCGCTACGCGGAATGCTTCGAGGCAGCGCGGGCGCGGCTGGGCCTCGAGGTGACTGGTACCGCGAGCATCTCGGCCCTCACCGAGGACGCCGCCGGCGTGCTGGAACGGCTGCGTTCCGCGAACCCCGACGTGCTCGTGTATTTCGGACTCGGCGTCTCGTCGCGCGCCGTCGCGCTCGCGCGGGAACAGTCGGGATGGAACATTCCCGTGCTCGCGAACTCTGCACTGATGTTCGGGTACGCGCGCCCCGACTGGCGCGACGGCTACGCAGGCTGGGAGTACATCGACACGATTGCCGACGACAATCACCTGCGCGCGCGCCTCGGCGAGCGGTTCCCGCACGCCGCGGGCGGACCGATCGGTTGCGCCGCGTACGACATCGGCCGGCTGCTCGGTGAAGGCATCGCGGCGGCCGAGCATCTCACGCGCGCCGGTGTCGCTGACGGCCTTCGACGCGTCAAGCAGCTGCCGGCGACATCCGGCTACGAGGGCACGCTGATTGGCTTCGGTACCTGGGACCATGCCGCGCTCAAAGGTCACTATCTGGTCCTGCGAGAATGGAAGGGCGGTCACTCGGTCCAGGTCTGAGCGAGCGTACGATTCGCAGGTGGGTCAGGATCGCGATGCCACGCGCCTCCGCATCGCCCGTGCCGGATTGACACAGACGGCGGTGGAGCGTGTCGCGCGCACGTCGTTCGGACGGATGCCGATCACGCTGGTGGACCGCGCCCGGGCGCAGCTGCGGCGCTTCTTCTCCGACGGTCCTTGGACGGTCGAGGACGACGCGGGGCTTTCGGGACTCGTCGGCCCGGGCGAGGGGTGGACCGAAGAGGATCTCGCGCCGGGGATCCGGCTCGGCTTCGGGTGGCGTTTCGGGAACTTCAAGGTCGACGTGGAGACGCTCGACGACCCGACCCTCCACGGCGGCGCACCCGCCGACGCAGCCGACCACGCTCCGATCGTCCCGCCCCACGAGCGCACGCTCGGCGACACCTTCGAGGAGTTCGTGCTCATCGAACCCGGCCGCGGCCCCGCCGAGCTGCGTTTCGCGACCGGGCCCGGCATGAGCGGCCGCGCCGGCCGCTTCACGCGCGACGACCAGGGCCAGTCGGCGGCCGTCGCCGCGCTGTTCCGCGAGTTCGACGACATCGACCAGGTACGCGTCGACGTCGGCTCGGTGTCGGTGTCGCTGCGCGATCCCGAGCTCTGGCAGGACGTGCTCTTGCCTATCTTCGACATGATCACGTCCGCGTTCGTGCCGCCGCGGGTCATCACGCCCGACCGCCATCACGAGCGAGCGGTCGCGGAGATCGGAGCACTCGACGTCGGCAATCCGCGCGACCTCGCGCGCTTGCTCGACGCGATCACGTCACCCGACGCCGCGTTCCGCTGCCTCGCCGCCGCCAAGCTCGAGCTGGCCGATCCGCTCGTGGTCGTCAAACCGTGGACGCGAGCGCTCGAGGATTCGTCACGCGCGGTCCGGCGCGCCGCGATCCGGGCCGCGGCCCACGTCGCGCGCCCGGATTTCCGATTGCTGTTCGAGCGCGCGCTCGCCGACAAGGATCCCGGCGTTCGCTACTACGCGCTACGCGGGCTCGCGCAGATCGGTGTCGGACGCGCCGATCGCAGCGTCGAGCGGCGCAAGCTCGATGACGACCTGAGGGTGCGGCTCGCCGCCCTGGCGGCCCTGCAAGGCCGCCTGCCCCAATAGCCGGGGGTTCTTGTCACACCCGTCTGGCACGCTGCGACCATGCAGACGAGCCCGCCTTACCCCCCCGACGACACCTCCGTCATCACCGCATACGAGGCGTGCGCGGTGTTCGCCGCCGACGCCGCCGGCAGCGAAGTCTGCGGTGCGTGCGGCTGGCTCGACGCCGAGCACGATCACCTTGCAGACGTCAGAGTACTGCCGGAACGAGCCGAGGCTCACCCGGCTCCGAAGCGCCTCGCGTCGTAGGCGCGGGCGTCGCGCCGGTAGTCCGAGCGGTCAGGCGCTGCGTTTCTTCGCGGCCGCCTTCGCCGGCGTCTTGCTTGCGGCCTTCTTGGCGGCCGGCTTCTTCACGGCGGCCTTCGTCGCCGCCTTCTTCGGCGCCGCGGCCGCCACACTCGGGTGCCGTTCCTTGGCGTGCTGCGCCTTCTCGAGCGACGCTTCCAGCGCGGCGACCAGGTCGAGCACCTTCGCGGGCGGCTCGACGGTCGGCTCCGCGACGATTTCCTCGCCCGCCGCCTTGCGTTCGATCAGATCGAGCACCTGCTCCCGGTATTCGTCGTGATAACGCTCGGGAAGGAACTCCTCCGATGCGAGTGACTCGACCAGCTGACGCGCCATCGCGCGCTCACGCTCGGTCAACTCGATATCGGCGTCGTCCGGAACAAGGTCGGTACGCGGGAGTACTTCGTCGGCGTAGCGCATAGTCTCGATGCACAACATGTCGTCCACGACCCGGATCGCCACGAGCCGTTCCTTGCTGCGAACGATGATGCGACCGATCGCCACCTTGTTCAGCTCGCGCATCGCTTCGACGAGCAGCTTGTACGGCTTGACGCCCTTGGCGTCCGGGACGAGGTAGTAGGGCTGCTCGAAGTAGAGCGGGTCGATCTCGTCGAGGTCGACGAACTCCTCGATCTCGATCGCATGACTGCCCTTCGGTCGGAGGACGTCGAGCTCGTCGGGCTCGATCATCACGTAGCGGCCCTTGGAGATCTCGTAGCCGCGCTTGATGCGCTCGGCCGGAACCTCCTCGCCCGTCGCGTCCGACACCTTCTTGTAGCGGATACGCGCGCCAGTTCCCTCTTCGAGCTGGTTGAAGCTCACGTCGCGGTTCTTCGTCGCGCCGACGAGCCGCACCGGGACTTGCACGAGCCCGAAGCTGATCGAGCCGGTCCAAATGGCACTGGGCATAGGGTGATTCTAGATATGGCGAGCGGTCAGAAGGTCGAGATCGGCGGGCGTGAGCTCACGCTTTCGAACCTCGACAAGGTCCTGTACCCGGCCGCGGGCTTCCGCAAAGCCGATGTCGTCGATTATTACCGCCGCATCGCCCCGTTGATGCTGCCCCATCTGGCCGGGCGGCCGCCGACCCTCGTCCGGGCGCCGGACGGGCCGGCCGGCAACCGCTTCTTCGAGAAGAATTGCCCGGGCCACCATCCGGCATGGGTCGAAACCGCGCCGGGCAACGAGGCGACGGGCGGAACGAAAGGCTGTCTCGTCGACGACGTTGCGACGCTCGTGTGGCTCGCGAACCTCGCCGCGCTCGAGCTGCACACCCATCAGTGGACCCTGGCCGATCCGGCCCATCCCACAGCCATGGTCATCGACCTCGACCCGGGCGAGCCCGCGACGATCATCGACTGCTGCCGCGTCGCGCTCGAGCTGCGCGACACGCTCGCGCAGCTCGACCTGCGGTGTGTCGTCAAGACGTCGGGCGGCAAGGGGTTGCACTTGTCGGTCCCCGTGCTCGGCTCCGGCGCGACCGACGACGACACGAAACGATTCGCGCTCGCGCTGGGTCAGCTGCTCGAAGCCCGGGATCCGGATCGAGTGCTCGTCGACATGACGCGCGCGAAACGGCCCGGGAAGGTGTTCGTCGACTGGAGCCAGAACGACCGGCACAAGACCACGGTGTGCGTGTATTCGTTGCGCCTGCGCGACCATCCGACCGTCTCCACCCCGCTCGCGTGGTCCGAGGTCGAGTCGGCCCTCGATCGCGGCGACGAGGAAGCGCTCACGTTCGACGCCGCGAGCCTCCTCGCACGCATCGAGGAACGCGGCGACCTCTATCTCGATTCGCTCACGGTGCACCAGGCGTTGCCCGCGCTCTAACGTCGGCACATGGATCTCAAGGGCAAAGTCGCGATCGTCACCGGGGCGTCGAGAGGCGTCGGCGCGGCCACCGCGGAGTTGCTCGCTCGCAAGGGCTGCGGCGTCGCTTGCGCCGCCCGCGCGACCGACGACTCGCCGCTGCCGATACCGGGAACGATCGACGACACCGTCCGGCGCATCGAGGCGACCGGCGGCGACGCGATCGCGATTCCCACCAATCTCGCACGCGACGACGAGATCGAGCGCATGGTCACGCGCACGCTCGAGCACTTCGGTCGCATCGACGCGCTCGTCAACAACGCCGCGATCACCTTTCCGGGCGATCTCGAGATGGACATGAAGCGGTTCGACCTCGTGATGCGGGTCGACCTGCGTGCACCTCTGCTCGCGATCCGCGCCGTCACCCCGGCGCTCAAGGCGCAAGGTGAAGGGGCGATCGTCAACGTGTCGTCGGTCGCCGGCCTCAACTACGTGCGCGGGCTGATGGCATACGGCATGGCGAAAGCCGCCCTCGAATACCTCACGGTCGTCGCCGCGCACGAGCTCCGGCCGTTCGACATCGCCGTGAACACGTTCCGGATCGACGTGCCGGTCGCGTCCGAAGGCTTCGTGTTCAACATGCCCGATGCGGACCGTTCCGATTGGGAGCCTTCGGAGGTCGCGGCGGAGGGAATCGTTTGGATGCTCGAACAGCCGCCCGGCTACACCGGGCACAATGTCGGGATGGCTCGGCTCCGCACCGAGCAGGGCATCATGACCTCGCGCGCGGATCGCCCGTACACACCACAAAACGCGATGGTGACCGATACCCACCTACGTCCGGTGTGATCGGCCGAGCAGCGAGCGTTCGGCGGGAAGGCGTTACCGCGCGGTCGGTTCGGGCGCGATCGGTTCGGGCGCGATGAGCTCGAGCGAGTCGCGGTAGAGGCTGAAAGCCGAGCGCAGCGCCGCGGTGGTCACGTGGTGCATGTCGGCGGCGACGTTCATCGTGACCAACTGATCCGCGACGTCGACGTCCTGGCTGCGGGGCGACGACGGTGACGAAGGGTTCGTCGGATCGGGTTCGGCCGCCGTCGGCAGGTCGGCGCCCGCGAGCCGGTCGGCCGTCGCGTCGACCGTGGCCTCGGCCCGGCGCGTGCCGGCAAGCAGACTGTTGATCGCGTCCATCCCCACCTTTGTCGACGGGGCGGCTCCGAAACCTTGAGTGACCGCGGTCACACCTGCCGGGTCAGTCGATGCGCTCGATGATCATCGCCATGCCCTGACCACCGCCGACGCACATCGACTCGAGCCCGAACCGCTTGCCTTCCGTCTCGAGCCCGTTGATCAGCGTGGTCATGATGCGCGCGCCCGTCATGCCGAAAGGATGGCCCAGGGCGATCGCACCGCCGTGGATGTTGAGCTTCTCGAGCGGGATCCCGAGGTGCTTCGCGCTCGGCAGCACCTGCGCGGCGAAGGCCTCGTTGATCTCGACGAGGTCAATGTCGTCGATCGACATGTTGGCCCGCTTCAACGCCTGCCGGCAGGCCTCGATCGGACCGAGGCCCATGATCTCGGGATCGAGCTGGCTCACGCCCGAGGCGATGATGCGCGCGAGAGGTTTGACTCCGAGCTCCTTGGCGCGGGTGTCGCTCATGACGACCACCGCGGCCGCGCCGTCGTTGAGCGGGCAGGCGTTCCCGGCGGTGACCTTGCCGTCGGGACGGAACACCGGCTGCAGCGTCGCGAGCTTCTCGACCGTCGTGCCGGGGCGCGGTCCGTCGTCCCTGCTCACGACGGAGCCGTCGGCGAGCGTGACCGGCGTGATCTCGCGCTCGAAGAACCCGTTCTCCTGGCACTGAACCGCGAGCTGTTGCGAGCGCGCGCCGAACTCGTCCATCTCGGCGCGGCCGACGTTCTCTGCCTCGGCCACGTTCTCGGCGGTCTGACCCATCGCGATGTAGACGTCGGCGAGGCCGGTTCCCGGCGTCCACGGCGGCTGACCGCCGGCCGAACGCAGCTTGGTGCGCTCGCGAGCATTGCCGAACTTCTCGTTCGCCGGCCCGCCGTCGGCCATGCCGTTCATGAACCGGCTGACCGTCTCGACTCCGCCCGCAACGAACACGTCGCCTTCACCGGCGCGGATTGCGTGGGCCGCCATGCGGATCGTCTGCAGCGACGAGGAGCAGTAGCGGTTCACGGTCACGCCCGGTGCGTCGACGCCCGCGAGCAGCGAGGCGACGCGCGCGACGTTCGTGCCCGCCTCCCCCGCCGGCTGGCCGCAGCCCCAGATGACGTCTTCGACCTGCGCGGGCTCGACCTGCGGGACTTTGGCGAGCACCGCGTCGATGATGAGCGCGGAGAGGTCGTCGGGACGGCACTCGACCAGAGAGCCTTTGTTCGCGCGGCCGATGGGAGTGCGGGCGGTTGCGACGATGACGGCTTCGGGCATGGTTCCCTCCGGGCGAAGATCGGTGGCCGGAGCACGCTAGCCGTGCGAAGGGAGCACTCCCCAATGGCGGTAGCGTGCACGGGTGACCCTCTCCGCACACGTCGCCGAGCACCATCGGAGCCAGCGTGCGGGCTGGCTACGCGCCGCGGTCCTCGGCGCGAACGACGGCATCCTCTCCGTCGCCGGACTCGTGATCGGAGTGGCGGCGGCGAACGCTTCCCGCGCCGCGCTCGTCACCGCCGGGCTCGCCGGCATGGTCGCGGGCGCGATGTCGATGGCGGTGGGCGAGTACATATCCGTCAGCTCGCAGCGCGACGCCGAAGAAGCCGACATGCAGATCGAAGCGGAGGCGATCGCGGAGAACCGGCGCGCCGAGATGCACGAGCTCGCGAAAATCTACGAGGGCCGGGGGGTCGAGCCCGGCCTGGCCCGCCTCGTCGCCGACCAGCTCATGGCGCACGACGCCGTCGGGGCACACGCGCGCGACGAGCTCGGGATCTCCGAAATCACCGCGGCTCGGCCGCTGCAAGCCGCGCTGACATCGGTCGGCGCGTTCACGATCGGTGCGTTGGTGCCCGTGCTCGCGATCTCGCTCGCGCCCAAGTCGGCGCGTATCGCCGTTACCGCCGCCGTCACCGTCGTCGCCTTGGCCGGCCTCGGTGCGCTCGGCGCCCAACTCGGCGGGGCGCGGCGAGGGCGCGGCGCGTTGCGTGTGGTCGTGCTGTCAGTCGTGGCGATGCTGTTCACCTACGCCATCGGGCGCATCGTCGGCGCGAACGTCTGAGCGATCCGGCGCGGTCATCACCGGCGCGGTCGTCACCGGCGCGGTCATCACCGGCGCGGTCATCACCGGCGAGGTCGTCAGTCGAGCCGGCGGAGCTCGGCTCGGTAGCGCTCCCAGTTGCGGACGTACTCTTGCGCGGGGTGTGTGATCTGGTCGGGCCGGACCGCTTCCTCGCGCAGGCGCGCCGGTACGCCAAGTGCCATCGCGCCGGCCGGAACCTCCATGCCGTTGGGTACCACCGCCCCGGCCCCGACGAGCGCGCCCGACCGGACCACCGCGCGGTGCAGCACGATCGACCCGGTGCCGATGAGTGCGCCGTCCTCGACG
>Ga0335085_10006258_pt1 | contig 18843 bp, 18 predicted proteins | sample Lox_Sample_45_FD_206712 | JGI IMG/M metagenome (GOLD analysis project Ga0335085, IMG submission 206712) | Soil microbial communities from Loxahatchee National Wildlife Refuge, Florida, United States - Lox_Sample_4.5 | ecosystem: Environmental > Terrestrial > Soil > Wetlands | place: USA...
TCATCGGCCAGAAGTACGCGCCGCTCATCGAGGCGCTCTACGGCACCGGCGACTCGGTCCAGGTGGAGGCCAAGGTGACCTACGAGGACGGCCGTACCGGCACGGTGCGAGCCACGGTGCGATTGAGCGAGGTCGAGACGTTCGCGACCGCGGGGACGCCCGCGTGAGGGAGCCGACCGGCCCGCCATCGGTGACGTCGGGCGTGCCCCTGCTCGAGGTGGACGAGGTCAGCGTGCGCTTCGGGGCCATCCAGGCCCTCGACCGGGTGAGCCTCGAGATCGAGCGCGGGGAGATCGTGGCGATCATCGGCCCCAACGGGGCGGGCAAGACCACGCTGCTGAACGTGGTCAGCGGCTTCTACCACCCCTCGGAGGGCCGGATCCGGTTCGAGGGGCGCGACCGGACGCGGCTCCGGCCCTACGACGTGGCGGCCCTCGGGGTGGCCCGCACCTTCCAGAACGTGGCCCTCTTCAAGGGTATGAGCGTGCTCGACAACATCATGACCGGGCGGCTGCTCAAGATGCGGGGCAGCTTCCTGCTCGAGGCCCTCTACTGGGGCCCGGCCATGCAGCAGGAGCTCCTACACCGCGCCTTCGTCGAGCGCATCATCGACTTCCTGGAGATCGAGGCCATCCGGAAGGCCGGGGCGGGCACGCTCCCCTACGGACTGCAGAAGCGGGTGGAGCTGGCGCGGGCCCTGGCCGCGGAGCCCAAGCTCCTGCTGCTGGACGAGCCGATGGCCGGGATGAACGTCGAGGAGAAGGAAGACATGTGCCGCTTCATCCTCGGCGTCAACGACGAGTTCGGCACCACGATCGCGCTGATCGAGCACGACATGAGCGTGGTCATGGACATCTCGGATCGGGTGATCGCGCTCGACTACGGGCGCAAGATCGCCGACGGGCGGCCCGAGGAGGTGCGCGCCGATCAGGGCGTGATCGACGCCTACCTGGGGGTGAGCCATGCTTGAGCTCCTCTACGGGGTGTTCGTCGGGCCCGTGAAGGACATGGTGACCGGACCCGCTTTCCTGGCCGAGGTGGTGATCGGCGGGCTGGCCGCGGGTCTCATGTACTCGCTGGTCGCCCTCGGCTTCGTGCTCATCTACAAGGCCTCCGGCGTCTTCAACTTCGCGCAGGGGGTCATGGTGCTCTTCGCGGCGCTGACCCTGGTGGGACTGATGGAGCGCGGGGCCCCGCTTGTGCTCGCCCTGCTCGTCACGATGGCGGTGATGGGGGCGCTCGCCTTCGCGATCGAGCGCGTGGTGCTGCGCCCGCTCGTGAACCAGGAGCAGATCATCCTGTTCATGGCCACCATCGGCCTCAACTTCTTCCTGGAAGGCTTCGGCGAGCTGGTGTGGGGGAGCAACGTCAAGAAGCTCGACGTGGGCATCCCGGACAGCTCGTTCGTGGTGTGGGGCGTGCAGGTGAACCGCCTCGAGCTCACCGCCGCGATCACCGCCGCGGTGCTGGTGGCGGGGATGGCGATCTTCTTCCAGCGCACCCGGATCGGCCGTGCGCTCCGCGCGGTGGCCGACGACCACGAGGCCGCGCTCTCGATCGGCATCCCGCTCAACACCATCTGGGTCGTGGTGTGGTCGGCCGCGGGCCTGGTGGCCATCGTGGCCGGGATCATGTGGGGGGCGAAGAGCGGGGTGCAGTTCAGCCTCTCCCTGATCGCGCTCAAGGCCCTGCCGGTCCTGATCCTGGGCGGCTTCACCTCGGTGCCCGGGGCCATCGTGGGCGGTCTGATCATCGGGGTGGGAGAGAAGCTCGCCGAGGTCTACTGGGGGCCGCTGGTGGGCGGCGCCATCGAGAACTGGTTCGCCTACGTGCTGGCGCTGGCCTTCCTGCTGGTGAGGCCGCAGGGCCTCTTCGGCGAGCGGATCATCGAGCGAGTCTAGTGATCTACCGCGAGGCGGGGCAGTTCAAGAGCACCTACGCGAGCGACCAGGCGCTGTTCCCGATCCGGCAGGACCGGGTCGTGGTGGGCCTGGCCGTCGCGGCCGCGGTGATCGCGGTGCCGCTGGTCGCCGACGAGTACTGGCTGCAGGCGGTGCTGATCCCGTTCCTGATCTACTCGCTCGCCGCCCTCGGCCTCAACCTGCTCACCGGCTACGCGGGACAGGTGTCGCTCGGCACCGGGGGCTTCATGGCGGTGGGCGCCTACTCCGCGTTCAAGCTCGCCAGCGCGTTCCCGGGCTTGAGCGTGCTGGTGGTGTTCCTGCTGGCCGGCCTCGTGACCGCGCTGATCGGGCTCGTCTTCGGGCTGCCGTCGCTGCGCATCAAGGGGTTCTATCTGGCGGTCGCCACCCTGGCCGCCCAGTTCTTCCTGCTCTGGCTCTTCAACAAGGTGGCCTGGTTCACCGACTACGCTTCCTCCGGGACCATCACGGCGCCGCCGCGCACGGTGGCCTCCATCATGGTCACCGGGCCGGCCGCGACCGCGCCGGTGCGCTACCTGACCGCGCTCGCCTTCGTGGCCGTCTTCGCGCTGATCGCCAAGAACCTGGTGCGTGGACGGGTGGGCCGGTCCTGGATGGCGATCCGCGACCGCGACATCGCGGCCGAGATCATCGGGGTGCGGCCGCTGCGCACCAAGCTGCTCGCCTTCGCGATCAGCTCGTTCTTCTGCGGGGTGGCCGGCGCGGAGTACGTGTTCCTCTATCTGGGGAGCGCCGAGACCCTGGCCTTCGACATCAACGTGTCGTTCCTGGTCCTGTTCATGGTCATCATCGGGGGGCTCGGCTCGATCCTGGGGTCGTTCCTGGGTGCCGCCTTCATCGTGATGGTGCCGATCTTCCTCACCAACGTGCCGCACCTGCTGGGCCTGGCCATGCCGGTCGCCCTGCAGAAGCAGATCGAGCTCATGGTGTTCGGCGGGCTCATCATCCTGTTCCTGATCGTCGAGCCCCACGGTCTCGCGCGGCTCTGGCAGATCGCCAAGGAGAAGCTGCGGCTCTGGCCCTTCCCGTACTGAACGTGTTCCACCCAGATGAGCAAGGAGGAGTGTCCATGACTCTACGACGCGTCATGATCGCGCTGCTGGCCGTGATCGTCATCGCCGTCCCGGCGGCCGGGACGGTCTCGGCCCAGGCCAAGGAGATGTTCGTTCCCTCGACGGTCTACCGGACCGGCCCCTATGCCCCGAGCGGCACCCCGTTCGCGAACGGGCTGTGGGACTACCTCACGATGCTCAACGAGCGCGACGGCGGGGTCAACGGCGTCCGGCTCGTGGTCGAGGAGTGCGAGACCCAGTACGACACCAAGCAGGGGGTCGAGTGCTACGAGCGGCTCAAGGGCAAGAACGGCGGCGCGATGGTGTTCAACCCGCTCAGCACCGGCATCACCTACCAGCTCATCCCCAAGGCGGGCGTCGACAAGATCGTCATCCACTCGATGGGCTACGGCATGACCGCGGCCTCCGACGGCCGGTGGTTCCCCTGGGTGTTCACGTTCCCGACCACCTACTGGAGCCAGGCCTCGTCCGTCATCCGCTACATCGGCCAGCAGGAGGGCGGGCTCGACAAGCTCAAGGGCAAGAAGATCGTCCACATCTACCACAACAGCCCCTACGGCAAGGAAGCCAACCCGACGCTCGAGGAGCTCAGCCACAAGTACGGCTTCGAGCTGACCCTGCTCGCGGTGGACCACCCGGGCCAGGAGCAGAAGGCCACGTGGCTCCAGGTGCGGCGCATCAACCCGGCGTGGGTGTACATGTCGGGCTGGGGCGTGATGAACCAGGTGGCGGTGAAGGAGGCGGCCGCGATCAACTTCCCGATGGATCACTTCATCGGCAACTGGTGGTCGGCCAGCGAGGCCGACGTGATCCCGGCCGGCGACGGGGCCAAGGGCTACAAGGGCGCCACCTTCCATGCCCCCGGGGCCAATTTCAAGGTGCACGCCGACATCGTCAAGTTCGTCTACGACAAGGGCAAGAATATCGGCCCGAAGGACAAGATCGGCGAGGCCCTCTACAATCGCGGTGTCGTCAACGCGATGTACATGACCGAGGCCTTCCGCACCGCGATGGCCAAGTACGGCAACAAGCCCTTGACCACCGAGCAGGTGCGCTGGGGCTACGAGCACCTGAGCCTCACCGAGGCCCGTCTCGACCAGATCGGGCTCAAGGGCTTCACCCACCCGGTGAAGGTGAGCTGCGAGGATCATGAGGGTAGCGGGCCGGTCCTGATCCAGCAGTGGGACGGCAAGAAGTGGAACGTCGTCTCCGACTGGATCCAGCCCATGAAGGAGGTCGTGCGCCCGAAGCTCGAGGCGGCCGCGGTGGAGGAGGGCAAGAAGCTCGGGTACACGATGCGCGACTGCTCCAAAGAGAACTAGGCGGAGAGACGGACCCGTCGTGAGCGACGCGCCCCACCCGCTGCTCTCGGTGAACAACATCGAGGTGATCTACGACCACGTGATCCTCGTGTTGAAGGGCGTGTCGCTCCAGGTTCCCGGGGAGGGCATCGTCGCCCTCCTCGGGGCCAACGGGGCCGGCAAGTCCACCACGCTCAAGGCGATCTCGGGGCTCCTGCGCACCGAGCGGGGCGAGGTGACCAAGGGAGGGGTCGAGCTCGCGGGCGAGGCGATCCACCGGCGGGCGGCGTCGGAGATCGTGCGCCGGGGAATCGTGCAGGTGATGGAAGGCCGTCACGTCTTCGAGCACCTCACGGTGGAGGAGAATCTGCTGGCCGGCGGCTACACCCAGCGCAACGGCCAGGCGCTCAGGACGGACCTGGAGCGAGTGTACGAGTACTTCCCGAGGCTGCGGGATCGGCGCTCGGTCGACGCGGGATACATCTCGGGCGGCGAGCAGCAGATGCTCGCGATCGGCCGCGCCCTCATGGCGCACCCGCGCCTGATGCTGCTGGACGAGCCCTCGATGGGGCTCGCGCCGATGCTGGTGCACGAGATCTTCGAGATCGTGGGTCGGCTCAACCGCGAGGAGCGGGTGGCGGTCCTGCTCGCCGAGCAGAACGCCAACATGGCGCTGCGCTTCGCCCAGTACGTGTACGTGATGGAGAACGGCCGGGTGGTCCTGGACGGCGACGTCAAGGCGGTCAGCGAGAACGAGGACATCAAGGAGTTCTACCTCGGGCTGTCCGGTGTCGGACAGAGGAAGAGCTACCGCGACGTGAAGCACTACAAGCGTCGCAAGCGGTGGCTCTCGTGAGGATCCGGCCATGAGCGCGCAGCTCGAGATCACGGAGGTCTCGAAGTCCTTCGGCGGGGTGCAGGCGGTGGGGCGGGTGAGCCTCGAGGTGCGCCGGGGCGAGATCCTCTCCGTCATCGGCCCCAACGGGGCGGGCAAGACCACCCTCCTCAACATGATCAGCGGCTTCTACCACCCGGACTCCGGGCGCATCGCGCTCGACGGGGCCGACGTGAGCCACACCGCTCCCTCCCGCATGGCCGAGCTGGGGGTGGCGCGCACCTTCCAGAACATCGCCCTGTTCCGGGGCATGACCGTGCTCGACAACCTGATGCTCGGCCGGCACGTGCACATGCGCTCGGGGGTCCTCGCCTCCTTCGTCTACTGGGGCCTCGCCCAGAAGGAGGAGGTGACCCACCGCCGGCGGGTCGAGGACATCATCGACTTCCTGAAGATCCAGGACCTGCGCCGGCGACCCTGCGGCTCGCTGGCCTACGGCCTCCAGAAGCGGGTGGAGCTCGGGCGGGCGCTCGCGCTCGATCCGAAGATCCTGCTCCTCGACGAGCCGATGGGGGGGTGCAACCACGAGGAGAAGGAAGACATGGCCCGCTACATCCTGGACGTCAACCAGGAGTGGGGGACGACCATCATCCTCATCGAGCACGACATGGGCGTGGTCATGGACATCTCGGACCGGGTGGTGGTGCTGGACATGGGGCAGAAGATCGCGGAGGGTGCCCCGGACGAGGTCCGGGCCGACGCGCGGGTCATCAAGGCCTACCTGGGCGACACCAAGGCGCGAGAGGGAGGGGCTCATGGCGCAGCACGGTGATGAGATGACCACGCTGCCGCGGCTCCTGCAGAAGAACGCCCGCGAGCGGGCCGGCCGGCCCGCGATCCGGGAGAAGGATCGCGGCATCTGGCAGACCCACACCTGGCGCGAGTACCACGACCACGTGCGCGACTTCGCGCTGGGGCTGGCGGCCCTCGGCTTCCGCCGGGGCGAGACGCTCTCGGTCATCGGCGACAACCGGCCGCGCCTGTACTGGGCCCAGCTCGCGGCCCAGGCGCTCGGCGGGATCGCGGTCCCGGTGTACCAGGACTCGATCGCGCGCGAGCTCCAGTACGTGTGGTCGCACGCCGAGGCCGCGATCATCGTGGCCGAGGACCAGGAGCAGGTGGACAAGATCATCTCGCTCCGCGATCAGCTCCCCGCGCTGCGCCACGTGATCTACGACGATCCGCGCGGGCTCAACCGCTATCGCTTCGACTGGCTCAAGTCCTTCGAGGACGTCCAGGAGATGGGGCGCAAGTACGCGGCCGAGCACCCGGGGGCCTTCGAGGCCGAGGTGGATCGCGGCCGCCCCGAGGACGTGGCGATGATCTGCTACACGTCGGGCACCACCGGCAATCCCAAGGGCGCGATGCTGACCCACGCCAACGTGGTGTCCACCGCGCGCACCTTCATGGCGGCGGAGGACGTGCGGTCCGACGACGAGTGGCTGTGCTACCTGCCGATGGCGTGGGTCGGCGACTCGCTCTACTCGCTGGTGTTGAGCCTCTCAGCCGGCTTCTGCTGCAACTGCCCGGAGAGCCCGGAGACCGTGCAGCGCGACCTCCGCGAGCTCGGGCCCACCACGGTGCTGGCTCCGCCCCGCATCTGGGAGAACATGCTGACCGCGGTGCAGGTGCGGGCCGCCGACGCGACCCCGCTCAAGCGCTGGGTCTTCGGGCTCTGCCAGCGGGCCGCCGAGGAGGCGGAGATCCTCCGCTCGGAGGGCAAGCCGGTGCCCGTCGGCCTCCGGCTCCGGTGCGCGCTCGGAGAATTCTTCGTTTACGGCCCGGTGCGCGACCAGCTCGGCCTGCGGCGCGCCCGCTGGGCCTACACCGGGGGGGCGCCGCTCGGCCCGGACACCTTCCGCTTCTTCCGGTCGATCGGCGTGAACCTCAAGCAGGTCTACGGCTCCACCGAGTCGAGCGCGCTGATCTCGATCCAGCCCGACGCGGAGGCCAACCCCACCAGCGCCGGCCGCCCATGCCCCGGCATCGAGGTACGGATCGCCGACCGGGGGGAGGTGCTGATCAAGAGCGCGGGGATCTTCAAGGGCTACTACAAGGCTGACGAGGCGACCCGCGAGGTCGTCGACCCGGACGGGTGGTTCCACACCGGGGACGCCGGCTTCCTGGACCCCCGCGGGCACCTGGTCATCATCGACCGGGCCAAGGACGTGGGGGCCATGCAGGACGGGACCCCCTTCGCGCCCCAGTTCATCGAGAACAAGCTCAAGTTCAGCCCCTACGTCCGGGAGGCGGTGGCCTTCGGGCACGACAAGCCCTTCGTGGCCGCGATGATCGCCATCGACCTGAACACGGTGGGGAACTGGGCGGAGCGGCGCGGGATTCCATATACGAGCTACATGGACCTCTCCCAGAAGCCGGAGATCCGCGAGCTGATCCGCGAGGAGATCGCGAAGGGCAACGCGACCCTGCCCGACAGCACGAAGATCCGCCGCTTCCTGCTCCTCACCAAGGACCTGGAGGCGGACGACGCGGAGATGACCCGCACCCGCAAGGTGCGCCGGCGCTTCATCTTCGAGAAGTACGCCCGGGTGATCGACGCCTTCTACTCGGGAGAGGAGGAGGTGGAGCTGAGCACCGTCATCACCTACGAGGACGGCCGCCAGGCCACCATCCAGTCACGGGTCAGCATCGCGGACGTGGCCGCGGAGGCGGCCGCCCGTGTTTGACTGGCAGTTCGGCGTCCTGCTGCTGTCCAACGGGATCCTGATCGGGCTCATGTACTCGCTGATCGCGCTCGGCTTCGTGCTGGTCTACAAGGCGACCGACGCGATCAACTTCGCCCAGGGCGAGTTCGTGATGATCGCGGGCTTCGTGGTGGCGGTGGCCATCGCGGCCTACGGCGCGCCGCTCTGGCTCGCGGTGGCGGTGGGCCTGGCCGGCATGATCGGCTTCGGCTTCGCGCTCGAGCGGGTCATGCTGCGGAAGCTGATCGGGCGGCCGGTGATCGCGGTGGTCATGGCCACCATCGGCCTCGCCGCCGTCCTGCGCGGTTTCGGGCCGCTCGTGTGGGGGGCGGGGACGAAGTCGCTCCCCCTGCCCATCCCGGAGGAGCCAGTGGTGCTCGGGCCCCTCTTCATCCCGCCCATCCAGCTCGTCGGGGCGGGGGTGAGCCTCCTGTTCCTGGCCGCGTTCAGCTGGTTCTTCCTGCGTAGCCGCCGGGGCATCGCGATGCGGGCGGTGGCCGACAACCAGCAGGTCGCGATGGCGATGGGGATCAACGTCGAGCGGTATTTCGGGCTGGCCTGGGCCATGACCGGCATCGTGTCCGCGCTGGGCGGCATCGTCTGGGGCAATCTGCTGGGCGTCGACGTGCAGCTGTCCCTGGTGGGCCTGAAGGTCTTCCCGGTCGTGATCCTGGGCGGGCTCGATTCGATCCCGGGCGCCATCGTGGGCGGCCTCATCGTGGGCCTGGTCGAGAACATTGCGGCCGGCTACATCGATCCCTACGTGGGGGGCGGGACCAAGGACTTCGCACCGTACGTCCTCATGATCGTCGCGCTGATGGTCCGGCCCTACGGGATCTTCGGCAAGGCCATCATCGAGCGGATCTGAGAGAGGACCCGATCGATGATCCATCGCGAGTCGGGCCTGCTGAAGACGAGCTACCAGGCGGACATGGCGCTCTACCCCCTGCCGATCGCCCGGTGGTCGGTGGCCGTGATCCTGGTCCTCGCGTTCCTGGTGCTCCCGCTCGTGCTGTCGGAGTACTACCTGTCGATCATCAACCTGGTCTCGGTCGCGATCGTGGGGGCGCTCGGCCTCAACATCCTGGTGGGCTACACCGGCCAGGTCTCGATCGGGCACGGGGCGTTCATGTCGGTGGGCGCCTACACCGCGGCCAACCTGGCGGTGCGGCTGGGGGCCCCGTTCTGGGTGTCGCTGCCCCTGGGCGGCCTGATGGCGGCGGCGGTGGGCGCGGTGGTGGGGATTCCCTCCCTGCGCATCAAGGGCCTCTACCTGGCCATCGCGACCCTGGCCGGGCAGCTCATCATCGAGTGGACGATCAACCACGTGACGTGGATCAGCGGCGGGGTCCAGGCCTCGATCGAGGTCCCGCGGCCGAGCCTGTTCGGGATCCAGATCAGCTCCCAGCGCGGCATGTACTTCTTCCTGCTCGCGTTCGTGGTGCTGGCGATCGTGGGAGTGATGAACCTGATGCGGACGCGGGTGGGCCGCGCCTTCGTCGCGATCCGGGACCAGGACATCGCGGCCGAGATCATCGGCATCAACATCTTCCGGTACAAGCTGCTGGCCTTCGCGATCTCGTCCTTCTACGCGGGCGTGACCGGGGTGCTCTACACCTACTACCTGGGCATCGCGAACTACGAGCAGTACCAGATCACGACCTCCATCGACTACCTGGCCATGATCATCATCGGCGGGCTGGGCTCGGTGCAGGGCGCGGTGTTCGGGGCGATCTTCGTCACCCTGCTGCCCATCGTGATCCGCACGTCGATGGAGACGTTCGGGGGCCTGCTCTTCTCGTCGGGGGCGCTCCTCAACATCATCCCCAACCTGCGGCTGATCGTGTTCGGCCTGCTGATCATCGTGTTCCTCATTGTTGAGCCAGAGGGGCTCAACCGGCTGTGGCGCAACATCCGCAGCTATTTCCGGGTCTGGCCATTCGCGTACTGACCTCGAGCGAGAAAAGAGGAGGACAGCCATGAGAGCGACACTGGCATTTCTGACCGGAGCAGCCCTGGCCCTGGGGTCGATCGCCCCCGCGACCGCGGCCGAGATCGTGATCGGCGCGCAGTGCGACCGGACCGGGCCCACGCAGACGGTGGGCACGAACCTGTGCCCCGGGTTCAACGACTACATCAAGCTGATCAACAGCAAGGGTGGGGTGATGGGGCACACCATCCGCGCCGACGAGGTCGACAACGAGTACAAGGTGCCGCCCGCGGTCGAGTCCTACGAGCGCTACAAGAAGGAGGGCGCGGTGACGGTCTCGGTCTACGGCACGCCCCAAGTGTACGCCCTGACCCAGAAGCTCACCGAGGACCGCATCCCCGGCACCTCGCCCGGCTTCGGCAAGGCGGCGGCCGCGGACGGGACGAAGTACCCCTACATCTTCCCCATCGCGGCCACCTACTGGTCGCAGGCCGCGGCGGCGGTGAAGTACGCCAAGGATCAGATGGGGGGCCTGAAGGGCAAGAAGATCGCCTACATCTTCTACGACAACCCGGCCGGCCGGGAGCCCCTCCCGGTCCTCGAGGAGCTGCAGAAGCTGGAGGGCTTCGAGATGCGGACCTTCGCGGTGCCGCCTCCCGGCGTGGAGATGGGCGCGCAGGTGCTCGACATCGCCCAGCGCTACCGGGCCGACTTCGTGATCAGCCACCTGTTCGGGCGCTCCCCGTCGGTGGCGATCAAGGAGCTCAAGCGGGTCGGCTTCCCGCTCAAGAAGGTGATCGGGTTCGTGTGGGGCGCCGCGGAGGCCGACGTCGAGGCCGCCGGCGGCTACGGGGTTGCCGAGGGCTACAGCGCGCTGGAGTTCGCGGGTGTCGGCGAGGACTACCCGGTGCTGAAGGAGATCAAGGAGATGTACAAGAAGGAGGGCAAGCCGGAGCCCAAGGAGATGAAGGAGAGCGTGTACTACAACCGCGGGGTGTTCCTGGCCGCGATCCACGTCGAGGCCATCCGCAACGCGCTCAAGGCGAAGCCGGACGGGAAGATCACCGGGGCGGACACCAAGGCCGGCTTCGAGAAGATCAAGAACTTCACGCTCGGCGGGCTGGTGCCGCCGATCGAGATCACCCCGACCGACCACGAGGGCGGCGGGCTGGTCCAGGTGTGGCAGGTGAGCGGCGGCAAGTGGGTGAAGCGCACCGACTGGTTCCGCGCCTATCCCGAGGTCGTCGCCAAGGTGATCAAGGAAGCCAAGTAGCGCTCTCGCGTCAGGCGGGCACCGGGGGTCACGGCCCCCGGTGCCCGCGGATCATCTGGAGGCCTATGCTCGCGCTCAACAACGTCGAGGTCATGTACGAGGGCGTCATCCTGGTCCTCAAGGGCGTGTCGGTGAACGTCCGCGAGGGCGGGATCACCACGCTGCTGGGCGCCAACGGGGCCGGGAAGACCACGACCCTCAAGGCGATCTCCGGCGTCCTGCGGTCGGAGCGTGGCGAGGTCACCAAGGGCTCGGTGGAGTTCGATGGGCAGCGGATCGACGGGCTCGCCCCGCACCAGATCGTCAAGCGGGGCCTGGTCCAGGTGTTCGAGGGCCGCCGGGTGTTCGAGCATCTCACCACCGAGGAGAACCTGGTGGCGGGAGCCCACGTGCAGCCCGATCGCCGCCGGGTCGCGGAGAGCGTCGAGCGAGTGTACGAGTACTTCCCGCGCCTCCGCGAGCGCCGGGCGGTGCAGTCGGGCTACCTCTCGGGCGGCGAGCAGCAGATGCTCGCGATCGGGCGCGCCCTCATGTCGGGGCCGCGGGTCGTCCTCCTCGACGAGCCCTCGCTCGGGCTCGCCCCCATGCTGGTGGAGGAGATCTTCTCCATCATCCAGCGCCTGAACCGCGAGCAGAAGCTGACCGTGCTGCTCGTCGAGCAGAACGCGACGCTGGCGCTCGGCATCGCCGAGCACGGCTACGTGATGGAGAACGGCCGCATCGTGCTCGAGGGCAGTGCGGAGGCCCTCCGGGAGAACGCGGACATCAAGGAGTTCTACCTCGGGCTCACCGAGGTGGGCGGCCGCAAGTCCTATCGCGACGTGAAGCACTACAAGCGGAGAAAGCGGTGGCTCAGCTGAGCGTCCACGCCTTCACCGTCTACGACATGATCGCGCGCGGAGCCGCGGTCCACCCCGACGCTCCCGCGGTGATCCAGGGCGAGCGGACGGTGTCGTTCCGGGAGCTGCTGCGCCGGGTCGACGAGCTGGCGGGCGGGCTCGCGGGCCTCGGGATCGGGCGCGGCGAGCGGGTGTGCGTCCTCGCCCAGAACGACGCGGCCTACCTCGATCTCTACGGGGCCTGCGCCCGACAGGGCATCGTCGCCTACCCGATCAACTGGCGGCTCACCGGGCCCGAGGTCGAGCGGGTGGTAGAGCGCGCCCGGCCGGCCATGCTGGTGGTGGACGCGGCCACCCGGCCGCTGGTCGGCGACTGGCTCGAGGCCAGGGCGGTGCCGCACCGCTACCAGCTGGGCGCGGAGGCGGGGGCCGGGTTCGGTGCGTTCGGCGCGCTGTACCGCCCGGGTGCGCCCCCGCCCGCCGCGGTCGCGCCCGGCGATGCCTTCGCGGTGATCTCCACTGCGGCGGTGGACGTGATCCCGCGGGGCGCGGTGCTCACCCACGCCAACGTCGTCACCGCCAACCTGACCGCGATCGCGGCCCTCGGCCTCACCGCGCGAGACCGGTACCTGGCGGTGCTGCCGCTCTTCCACGTCACCGCGCTGGGGATGGCGCTGGCGCACCTCCACGCGGGAGCCGCGGTGGTGGTCGTGCCGCGCTTCGACGCCGACGAAGCGGTACGCCTGATCGACCGACACCAGGTGGCGCACGTCTCCGATTTCCCGCCGGTGCTGGCGAGCCTGCTCGACGCGGCCGAGAAGCTCGGGAGCGCGCTGCCGAGCCTGACCCACGTGTCCGGCCTCGACGCGCCCCAGACCATCCAGCGCCTGCACGACCGGACCCGCGCCCGCTTCTGGACCGGCTTCGGCCAGTCGGAGACGAGCGGCTTCGTCACCATCCAGCCGGTGACCGACAAGCCGGGGGCCTCCGGCCGGCCGGTGCCCGCGGCGCAGGTGCGCGTGGTGGACGACTACGACCGCGAGGTGCCGGTGGGCACGCCGGGCGAGATCGTGGTGCGGGGCCCGCTGGTCTTCCAGGGCTACTTCGACCAGCCCGACGTGACCGCGTACACCTTCCGCAACGGCTGGCACCACACCGGCGACGTGGGGCGGCTCGAGGCCGACGGCTACCTGCACTACGTCAAGCGCAAGCCGGAGAAGGAGCTGATCAAGCCGGGCGGGGAGAACGTCTACCCGGCCGAGGTCGAGACCGTCATCGTGCAGATGCGCGAGGTCTCCGCGGCCTGCGTCTACGGGGTTCCGGATCCGCGCTGGGGCGAGGCGGTCAAGGCGGTGGTGGAGGTCGCGGGCGGGGCGCGGCCCACCGCCCAGCAGGTGAGCGACTTCGTGGGCGAGCGGATCGCCCGCTTCAAGCGCCCGCAGGTGGTGGTGTTCACCGAGGCCCTGCCGCGCGGGGCCGACGGCTCCGTGGACCGGGACGCGGTCAAGGCCCGGTGGGGTGACGGCCGGGAGTAGGCCGGAGTAGACTCGAGCGCATGAAGATCTTCGACGAGCACCACGACATGTTCCGGCAGGCGGTGCGGGCCTTCGTCCAGAAGGAGGTCGAGCCGCACGTCGAGGAGTGGGAGGAGGCCGGCCAGATCCCGAAGTCGATCTGGCCCCGCATGGGCGCGCTCGGCTTTCTCGGCGTGGAGTACGACGAGAAGTATGGCGGCGCGGGCGCTGACGTCCTCACGACCGCGGTGCTCTGCGAGGAGATGGCCCGGGCCCGCTGCGCCTCGCTGGCCATGGCGGTCGGCGTGCACACCGACATGGCCTCGCCCCACCTCTACTGGACGGGGAGCGAGGCGCTCAAGGAGCGCTACCTGCCCGCGATCTGCCGGGGGGAGGCGCTCACCGCGATCGCGGTCACCGAGCCCGGCGGCGGCTCCGACGTGGCCGCGATCCGCACGCGCGCGGTGCGCGACGGCCGACACTACGTGCTGAACGGGTCGAAGATGTTCATCACCAACGGGGTGATGGCCGACCTGTACTTCGTGGCCGCGCGGATCCAGGACCCCTCTTCCCAGGGAGGAGAGGGCAAGAAGCGGCATCGGGGAATCTCGATGTTCCTGGTGGAGCGCGGGACGCCGGGGTTCACGGTGAGCCGCAAGCTCGACAAGATGGGCAATCGCGCCTCCGACACCGCCGAGCTGGTCTTCCAGGACATGCGGGTGCCCGCCGAGAACCTCCTCGGACAGGAAGGTGGCGGGTTCTACGAGGTCATGCGGGTATTCCAGCGCGAGCGGCTGGTGGCCGGTCTCCACGCGGTGGCCGGCTGCGAGCGGGCGCTCCAGGACACGATCGCCTACGTCCAGCAGCGCCAGGCCTTCGACGAGCCCCTCTCCAAGAAGCAGGTGGTGCGGCACAAGATCGCGGATCTGGCCACCCTCATCGAGGCCTCGCGGTGGCTGACCTACGCGGCGTGCCTGAAGTTCCGGGACCGGGAGGACGCGGTCAAGGAGATCTCCATGGTGAAGCTCTTCACCGCGGAGATGGCCCAGAAAGTGGCCTACGAGTGCGTGCAGCTCCACGGAGGCTACGGCTACATGCGCGAGTACCCGATCGAGCGCTTCTTCCGGGACATCCGGCTCATGACCATCGGCGGCGGGACCTCCGAGATCATGAAGGAGATCATCGCCAAGCATCTCGCGCTGTGACCGGCGGCGTCGACTTCGTGGCGGTCGGCCATCTCACGGTCGACCAGACATCGCGCGGCCCGCGGCCCGGAGGCGCCGCCTACTACGCGGCGATCACGGCCCACCGTCAGGGCCTCCGGGTCGGCCTCCTGACCTCCCACGGCCCGGACTTCCCGCTCGATGCGCTGCCCCCCGACATCCGCGTGGTGAACGTCCCGTCCCCACGCACCACTGTTTTCAAGATCGGCCCGGGCCGCATCGTCGAGGGCCGGCGGGTGCGGCAGCTGTCGGTGCTCGCGCGGGCCGCCGACCTCGAGGCGGCGGCGCTGCCGGAGGCGTGGCGCGACGCGAGCCTGGGGGCGCTGTGCCCGGTCGCGGCCGAGGTGGATCCGGCCCTCGCTGCCGCGTTCCCGGAGACCCCGCTGGTCGCGCTGCCGCAGGGTTGGATGCGTCAGCGCGGGCCCGGCGGGGTGGTCTCGCCCCAGCCGTGGGACGACGCGGACCTGGTGCTGCCGCGCGTGCAGGCGGTGGTGGTGAGCCATGAGGACATCGAGCCGTTCGAGAAGGACGCCCTCGAGTGGTTCCAGCGAGTGCCGATCGGGGCGGTCACCCGCGGGCCCGAGGGCGCGGTCCTGTTCGTCAACGGGGACCGCTACGGCGTCGAGGCCGATCGGGCGGCGGAGGTGGACGAGACCGGCGCGGGCGACGTGTTCGCGACCGCGCTGCTGATCGCCTACAACCGCGACGGCAACGCGTGGGACGCGGCGGCGACCGCCGCGTGCTGCGCGGCCGCCTCCGTCGAGGCCGAGGGCATCGCCGGGATCCCGGATCGAGCCGCGCTCGAGATCCGGGTCGCCGCGTATCGCCGCCGCCTCGGCGGATGACGTCGCGCTTCGCCTTGCCGCCGACCGCGCCCCGGGGCTACACTCCAGTCGAGATGGACCGTCGCGATGGCTGACCGGCGAATCCGGATCACGGTGGGTGCCATCACCGCCGACGCCGTGCTGAACGACTCCAGGACCGCCGGCGTGATCTGGGATGCCTTGCCGTTGAGCATCGCCGGCCAGACGTGGGGCGACGAGATCTACTTCGCGATTCCGGTGAAGGCGAAGCCCGAGCACGCTTCTGAAGTGGTGGCGAAGGGAGACCTCGCCTACTGGCCACCCGGATCGGCGTTCTGCATCTTCTACGGTCCGACGCCGGCGAGCCGGGGTGACGAGATCCGGGCCGCGAGCCCGGTCAACGTCTTCGGCCGGCTCCTCGGCGATCCCACGGTGTTCAAGCCGGTACGCTCCGGGACCACGGTCCGCGTGGAGCGCGCCTGATACGGAGGACGTCATGAAGATCTTCCTCGATTCCGCGAACGTCAACGAGCTGCGCGAGGGGGTAGCGATGGGGCTGGTGGACGGCTGCACCACCAATCCCTCGCTGATCGCCAAGGAGAAGCGCCCTTTCCGCCCACTGGTGGAGGAGATCTGCAAGGTCGTGCCGGGCGACGTGAGCCTCGAGGTGGTGGCCACCGACTTCGACGGCATGGTGAAGGAAGGCAAGGAGCTGGCCCAGGTGGCCCCCAACGTGGTGGTCAAGTGCCCGCTCACCAAGGACGGGCTCAAGGCGGTGAAGTACCTGAGCGGCGAGGGCATCCGCGTCAACCAGACCCTCTGCTTCTCGGCGCCGCAGGCCCTGCTCTCCGCGAAGGCGGGCGCGACATACATCAGCCCCTTCCTCGGCCGCCTCGACGACATCGGCCACGTCGGCATGGACCTCATCCGCGACATCTGCGAGATCTACCGCAACTACGGCTTCAAGACCCAGGTGCTGGCCGCCTCGATCCGCAATCCGATCCACGTGGTGGACGCGGCCAAGGCCGGCGCGCACGTGGCCACCATGCCCTTCAACGTGCTCGAGATGTTGATGAAGCACCCGCTCACCGACATCGGGCTCAAGAAGTTTCTCGACGACTGGAACAAGCTCGGCGAGAAGATCTGACGCCCAACGGCTGCCTGCCGGGCCAACCCTGCGGACAACCGTTCAAGTCTTCAGGCTCTGTCTTGTGCGGGGGCCCGGAAATGGCCCCCGCACTTCCCCAGGCCGCGGGCACTCGGTCGTGGGCTCCATTCCGCCCGTTTCCTGATCCGGGGCGTATATCTCGGTGAGGGATGAGATGGACGCCGAGCGGGGGTTGATGGAGCGGGTGGCGCGGGGTGACGGGGCGGCGTTCGCCGACCTCGCCCAGCGCTACAGCGGCAAGCTCCTGGCGGTGGCCGGCCGGCTGCTCGGGTCGCGCGCCGATGCCGAGGACGCGGTCCAGCGTGCCTTCCTGCAGTGCTACGCGGGCGCCTCCGGCTACAACTCACGCTGGGCGGTGTCGACGTGGCTCTACCGGATCCTGACCAACATCTGCGTGGATGAGCTTCGCCGCCGGGCCACCCGGGTCGCCCACGACGACCAGTCCACGGCCGGAGCGGTCTCCGCGGTGTCGAGCAACCACCGGCCGCCGGCCGCCTATCTCGACCTCCACCGAGCCCTTGCGCGGGTGCCGCGCGAGGCGCGGGTCCTGTTGGCCCTGCGCTACGTGGACGGCCTCTCCTACGGGGAGCTGGCGCGGATTCGGGGCATCTCGATCAACACCGTGAAGAGCCAGCTCGCGCGGGGCAAGGCCCTCCTGCGGGACGAGCTCGGCAAGCGAGGAGCCTGACATGGACGACAAGCCGGACCGGCTGGACATGCTGCTGGCGGACTACTTCCGTCCCGAGGCCGCGCCCGCGGGGCTGGCCCGCCGGATCGCGGCGGGAGCGCGGGAGTCGACAAGCACGCTCGAGCGACTCGAGCAGCGGCTCGGCATCGAGGCGAGCGCGCGCGGCATCTCGCTCGTCCGCACCGGGCGGGCCGGGAAGCCGGCCACCGCGGCGGCGCGGCGGCTCACCGAGCAGGCGCGCGAGGAGATCCACGAGTATCTGCGCGGCCAGCGCGCCTTCTTCCAGGTGCCCGTCGATCTGAGCGCGGTGCCGGACTTCCAGCGTCGCGTGCTGGAGGCGGCCCGGCGTATCCCGTTCGGCGAGGCCCGCCCGTACGCGTGGATCGCCGCGCGCATCGGGCATCCGCGCGCGGTGCGGGCGGTGGGGACCGCGCTCGGCCGCAATCCGGTGCCGCTCATCCTGCCGTGTCACCGTGTGTGGCGGAGCGACGGCGGCCTCGGAGGCTACATCTTCGGGGTAGGGGTGAAGGATCGGCTGGCCGCGCTCGAGCGGACCACGCCGGTGCTGGAGGGCTGCACCACCACGCGCATCGTGTGTCGCGTCGGCTGCGTCCACGGCCGGCACATGCGCCCGGACAGCCGGGTGGTGTTCGCCTCCGTCGAGGACGCGCGCTCCGTCGGGTACCGGCCGTGCAAGCTATGTCACCCCGCCGCCTGATTCAATCGTCGTCGGTACAGATGCGATTGCAGCAATTGGACTGGCCAGCAATCGCCCGGGCCTTGAGCGACCGGGGGTGGGCCACCACGCCACCGCTACTCTCCGCGAGCGAGTGTGCGGAGCTGATCGCGCTCTACCCGCACGAGCGGAGCTTCCGCAGCCGCGTCGACATGGCGCGCTTCCGCTTCGGCGAGGGTGAGTACAAGTATTTCGCCTGCCCGCTGCCGTCGGTCGTGCTCGCCCTGCGCCGTCACGCCTATCCACACCTCGCCGCGATCGCGGACGCGTGGAGCGCGGCGCTCGGGGGCAAGCCCGGGTATCCGCCCGACCTGGACGGCTTCCTGGCGGTGTGCGCCGAGCACGGCCAGACCAAGCCGACGCCGCTGCTGCTCCGCTACGAGGTGGGTGGCTACAATTGCCTGCACCAGGATCTCTACGGCGAGGTGGCGTTCCCGCTGCAGATGACCTGCCTGCTGAGCCGGCCGGGCGTTGACTTCACGGGCGGCGAGTTCCTGCTGGTCGAGCAGCGGCCGCGGGCGCAGTCGCGCGGCGAGGTGGTGCCGCTCGCGCAGGGGCAGATCGTGATCTTCGCCACGCGGGAGCGGCCGGCCCGCGGGGCGCGGGGGGCTTACCGCGTCACGCTGCGCCACGGCGTCAGTCGTGTCACATCAGGCGAGAGGTATACGCTCGGGGTCATCTTTCACGACGCGAGGTAGTGTGGCGGCGGCCGTGGCCGGCAGGCCGGGCGGGGCGGGGGGTGGGCCCGGACC
>Ga0335085_10006260_pt1 | contig 18838 bp, 20 predicted proteins | sample Lox_Sample_45_FD_206712 | JGI IMG/M metagenome (GOLD analysis project Ga0335085, IMG submission 206712) | Soil microbial communities from Loxahatchee National Wildlife Refuge, Florida, United States - Lox_Sample_4.5 | ecosystem: Environmental > Terrestrial > Soil > Wetlands | place: USA...
TTCGGAAGATGAGATTGGTGGCGCGCTCGTCGTTCGCCACGATCTGCTTTTTCACATTCTCATGGATCGGCGCTTCCACCGTCGCCATGAATCGCGTGCCCATGTTGACGCCGTCGCAGCCGAGCGCCAGCGCCGCAACCAGCCCACGCGCATCGGCAATGCCGCCGCTTGCGATGATCGGAATGGTGACCTTGTCGGCTGTCGCGGGAAACAGGATCAGTCCGCCGACATCGTCCTCGCCAGGATGACCGGCGCACTCGAAGCCGTCGATCGACACCACATCCACGCCGATCGATTGCGCCTTCACCGCATGGCGCACGCTGGTGCATTTGTGGATCACCTTCACGCCGGCTTCCTTGAAGCGCGGCAGATGCGGCTGCGGGTTGTTTCCCGCCGTCTCCACCACCTTGATGCCGGCCGAGATGATGGCCTCGCGGTATTCATCGTACGGGATCGGCACGATCGACGGCAGGATGGTGAGGTTCACGCCGAACGGCTTGTCGGTCATCTCGCGGCAGCGCTGCACTTCCTTGTAGAGCGCGTCCGGCGGCCCGGCGGAGTGCGCCGTGATGAAGCCGAGCGCGCCGGCGTTGGCTACCGCGCCGATCAGTTCGGCGCGGCCGACGCGGGTCATGCCGCCGCAGGTGATCGGCGCTTCGACGCCGAACATGTCCGTGAAACGTGTCTTGATCATGGAAGCCCCTGATATCTTGTCAGGAGCAAGGCTAGCGCGGAATCAGCGATCCACAAACGGGTCGCGGACGAGGATGGTGTCCTCGCGCTCGGGGCTGGTGGAGAGCAGGGCGACCGTGGCGCCGATCAGCTCCTCGACCCGCCGCACATATTTCACGGCTTCGGCGGGCAGATCGGCCCAGGAGCGCGCGCCGCGCGTGGATTCCGTCCATCCATCGACGGTTTCGTAGATGGGCGCTAGCCGCGCCTGCTCATTGGCATCGGCCGGCAGGTAATCGATCTGGCGGCCGTCCAGCGTGTAGCCGGTGCACAGCTTGATCTCGTCGAAACCGTCGAGCACGTCGAGCTTGGTGAGCGCGATGCCGTCGACGCCGCCCGTGATGACGGTCTGCTTCACCAGCACGGCATCGAACCAGCCGCAGCGCCGCTTGCGGCCCGTGACCGTGCCGAACTCCGCGCCGCGCGTGCCGAGGGCGTCGCCGATGGCGTCGGTGAGCTCGGTGGGGAAGGGGCCTTCGCCGACGCGCGTCGTGTAGGCCTTCACGATGCCCAGCACATAGCCGATGTCGCGCGGGCTGATGCCGGCGCCGGCGGCCGCCTGTCCCGCCACCGTGTTGGACGAGGTGACGTAGGGATAGGTGCCATGGTCGATGTCGAGCAGGACGGCCTGCGCGCCTTCGAACAGGATGCGCTTGCCTTCGCGGCGGGCCTCATCGAGCCGTCGCCACGCGCAACCGGCGTAAGGCAGGATCTTCGGTGCAATATCTTTTAGCGCGTGCAGAATTTCCGCTGCATCGAGTTCACCGAGGCCCATGCCGCGGCGGAGCGCATTGTGATGGGCCAGCAGCCGTTCGATCTTCGCCGGCAGCGATCCGAAATCGTGCAGATCGATCACCCGCAACGCGCGGCGGCCGACCTTGTCCTCGTACGCCGGTCCGATGCCGCGCTTCGTCGTGCCGATGCGCTGCACGCTGTTGGAAGATTCGCGCGCCGTATCGAGATCGCGATGCAGCGGCAGAATCAGTGCTGCGTTTTCTGCAACCAGCAGCGACTGCGGAGAAATCGCAACGCCCAGCCCTTTGACCCGCTCGACTTCATCGGCGAACGCCCACGGGTCGACCACCACGCCATTGCCGATCACCGACAATTTTCCCGGCCGCACGACACCCGAAGGGAGCAGCGACAGCTTGTACGTCACGCCATCGATGACGAGCGTATGACCGGCGTTATGGCCGCCCTGGAAGCGCACCACCACATCGGCCCGCGCCGAAAGCCAGTCGACAATCTTGCCTTTGCCTTCGTCGCCCCACTGGGCGCCGATCACGGCCACATTCGCCATTGTTCCGTACCCGGATCATCTTGCCGTCTGGCGGAATCGCCTCGGGCACGGTCACCATGTATAGACTGAACTGCGCGAGGAAGTCAGGCGCTTTTCGGCCCGAACGGGATCAGCATGGAAACGCGGCGGGCATAGGCGCCGTAGGCGTCGGCGCCCAGTTCCCGGCGCAGGAACTTCTCCTCCAGCCGCGCCTTGAGCCAGAAGCCGATGCCGATGAGCGCCGCACCGGTCAGCGCCATCGTGGTGCCGAGTTCGAACGCCAGCAGAAAGCCGGCGACGATGATCGCTGTGTAGATCGGGTGGCGCACAATACGGAACGGGCCCGTGTCGATGACGCGATGGTTTTCCGTGCGGCCGACGAAGCCGTTCCACAGCCGCCCCATGGTCAGCCGCGCCCACCAGGCGAAGGCGAAGCACACGACCGTCGCCCAGAAGAGGATCCAGCCGGTGCGGACATCGGTGATCCACAATTGTGGCGCGACGGGCTGCAACAGCGGGCCGAAGAACAGCAATGCAATGCCGACGGTGGTGAACGCCTGATAGAGGCCGTGCTCAGCCCAGTTCGGCTTTGTCGCAGACTTACCGGCCCAAAACACCGTCAGCAGCCAGGTGCCGTACCAGATGCCCCACAGCCAGAAGATCGCTTGCCGCGGCGGCATGGCAGCGATCTCTCTTGCAATGTCGGTCATTTCGGCCCCCAGGGAATTAGCATCGGCACGCGCGCGCGATAGGAATCGTAGACGTCGGCGCCGAGTTCGTCACGCAGGAAGGTTTCCTCCAGCCGCGCCTTCATCCGATAGGCGACGATCAGGAGCAGCGCGCCGAGAACCGTGTGGACTTCGCCGACGGCCACGGCCGTCGCAACCGCCGCCGTCAGCAGGCCGGTGTAAATCGGATGCCGCACCAGCGCGTAGGGCCCGGTGTCGACGACGCGGTGTCCCTCCTTGCGCGTGATCGAACCGGACCACAGCTTGCCGAGGTAGATTCGCGCCCACCAGGCGAAGGCGATTCCCGCTGCAGCCAGCGCCACCATCGCCCAGCCGACCGGGAGCGGCGGATAGGGCCACAGATGCCTGCCGAGGATTCCGGGCGGGTCCTCGAAATGCCAATGCCCTGCGCGCGCGTACAGCGGCGAGAAAAACAGCAGGACAAATCCCGCAAGGGCGAGGATTCGATAGGGAACTTCCCGTGACAGCCCGGGACGCTTGACGGCGCGGTTCGACCAGATGGCCGCGGCAATCCAGGTGACGATCCAGAAATCCCAGACGAGATAAATCGCCATATCCGGCCACAAGCCCAGGATCATGCCGCGCGCCCCTCGTGAGCTGTCGGCCCAAGACGTAAGCGGGCCCAAGGCGAAAACAAGTGGTCAGAAGGAGAGCGCGGTTGCCTGCTTCACCAGAGGCAGTTTGCGGATGGCCGCCAGAACGGCTTCCCCGGCTTCGCCGTCGATCTCCACCAGCGCGATCGCATCGGCGCCGGGCGCGCTGCGGCCGAGGTGGAAATTCGCGATGTTGACGCCGGCATCGCCGAGTGCGGTTCCGAGCTTGCCGATCGTCCCTGGCTTGTCCTCATTCACGACGTACAGCATGCGCGGCGCGAACTCCGCGTTGATGTCGATATCCTTGATCTGGATGAGGCGCGGCCGGCCATCGGAGAACACAGTGCCGGCGGCGCGGCGTGTCGATCCGTCGGCCTGGATCGCCGTCACCTTGATATAGCCTTCGTAGATTCCCTGTCGCGGCCGGCGCGTTTCGCTCACCTTGATGCCGCGCTGCTGCGCGATCACCGGCGCGTTGACCATGTTGACGTCGTTCAACATCGGACTGAGCAAGCCGGACAGCGCGGCTTGCGTGAGCGCGCGCATTTTCAAATCGGCTGCGGAGCCTTCGCACACGATGTCCACCGATTGCAGACTCGTGTCGACGAGCTGGCCGACGAACAGGCCCAGCTTCTGTGCCAGCGAAATCCACGGCCGCACCTTCGCCGCTTCTTCCGCGCTGATCGACGGCATGTTCAGCGCGTTGGTGACGGCGCCAGTCAAAAGATAATCGGAAATCTGTTCGGCCACCTGTAGCGCCACGTTCTCCTGCGCTTCGGCGGTGGAGGCGCCGAGATGGGGCGTAGCCACCACCTTGTCGCTGCCGAACAGGATGTTTGCCGTCGCCGGTTCTTCCTCGAACACGTCCAGCGCTGCACCGGCGAGATGTCCGGAATCAAGCGCGGCCTTCAGCGCACGCTCATCCACCAGTCCACCGCGCGCGCAATTGATGAGCCGCGCGCCTTTCTTCATCCGGCCGATGGCATCGGCCGAGATGATGTTGCGGGTTTCGTTGGTGAGCGGTGTGTGCAGCGACACGAAGTCGGCGCGCGCGAGGAGATCGTTCAGTTCGACCTTCTCGATGCCGAGATCGTGCGCCCGTTCGGGGGACAGATAGGGATCGTAGGCGATAACCTTCATGCGCAGGCCTTTGGCGCGGTCGGCGACGATGGCGCCGATATTGCCGGCGCCGACGAGCCCCAGCGTTTTGCCGGTGAGCTCGGTGCCCAGAAAGCGGTTCTTCTCCCACTTGCCGGCCTGGGTGGACGCATTGGCGGCCGGGAGCTCGCGCGCCAGCGCCATCATCAGCGCAATGGCGTGCTCGGCTGTGGTGATGGAATTGCCGTGCGGCGTGTTCATCACGATGACGCCGGCGGCGGTTGCGGCCGGCACATCGATGTTGTCCACGCCGATGCCGGCGCGGCCGATCACTTTCAGTTTCGCTGAGGCCTTGATGACATCGGCCGTGATCTTGGTAGCCGATCGCACCGCGATGCCGTCGTAGTTGCTCACGATCTTGAGCAGTTCGTCTTTGCCAAGACCGGTCTTCACATCGGCCTCGATGCCGCGCTCCCTGAAGATGGCGACGGCGGCCGGCGAAAGCTTGTCGGCAATCAACACGCGAGCCATTGGCACAAGTCTCCTGTTTATTCCCGCCGTGCAGCAACGTAAAAGGGTTCGGTTTTCAGCAATGCGTCGTTCAGCGCTGTTCGTGCGGCGGTGCGGTCAATCTGAACGACATCCAGCACCGTCCCGGGTGCGACCGCGTGCGCGACGCGCCCGATTTCCGCGGATATTGGCTGCCACTCGCCGATAGTTTCGACGCCAATTAGAGGATGTGGTGCCTGAGCCTGATCGGGAAATGCGATCTGAACAAGATAGGCGCGCAGGACATTGGGGGTCTTCGCAAAGGCAACCTTGAGTGCATTCACAAGCTCATGAGGATAAACGGCAGGCTGCCCGATCAGCACTTGCGTCGGCCGATCCACCGTCATGGTCCTCGGCGCTGCGGGGTTAAGCAAGGCGTCGATTTCCTGAGGAAGAAGCTGCTTTCCGAAGTCAGATCCGGGATTCAGCCAGAACGCTGCTCCGCACGTGCATTCGAATAGCGCTCGACCGTTCATCCGGAGGTAATCTGCCGAAGTCTTGACGTAGGTCCGCAAACGCGTCAGCGACGTAAACAGAAGGTGGTAGTTGCGGTCGTTGTGCGTGACGCTGGCGAGCTGCAAATGAGCGCCCGCCGGAAGTGTGAACGGTTCCTCTTCGAGAGCCGGAACATCGGTCTTGCCAATTACAAACAGATTGGAGTCCAGCAGCAGCTTGTAGAGCTCCGGACGCGCGGCAGCATCGGTCGGCGCGCGCATAAGCGCCGCCTCCAATTCGTTCTCCGCCTCAAAAGTCATTGCGACTTCACTTCCGCCCAGGCCCAATCGAGCCAGGGACCGAGTGCTTCGAGATCGGCGGTCTCGACCGTCGCGCCGCACCAGATGCGCAAGCCCGGCGGCGCATTGCGATGGCCAGCGATGTCGAAGGCAACGCCTTCTTTTTCCAGCGCTCCGCACAGCGCTTTCACCATCGTGTGCCGATGCTCGACATCGAGCGACGTGAACGCGGGATCCGTGATCTTCAGGCACACGCTGGTTGGTGATCGCGACGCCGGATCGCTGGCGAGGAAATCCACCCAGTTGCTGTCCTCGACCCACGCGGACAGCGCAGCGAAGTTCGCGTTCACGCGCGCGAGCAGCGCCGGCAAGCCGCCGATCGACTCCGCCCACTTCAACGTGTCGAGATAATCCTCCACCGCCAGCATGGACGGCGTGTTGATGGTCTCCCCTTCGAAGATGGCTTGGTTCAGCTTTCCGCCTTTGGTCAGCCGGAAGATCTTCGGCAGCGGCCAATGCGGCGAATAGGATTCAAGGCGCTTCACGGCATCGGGCGACAGCACCAGCATGCCATGCGCCGCTTCGCCGCCCAGTACCTTCTGCCAGGAGAAGGTGACGGCATCGAGCTTCTCCCACGGCAACTCCATCGCGAAGGCAGCACTTGTGGCATCGCACAGCACCACGCCATCATGATGCGGCGGGATCCAGTCGCCGTTGGGCACGCGCACGCCGCTGGTCGTGCCGTTCCACACGAACACGACGTCGCGATTCTGCTGCGCCACCAGATGCGGCAGCGCGCCGTACTCTGCGCGATGCACCTCGGTCTTCAGCTTCAGCTGCTTGGCGGTGTCGGTGAGCCAGTCCTCGCCGAAACTTTCCCACACGAACACATCGACCGGCAGCGGCCCCAGCAACGACCAGATCGCGATCTCCATCGCGCCGGTATCGGAGGCCGGGACGATGCCGACGCGATACTCCGCGGGAATGCCGAGGATGGCGCGCGTGCGGTTGATGGCTTCCTTGAGTTTGGCCTTGCCGCCCTTGGCACGATGCGAGCGGCCGAGGAACGCGCCGCTCAGGGCCTCGGGAGTCCAGCCCGGGCGCTTGGCGCAGGGGCCGGATGAAAAAAAAGGCCGTGCAGGGCGCACGGCCGGCTTCGGTCCGGTCATGGTTCATTCCTTCCAGAATGATCGCGCCGCGTTGGGGCGGCGTGGCCCACGATCGATGTAGGCGCATCCTTGACCATGGTCAATGAATACGGACCGCCTCTCCGGAACATGGCAGCCATGCATTCGTTTCCTTTGTGAATTTGGAGAACCGTCCATGCCTCTGACTGCCACGTCTGCCGAAGAGACCGATTCTGTCGAACTCGGCATCGCCACAGACAAGGTCTGTTACATCATTGCCCGCGCCCGCCAGTTCGATGCCAAGGAAGCCAATTCCGATCCGAATTCCGGCTCCGACGCGGTGGACGATTCCTTTTCGGACATCCTGGAGGACAAGCCGGACGACGCCGTCCAGCGCGAGCTGCTGAAGTTCATCAACGGGCTGGACATCGACGAACAGCTGACTCTGGTGGCGCTGGCCTGGCTGGGGCGCGGCACATACGACAAGTCGGAATGGAATGAGGCGATGTCCACGGCGCGCAGCGAGCACAACAACCGCACCGGCCAATATCTGCTCGGCCTGCCGCTGCTGGGCGACTATCTGGAGGAAGGCCTGTCGCAGTTCGGCATGGCCTGTTCTGACGAAAGCGACACGCGCTAGTTCGGCAGCGCTGAAAGGCGTGCTAACATTCTGGTCGCGAGGTTCAGGGCATGCGCGCATTTCCGCACGAACGCTTTTCGGCCGAGGTCAAGCTGTCGCAAGCCGGCGTGGCGGAATACGCTGCCGCTGTCGGAGATACCAATCCGATCCATCACGACCCGGAATTTGCCGCCGGCACCCGTTTTGGCCGCACAATCGCGAGTGGAACGCATACCACGGCCCTTCTGCTGGCATTGACAGCGTCCCACTATTCAGACCACTGCGCGATGGTGGGGCTCGAATTCTGGGTGCGATTCCGCAAGGCCATTTTTGCGGACGAGACGATCCAGCTCGAATGGCTCGCCATCAAGGTCACGCCCAGCGAAAAACTTTGTGGCGACATCGTTGAACTGCGGGGCCGCATCCGCAACGAGAAGGGCGAAACCGCGCTCGGCGCGAAGGGACGTGTCCTTGTCACAGATGCACTGTAGGGGTTACAGCAAGATCTCAGCCGTCATGTAGAGCGCGCAGGGCCCGGAGAGGATCGTGCGCTCTCCATCATTTGCACAGATGAGATCGCCGCCGCGCGGGGAAACCTGGCGCGCCTTCAGCGTCTCTTTGCCAAGCCGCTTTGCCCAGTAGGGCACCAGCGCGCAATGGGCAGAACCGGTCACCGGATCTTCCGGCACGCCTTTGTCCGGCGCGAAGAAGCGTGACACGAAATCGTGGATCTGGTCGTTCGGTGCGGTGGCGATGAAGCCCCACGCATTCACCTTCCGCAGCACGCGCGCGATATCACCGGGACCTTTGATGCCGCGCACGGCACCGGCCTGGTCCCACACGCCCATCACATAACGTCCGCGCAGGAACTCGCGCGGCGGCACGGTGCCGAGAGCGCCCGCGACCTCGCGCGCAAATCCCGCCGGCGCCTCGAAGGGCTGAACCGGATCGGACGGCAGGGACATGGTATGCCGGCCGTCGCGCCCGCGCTCCACGACAAGAACGCCGGAGCGCGTCTCGAACGAGACTTGCTTCAGTTCGGGATCGATCGTCTCGAAGATGAGCCATGCCGACGCAAGCGTGGCGTGGCCGCAAAGATCGACCTCGCCTTCCGGCGTGAACCAGCGCAAACCGTAACGGCCGGTGCCAGTCTTCACGAAGAATGCGGTCTCCGCGAGATTGTTCTCGTTGGCGATCTTCTGCATGACGCCCGCGTCGAGCGGAGCCTCCAGCGGCACGATTGCCGCCGGGTTTCCTTCGAATACGTGGTTCGCGAAGGCATCGACCTGCCACATCTTCAGTTTCATGACAGCACCCAATCAGTCACACGACAATGTCGTGGCTGCGCCGGCGCGCGCAATGCCGCAAAACTGCATTCCGGCCGTGCGTCTATTTCAGATGTGCGTCGAACCAGCCGATTATGCGGTGCCGCAGGTCCTCCAGATCGGTGAGTTTGTGGAAGTGGTGACCTTCGCCCGCGTAGATGACCAGCTTCGTCTCTGTGCCCATGGCCTTCAGCGCATGCCAGTATTCGAGCGACTGGGGCGCCGGGCACTCCACGTCGCGTTCGCCGACATAGATGAGCGTCGGCGTCTTCGCATTCTTGATGAACTCGATCGGTGAAGCGGCGCGGTACACCGCGGGATCATCATAGACCGACGCGCCGAAGAACGGGATCATCCACTGGTCGATGCCGTTCTGGCCGTAATAGCTGGTCCAGTTGGCGACGCCGGCGCCGGCCACGATGGCCTTGAAGCGGCGCGACTGCGTGTTCACCCACATCGACATCCAGCCGCCATAGGAATGACCGAACATGCCGAGACGCTTCTCGTCCACCGGCGCGACTTTCTCGACCTGATCGATTCCGCGCAGGTCGTCACGCAGATCGCCGCGGCCGAAATCCTTGATGTTGGCGCGGGTGAACGCCTCGCCCTGCCCATAGGAGCCGCGCGGATTGGGATAGAAGATGTAATAGCCCCGCGAAACAGCGTCGTAGGCGAAATCGATGTTGGTGCCGTGCTGGCCGCCGCTCGCGATGTAGCGCGGCGTGGCGGCCGCGCTCGGCCCGCCATGCACGATCACGATCATCGGATATTTTTTGCCGGGCTCAACGGATTTCGGCCCGAACAGCCAGCCCTGCACGATGTGATTGTCGCTGGTCCAGTGCACCGTTTGCGCGGCCACGTTTGCCGGGAGCGCGTCGTTTTCATGCGTGATGGGCGCGGCGTCCGCCGGATGGCCGGCGAGAATTGTCGGCGCGTGCGTGAAATCCTCGATGATGCTCGCCATCGAGTCGCCGGCGAACTGGATCGGGCCGTCGAATTCCTGGGCCTTGACTGAAACCGGCGCCTGCCAACCGATTTTCGCCACCCCGGTGACAGGATCGACATTGAGCGCCGCGGCATTGTTGTCGATCAGCGCCGCTGCGCGAAGCTTGTTGCCGCTCCAGGCGATCCCGCGAAAGCTGCCCTTGAAGTTCGGCGTGATGTCCTTCGGTGTGCCGCCGGCAAGCGGCACGGTGTAGATGTCGCCGCCGATCGAGCCCCAGTCGCTCATCAGGCCGCCGATATAAGCGACCGTCTTTCCGTCCGGTGACACGCGTGGAATGTCGAGTTGCGTCTTCGGCGCCGCAATCACGCGCAACGCGCCGCTCGCAGCGTCAACATGGACAAGCTTCGCGATCCACCAATTGTTGTCGCCATTGCCCTTGGCGCCTGTGGCGACGAAACCCTTGTTGTCCGGCGTCCACGAAAATTCGTAGATGTAGGTGTCGGCGGGTGACAGCGGCTTCAGCGCGCCGCCGTTTGCGGAAACCACGGCGATGCGCTGCTCGTCATTGGTCTCGCCGATCTCGCCGACCATGGGTGCGGCCGCCTGGGTGGCGCCTGTCTTCTTCTTTGCGCCGAGCGTGACCAGTGCCGCAATGCGCGATCCATCCGGCGACCAGCGCACCGTGTTTGCCACGCCGCTGATCGTCGAAATCGTGCGCGGCGCGGCGCCCTTGGCGACAATCAGCATTGCCTTGTGGGATGTCTCGTCCGTGGCGATGAAGGCAAGCGCGTCGCCCTTGGGCGAGAAGGCCGTGTCGGAATACTTGCAGGATTTGCAGGGATCGTAGCTGGCGACGATCTTGCCGGTCGCATCGCGCACCGCCACATGCCCATGCGCTTCCTCCGGCAGGTTGCCGGGGTCGTCCGCTTCGACATCGGCCATCCGTCCGTTCGCCGCCAGCGAAAGCGCATCGTAGGTGTGGATGACGGTTTTCGCAGGGGCCGGCGGTGCGGCGTTGGCCTGTACGGCCATCGCGAGCAACAGGCTCGCGCCGATGGCAATCCATCTCATGACGATAGGTCTCCCAGCCAACGGCGTTTCTTATAGAGCCGCCTCCGCGCCAAGACTAGCGCGGCGATGTCGCGCGCTCGCGGTGCGCCATCATGCGCTCGCGATGGAGATCGCGGTCGCGCTTCATCTCCTTCTTCCACTGCGCGATGAGGCGGTAGCGCGGCGTCGGATAGCGATCGGACAGGAATTGCGCTTCCTGCACGCGGTCGGTGCGGAAATTGCGGAAGGCCATGCGGTATTCGCACCAGCCGACGATCACCCGCACCGTCTCGAAGTAGCTGACGGCGATCGGCCAGATCACGCGCTCGTTGACCTCGCCCTTCTCATTTTTGTAGCGCATCCACACCTTCGTTTGCGCGTGGATGGATGCGCGCATGCGCACCATGTCGCACGAATCCGGCTGCACCTTGTACCAGTTGGGCGACTGCAGCACCGGTTCGGTCAGCAGCGGGCGCAGATGATCCGGGATCACGGCCGCGATCTTGGCGATGAGGTCATCGGCGGCCCGGCTGAGCGCGGCATCGGCGCGGTGCGAAACCCACTGCGCGCCGAGGATCGCGGCTTCGACTTCGTCTGGCGTCAGCATCAGCGGCGGCATGTCGAAGCCCTGTTCGAGCACGTAGCCGATGCCGGCTTCGCCGCGGATCGGCACGCGGTCGGCGAGCAGCTGGGCGATATCGCGATAGATGGTGCGCAGCGACGTCTCCAGCTCGTCGGCGATGTCGTTTGCCGTCACCGGCGTGCGCCGGCGCCGCAAAATCTGGATGATGCGGAACAGCCGGTCGGCGCGTCTCATTCTGCGATCCCTAAATGAACGGTCTGGTCCGCGTCAGGTCCAGATCGTGGTCGATCAGCGGAAGGACACGGTCGAGGAAGCGCACGGTGTGCGGCAAGTCCGCATGCACCTGGAACGCCTCCTCATCCTTCCAGCACGAGTGGATGTAGAACATGCGCGGGTCGCGCGTGCCGCGGTGATACTGGATGAAGACGCAGCCTTCTTCGCTGCGCACATCCGGGGCAGCGTCGCGCATGATCTGGGCAACTGCCTCCTCGTTTCCCGGGCGGGCGTGGAAGCGGACGAACGTGTGCAGTTCCATGGGGCTCTCCGAGGGCAGCGATTCCTGCTGACAGTCTGCCGCCATGCTGCTGACACCATGCTGTCAGCAGCCCCCGGATAAGGAAAGGGCCCATTGGAGGAGGACAGTCATGATCACGCTGTATGGTTTCGCGCCCGCCTTCGGCCTGCCGGACCCCAGCCCGTTCGTCATGAAGACGGAAGTGCAGCTGAAACTGGCGGAATTGCCGTTCGGCCGGGCGCGAGCCAACCCGCGCGAGGCGCCCAAGGGCAAGATCCCGTTCATCGAGGACGACGGGGAGATCGTGGCCGATTCCACCTTCATCCGCGAGCACATCGAGCGGAAATACGGCATCGATCTCGACCGCGGGCTGACGCGCGACATGCGGGCGCGCGCCTGGGCCATCGAGCGGATGCTGGAAGATCATCTCTATTGGGCGATCCTTCAGGTGCGCTGGGCGGACGACCGGAATTTCGCCAAGGGGCCGTCGCACTTCTTCGACACGCTGCCCCCGGATTCGCGCGAGGCCGTGCGGGCCGGCGCGCGCAAACGGACAGTGGATGCGCTGCAGGCGCATGGATTGGGACGCCATGCGAAAATCGAGATCGATGCGCTGGCGGCGCGGTCGGTGGCCTCGCTCGCAGCCCTCCTCGGCAACAAGCCTTACCTCATGGGACCAGAGCCTTGCGGTGTGGATGCGACGGCTTTCGCGATGGTCGCAGGCTTGCTCACGCCCTGGTTCGAGTCGGATCTGCGCAAGTACACGGAAAGCCACCGCAATCTCGTCAGCTTCCGCGACCGCATGATGGCGGAACACTACGCCGGGTTCCTGCAAAAGGCGCAGAAGGCGGCGTGACGCCGATCAGAGATGCGTGACGGACAGCGCGCCGCTCCACTTGTCGTTCAAATAGTCGCAGACGATGCGGCGATGGCAGTGGTGCGGCTTGTCCTCTGCGCAGAGCAGGCACGCGCCGTCCAGCATGGCGGGCTTGAGCTCGCGCTCGATCTTGCGCTTGGCCATCAGCGCACGGAATTGTTTTTCGAAGGCAATCCAGTCCGGCTTGCCACTGCGGGCGAGCGCGATGATGTCGTCGGTGGGCGCGAGCAGCGGCATGTGCTCGTAATCCATGCCGCCAAGCGCCGAGAGGAAATAGGCCAGATCATTGGCCTTGGCGAATCCGGCGAGCTGCGAGGAATTGTGCAGCCGCACGTCGATCACTTTCTTCACCTTGGCCTTCTTCAGGCGCGCGAAGAAGTCCTCCGCGGACTTTTTGGTGAACCCGATGGTCGCGACGGGAATCTGCTTGGGCATGGCCGCTCCTCAGGCAGGGAACATCTTTGCGAACTGGCGCAATCCGTCCGGCGTGAAATGGACGGCGCGACTCTGTTTGTCGCGGCGCGCCCATTTCAGCGCATAGAGGCGGTCGAGAATGGCTGCGCCGGCAACGCCCGCCAGGTGTGAGCGGCGCTGGCTCCAGTCGAGACAGGATTTGCAAAGCGGCCTCCGCGGATTGGCAATCGCGGCGAGATCGACGCCGAAGGTCCCCAGGAATGTTTCGCCGCTGCGTGTCAGCCGGATGTCATCGCCGCGAACCGCAAGGCGGCGCGATTTCACCAGCGCGTCGAACATCTGCACACCCATTTCGCCTGCCAGGTGATCGTAGCAGACGCGCGCCTTGCGCATGGCCGGATCGGACGGCCCGGGCCGCGTGCGCGTGTGCCCGGCGCGCTCGGCAACGCCCATCATCTTCTCCAGCATTTCGGCGACATCGGATCCGGAGAGGTGGAAATAGCGATGGCGGCCCTGCTTCACCGCTGAAACCAGCCCGCCGCCTTCCAGTTTGGCGAGATGCGTGCTCGCGGTCTGCGCGGTGACGCCGGCTTCGTTGGCAAGTTCGCTCGCCGTCAGGGCTTTGCCGGAGAGAAGTGCGGCCAACATGTTGGCGCGGGCGGGATCACCAGCCAGCGCGGCAATCGGGGCGATGGAGGGGCCGTCTTTCATACTTCGACCGTAGCCGAAGTATGGGCGCGCGGCAACGGCTATTCTCATTCCAGGAGGAAGGCCGATGCCCGACCGCAGAACCGTGCTGGAAACAGGACTGGTCGCGTTTGCTGCGGCGAAGCTTCCGCTCCGCAAACGAAAGGAGAGCGTCATGCATGTCGTCTGTCACATCCGCTACGAGATCGATCCCGTGAAGCAGGCCGAGTTCGAGGAGTATGCCCGAAACTGGCTCACCATCATTCCGGCCTGCGGCGGCGATCTCATCGGCTATTACATGCCGCACGAAGGCACCAACTATGTCGCGCATGCGATGATCGGGTTCGACAGCCTTGCAACCTACGAAACCTATCGCGCGAAACTGAAAGGCGACGCCAAAGGCCGCGCCAATTTCGAGTTCGCGCAAGCCAACCGCATCATCCTGAAGGAGGACCGCACGTTCCTGCGCCCCGTGCGCGCATGATCGCGGTCATCTTCGAGGTCGAGCCGGCGGATGATGCGGCGCGCGAGTCGTATCTCGCCATCGCCGCGCGGCTGTGGCCGCTGCTCGACGGCATCGACGGGTTCATCTCCGTCGAACGGTTCCAGTCGCTGACCGACCCTGGCAAGATCCTCTCACTGTCTTTCTGGCGCGACGAAGAAGCGGTCGCCGCGTGGCGCAATGTCGACGCGCATCGCGCGGCGCAGGCGAAAGGACGAAACGGCGTGTTCGCGGATTATCGCCTGCGCATCGCTCATGTGGTGCGCGATTACGGCCTGAACGAACGAGCCCAAGCGCCGGCCGACAGCCGCGCCGCGAACGGCTAGAGGCCGCGGCGCTCGCCGATCACCGTCCAGGTGTCGGCGCCGTCGAACTTCGGAATGACGAGGTCGGTCAGCAACTCCGGCTGCATCAGCCGGACATTCACGCCCATGCGGTCGTAAGTCTTGTCGACCGCTGCCCAATGGGTGAAGTTGCCGCAAACTTTGCAGCGATGGAATTCGATGTCGCGATCGCCCCACAAGTAGATGTCGGTGGCGCCGCTTACCCGCACGTCTTTCGGCGAATAGTACGCCATCACCGAACCCAGTCGCCGGCAGATGGAGCAGTTGCACTCCTTGACCTCGACGTCCTGCGGCGGCTTGGGCAAGTCCAGCCGGACTGCCCCGCAATGGCATGTCGCTTCCACCATATCCGTCTCCATTCCGGCTGGACTGACAGATTGTCAGTTCCGGCTTTCTCCGCTATTGTGCCTCAATGACCGAGCATTTCGACGTCATTATCGTGGGGGCAGGGTTGTCCGGAATCGGTGCCGGCTATCATTTGAAGACAGCCTGCCCGAACAAGACCTACGCCATTCTCGAAGGCCGCGATGCCATCGGCGGCACATGGGACCTGTTCCGTTATCCGGGTATCCGGTCGGATTCGGACATGTATACGCTCGGCTACAATTTCAAACCGTGGCGCGAGGCGAAAGCGATCGCCGACGGACCGTCGATCCTGAGATATGTCCGCGACACGGCGGCGGAGAACGGCATCGATCGCCACATCCGCTTCCATCACATGGTGGAGCGCGCGTCGTGGTCGAGCGAAAACGCGCGCTGGACGGTGGAAGCCGAACAGGGGCCGGACAAGCGCCCAGTGCGCTTCACCTGCAATTTCCTCTTCATGTGCAGCGGCTATTACGATTACGCCGCCGGCTACGATCCCAAATTCATCGGCACGGAACGGTTCAAGGGACAGATCGTCCATCCGCAGTTCTGGCCGGAGGATCTCAATTATCGCGGCAAGCGCGTGGTGGTGATCGGCAGTGGCGCCACGGCGGTCACGCTGGTGCCCGAAATCGCCAAGGATGCCGGTCACGTGACGATGCTGCAGCGTTCGCCGACTTACGTCGTGTCGCGCCCGGCGGAAGACGGGTTGGCGAACTGGCTGCGGACGAAGCTTCCGGCGATGCTCGCCTATCAGCTGGTGCGTTGGCGCAATGTTCTCATGCAGATGTACATCTTCAATCGCTCGAAGAAGGCGCCCGAAAAAGTGAAGCAGGCCATCCTGAAGATGGCGCAAAAGGAGCTGGGCGCCGGGTACGACATGGCGCAGTTCACGCCCCGCTACAATCCGTGGGACCAGCGCATGTGCCTGGTGCCGGACAGCGACCTGTTCCAGTCGATCCGCGAAGGCCGGGCGTCGGTCGTCACCGGTCACATTGAATCCTTCACGGAGAAAGGCCTTCTCCTGAAGTCGGGACAGGAACTCGAGGCCGACATCATCGTCACCGCGACGGGACTGCAGCTGAAGGTCGGCGGCGGGATGCAGGTGGCCGTGGACGGCCGCAACGTGAGTCTCGCCGACACGATGAACTACAAGGGCATGATGTTCAGCGGCGTGCCGAACCTCGCTTCGGCCTTCGGCTACACCAATGCGTCGTGGACCTTGAAGTGCGACCTCACCTGCGAGTTCGTCTGCCGTCTGCTGAATTACATGGATGCGCACCGCTACACGATGTGCGTGGCGCCGCGCGACGCGAGCGTGGGCGAAACGCCGTGGCTCAATCTCAATTCCGGCTACATCACGCGGGCGAAGGACATCCTGCCCAAGCAGGGCGACCGCGCGCCGTGGAAGCTGCATCAGAATTACGCGCGCGATCTCGTATTGCTGCGCTACGGCAAGGTCGATGACGGAACGCTGAAATTCTCCGCGCCTGATCGCGCCGCGAAGACGGAAGAAGAACCGATCCGCGCGGCAGCCTGAAGATTGCCACCGCGCGGATAGGTCCCTCGCGCACTACTGCTTCGGATGCTGGGGGTTCACGGACGCGTGGTCGGCGCCGGAATCCTCATCATTGTCGCTGTCACGGTCATTGTCGGCGTCATGGCCGTTGTCCGCGTCGTGGCCGTTGTCTGCGTCGTGGTCGTTGTCCATGTCGTGATCGTTCTCCACGGCCTGGCCGCCGTCATGCCGGCGCAGGATCACCAGGCGGCGCTCATGCGCCTGTGCCATGCGCGCCTGAACGCGATCGAGCACGCGCTCGACATGGGACTTGACCTTGTCGTCAAGCTTGGCCTTCTCGAGTTCCTGACGCGCCTCGGCCATGGCCTTCTCGATCTGCGGCCGGGCCTCGCGCATGGCCTGCTCGATCTGCGGACGGATCTTCTCCATCTCGGCGCGGTGGGCGCGCAGTTCCGCCATCGCGCGTTCCATATCGGGGCCGCCGTCATGCATTGCCTTTTCGATCTGCGGACGGAGGTTCTTCATCTCCACGCGATGCGCGCGCAGCTCGGCCATTGCGCGTTCCATATCGGGTCGCACCTTCTCCATCGCCGCGCGCACTTCGGTGTGCACATTGCGCAGAATCTCGTGCAGCTTGGCGCGATCCTCGGCGGTCATCTCATGATCGAAATGAAGATGCAGGTGACGGTGCCCGTCATTGATATAGACGTCGTGGCCTGACACAGCGTCGGCATCGGCGGGCGGAGCCGGCGGGGCTGGCGGAGCCAGCGCAGCAGCAGGGGCCGGCGGCGCCGGTGGCGCCGCCGGAGCGTCCGGCGCCCCGGGGGGATTTTGAGGCGCCGGAACATCGTTCTCCGCCAATGCCGGAGGAGCGGGCGGCAGCGGCGGCAATTCCGTCTGCGACACGGCCGGAGGCGGCGGCGGCAGGGGCGGCAATTCGGCTTGCGAGACGGACGGAGGCGGTGCCGGCGGCTGGGGCGCATCTTCCGCAAAGGTCGGGCGCGCGAAGGCCAGCGCGGCGGTCGCGACAAGTCCAAATCCGGCGATCTTCAAAACGTCCATCGAATGAACTCCTCTACGAAATGGATTGGCGGCAAGAATGGATTTCACGCGATCTTCCAGCGCCGGACGCGACGCCATCGACAGGCCCGCAAACGAAGCGCCGCGATATTCGGCTGCCAGCTGCAACAGCTCGCCCGCGTAATCGGACGGCCGCACGCCGGCATTCAGCACTTCGTCGTCCGCCGCCATCTCGGCTTCGCGGCGCATCAGGCGCGCGCCGATCCAGGCGAGCGGATTGGGCCAGTAGAGCGCGCAAGCGAGCAGCGAAACGGCTTGCGCGAAGCTGTCGCCACGGCGCACATGCGCCATCTCGTGCAGCAGGACCGCGCGCAACCGCCCGCGCGACCATTCGGCCGCCTCGCGCGGCAGCAGGATGACGGGCCGCAGGAAGCCCCAGGTCAGTGGTCCGCGATTGTCGTCAGCGATGCGAAGCTCGCAATCGGCGCAGGCTTCGGGAAGGCTGCGCAGCTCGTCTTCCGGAACCGGCACGCTGCTCAATTGCAGCGCATTCACGCCGATGGCGCCGAACAGCAGCCGCAGCAGCGCGCAGCCGATTCCCGCGATCCACAAAGCCAGCAGGCCAAGCGCGATCGTATCGGCATCAATCTTCCAGGATGACGCGGCAGGTTCGGCGCGCGGTTCCGGAACCTCGCTCGTCGGCGGCGCGTACATCGGGCTTGGATCGTCCTTCACAACCGGGGCGGCGGCCGCAGCAGCCTTGTGATGCACCACGATCTGCGACGGCACCACGAACGCAGCGACCGGCAGCATCAGCATCGCGCCGAACGCCGTGAGCCACACGAAATGACGCAGCGCCGCCTGCTTCAGAAACGATGTCGCGACGGCTGCAAGCCCAAGCAGCACAACCGAGCCCGCCAGGCATTCGCCGGCGAATAACAGAACGTTGGGCGTGAGAAGGGATGTCATCGGCCCTCCTTCCTGGCCTTGTCGATCAGCTTCGCGAGGCGATCGAGATCCTCGCGGCTGATGTCGGCGTCTTCATGCGAGAGCAGCGCGGTCACCGCGCGCTCGACCGAATTGTCGAAGAATGTCTTGAGCAGGGAATCCATGGCGCGCTTGCCCATCTGCTCGCGCGCGACCGCAGGCCGGTAGATGTAGCGTGTGCCGTCGCTCGCATGGCGCACATGGCCCTTGTTCTCGAGAATGGT
>Ga0335085_10006262_pt1 | contig 18835 bp, 19 predicted proteins | sample Lox_Sample_45_FD_206712 | JGI IMG/M metagenome (GOLD analysis project Ga0335085, IMG submission 206712) | Soil microbial communities from Loxahatchee National Wildlife Refuge, Florida, United States - Lox_Sample_4.5 | ecosystem: Environmental > Terrestrial > Soil > Wetlands | place: USA...
TTCCCACGGGTGACGTGAGGGTGAAGATGCTGTTCGACGCGGACAAGCCCGAGCCCGGCACCGGCGGAACGGTGACCCTGTGGGCGAACGGCAAGCTGATCGGCGAGGGCAAGATGCCCCGCACCGTTCCGGTAGCGTTCTCCAGCTACGCCGGCATGGACATCGGACGCGACAACGGGCTCGTGGTCGACCGTGCCTACGAGAACCTGGCCCCCTATCCCTTCACCGGGACCGTGAAAAAGGTCGTGTTCGACCTCAAGCCCGCCGTCCACGAGGACGAACAAGCCCTGCACGAACACGCCCAGGTCCAAGCCATCGGTCACGGAGCCGCTGGTTAAGGGCCGAGCGTGTCCGTGGCTGATGCCGCAGGCCGTCATCCCTCCAGGAGCCCCAGTTCACGGGCTCGGACGACTGCGGGACTGCGGGAGGCGACCCCCAGCTTGCGGTAGATCGAAATGGCCTGTGACTTGATGGTGTTGCGGGACAGGAAGAGTTCCTCGCCGATCTGCGGGAACGACAGGTGGGTGGCGAGCAGCGGCAGCAGCCGCAGCTCGGCAGCGGTCAGCGCGGAAGCGCCGGGCACGACCGAGCCGCCTTCCTTGGCGAGCTGGTCCCGGAGGGCCCTGGCCTGGTCGTCCAGGATCCCGAGGCCGGGCCGCCGCCTCAGGACCTCGTCGATCTCGCGGACGAGCGTCCTGGCCCCGGCCGGGTCGGCCAGCGCCAGGTGGACGCGAGCAAGCTCGATCCTGGCCTGGACGGCGAGGTGAGGGAGCGCGTAGGTCAGCAACGGCCGCAGCCGCTGAGCACCGATGAGCTCCCGGCGCGCCGCCGGGACATCCCCGCGGTGCATCGCCGCGCGGGCGTTCGCCGCGCAGACCACGGGCGTCAGGTAGCTTTCCTCGAACCCGGCCTGGCGCAAAACGGTGCGTGCCTGGTCGGCGAGGACCTCGGCCTGATCCCAGTCGTTTCGCGCCATCGCCAGCAGCGACCTCTCACAGATCGCGAGCGCGAGAGTATCGGGCGCGCCCGTCTGGTCCGAGACGCCGGCCGCATCCTGGAAGGACGCGTCGCCGCCATCGAGGTCGCCGGAAAGGACCAGCGCGATTCCATGCAAGGCCAACGGCGCCGGGTCCGCGTAGCCCCCCGCCGCGAACCTCCGCACGGCCTCGGCAGCGTCGGCGCGCATCTGCCCGGCTCCGCGACGGCACAATATGGCGCGCAGCAGGGCCGCCCACGCCTCGGCGGCCAGGTCATCAGGCCGCACCGGGTCCGCGTACTGCCAGCGATCCACCACATCGGCCCACCGCTCGGCATCGGCCGGCCGCGCCGTCAGCGCCGACAGGAGCGAGGCCAGCACCGCGGCCATCGGGTGTCCCTCGATCCCGCCCTGCCCGTCCAGCCATCCGAACCACCGCTCGACCGTTGAGACCCGGCCCTGCCGGTAGGCCCCCACCCCGAGACCCGTCACCAGGCCGGCGGCCGCCTCGACGTCGCCGGCCGCGATCGAGTATTCCAGCGCTTCTTCGGGCCAGCCGTTTCGCAGGCACCAGCCGGCGGCACGGCGCCGCAGTTCCGGCGTCAGGCCGGGCTCCCGGCGCTGCAGCTCGGCCAGCAGCATGTCGCGGAACAGGTGATGGTACCGGTACCACTCCCCGCGCCGGTCCAGCGGCACCAGCAGCAGGTTCGACCGGGCCAGGTCCGCCAGCATCGCAGCGGAACCGGCCACGTCGAGCACCTCCTCGCACAGCGGCCCGCACATCCGCTCGAGCACCGCGGTCCGGGTCAGGAACGCCCGCCTCTGGTCGGAAAGCCGCGCCAGGAACTCCGCCTCCACGTACTCGCGGATGAACCGGTCCTGACCGCTAAAAGAATCCGCCGTCCCCAGCAGCGAGCCTCCTTCCCTCAGGTACAGCGCCGCGAGGTACAGCCCGGCCGCCCACCCTTCGGTCCGCTGGTACAGCTCCGCCACCAGGTCGTCGCCCAGGGCCAGGTCGGCGTTGCGCAGCAGCGACGACGTTTCCGCGGTCGTCAGCGCCAGGTCGCCCGGGCCGATTTCCAAGAGCCTGCCTTCCGCGCGCAGCCGCGCGATCCGCAGCGGCGGCTGCTCCCGTCCGGCCAGCACCAGCCGCGAACCCTCCGGCACGCTATCGGCCAGCACCGGCAGCGCGGCCCGGCATTCGGAGTTACGCAGCAGATGCACGTCATCCAGGACCAGGACGACCGGCGAAGTCATCGACGCGAGCGCCGTGCACAGCCGGGGCACGACCGAGCCGGGCACCGAACTGCCCGGCGAGGCGAGCGCATCAAAGACGCGCTCACTGATCGGCTCGACCGCGTCGAGCGCCTTGGCGACGTAGCTGAGCAGGACCTTCGGGTCATTGTCCTTCTCATCGACCGATACCCACCCGAAGGCCTGCCCGTTGTGCCCGGCCCACTGCGACAGCAGCGTCGTCTTCCCGTACCCCGCGGGCGCGACCACCGACACAACCGGACGGGCATCGCGCTTGGCCAGCCGCTCGATCAGCGACGAGCGAACCACAGTGCCCGGCCGCATCAGCGGCGGGCGGAGCTTCGACGCCAGCAGGTCGAACACGGGCGTCCCCGTGCGACTCGGCCGGCCGCTCCGGTCCCGAACGGCGTGTTCATCCATCTTCGACGTTGCTCCCCCCGAAATCTCAATAGGTGAGAGTACGCGGGACGTCCCGCCCAAGACAAGATGCCGAGAGTCACCAGGCCCCGGCTACGCACTCTTGCCGTCCAACGGCGTACGCCCTCTTGCCGTCCAACGGCGTACGCCCTCTTGCTGTCCAGCGGCGGAGGTTAGGGGATGGGCCCGGCGGGTCGTCCGCCCGTTCTGGCTGTGGCCGTGCGCTGGCCGGTCGGCCAGCGTGAGTCCTGGCGGGAGCCCGCGCGGCAGCGCGGCCCCGGCCTCACCGCCTGCCCCGCTGGCCGCATCAGCCCCCCGGCCCGGCCCGCGCCCAGCTCCGCCGCCCGGCCAGCGGGCGCCCGGAATACGGCGTGGATGCCTCGTTCACGTTGTTCTTACGACATGGGTGAGGCATCCACGCCGTATCAACGCGGGACGGCTAGGAGCAGGAACGCACCAGGAGCCACGGCAGCCGCAGGACCACCCCCGGGTCATCCGCCCGGCCGCGCAACCGGACCGACTCGATGCCCGGCGCTGGCGTGGAGGCGATAGCAGGGCGACCCGCCTGCATCAGAACAGATGGCCCAGCAGGTCGACATCACCCTCGGGCCAGGGTTGCTCCCCGAGTGCCTTTACCATCATGGCACCCGTATCTGTGTGCCGGGCCAGCCCCAGCGTGACGTGGTCGTTGATCCGCACCCAGGAGCAGCGGTTCGTGACCCGCGCCCACCCGTTCCGGGCGTACAGCCGGTCATCGTCAGCAAACAGGACGATAAAGGCCATCCCGCAGGAACGGGCGAACCCGGTCACTTCGGCGAGCAGCCCGCCCGCCAGGCCCCGGGACCGCTGGCCTCCCGCGACGCACAGATCGACAACCCCGAAGGTCCTCAGCACAGCATCGCCTGCCCGGATGACCCGGAACTCCACGCCCATCTGGGCCGCAACGTCCCCGCTGCCGGTCACCGCGATATACCGGAAATGGGGAGGCAGCTTGAAGTAGCTCCGGCTCGGATACCCCGGAAAGCACGCCTGCAGCAGCGATTGCAGCCGCCCGCTGAGATCTGCCCCGATCTCGGCCTCGGCGACACGGAACACCGTGATGGCCTGGCTGTCCGCGCCCGCCTCACCCACACGCTGGACTCTAGCGCGCCGGACGAGCCCAGCCACAACTCCCGGGAAATCAAGGACCCGGCCGGAGATCCAGGCCCGCGCTCGCTCATGCCGTGGCCAGGGCCGGGCACGACAGGCCTGGCGCGGGACTTGGCCATACCCGGCGGTTAGCCAGCAGCGGCGGACTCTGCCAGCAGAGAACCGAGGCGGACGAGGAGGTCCGTTACGGAGAGCAACCTGAGTCTTGGCGAGTGTGCACGGGCAGCCCGTTCGGGTCCTCGGCCGCGGTGACTACTTCGGCGAGATGGCACTGATCGACGAATCCTACCGTTACCGTTCGGCGAAGATCACTGCTGAGACCGAGCTGCACTGCCTGATGTTCGCCAAATGGGGCTTCCGCCATTTCGCCATGAGCCATCCCCAGACGGCCTGGGCCCTCCTCGAAATGATGGCGCAACGCGTCCGGGACGCCGAGAACCGGTAGGTAAGGAAGTCGCTCGCGCGATGCGGATCTTGACCGTCATCAACGCCGCCGTAATCTGGGCTGCCGCGCCCGCCTGCGCAGCACGGAAGAACTCGGGGCCACGGATGGGTGCGCACCGAAAGGTCGGCCCTCGCCACGCAGAACACCCGTTCAGGCGCAGGTAAACGACGCCAAAGGCCACCTGACCTGCAAGAACTCGGTGGAGCTGAGGGGACTTGAACCCCTGACCGGTCTTTAAGCCCGGAATCGGTGCTGACCGGCCCGCGTCCGTTGATCGCTAGGTCAGTGTGGCGATGGCCTTGTGAACCGAGGCGATGGCGCTGGCGCCTTCGCCAGTAGCTGCGGCCACCCGTTTCATAGAGCCGGAGTGGACGTCGCCGACCGCGAACACGCCGGGAATGCTGGTCTCGAACGGGAGCGGCCGCCGTCCCAGCGTGGCCCAGGCCGGTCCGAGGTCATCGCCGGTCAGCTGGACGTCGGTCTGGATGAAGCCATCGTCCCCGGTAGCGATCCCGGTTAGCCAGCTCGCGGCGGGCTCGGCGCCGATGAAGCAGAACAAGCCCGAGCACGGCTGGGCTCGCGCGGTGTCCGCGGTCCGGTCGGTGATGGTCACTTCCTCGAGGACGTCACCGCCATCCAGCCGGGTGACCTCGCTCCGGCATCGCACTGTCACCCGCGGGTGGGCCAGCAGCCGGTCGACGAGATAGGCCGACATCTCGGTCGCGATGTCCGGGCCGCGGACGATTAGCGAGACCTCGCTACCTCGCCCGGCCAGGTACAGCGCCGCCTGACCCGCGGAGTTCGCGCCGCCGATCACCGTGACCGGGTTGCCCGCGCACCCCCGGGCTTCGAGTTCGGTGGCCGCGTAATAGATGCCGGCGCCCTCGAAGTCGGGCCAGCGTTCCAGCGGTAGTACCCGGTAGCGGGCGCCGGTCGCGATGACGACGGCTTTGCTGTCGATGACCTCTCCGCCTTGCAGGTGCAGGCGGAGCAGCTCGCCCCTCCGGTCGGAGTCGAGCTTGACCGCCTGGCAGGGGCTGGCCAGCTGGGCTCCGAACTTCAGCGCCTGGAGCACGGCCAGGCCGGTCAGATCGGTGCCGGACAGGCCGAACGGGAAGCCGAAGTAGTTCTCGATACGGGAGCTTGCCGCGGCCTGCCCGCCGGCGCCGACGGCGTCCAGCAGCACGGTGTCCAGGCCCTCGGACGCCCCGTAGACCGCGGCCGCCAGGCCGGCCGGGCCCGCGCCGACGATCGTGACGTCAGCCGGCTTGGTGGAGGAACGACGGTAGCTGAGGCCAAGCTTGTCGGCCAGCTCGCCCGGCGTGGCTTGTTTCAGCGTGGAGCCGGGCATGACGACGGCGGGAAGGTCGTCTTCGGTCAGGCGGGAGGACTCCATCATCGCCTGGCCCGCGGGGGTGGCGGCGTCGAACCACAGGTGGGCTAGGCGCTGGCGGGCGGCGTAAGTCCGCAGCGCCAGCGCCGCCGCCGACCTGTCGGTGCCGACGATCTCCATCGCCAGGGCGGCGGTGCTGCGCTGGAGCAGCTCCCGGCGGGCAATCAGTGCCTTGAAGACGATGTCGGACAGCTCGACGTCGTTGGCCATGAGCTGGCGTAGGCGCTCCGGTGCCACCCGGTAGATTGTGCCGCCTTCCCGCACCCGGCCTAGCAGGTAGACATTCTGCCCGGTCAGCAGGTTCAGCTCGCCGACAAAGCCACCCGCGTCCACCGCGGCGACGATCGCGGCGGGCACGTCGGCCGTTTCCGTCCGGACAACCTCCACCGAACCCCGGTCGACCACGATCAAATCGACGTCCGCGTCACCCGGCCGGAACAGCACATCGCCCCGATGAGTCTCGTGCGGCGTGCCGTAGGTCAGGAGCCGCGCAAACAGCTCAGCGCCTAGCCGCGGCGAGGCAACACTGGTCGGCACCAGCGGTTTGCCCAGCCGTCCGCGTGCGTGGCTGGCGCGCAGCCGATCCAGGTCATCCGGTTTGGCCCATGTCACCGGCCTGGCCAGGCCGGGCTGACTGAACATAGGACCACGCGCGGCCCAGGGCGCGGCGGCGGTACGCGACAGGTCATTCACCCATGTCACGCTTTCAGCTCCCCGGCCATCTGGTCAAACGTCTCGCACCCGACGAAAAGGTCGGCTCCGTACATAAACGTTGCCCGCATATGAAGTTCTTCTGTACCTCGGTTAGAAGCCGGTGGGCTGACGCGGGGTGTAGTGCTCCTCGAGGGCGCTGGTCTCATCGTCGGTGAGGGTGACATCCAGCGCGGCCGCGGCGTCGGCGAGGTGTTCCGGCTTGGTCGGCCCCACGATGGGGGCGCTGACCACGGGGTTGTGCAGCACCCAGGCCAGCGCGACCTGGGCCATCGGCACGCCGCGCTGTTCGGCGACGCGCTGGACGGCGTCGGCGATGGGCTTGTCGTCGTGCGGGAGGACCCAGCGGGCGGTGGCGTCGGTGTCGCTGCGCGCGGTCTGCTGGCCCCACGGCCGGGCCGGACGCCCCTTGGCCAGCGGGCTCCACGGGATCGATCCGACGCCCTGGTCGGCGAGCAGGCCGAACATCTCCCGCTCGTCCTCGCGTTGCATGAGGCTGTACTGGTTCTGCATGGAGACGAACCTGGTCCAGCCGTGCCGTTCGGCGAGGTACTGCATCTTGGCAACCTGCCAGGCCCACATCGACGAGGCGCCAAGGTAGCGGACCTTGCCGGCCTTGACCATGTCGTGCAGGGCCTCCATCGTCTCCTCGACCGGGGTGGCCGGGTCGAAGCGGTGGATCTGGTACAGGTCGACGTACTCGGTGCCGAGCCGGCGCAGGGAGTCGTCGAGCTGCTCGAGTATCGCGCGGCGGGACAGGCCCGCGCCGCCGGGGCCGTCGTGCATCGTGAAGAAGACCTTGGTCGCGAGCACGATGTCCTCGCGGCGGGTGTACTTGCTGATGGCCCGGCCGACGATCTCCTCGGACGTGCCGTAGCCGTAGGCGTTGGCGGTGTCCCAGAAGGTGATGCCGAGCTCGACGGCCTGGCGGAACAGCGGCTCGGCGGCGGTGTCATCCAGCGCCCACTCGTTGAACCCGCGTGACGTATCGCCGAAGCTCATGCAGCCCAGCGCGATGCGGCTGACGTTTCCGCGTCAAGCTCGCTGGCAGGCGTGAAGGTGACGTCGCGTTCGATGCCGGCGGCCCGGATGCGGCCTTTCCCGCTGGCGGTGGCGCGGCGGAACTACGGATTGCCCGTGCCGTAAGCCGAACGCACATACAGGCCGTCCCCCGCCCGGACGGTCCAGATCGTGACGTAGGGCCGGAGCGACCTGTCGGGGCGGCGGGAAGTGATCTGCAGTTCGGTGGCGGCGCCGATGCGGCGCAGCTCGTCATCCGTCCAGGTACTGCTCACCGGTCGCCTCCGGTCTCGGCGAATAGCTCCTTGGCCAGGATGATGGCGGATATGGCGCGAGGCCAGCCGGCGTAGAACGCGAGGTGGATGATCATCTCTTTCAGCTCGGCCTCGCTGAGGCCGTTCTGCCGGGCGCGGTCGAGGTGACCGCGAAGCTGCTCGGTGCTGCCGTTGGTGATGAGAGCGGCGCAGGTGACCAGGCTGCGATCGCGCGGGCTGAGCTCGGGACGGGCCCATACGTCACCGAAGAGCACGTGATCAGTAAGCTCCGCCAGCTTCGGGGCGAAGTCCCCGATCATGCGCTGCGCCGGAGTCTGTCCGGTCATGTCAATTCCTCTCGAGGCCGAATCAGCCGTAGTCGTCACGACATCCAGTCAAGGCGCTGGCCCGCAACTGGGGGAGTGCCTGTCGTTCCGGGTAACGCCAGTACCTCCTTCGCGGCCGGGCGTACGCATACCGTGGTGGTCATGGACCACCGAGCCCAGGTCCGCGAGTTTCTCGTCTCGCGGCGCGAGCGCATCTCGCCGGCCCAGGCCGGGCTGCCCGCCTACGGCGGCAACCGCCGGGTGAAGGGCCTGCGGCGCGAGGAGGTCGCCCTGCTCGCCGGCGTGAGCATCGACTACTACGTCCGGATGGAGCGAGGGAACCTCGCCGGCGCGTCAGATGCTGTCCTCGACGGCATTGCGGGCGCGCTTCAACTCGACGAGGCCGAACGCGCCCACCTTTTCGACCTGGCCCGGGCGGCACAGCCGACCCCGCCAAGAAAGCGGCGGACGAAGACCTCCGGCGTCACCGACGGCATCCAGCAGGTCCTTGACGCCATCACCGACGCACCCGCCTGGGTCCGCAACGCCCGGCACGACATGCTCGCCGCCAACCGGATGGCCCGCGCCCTCTATGTTCCCCTTTTCGCCGACCCGCGCAGGCCCGTCAACAACGCCCGCTTTGTCTACCTCGACCCGGCCGCGCGCGACTTCTTCGCCGACTGGGACCGCGCCGCCGACGACATCGCCGCCATGCTCCGCTCCGAGGCGGGCCGCAACCCCCACGACAAGCAGCTCATCGAGCTGATCGGCGAACTTTCCACCCGCAGTGAGGACTTCCGTGTCCGGTGGGCTGCCCACGACGTCCGCTTTCACCGGACCGGCCACAAGCGGCTCCGCCACCCCGTCGTCGGCGTTCTGGACGTCGACTTCGAGGCCATGGAGTTTCCTGCCCATCCCGGGCTCACGCTGCTCGTCTACACCGCGGCAGCCGCCACTCCCGCCGCGGACAACCTCAAGCTGCTGGCCAGCTGGGCCGCTACCGCCGAGCAAGCCGGAGAACTGCCCGCCTACGCGTAGCTACCGGGATTGCCGGGCTGGAGAGTGCCCACACCCGGCAACTGACATCCCGCGCACCCGGCCGATAACCATGAATCTGACCAACACTTTGGTCCAATAGATCGCGCGCCGGCATACCCGTATCGTTCGTCGCAAGGATCGTGTTGAGGCGGTCCCGCGGATACGAGTGAATAGGGATGCGGCGCGGGCGAGATGCCTGGAGATAAATGCGTCGCGTCCGAAAGGAGTTACTGTGTCGCAGCCACGAATGGGAATGGGAAGCGGGATCGGGCCGAGGGACGTGCCCGGCGCTACAATCGTTCTGGTACATGGGGCATTTGCTGACGCATCGGGGTTCGGTGGCGTAATCCGAGAGCTGAAAAGGGACGGCCATACCGTCGTGGCCATTCCTAATCCGCTCCGAGGGCTGGCTTCGGACGCAGAATCGATAGCCACCCGGGTAAGGGCCATCGACGGACCTGTGGTCTTGGTCGGGCATTCATATGCCGGCGCGCCCATGGGTCAGGCCGCGGCCGAGCTGAGTAACGTAAGAGCTCTGGTCTTCCTAGCCGCCATCGGATTGGACGTGGGCGAGAGCGTCGCCGGCGTACAAGCGCCATTTCCGCCGCCACTGGTAGTGAATACATCCTACCTTACCGAGTATGACGCGCCGGGTGCCGCCGGCGGGCCAGAGCTGTACATCCAAAGAGACGAGTTTCACGAGACTTTCTGCGCAGACGCACCCGCTGACGTGGCGGATGTGATGGCTGTCACCCAGCGTCCAGTAGCAGGTGCCGCGCTGCAAGAACAAGCCACTGCGGCCGGCTGGAAAACGATTCCATCGTGGTACCTCATTTCTGAGCAAGACAATGGGATAGCTCCGGAGGCGCAAAGATTCATGGCCGAGCGGATGAACGCAACGACCGAAACGATCAACGGCTCCCACGCGGCTTTTATTGCCCAGCCGCGTAAGGTGGCGCAGTTTATCCAAAAGGCCGCAGACGTGCCCGGTGCGCCCCACGAAGGGCCGCTGCACCATCTCCTCCATCGGACCGGTACGTAACGGCCGGGGGCCGCGGCAACCAGGAGATCGCCGCCGGGCAGGTGATCTCGCAGCGGACCGCCCAAAACCACGTGGAGCACATCCCCACCAAGCTCGCCGCTGACCCCGGACCACCGCAACGACCCTTTCGAAGGAGCCCCCATGTCAACCCCGACGGGGAGAAGGACCTGTACAACTCCCGCCAGCCCGCCGACGACGTGGCCAACTACCTGGAACCGTGGTCCAAGGTCCTGGAAAAGGCTGGCTATCCGCCCGAGCAGGCCACGGAAGCCGCCCTGCAGGTGCTACCCGACATCCTGCGCTACAACCGCACCAAGCCCCCGTTCTACCCCAACGGCCGTCGGCCCATCGAGGACATCTACAGCTACCGCTGGGCCTGGCTGACCTACGGCAACGCCCCGCCGACAGGCCTCAAACCCCACGCCGACCTGCTGACCGACTTCCCCTGCCTCGGCCCGCCCAACCCTTAACTCGAGTTGGGCCAAAATTAGTGCGTACCTACCTGAATGCCGGTAGATACGGTCCAGCGTGCCGGTGAGGTGGCCGGGCAGGGGATCCGCGGCGGTGACGGTGACGGTGCGGAGGGTTGCTATGGTGCGTCTATGGGCGACGACTGGCGCGTCTGCATCGCGTTCGGTGCCCTGCCGCGCAAGCTGAAGTCCTGCCGGGAGGCGCTTATCCCGGCATTGGGCAGCCGCCTCGGCGATCAGGTAACGGTCAGCTCGAGCCGTACCCAGATCTTCTTGTACGCCCCCAGCATCGGATCGGCCGATGAGGCCGCACACGTGGCGCGTGAGGTGCTCGCGCGGCACGACGTCAGCGCGCCCGTCCGGACGGAGCGCTGGAGCCCGCGGGAACAGAAGTGGCGGGATGCGGACCAGATGTCCGCCGATGTCGCTGCCGAGCGGCAGGCTATGCACGAATACCGTCAGGAGCAAGAGCGGGAAAGGTCGGCGGCGAGCGGCTCTCCCGCCTGGCAGGTGCGGGTCGACGTGCCGTCACACCGCGATGCGGAAGCGCTGGCCGGGCATCTTGCCGCCCAGGGCTGGCGGGTCCGCCCGCGCCGCAGGTCCCTCATCGTCTGGGCGGACTGCGAAGACGACGCTAAGGGCCTCGCCCGGGCGCTGTCTGGTGACGACCGCGCCGATGCGGATACGGCCTTCCGGGTCACGCGGGTCAGCACTATCAACAATGCCTATGACGGGTATTTCCCATCCGGCTTATAGCTGATCCAGGTCGTTTGAGCGTCGTGCGCCGGGTCGGCCGTCAGCGTCACCGAGTGCTCCAGGAACGCCGGTACTTCAGTATCAGGGGTGCGCGACCAGTGGGACGTCGAGGGCTGCGGCGACTCTCACCAGTTCGGCGAGGGAATCGACTCCCATCTTCCGCATAACCCGGCCCCGGTGTGCCTTCACCGTGATCTCGCTGATACCTAGCCTGGCTGCGATCTGCTTGTTCAACAGGCCAGAGACGACCAATGCCATGGTCTCTCGTTCGCGCGGCGTGAGTGATGCGTAGCGATCTCGGAAGGCACGCAATTCGGCCTCGTGAGCAAGCGCAGTGCGGCGGCGAAACCGGACAGCCGCAGCAACTCTGGCAGCGATTCGCGCACGGATTCGTCGTCGTCGACGATCGATACCAGTGAACGCTTGTCTGTCATGAGTGCCTCATCGCGGCGCCGAGTCTGGAGCGTTCGCCGGACCGCTGGGAATGGAAAACGAGAAGGTGGCGCCGGGACCGTCGTTTGCCTGGGCCCACAGACGTCCATGATGTCTCTCGATGATGGAGCGACTAATGGAGAGCCCGATACCCATGCCGTCGGTTTTCGTTGTGTAGAAGGCGTCGAGCAGCTTGTCCACGTTGTGGGGGTCGACGCCCACGCCGGCATCCCGCACGCTCACGCGGACACGGTCGCCGTCCTCCCGTTCGGTTCTGACCAGCAATTGCCGCGGCCGATCGTGCACGTCAACCATCGCATCGGAGGCGTTGCGGAGGAGGTTCAGGATGACCTGCTGGAGCTGGATCCGATCGCCGGTGATGGCCGGGAGATCCTGGGCGAGCTCCGACTGAAGGACGACGCGGTTTCTCTGCAGGTCGCTCAGCGACAGTGACATAACCTCCCGCGTGACCTCGTTCAGGTCTACCGCTTCGATCGCCGGTTCCTTCTTGCTGAACAGGGCACGCACTCGCGCAATCACATCGGAGGCACGGTTGCCATCGCGGATCGTCCGCCGCGCGGTTTCGCGCGCGCCCGCTACGTCCGGCGGGTCCGCGGCGAGCATCCGCAGACAGGTACTCGCGTTGGTGATGATGCCTGAGAGCGGCTGGTTCACTTCGTGCGTGATGGACGCGGTCAAAGCGCTGAGAGCGGTGGCCCTGACTACGTGTGCGAGCTCGGATTGTGCCTTCCCGAGCGCCTGCTCCGACAAGCGCCGTGCTGATACGTCTTGAACGGCACCGGTGTACTCGAGTCGTCCGTCCTCGTCTCGGGTGCCGTGGGCGACCATGTGCAGGTACTTAACCGACTCGTCGGTCATCAGCAGCCGGTACTCACATTCAAAGTCGGTGTCGGCACCTCGTGCCCGCTCGATGATGTCATGCAGCAGCGGGATGTCTTCCGGGTGAACCCGGGATCCGATCAGTTCGGGCGTCACGCAGGTAGCGCGGTCAAAACCGAAAATGCGGTAGAGCTGTTCTGACCACGTGATGTCGTCCGTTGGCACCCGCCAGTAGAAGCTTCCGGTCAGGCTGAGGCGCTGAGCCTCGGCCAGGAATGCCTCGCTGCGCCGCAACTCTTCTTTGCGTTCCGCGATGGCTCGCAGATCGTTGGTCGCTGCCGCCTGTTTGCGCGCCGTGATGTCTTTGAAAGTCACCAGAATCCTGCGCTCCGGATGGCCTGGCAAAGACAACGGACGGGCGTCGAGAATCAGCGTGCGCTGACCCTCCCCGGGAAAGACGTGATCCACTTCAACGGGCTGGAACGCGCTGCTGCCAGCCAGTATAGCTTTGAGCTTCGTACGCAACGAGGCAAGTTCCAAGAACAGTGAGTAGAAGGCGCGATTGCCCGAATGTATCCGCTGGTCTGCGTCGAGCACCGCGATAGGGTCGGCGACTATGTTGAGGATGGCCTTGCCGTATTCACGCTCATAGATGACCTGATCGATGCACTCGCGGAAAGCAGTCACATTAGTGAACGTCAGCACGACTCCGGTGACCTGGCGCTCCCCTTGTAGGTAGCGGGATATCCGCATAACGAACCACTTATCCCCGTCGCGAAAATCGGCTCGGGATTCCACTCCGCTTGCGATGACCCGACTGCATTGCTCTTCCAGAGCCGACATGCCAGCGAGAACCGAGATATCGCGGGATGCCCGGCCAATGTCAGATAGCGAGAGGCGAAGCACATCCGCCGCCGCCTTATTGAAGCCCGCGATCATGAGGTCGCGTCGCAAGACGACGATTGGAACTTCAATGGTATCGAGGATATTGATCAGATCGGCCGCAGCCGTGTTTGCGGCGGCGTCGTCACCGTTGACGGCCCGGAAATCAGTCCAGCCGCCATTGAGCGCGGATTGAGCGATCATCGGACGGCGCCGGAAGCGGAGTAGAGTTCGCGGCTCCGCCGGAGGACAGGATCGGCAACTGTCGGGAGAAACTGTCGCAGTGCCAGCAGCAACGCTTGAGAGCGCGGCATATTATATGGCGGCCGATAGCGGGAGAGCAGCTGGCTTTCAAGGACACGGGCTTCGTCTGAGCCGACCGTCTCCTGGAGCGCATCGTCTACGGCGCGCTCCAGCCGGGCATAGTCCTCCACTGGAATAAGGTGAGAGTGATTCATCCCGAGCCTCGGCAGCATGACCTCGTGAACATCGCCGTCGAAGTTGTCCATCAAGAACGAGCAGAACATTACGATGCTGACTATTTTATTGAGCTGATCGAACAAGTCCTCAAGATTCATGCTGGCGGCGACGTCCCCGCGTTCCCACAGGACATTGACCAATTCTCCCCAGGCACGCAGTTTTGGGTAGCTCCCGCCAGCGCGAGCCTGTCCGAAGATGTCCCCGATGACGCCCTTGAATGCAGGCAGATCCGGCATGGCGCTGCGCATGAGGCGGGGCAGGAGTTCGTCGGCGTCAACAACCGTCAGCTGTCCGCGTTCCTGTGCCGCATGCACATCCACGCCCTCGGCCTCGAGGCGTGAGCGGAAGGCGTCCCAGTGGGTGAGCGTCGGAAAGAGTACGATGCCCTCTCCGTTCGCGAGACCAGCGCCGACGTACCGGCAGACGGCGCAGTTGAGAAACTCCTGGTCCTGGTAGAGCTGTACAATGTGATCGCCTGGCGCGGCGTCCGCTACCACCTGATCCCAGGACTCACGGCGCATCATCATCGCCTCCGGAACCGGCGGCTGTGAGGAATACGAGGAGCACCGCTGGACGGCAGGCTAAACCGGTCCCGGCCTTCACATCCAGGCCTTCCGTGACGTGACACTACGCCGGCCTACGCCGAAGGTCTAGTACACCTTGGTGTTGGTCTGGGCTCCGTCGGAACCACGGCGTGTAGTCAAGCGATTCCGGTGCCTGAGCTCAGGCCGGGACGAGCTCAGGCACCGCGGAATCATCCGCGGGCGGACGATCCGGGCCGCCGCGACTTACATGCTGGTCATCTGGTGCAGGGTCGGGTATCGATCCGGCTCGGCGCCGTGTTGCCAGCTACTGATGGCACTGGCCTGGGGGTGAGGAGCACGCGATGGACAACACCACATATGTCAGCGAGCCCACCAGCGAACTAGAACGCCTGATCATGGACCTGTCGGAGTCCGGGCCGTTGGTCTTCGTCTTCGGCGACGGCTTCACGGCCGCGCACCTGAAGGGCGTGACAACGCCGCTGTTCCGGGGACCGGCCGACCGGCGGTGGTGGCACGTCGAGCTCGGCGACGAGGCGGCGAGCTGGACGATGGACGTGCGGGTCGATGAGATCACCGGGGTCCGGTTCGTGCGCGCGCCGTACCCGTTCCGCCCGCATTTCCCTGGGCAGGAGGTCCTGGGAGTGGATGTCCTGGGGCCGGGCGGGGACAAGGTCCTCCACTGCGGCGTGCACGACCTATATGAGGGCGACCGAATGCGCCCAGAGAAGCTGGCGGCCTGGCGGGCACTGCGCGAACGCTATGGCAACCGCGACGAATCGAGAGTCGATCAAGGTACTCTCACGACCCCGGCTGCCTGAACCCTTGTGAGACGCCGCGCCGAGCGGGTGCGGCCGTGCTCGTAGCCGCGGCGCCCAGCCCCAGCCATACGGCACAATTCGACCACCTGGCTCCCCATCTCACTATCCCGGACGTCGGACCCGCCCTGTAGGCATCGATCGGCGCAGTACTTCCGTGAGCTCATCTCTGCCGCCTGCCGCCCGGCTCTTCCTTGCGCTGGCCGTTTGGCGGACCACGGCGACCACTGCTACCTTCGTGGAGGCTGTGCGAGACAACGAGGAGGTGGTACCCGTGAACGTATCGACAGGGGTGCTCCCTTGCGGGGTCACGGTCGGGCGGTAGGTCGTCCGGGAGCGCCGTTCACGAGCACTCCCGAAAGGCACGACCATGCGGTTCACTTCTGAACAGCGCCTCGACGACGGCGTCCTCGAACGCGAATTCACCCTCGGCGAGATCCCCGGCATCCTGTGGACGCCCGCATCTGCATCCGCACCGGTGCCGCTGATCCTGGCCGGCCACCCCGGCGGACTGCACACGATGTACCCCCGGCTGGCGGCCCGGGCCCGGCACTCCGCGGCGGAGCACGGCTTCGCCTCGGCCACCATCGAGCTCCCCGGGAGCGGTGACCGGCCTCCTTCAGCCGCCGCCGAGCAGGCCCGCGCCGACCTGCGCCGGGCGCTGGGGGCTGGCGAGCCGGTCGACGAGATCGTTGACCGGCTCATCCTCCCGCTGGTCGAAAAGGCGGTCCCGGAATGGCAGGCGACCCTGGACGCCCTCCTGTCGCTGCCCGAGATCGGCGGCCCGGTCGGGTACGCGGGGGGAGTGATCGCCATCGGCATCCGGCTGGCGGTGGTCGAGCCGCGCATCGCGGCCGCCAACCTGTTCGCCGGGAGTTTCGTGCCCGCCACCGTGTTCGAGGAGGCCCGGCAGGTCACCATTCCGCTGCAGGTCCTGCTGCAGTGGGACGACGAAGGCAACGACCGGCAGGCGGCCCTGGACCTGTTCGACGCCTTCGGCTCTAAGGAGAAGACGCTGCACGCCAATATGGGGGGTCACACCGGCGTCCCGCAGTTCGAGGTGGAGGAGGGGGGCCGGTTCTTCGCCCGGCACCTGAAGTGAGGCCAGGCCGTCAGGCCAGCAGCAGACGGTGGGCGGTGTCAGCCAGGGCGCCGGCTCATCGAGGACAGACCGGCCCTCATCGATGGCGGTGGCCAGCCATCTGACCTGCAAGAACTCGGTAGAGCTGAGGGGATTTGAACCCCTGACCCCCTCGATGCGAACGAGATCCCCGCTGTCGCTCGTTATGGCTCGCCGTGGCTAGATGGCTCCCCACCTGGCTCCCAAGGAGAGGCACACCCCACAACCGCCAGCTTCCGGAGCAGTCCCGCAGGGAAGACTTGAGGCCGCACCCACACGACATCACACTGGGTGACCGGGAGGCCTAAGGAGAACGCGCGCGGAGCCGTTCTGCTCGCCTGTCGGCTGGCCGGCGCGATGGGTCGCTCCGCGCCGGATCGGGATGATCTGCGCGCGTGCGTCTGGGGGGGAGAGAGATCCGCGCGGCCGGCCCATGTCCTTGCGGGCAGGCCGCGCGTCCTCGGCTATCGGGTGGATGCCGTGCCCGGTGCGGCCGGCTACCGGCTCGGGAGTGATCGCGGTAGCCCGAACCACGGCAGCACGCTGGCCTCGAAGCGGGTGATGGCGCAGATCTGGTCGCCGGCCAGGGTGAGTACGTAGAAGCCGGTCGCGTGGCGGATTCCGGCCGGGCCGCGCAGGTAGGCCCCGAACGCGGGCTGGCCGTTGGCCCGGGCCGGAACGAGGCCGTACCTGCGGCCCGCGGCGAACTGGCGGGCGCAGTAGCGGGCCACGAGTTCACGGCCCTCGTATCCGAAGGGCTCCGGGGGCATCGCGATGAAGACGTCGCCGGTCAGCAGGGCCACCAGCGCGTCGAGGTCGGCCGACTCCCACGCGCGGGCGAACTTGGCGACGATCGCGTCCTCGGCGGGCGAGCCTGCGGCGGGCGGCGGCTGGTGGCCGGCGGCCGGCTGCTGGCGGCGCTGCAGGCTGGCGCGGGCTCGTTTGAGGGCGCTGTTGGCCGATTCGAGGCTCACCTCCAGCATGCTGGCTACCTCGCTGGCGTGGAATCCGAGGACGTCGCGCAGGATGAGGACGGCGAGCTGGCGCGGCGGCAGCAGCTGCAGGGCGGTCACGAAGGCCAGCGAGATGGCTTCGGTCTGCTCGTAGCGGGCCTCCGGCCCGGGCGGTCGGCCGGCGGCGCCCTCGAGGAGGGCGTCAGGAAACGGCTGCAGCCAGACGGGCTCGTCGCGCGGGGTCGGCACGGGCGGTTCGAACTGCGACATATCCCACTGCCTGGCCGGACGCCGGCTCGCCGCGCGGCGCGCGTTGAGGCACCGGCTGGTGGCGATCGTGTACAGCCAGGTACGCAGCGAGGCGCGTTCCTCGGTGAACCCGCCGATGCCCTGCCAGGCGGCCAGCATCGTCTCCTGGACGGCATCCTCGGCGTCGGCGAAGGATCCGAGCATCCGGTAGCAGTGCACCTGCAGCTCCCGCCGGTGCGGCCCGGTCAGCTCCCGGAACGCCTCGCCGTCCCCGGCCCGCGCCCGTGCGAGCAGGTCGGCTGTCACCATCCTGCGCCCCCTTCCTCCGGCACCACGCGGCGCTTCCACCCGGTATATACACCGCCCGGGGGGCGAACTGGGCGGCTCGCAGGCGCCCAGTTTCCCGGCGCCGCGGTGTATTCACCACCGACCACCCGGACGATCCGGCAGCCGGATCGTGCCGCGGCAGCCGGAACGACCCTGGAAAGAGATGACCCCGATGCATCCCCACCTGATCAGCCAGCTCATCGCCGACCGCCAGGCCGGCCTGATGGCCAGCGCCCGGCAGCAGCGCCTGGCCCGGCAGGCCCGCGCCGCCCGCCGGGCCCGGCCCGCCCAGCGCGGCCGCGCCGCGCCCATGCTGGCGGCCCTGGGCTGCCTGCCGTGGCGCAGGCCGTCACCTTGCACCATTCAGACGCCAGCGGCCGGCCCGGGCCAGGCCGCGCCGACGCTGACGCCCCGCGAGCTCGGCTTACTCAAACTCACCGCGCAGGGACTGACCAACCCCGACATCGCCCAGCAGCTCGTGCTCCCGCGCCGCGGCCGCGACCTGAGGCGTACGCACCGGGCTCGTCTGAGAACTCCGAACGGCCACGCTATAAGCGCAGGCCACCGCGCCTGCCGACCGCCATGGCCAGGCCTGCCACCAGGCTGGCGGCCGACCAGCGAGCGGACGGCACACACCCATCTTGGAAGATCGGTCGCGCGGACCGGCAGGTGAAACGCGGAGACAGCCGTGCTGGCCTTCGCCATGGGAGGCCCAGAGAGTGGCCGGGATTCGGCAGTAGTCATTTCTGGAGTCTCCGTAAGCCCGCGCCGCGCAGTTGTCGGTCGCGCGGAATCGGCGATAAGGAACTCCGTGGGTCCGCACTCCGATCACGCTCAGCGGCTGCGGCTGGTCCGCGACCAGCGTGCGAGATCCGCTGTTAGGCGCGGGCGTCTGGGGCAAGCTCGGTGCCTGTTTCCCCGATGCCGAGATGGGTGTTCTG
>Ga0335085_10006263_pt1 | contig 18835 bp, 15 predicted proteins | sample Lox_Sample_45_FD_206712 | JGI IMG/M metagenome (GOLD analysis project Ga0335085, IMG submission 206712) | Soil microbial communities from Loxahatchee National Wildlife Refuge, Florida, United States - Lox_Sample_4.5 | ecosystem: Environmental > Terrestrial > Soil > Wetlands | place: USA...
CGCCGGCGCGGCGGGCCCGCCGGGCCGCGCCGACGGCATCCGCGAAAGCGACTCCTCGACGAGGCGCAGGGTGTGGGTGACGGAGCCGGCGGTGTAGGCCGCCGGCAGATCGCCGGCCGGCGCGGCGGGATTCGGCGTCCGCTCCATCGCGTCCACGTGTGTCCGGAACCCTCCCGTGTCCAGCGAGACCATCTCGAAGGCGATGCCCGGTTCCGGGCCCTTCGGGCCGTATCCGAGGCGCATGGCGCCCGTGCCTCCGATCGCCGGCATGTCCGGAGGCGGCGTGAAGCCGCGCCCTTCGTTCCCTTCCGCCGTGATTCCCTCCGGACGGTACTGCGGGTGGCGCTTCAGGAGGACCGCGAAGCGCCGGAGGAGGTCCGTCATCTCGTGGACGTCCTCGTGCGTGAAGGGGAGGCGGCCGGCCTTGTCGCGGACGTCGACGATCCCGATGATCCGCCCGTCGAGATAGATCGGCGAGGTCAGCATCTTCGTCGTCGATGCCCCTTCGAGGATGTCCACGAGCTTCCCCGCCTGGCGCAGGCTGTTGACGAAAAAGGGCTCGCGGTGCTCGTAAACGTGCGTCGCGAGCGGCTCCATCCGGCTGAACCGATCGAGGATCCGGTCCGTCCGCGAGAAGCCGAACTGGGTCTTCAGACGGAAGTAGCCGGTGGAATCGAACGTGTAGATCGCAGCCTTGACCGGCTGCCAGCGCTTGCGCAGAACGGCGAGAAAATCAGCGTAAGGCTTTTCATCCTCGGGGGCGAGCACGGTCCGATCCTCGTCCCAGAATAGCAGCCGGCGCTCCACGGCCTCCATTCGCCTTCCTCGGTCCGTGGTGGGCGGCGGTGTGGAATGGCCGCGTCACGGTGTGGCGGCGTCGCCACACGCCACGGTCTCAACGGGCCCGATCCCTCTGGAAACGAATGATTCCCGGCTCCCGGGAGATGGCATCGCTCCTGCTCTTTCCGGACTCCGGAATGCACGGCTCTCTGACCCTCTCCCGTTCGGTACGCGTCGCGGGAGTCGGCCTTCACAGCGGGCGGCACGTCACGGCCGCTCTCCATCCGGCCGAGACGGGCCGCGGGATCGTCTTCTTCCGGACGGACGTCGGCGCGGTGATTCCCGCCGTTGCCGAGGAAGCCGCGCGCTTCGACCACGCCACTTCCCTCGGCCGGCCGGGACGCGAAGTCGGAACCGTGGAGCACCTCCTGTCGGCGCTCGTCGGTTCCGGGATCCACGACCTGCTCGTGGAGGTGGACGGGCCGGAGCTGCCGATCCTCGACGGGAGCGCCGCGCCCTGGATCGACGCGATCCATCACGCCGGCCTCGCCCGGCTGCGCGACGCCGCGCTCCCCTTCTCCCCTGCGGCGCCGCTCTCCGTCTCCGGACCGCACGGAAAGCGGATCGAGATCCGCCCCGCCCGCGACCTGCGCATCACGTACACGATCGACTTTCCGCACCCCGCCATCGGCCGCCAGTCGGTGACGGTCGTCGTCACCCCCGAGAGCTACGCGCGGCACCTCGCGCCAGCCCGGACCTTCGGCTTCCTGGCCGAGTACGAGGCCCTGAAGGCGCACGGCCTGGCCCGCGGGGCGAGCGCGGAGAACTGCATCGTGATCGGGGAAGACCGCGTCGAGAACGGAAGCCTCCGATTCCCCGACGAGTTCGTCCGGCACAAGGCGCTGGATCTCATCGGGGACCTCGCGCTGGTCGGGCGGCCGGTGCTCGGCCACGTCGTGGCCCAGCGCGCCGGCCACGCCCTGCACGCGGCCCTCGCGCAGCGCCTGCGCGAGGAGATGCTCGACGAGGGCGCGGCCGACGATCCGGCCGTCGCCGGCGCGTCCGCCTCCTCCTGACACCCGTCCCGGCGCCCGGAGGCCTCCCGCCGCGCTAAAGTGGGGCGTGTTGTCCGGCGCCCGACATGTCGCGCTTCTCGCGGCGCTCCTGATCCCCGTGCCGGCCGCAGCCGGCGCCCCGGGGGGGGCGACGAACCTTCCGGGCGTCTCGACATGGATCACCGGACGCGAACTGCACGTTTCGGCGAAGCTCTCTCCGGGTCTTCCGCGCGACGTCGAGGAGCGGCTCGGGTCGGGTCTTCCGACGACCGTCCTCTGGCGCGTCCGCCTCTTCGCCTTCCGGAACCTCTGGTGGGACGGCCTGAAGGACGAGCGCCGTTACGAGGTGACGGCCACCTTCCGCCCCGTCTCGGGGGACTTCCTCGTCGAGAAGCGGCTGGACGGCCGTCTCCTCGGCTCGAGCGTCGTTCCCGAGAGGGCCGAGGCGCTGACGGCCCTTTCGGAGGTGCCCGGACTGCCGCTGTTCCTCATGGGTTCTCACCTCGAGGGGAAGAGCCTCGTGGTCCGCGTGAAATGCGCCTACGCGCGCGGGGTGGCTCTCGGTGTCGTCCCGACGACCGTCGAGACGGACTGGGTCCGCTCGGGCATCTTCGACGGTCCGTCGGACGACGCGAAATGACGCTTCCCTGGTCTCGCGACAACCGGATCCTCGGAGCCCTCTTTCTCGGGCTCGGAGCGGCCCTCGCCGGGCTCTACGCGCTCGTCCTCCGGACGAGGGCCCTGACGCCCGCCGCCGCGACGAACCGCGTCCTCCTGTTCGTCCTGTTCTACATCGTCGTCGTCCTGATCCTCGTCCTCCTGTTCGTCCTCGTCCGGGCCGCCGTCCGGCTCGTTCTCGAGGCGCGGCGCGGCGTCTTCGGCTCCCGCTTCCGGGTCCGGATCGTCGCGACGAACGTCGGGCTCGCGCTCCTGCCGATCGTCCTCCTGCTGCTGCCGACGACCGGCCTCCTGCAGCGGAGCGTGGAGCAGTGGTTCGCGCCGGCCGTGGAGGAGACCGTCCGCTCCGGGCGGGAGGTCGTGGAGATCCTCCGCGGGCGGACGGCCGGCCTGGAGGCCCGGACGGCCGAGCGCCTCGCGCCGAAAATTGCCACGGCGGCGGGCGACGCGGGGGTTCTCGCGGCGCTCTCCGCGGCGCGCGGGGACTCCGGGGTCGACCTGATCGAATGGCGCCGCGACGGGGCCCCTCCCGGAACGCCGCCGCTCGCCGTGAGCGCACCGCGCTGGCCGGTCCGGGACGTCAAGGAGCCCGACACCGAGTGGCTCGCCGACGCCCGGAGCCGGGGCCTGGCGCGGCGCGTGGAGCAGACGGCCGGGGGCGGGCAGACGGGGCGGACCGTCGTCGCCGTCCCGGGAGGCCTCCTCCTGATCGGCACCTACGAGCCCCCCGCCGAAGCGGTCGCCATCCGGCGCCTCTCGGAGGCCACCTCGGCCTACGCGATGCTTTCGGCCGAGCGCGCCTCGCTCGCGGCGATCCAGGTCCTGCTCTTCCTCCTCCTCGCCTTCCTCGTCCTGCTCGCCTCCGTCTGGGTGGGCCTCGTCCTGGCGCGCCGCGTGACGCGGCCGATCGCCGCTCTCGCCGCATCGGCGCGCCGTGTCGGCGCCGGCGATTTCGACACGTTCGTCGAGGTCGAGGGGGGCGACGAGATCTCCGCTCTCTCCGGGGCGTTCAACACGATGACGACGGAGCTCCGCAAGAGTCGGGGAGAGCTCGTGCGGGCCAACGAGGAGCTCGTGGCCACCAACCGCCGCCTCGACGACGAGCGCCGCCGGGTGGCCACGATCCTCGCCCACCTCGACGCCGGCGTCGTGGCCTTCGCCGACGACGGCGAAGTTCTCGCGCTGAACGAGACGGCGCGCCGCCTGCTCGACGCGCCCGGCACCGCCGAGGGACAGGCTCTCGACACGCTGCTGTCGTCCCCGCTCCATGCCCCGCTCGCCCGTTTCCTCCGCCGGGCCCGGGGGGACCGCGGTCCGCGCGAAGGGACCTTCACCCTCTCCGGCCGGGTCCTGGACGCGCGCGTGGCGCGGGTGCCGGCCCAGCCGGACGAGGCCGCCTCGTGGGTCGTCACGCTGGAGGACACGACCGCCCTCGTTCGCGCCGAGCGGGCCGCCGCCTGGGAGGAAGCCGCGCGAAAGATGGCCCACGAGATCAAGAACCCGCTGACGCCGATCCGTCTCGCCGCCGAGCGGATGCGGCGCCGCGCGGCGGCCGGCGCGTCTCCCGAAGCGGGGGGGGAGCTGAAGTCGGTCGTCGAGGAGGGCGCATCGACGATCATCGAGGAAGTCGGCACCCTCTCGGGTCTCGTCGACTCCTTCGGACGCTTCGCGAGGCTGCCCGCGGCGGTGCTCGCCCCGACCGACCTCGCCGTGGTCGTGGCGCAGGTGGCGAAGCTGTTTGGCAGCGTGAAGCCCGGCGTGACCGTCTCCACCGACGTCCCCGAGGGCCTTCCCGAGGTTCGCGCCGACGCCGAGCAGATGAAACGGGCCCTCGTCAACCTCGTCGACAACGCCGTCACGGCGACGCCCCCCGGCGGGCGCGTCGTGATCGCGGCCCGCGTCGAGAAGGGGCGCGCGACGCTCGCCGTCGCCGACGAGGGGCCCGGGATTCCGCCCGACGACCGCGAGCGCGTCTTCGACCCGACGTTCTCCACGAAGGGGCGCGGCACGGGCCTCGGCCTCGCCATCACCTCGCGGATCGCGGCGGAGCACTCGGGGCGGGTCCGCGTGGAGGAGAATGTCCCCGGCGGATGCCGTTTCGTGCTCGAATGGCCGGCCGCCTGACGCCATGAAGATCCTCGTCTGCGACGACGAGCCGGGCATCCGGCGCACGCTCTCCCAGATCCTGACGGACGAAGGCTACGAGGTCGAGACCGTCGGGCTCGGGCAGGAGGCCGAGGGCCGCGCGCTCGCGCCGGACGGCGGCTTCGACGCCGTCTTCCTCGACGTCTGGCTTCCCGACGTGGACGGGCTCGCCGTCCTCGACCGGCTGCGCGCCACGCGGCCCGACCTTCCCGTCATGATGATCTCGGGGCACGGCACCGTGGAAACGGCCGTCCAGGCCGTCAAGCGGGGTGCCGACGACTTCCTCGAGAAGCCGCTCTCGCTCGAGCGGGTCCTGCTGACCCTCGAGAAGGCCCTCGAACGGCGGCGTCTCGCCGACGAGCGCGACGCCCTGAAGCGCGAGTTGGCCACCCTGCAGGAGCGGGGCGGGGCCGAGGAGCCGCTTCTCGGTGACGGCCCGGCGATGACGCGCCTCCGCGAGGAGATCCGCCGCGCCGGGGACTCGGAGGCGCGCGTCCTGATCACCGGCGAGAGCGGCGTCGGGAAGGAACTGGTCGCCCTCGCGCTCCACCGCGCGTCGCCCCGCGCCGGCGGGCCCTTCATCGAGGTGAACGGCGCGGCGATTCCCGAGGAGCTGATCGAGAGCGAGCTCTTCGGGCACGTCAAAGGCTCCTTCACCGGCGCTCTCGACGACCGGAAGGGGAAATGGGAACAGGCCGACGGCGGGACGCTCTTTCTCGACGAGATCGGCGACATGTCACCGCGGACCCAGGCGAAGATCCTGCGCGCCATTCAGGACGGGAAGATCACGCCCGTCGGCGGCGCGAGAACGATCGCCACCGACGTCCGGATCGTCGCGGCGACGAACCGCGATCTGCCCGCCATGATCCGGGCCGGGACCTTCCGGGAGGACCTCTACTTCCGCCTCGCCGTCCTCCCGCTCCGCGTTCCGCCCCTCTCCGAGCGGCCCGAGGACGTTTCGGTTCTCGCGACGCATTTCGCCGGACAGCTCGCCAAGCGACGGGGCCGGCGCCCGAAGACCTTCACCCCCGCGGCGCTCGAGGCGCTTTCGAGGCGGCGCTGGCCGGGCAACGTCCGCGAGCTGCAGAACCTCGTCGAGCGGCTCGTCCTGATGACGCCGTCGCCGGCCGTCGACGTCGCCGACCTGCCGCCCGAGACCGACGGGCTGGACTTCCGCGCCGCGGATCCCGAGGCCGTCCGGCCCGGGCAGTCGCTCGCCGAGGCGCGAGACGGCTTCGAACGCCGCGTCGTGCAGAAGGTCCTCGTCGAGACGAAGGGCAACGTCTCACGCGCCGCCGAGCGCCTCGGCCTCGACCGGACGACGCTCCACCGGCGACTCCGGGCGTGGGGGCTCGAAGGCGCGAAGGAGGAGCGTTCCTAGGCCGCTACTCGGGCCGTCGGCGGGTGCGGTCGGACTCGGGGATGCGGGGGAGCGGCTCGGCGGCCTCGGCCAGCGCGTAGGTCATCGCGACCATCGCCGCCGTGGCCTGGTTCAGCTGAACGGGATCGACCTTGTCGTACGTGTCGTTGGCCGTGTGGTGGACGTCGAAGTACCGGCTCGAGTCGTTCCGGAGGCCGAGGAGCGGAATCCCCGAGGCGAGGAGCGGCGAGATGTCGGCTCCGCCCGACCCGCCTTTCACGAAACGGTCGGCGCCGATTCCCGCGAGAAACGCCTCCATCTCCTTCATGAACGCCCCGGCCGCGGGCGCCGCGTTCCAGGAATAGCCGGTGGCGCGGTCACCCCCCGCGTCCGCCTCGATGGCCGCCACGTGCTTCGACAACTCGGAGGCATGATCGACGGCGTAGCCGCGCCCTCCCCGGAGGCCGTTTTCCTCGTTGGCGAAGAGGACGACCCGGATCGTCCGCCGCGGCCTTTGCGGAAGCGCCCCGATGAGGCGCGCCGCCTCGATCGAGATCGAGCAGCCGGCGCCGTCATCGACGGCACCCGTCCCGAGATCCCACGAGTCGAGGTGTCCGCCGACGAGGACGATCTCGTCGGGCTTTTCGCGCCCCGGGATTTCGCCGATCACGTTCGCCGACTCGGCGTCGGGTCCGGTCTCGGTCTTGATCTTCAGCGTCACCGTGACCGGCCGGCCTTCGGCGAGGGCGCGGTGCAGGAGGTCGGCGTCCGGGGTGGAGAGCGCGGCCGCCGGGATCTTCGGCGTCTTCGCATCGTAGTCCATGGCGCCCGTGTGGGGCAGACGGTTGTCGTCCGTTCCCACGGAACGGATCAGGACGGCGAGCGCCCCGAACTTCGCGGCGCGCGCGGCGCCGCCATGACGGATGGGCACCGTCTCGCCGTAGCCTCCGCCGTCCCGCCGGCGCTCGGTCTTCTTCCAGATGAAGACGATCTTCCCTCTCGCCCGTTCCCCGAGCGCGTCGACGGCCGCGAGCGAGTCGGCCTCGACGACCTCCGCGGTGATCCCCTCGTCCGGCGTCGAGACGCTCCCGCCCAGGGCGGCGACGGCGAAGAGCTGCCGGACGGGCGCCGTCATCGAGGCGCTCTCCGAGATCCGCCGCCAGACCGGCACGAGCACCTTCTCGGCCCGGACGTTCGAGAAGCCGAGCGCTCTGAGCGTCGCGACCCCCCAGGCCACGGCGGCGCGGTCGCCGGCCGAGCCCGCAAGGCGCGGGCCCACCGAGTCGGTCAGGCCGCGGAGGATCTCGGGGGCCCGCGAGGAGGTCAGCGCGGCGCCGACGAGACTCTCCATCTCGGCGCGCATCGCCGGCGTGACGCGATCCTGGGCGGCGGCGGACCCGCCGGTGAGCGCGGACAGGACGAGGATCGAGGCGGGGCATCGCCAGCGGCTCACGCGGTCACTCTCCGGGCGCGGTGAAGGCGATGTCGAGGAGCTTGTTCTCGAGGACCTGCGACTCCGGGTCCGTCTCGAGCCGGAGGTAATGGGAGGCCGCCGCGAGGAGCGCCGCGTTCGGGACCAGCCCGACGATTTCCGATCCGACGACGGGGACGCCGTGGCGCTCGGCCTCGGCCCGCACCGTTTCGAAGACGCGGTGGAGCGGGGTCTTCTCGTAGTTCGTCATGTTGATGGAGACCTGAACCTGACCCCGCGCTTCGAGCTTCACGCCCATCGCTTTCACGAAGCGGTAGCCCCCGGAGAGGTGGCGGATCGCCTTCGCGATCCGGTCGGCCACGGCGAGGTCGGCCGTGCCGAGGTTGATGTTGTACGCGATCAGGGGGGCGCGCGCGCCGACCACGGTCGCGCCGCCGCTCGGGTGCGGGGCCGCCGGCCCGAAGTCGGGCTTCCAGGCCGCGTCCTTCATCTTGGCGGCCAGCCCCTCGAACTCTCCCTTCCGGATGTTCGCGAGGTTCTGGCGCTCCGGCGAGGACGCGGCGTCCTCGTACAGATAGACCGGAAGCCCGTAGCGGTCGGCGAGCCGGCTCCCCAGCTCCTTCGCCAGCGCGACACAGTCGGCCGGGGTGGCGCCGCGGATCGGGACGAAGGGGACGACGTCCACCGCGCCGAGCCGCGGATGGGCGCCCTGATGCCTCCGGAGGTCGATGGCCTGAAGGGCCGCCTCGACGAGGGCGGTCATCGCCTCGAGGAGGCCGGGAGCGTCCCCCAGGAACGTGAAGACGGAGCGGTTGTGGTCCTTGTCGGAGGTCCGGTCGAGAAGGAGAACCCCGCTTCCCGCCCGGACGGCCGCGTCCGCGAGGCGCGCGACGACGTCGTCGCGGCGGCCTTCGCTGATGTTGGGTATGCACTCGATCAGGCTCTTCATCGACGGTTCCGTTTCAGCCGGATCGTACCCTGCTAGCATTCCCCGGATGAATTCGTACGAAGGCAGCCCGTCCCTCGCGCCGGAGGCGCGGGAGAAGGTCCTGCAGACGTTCCGTCACACCCTCCAGCTGGTGCGCGACGGTCGCAACGAGGAGGCCCTCCTCGGGTGCGATTTCATCCTGAAGATGGACTCGCGATTCGCGCCGGCCCACCGGCTGCTCGCGAGCCTTCGCGGCGTCCCGGCCGGCCAGCGGGTCGATGTCGCGTCGTTCGCCTTCTACTTCGACGCTCCCGCCGCGGCCCCTCCGGCGCCGGGGCCGTTCGACGCGGAGCCGGACTCCGTGGCAGCGCCCCCTCCCGCGGCGCCGGCGCCGCCCCCCGCGCCCCGGCCCGCCGGAGGGCTCGACGATCTCGTCTTCGACGACTTCGCTTCCGGGGGCGCGGCGGCGCCCCCGCACGCACCGGCCCCGTCAGCCCCGTTCCCCGAGACCTCCTTCGCCGGCCTGACGGAAACTCCGGCCCCGTCTGCCGCCGTGGCGTCCACCGCGTTCGCGATCACCGGCGGCATCACGACGCCGGCCGCCGAGGCTCCGAAGGCCTTCGAGGACCTCGACATGAGCGTCGCCCGGGGGGCGGGACCGGCGAGTCCCCCGGCCCCCCAGGCGCCGGCGCCCGCCCCGAGCCGTCCCGCTCCCGAGCCGTCCGGCGCGGCCCTCGACCCGCGGATCGCACAATTTCTCAAGCAGGGCGACGAGGCGATGGCGCGCGGAAACGCGCAGGAGGCGATCGACCTCTGGAGCCGCGTCTTCCTCATCGACCTGTCGAACGAAGAGGCCTCGCGGCGGATCGACTCGGCCCGTGAAACGCTCGCCGAGTCCGCGCGCAAGGTGGACGTCCTCCTCGCCGAGGGAACCCAGCTCTACGACACCGGCAACCTCCAGGCCGCGCGGACGAAGTTCCTGGATGTTCTCGCCCTGTCCGAGCACGACGCCACGGCCCGCTCGTACCTGAACCAGATCGACGCGGCCATGGCCGCGCCCGGCGCGGCCTCGGCGGCTTCCGGGGATTCCGAGTTCCTTCGGACCGAGATCGAAGCGCCGGCCCTGCCGTCGTATGCCGAGGAGGAGGAGGGTCTCGATCCCGGGCGGACTCTCGCCGTCGTCGTTCCCGACGAAGCCGCCGCTCCCGTCGAGCGGCGGGGGGCCCCCGCTCCGGCGCGCCGCCGACCGCCTCTCGACCTCCGGGTCGTCCTGCCCGCCGGGCTCGTCATCCTCGCCGTCATCGCCGGCGGCGCCTGGTGGTTCTTCCGCGGTCGCCGGCCGGCCGGGGCGGCGACTGAAGCGAAGCCGTCGACGTCGGCGGCCGCCGTCGCCCCGGCGAAGCCGAAGGCGCCGGCAGAGGACCCGTTCGCCCGGGCCCAGGCGCTCTTTGCGCAGGGCAAGGTGGACGCGGCGATCCAGATCCTCCTCGCGGTTCCGGACGCCGACCCGCGCCACAACGAGGCGCTGACGAAGATCGACCAGTACCGCAACTCCGGCGTCCCCACGCCGGCGCCGACGGCGCCGAGCGCGGCCACCCTGGAGGAGCTTCGCGCCCAGGGCTTCGCGGCCCTCAAGGCGAGCAAGTACATCGAGGCCTTCAAGGCGCTCGACCCGGTCGTCAAGGCACGTCCCGAGGACACCGAGGCGCAGCAGGCGCTGCGCCGGGCCCGGGAGGCGGTGGACGGCCTCCGAAGCGCGGTGAAGTCATACTCCGAGGGGGACTACGACAGCGCCATCAAGCTCCTCTGGGAACTCCGGAAGGCCGACGCGAAGAACCAGGACGTCGAGGACTACCTCGTGAACGCGTATGTCAACTCCGGCATCCAGTCCCTCCAGTCGGGAAACAACGTCCGGGCCGTCGACGCATTCCAGGACGCCGTGAAGATCCATCCCTCCGATACGGAGGCGCAGCGACTCCTGAAGTTCTCGCGAAAGTACCCGAAGGGCGCCACCGACCTCATGGCTCGCATCTTCGTCCGCCACCTCTCCCCCCGGCCGTGAAGCGCTGATGGGAGAGACGCCGCGCGACCCGCTGGCGGAGCACCCCCTCGGGGGCGAGGCACCGCGTCGGGTGTCGAAGGGAAAAACGCTCTCTCTCTTCCCCGACCTCGGGGAGGCGCCGATCCACAAGGGGTCCGGAGAGGCCGCCCCGCCGGCACCCGCTCCACACGCTGCCGAACCCGGAACTCCCGAGGCGCTCCCGGAGGCCGAGGAGGTTCCAGAGGGCGAGGAGGAGAGCGTCGCCTTCGCCCGGCGCTTCACCGCGGGCCTGGCGGACCTCCTGATTCTGACCCTCGTCGGCGCGGTCGAGCTCGCCGCCGGCTCGCTCGTCCTCGATCTGCGCTTTCCGCTCGCGGCGTTCGTTCCGCTCGGCGCTTTCCTCGCCCTCGTCGCCCTCGTCCTTCTCGTTCTCGCACCGTTCGTCTGGGGGACGACGCCGGGCATGGCGCTCGCCGACCTGAAGATTCGCGCCGAGGACGGAGGCTCTCCCACGCTGGCCGCCTCGTTCCTCCGGTTCGTCGGGTTTCTGCTGACCGGCCTGCTCGCCGGCGTGCCGCTGCTTCTTTCGGCGTTCGACCGCCGCGGCCGCACGTTCGCCGATCTCCTCTCGGGAACGACCGTCGTGTCCGCCGAACGGCGCAGCGCCTGATGCGGCTCGCCCTCGCCCAGCTGAACACCACCGTCGGCGACTTCGGCGGAAACACGGAAAGGATCACGGCGGCGCTCGCGCGGGCCGAGGAAGCCGGAGCCGAGCTCCTCGCCGTTCCGGAGCTGGCCGTATGCGGCTACCCGCCGCGGGACCTGATCGACCGCCCGGCCTTTCAGCGGGAGTCGGCCCGGGCCCTCAGGACGCTCGCGCGGCGGACCCGGGAGACGGCGCTCCTCGTCGGCACGATTCTTCCGAACCCGCGGCCGACCGGAAAGCCCTTCCACAACGCGGCCGTCCTCCTGCACCGGGGGCGCGTGCGGGCCGTCGCGAAAAAGCTCCTCCTCCCGACCTACGACGTCTTCGACGAGGGCCGCCACTTCGAGCCGGGAAACGCGCCGGTCGTCGTCCCGCTGGCCGGCGAGCGGCTCGGCCTCTCGATCTGCGAGGACCTCTGGAACGACAAGGACTTCTGGCGGACGCGCCGCCTCTACCGCGAGGACCCGGGAGACGAGATGGTCCGCCGCGGCGCGACGGCGATCATCAACATCTCGGCCTCTCCATTCAGCGAGGGGAAGCCGCGTCTCCGCCGGCGGATGCTGGCCCGTCTGGCGCGCGACGGGCGCGTTCCCGTCGCCTACGTGAACCTCGTCGGAGGGAACGACGAGCTCGTCTTCGACGGGGGGACGATCGTCCTCGATGGGCGCGGGCGCGTCGCCGCGCGGGGCGCCCTCTTCACGGAGGACCTCCTCGTCGTCGATCTCCCGAAGGGAAAGAGCCCCCGCGCCGTGGTCCCCGTCGCCGGCGCCGGGCCCGGGAACCTACCGGACGACGCGGAGGGAAACGCCCTCGAGTCGCTCCGCCGCGCTCTCGTCCTCGGAATCCGCGACTACGCGAGAAAGTGCGACTTCCGATCCGCGATCCTCGGCCTCTCGGGCGGCATCGACTCGGCCCTCGTCGCGGCCCTCGCCGTGGAGGCTCTCGGCGCGGCGAACGTGACCGGCTTCGGCCTGCCGTCCCCGTTCTCTTCCGAAGGCTCCGTGGCCGACGCGCGCGACCTCGCGGCGAATCTCGGGATCCCCTTCCGGCTCCTGCCGATCGACCGGCTCTTCGCCGAGGCGAAGCGGACGCTCGCGCCGCTCTTTACGGGACGCGGAGAGGACGTCACGGAGGAGAACGTCCAGTCGCGCCTCCGCGGCCTCCTTCTGATGGCCGTCTCGAACAAGTTCGGGCCGCTCGTCCTGACGACCGGAAACAAGAGCGAACTCGCCGTCGGCTACTGCACGCTCTATGGCGACATGTGCGGAGGCCTCGCGCCGATCTCCGACCTGCCGAAGCTGCGCGTCTACGCCCTCGCCCGTCACCTGAACGCGCGTGCGGGGCGCCCCCTGATTCCGGTGCCCTCCCTGACGAAGCCCCCGTCGGCCGAGCTCCGCCCGGACCAGACGGACCAGGATGTGCTCCCGCCCTACGCCCTCCTCGACGCCATCCTCGAGTCGATCGTCGAACGGAACCTCTCGGCCGAGGCGACGGCAAGGCGGGTGAAGGCGCCGCTCTCGCTCGTCCGGGGGATCGCCCGCCAGCTCGACCGCGCCGAGTACAAGCGGGCGCAGGCGGCCCCGGGGCTCAAGGTCTCGATGAAGGCGTTCGGCACGGGACGCCGGATTCCGATCGCCCAGAGGTCTCCGGCCTGAGCGTCGCCCCTCCCGCCCCGCGCTATCCGTGGAAGGAGATCCCCGGCTCGTCGCACCGGATCCTCCTGATGAAGATCGAGGCGCGCGGAACCGGCCTCACGCTTCTCGACGTCGGTTACGGAGTCGGCGAGCTGGCGCGTCGGGTCCGCGCGCGCTGCCGCCTCCTCGCGGGAATCGAGCTCGACGCCGAGGGGGCGCGGCAGGCGGCCGGCCTCTTCGACCGGTCCATGACCGGGGACCTCCTCGAATCGCTCGAGACGCTCGACGGGGAGAGCTTCGACGTGGCCGTGGCCGCCGACGTCCTCGAGCACCTTCCGGACCCCGGACGGGCGCTCGACCTCCTCCGCCCGCTCGTGAAACCGGAGGGGATCCTCCTCGTCTCGCTCCCCAACGTCGCGAACGTGACCCTTCGCTTCTCGCTCCTCTTCGGACGCTTCAGCTACGTCCCGCGCGGCCTTCTCGACGCGTCGCACCTCCGGTTCTTCACCCGCCGGACGGGAGGCGCGCTGCTCGAGGCGCATGGATTCCGCGTCCGAGAGGTCGTGCCGACCGCAATGCCCGTGGAGCTGGCCATCCCGGCTCTCGGCCGGCCGCCGCTGGCGCCGATCGTCCGCGCCGCCGCGCTCTTTCTGGCCCGGATCTGGCCGACGTTCTTCGGCTACCAGTTCATCTTCGAGGCGGTTCCGGCGTGAGGCCCGATCTCACCGTCGTCATTCCCGCGTACGACGAGGAGACGCGGCTCCCCGCGTCGCTGGAGGCGGTGGCGGCGTGGCTGTCGGGGCGGACCGAGCCCCTCTCGGCGGAGATCCTCGTCGTGGACGACGGTTCGGCCGACCGGACGGCGACCCGCGCGGCGGAGACGGGTCGGCGGCTGGGACTCGACGTCCGCGTCCTCGTCCACGAAAAGAACCGGGGCAAGGGCGCGGCCGTCCGAACCGGCGCGCTCGCCGCCGAGGGACGATCCGTCCTCGTCTCCGACGCCGACTTCTCGACGCCGATCGGCGAGTGGGAGAAGCTCGCGGCGGCCGGCGCGCCGGTCGCCATCGGCTCGCGGGCCGTGGACGAGAGCCTCGTGAAGGAGCGGCAGCCCTTCTACCGCGTGGCGATGGGGAAGCTCTTCAACCTCCTCGTGCGGCTGGCCGCCGTGCCCGGCATCCGCGACACGCAGTGCGGCTTCAAGCTCTTTTCGCGCGAGGCGGCGCAGGCCGTCTTCTCCCGTGCCACCGTCGACCGCTTCGCCTGGGACGTGGAGGCGCTGCTCCTCGCGCGGAAGCTCGGCTACGCCATCGCCGAGGTCCCCGTTCTCTGGTTCGACTCCCCCGACTCCCGCGTCACCCTCTTCGGTGGCGCGCAGGCCTATCTCGACGTCCTGCGCATCCGCTGGCGCGTCTCCCGAACGATGAAGAAGGCCTAATACAGGGGAAAGGCGGCCGTTAACGCGCGGACCTCTCCGTGGATGCGCGCCTGGACCGCCGCGTCCTCGGGAGCGGCGAGGACCTCCGCGATCCAGCCGGCGATCGTCTTCATCTCCGAAGGACCCATGCCGCGCGTCGTGACGGCAGGCGTTCCGATCCGGAGCCCCGAAGTGACCATCGGCGGGTTCGGGTCGAACGGGATCGTGTTCTTGTTGACCGTGATTCCGGCGGCGTCGAGCGCCTTTTCCGCCACCTTTCCGGTCAGCCCTTTCTTCCCGACGTCGACGAGGAAGAGGTGGTTGTCGGTCCCCCCGGAGACGATCCGGAAGCCGCGGTCGGCCACGGCCCCGGCAAAGACCGCGGCGTTCTCGACGACCTGCCGCTGGTAGGCGCGGAACTCCGGCGTCATCGCCTCCTTCAGGGCCACGGCCTTGGCGGCGATGATGTGCTCGAGCGGCCCCCCCTGCTGGCCGGGGAAGACCGCCTTGTCGACCTCCTTGGCCCACTCCGGCACGCAGAGGATGAGCCCCGCGCGCGGGCCCCGGAGCGTCTTGTGCGTCGTCGTGGTGATGAAATGGGCGTGCCCGACCGGCGACGGGTGGAGGCCCGCCGCGATCAGGCCGGCGATGTGTGCGATGTCGACCATCAGGAGCGCCCCGACGGCGTCTGCGACCCGCCGGAACGCCGGGAAATCGAGCGTCCGCGGATAGGCCGAAGCCCCCGCCACGATCAGCTTCGGCTTCTCCTGCTCGGCGATCTTCAGGAGCTCGCCGAAGTCGATCCGCTCCGTCTCCTTCGACACGCCGTAGGCGACGACGCGGTAGAGCTTCCCGGAGACGTTGAGCGGGTGGCCGTGCGTCAGGTGCCCGCCGTGCGAGAGCGACATGCCGAGAAGGGTGTCGCCCGGCTTCAGGCACGCCATGTAGACGGCCGCGTTCGCCTGCGAGCCCGCGTGCGGCTGGACGTTGGCGTGGACGGCGTCCGGGTTCCCCGGCGAGAACAGGGCCTTCGCCCGCGAGATGGCGAGCGACTCCCCCTCGTCCACGTGGACGCAGCCGCCGTAGTAGCGCTTTCCGGGGTACCCCTCCGCGTACTTGTTCGTCAGGACGGAGCCCATCGCCTCGAGGACGGCGCGCGACGTGAAGTTCTCCGAGGCGATCAGCTCGATCCCGTCCTGCTGGCGTTTCAGCTCGCTGGCGAGGACGCGCGCGATGTCGGGGTCGACCTCGGACAGGGGACGGTTCAGGAGGGCGGCGCGGGCGGATACCGTGAGGCTCATGGGATTTCTCCGTTCAGCTTCTTCACGCGGCGTTCGTGGCGGCCGCCGGCGAAGGGAAAGTCGAGGAAGAGGTCGAGCATCGCCTCCGCGAGCGGCGGCGCGACGAGGCGGGCCCCGAACGCGATGACGTTGGCGTCGTTGTGTTCGCGCATCAGGCGCGTGGCGAAGAGGTCGTTGGGGACGCCGGCCCGGACTCCCGCCACCTTGTTGGCCGCGATCGCGATCCCGATTCCGGTCCCGCAGACGGCCACGCCGCGGTCCGCGCGCCCCCCCGCCACGGCCTCGCCCACGGCACGGCCGAAATCCGGGTAGTCGACGGAATCGGCCGAATGAGTTCCGAGGTCGAGGACGTCGTGCCCCTTCGAGGCGACGTGCGCCTTGAGCTTCTCCTTCAGCTCGAAGCCCGCGTGATCCGCGCCGAACGCGATCCGCATCGCCGGATCTTATCGCCCCGGCCCGGTCAATCCGGGCTCCCCGGGCGACCCCGCGGGTACGCCGAAACCATCGAGTCGTATTCGGCGAGAGCGTAGCTGTCGGTCATCCCGGCGAGGTGGTCGGCGATCGACCGGAGGAAGAGGGGCCGCCGGTGGTAGTTCGCCACGATCTCCGCCTCGAGCCGCTTGAGCGGGATGTCGCGGAGGAAGGCGACGCCGGCGAGGTCGCGGTACCGCTGGAGGACCGAGTCGGGCAGGAGGCGCGGGTTCCGGTAGTAGGAGGTGAAGAGCGTCGTCAGGACGAGCTGGGCCCGGCCGTCGTGCTGCGAGACGAGGTGGCTGTGGATGATGTGCTGGTAGATGAAATCCTTCAGCTCGCGGTAGAAACGGTCGCCCGTCCGGGACGGGGCGACGAGCGAGCCCGGGAGCTTCCGCCGGTGCGCTGCGAACTCGGCCGCGGTCGCGATCTTCCGCTCCGAGAGCCACCGTTCGATCGCGGCGCGCGAGGCGGTGATCAGGTCGGTGACGAGGAGGTGGATGAGCCCGCGGATCAGCATGGCCCGCTTCACGGCCGGGTCGGACGCCTTTGAAAATCCGTCGCCGAGCGCCTCGACGACGGTCCGTGCGATCGGAAGCGCCAGGACCCGCTCGAGAGAGACGAGCCGGAGCCCGTCCTCGAGGTCGTGCGCCTGCTGGGCGAATTCGTCGGCCCAGCCGACGGCCTGCCCCTCGAGGTGGCAGCCGGAGGAGAGGTTGAGCCCCTCGCCGTCGAGGTCGGGAAAGTTGAAGTCGCGCTTCCACGTCGTGTGCTTGAGGATTCCCTCCCGCGTGTCGTTCGTCAGGTTCAGCCCCGGATGTTCGTACCGCTTCTCGAGCACGTCGACGACGCGGACCGACTGGTAGTTGTGCTTGAACGCCCCCGCCTGCGCGGCGACCTTCGGCTCGAGAGGGAGGGCCGGCTCGCCCCCCGCGAGGATCCGGTTCAGCACGTTCTCGCCCGAGTGCCCGAACGGGGTGTGGCCGAGGTCGTGTCCGAGGGCGCACGCCTCGGTCAGGTCTTCGTTCAGCCCGAGAGCGCGCGCGATCGTCCGCGCGACCTGGGTCACCTCGAGCGTGTGCGTCAGGCGGGTGCGGTAATGGTCTCCCTCGAACGGGATGAACACCTGCGTCTTGTGCTTGAGCCGCCGGAAGGCGCGCGAGTGGATAATCCGGTCGCGGTCGCGCTGAAATTCCGTCCGGTAGTCGTAGCTCCGCCCCTCCCCGGCCGTCTCGTATCGCCGGGCGGCGTTCCGGGAGCGCGCGGCGTAGAGCGCGAGCCGCGCATCCTCGGCGGCCTCGAGCTCCTTCTTCGAGAAGGCGACGACGGTCGTTCCGGGCGACTCCGGCATCGTTCCGATCCTATCCGGACTCGCCTTCGAGCAGCCGGATCACTTCGCCCACGAGATAGAGCGATCCCGCCACGAGGACGGGGGCAGCGCCGGGACCCTGTGCCTCGAGCCGGGCGAGCGCCGCCTCCGGCGACGAGGCCGTCTCGGCCGCGGCGGCACCGAGCCGCTCCTTCAACGCGTCCGGAGGGATCGCGCGGGGCGAGGGGGGCGCCGTCAGCACGATGCGCCGCGCCCGCGCACAGAGCGGCCCGGCGATGCCGGGGAGATCCTTGTCCGAGAGGACGCCGAACAGGAGGTCGACGCGGCCCGAGAGCCCTTCGGCGTCGAGCCAGCGGCCGAGGGCCTCGGCCCCGTCGGCGTTGTGGGCGCCGTCGAGGATCAGCGTCCGCCGCCCGCGGCGCGTCACCCGCTCGAGCCGGCCGCGCCACCGGGTCCTGGCGAGCCCGGCGGCGATCGCCGCGTCGTCGAGCGGCGCCAGCGCGCGCGCCGCGGCCACCGCCAGCGCCACGTTCTGACGCTGATGGGCGCCCGGCAGCGGGAAGACGCCGCTCCAGCGGTCGGATGGCGGCACCTCGAGGAGGCGGACACCGAGGCGGGCGGCCTCGGCGTGGAGCACGGCCTTCGCGTCCGGCGCCGTCCCCTCCGTCCCGACCAGCGCCGGCAGCCCCCCCCGGAAGATCCCCGCCTTCTCCCGCGCCACGTCGGCCAGCGACGGGCCGAGGATCTCGAGATGGTCGGCTCCGACGTTCGTCAGGACGGAGAGATCGGGTTCGACGACGTTCGTCGCGTCGAGGCGTCCGCCGATGCCGACCTCGATCAGCGCGACCTCGACGCGGGCGCGGCGGAAGAGCTCGAGGGCCGCGACCGTCAGCGCCTCGAAGTAGGTCGGGCCGCGCTCCCCGGGTCCGGAGGCCGCGGCCACGAGGGCCAGGGCGTCGTCCAGCAGGGCTTCGGAGACATCCGCGTCGCCGAGCCGGATCCGCTCCGTCACCCGGACGAGATGCGGCGACGTGTAGAGACCCGTCCGGACGCCGGCGTGCGAGAGGATCGCCGAGAGGGCCGCCGCCGTCGAGCCCTTGCCGTTCGTCCCCCCCACGAGGACGGGGCGAAAGGAGCGGTCGGGGCTCCCGAGAGCGTCGAGCAGGGCGCGTGTTCTCCGGAGTCCGGGGCGGATCCGCTGAGGCCCGAGAGCCTCGAGCCAGGCGAGACCGCTCACACCCCGAAGAGAGACAGGAGGGTCCCGATCGTCGCCTTCAGCTGCGGGCGGGGGACCACGGCGTCCACGAAGCCGTGGTCGCGCAGGAACTCCGAGCGCTGGAAGCCCTCGGGAAGCGTCTGCCGGATGGTCTGCTCGATCACGCGCGGCCCCGCGAAGCCGACCAGCGCCTTCGGCTCGGCCAGGATGACGTCTCCCTGCATGGCGAACGACGCCGTGACGCCCCCCGTCGTGGGGTTCGTCAGGACGGAGATGTAGGGCACCCGCCCCTCCGCGAGCTTCGCGAGGGCGGCCGAGACCTTCGCCATCTGCATGAGAGAGAG
>Ga0335085_10006264_pt1 | contig 18835 bp, 18 predicted proteins | sample Lox_Sample_45_FD_206712 | JGI IMG/M metagenome (GOLD analysis project Ga0335085, IMG submission 206712) | Soil microbial communities from Loxahatchee National Wildlife Refuge, Florida, United States - Lox_Sample_4.5 | ecosystem: Environmental > Terrestrial > Soil > Wetlands | place: USA...
GCGCACCAGCTGCGTAATCCCCGCCTGTCAGATGATGAGAACCGGCGCCTTTTCGGGAAATGCGTCAATCTGCATGGGCACAATTACGTACTCGACGTCGTGGTAGCCGGAAAGATTGACGACGCCAGTGGCTATGTCCTGGACTTGAAGCGGCTTTCGGACATCATGTGCCAGCAGATCATCCAGCATGTTGATCACCGCAATCTGAATACTGACGTTCCCTGGCTGGAAGGACTCATCACGACGGCCGAAAACCTCGCGGTAACCTTCTGGGAAAGGCTCCGGCGCGAGCTTCCTGAAGGGGTTCTGCGGTCAGTCCGAGTCTCGGAGACCGACAAGAACTGGGCGGAGGTCGGTGATCACTTCTGAGGATCCGGCCCGCCTGGGCCGGGAGCTCCGCAGTCGCTACACAGCTGCGGATCTCGGGATACTTACCCGCGACGAAGCGCGGCGCTTTGCGCCTGAGCTGCGCAGCGATCCTCAGACCGACGTGACCTTGGCCTGGGAATTGCTGTACCGGCTCGAGCCGGAACTCTACGAGCGGATGGCGCGGGCGGAGCGACTCCATCCCGGGGTAATTGGCTGGCTGCCGCGCAGCGCAGACCGGATTGTCGAGGTCGGCGCCGGCTCGGGGCGTCTGACTCTGGAGCTCATTGATCGGGGGCGGGAGGTAGTGGCAATTGAACCCGCTGCCGGCCTGCGCCAGATACTTGAGCGGAAGCTTGCGAAAGCCGATCACGGATACCGCGCCCGCGTAATCCACGGGTTTTTCGACGACCTGCCCGTTGAGAGCGGCTTTGCGGACCTGGTCGTCGCGTGCTCTGTCCTCACCCCCGCCCCCGGCCATGGTGGTGATGCCGGCTTGACCGAGATGGAGCGGGTTTGCCGACCCGGTGGCTGTGTCGCCATTATCTGGCCCAACAACATGGAATGGCTAGCCACCCGCAATTACCAATACGAAAGCTTCGCTGGGCCGCTGTCCGTGGAGTTCGCGAGCCACCGCGAGGCGGTTGAGCTGGCCAAGATCTTCTATCCCCATGCGGTCACGGAGGTCCGCTGCCGCGGCAGCCGACAAGTCCCGTACGAGGTGCTGGGGATCAATCCGCCGCGCGACCTCGCCTTCAAGGTGATCACACGGTGAAGGTCGCGATCGTGGCGCCGCTCGTATCAGCCATCCGCGAGCCGCAGGGCGGGGGCTCGCAGGCCTTCGTGTCCGATCTCGCGCGCGGCCTGGTCAGCAGAGGCCACGAGGTCCATGTCTACGCGGCCACGGGATCGGAGATACCGGGGGTCACGGTCATCGATACCGGGGTCGACCCGAGATCTCTGGTGTCCACCCTGTACCGAGCCGCCGACCCAGGCAGCCGCGACCCCGCCCCGGCTGTGTCGGCCTTTGCCAGCGCCTACTGCGCTGTCCGGGAGACCCGGTACGACGTTATCCACAATCACGCCTTCGACCCGCCGGCGATTGGTCTGGCTACAGGATTGGACGCGCCCGTCGTGCACACGCTCCACCTGCCACCGGACGCGGCGATCGCGGCCGCGCTTCGTCAGGCAGGCCAGGGCAGTCGGCCTCCGGCCGTGGCCTGCGTGTCCGCGTTCCAGGCGAGCACCTGGCGCGGGGTCACCCGAGTCGACGCAATCCTCCCGCCGTATGTGCCCACTTGCTCCGTCCCCTGGTCAGATACGGCCGGGGACGGCGCTGTGTTCGCCGGGCGACTGAGTCCCGAGAAGGGAGCCGCCGAGGCGATCGACATCGCCCGGGCGGCCGGAGTCCGGATCGACGTCTACGGCGACGTCTACGACGCCGAGTACGCACGAGAGAAGATCGACCCGCGACGTGACGCGCCGGGCGTGGCGGTGCATCAAGGAGTGCCTCGAACCTCTATGTGGGCGGCAATGGCCCGCGCAGCGGTCGTTGTCTGCCCGGCACGGTGGGACGAGCCCTTCGGTATGGCCGCCGCTGACGCCCAGGCGTCTGGGACTCCCGTCGTCGCGTTCAACCGCGGTGGACTCGGCGAGATCGTCGTGGATGGCGTGACTGGCTTCCTGGTCGCGCCAGATGATATCCAGGCGGCCGTAGATAGGGTCCGGAGGACGGCCCAAATCTCCCGTGCGGCATGCCGCGACCATGCCGAAAGGCATCTCGACCTGGAACGGAGTCTGGATGCTCACGAGCACCTCTACCGGCGAGTCATCCGTCCTGGTACCGGGACTCCAGTCCGTGGGTGACCCAGGGCACTGGCTGGCGGGACGGGTCGCGATCGTCACAGGCGCCAGCCGGGGAATCGGGGCTGCCACCGCAGAGGCTATCGCTACGGCCGGCGCTCACGTCGTTCTCGCGGCCCGTGACGGCGATGCCCTCGCCGCCGTCGCCGCGCGCATCCAGGCGCCGGGCGGCAAGGCCACATCGGTTCCCACGGACGTGCGCAAGGTCGAGGATGTCGAGCGCCTCTTTACCGCCGCCGGGGAAGTCGGTCCTCTGGCCGCTCTGGTCTGCGCGGCTGGCGTGTTGACGTCCGCGCCGTTTGGCGAGACCACGTGGGACATCTGGGAAGAGACGCTGGGGGTGAACCTGACCGGTTCGTTCCTATGCTGCCGCGCGGCATTCACGGCGATGCGTACTGCTGGCGAAGGACGGATCGTCAACATCGCCTCGCTCTCGGGCGTCTACGCCACCGAGAAGTTCCCGGGGCTTACCGCATACAACGTGTCCAAGTACGGGGTCATCGGACTGACGGAGGCGATCGCGGTAGAGGGCAGGGAGCACGGCATCAGCGCCATCTGCGTGAGTCCGGGAGCGGTCGACACCCAGATGCTGCGTAAGGCCAATCCCGAACTTCGCCCTGGCCTGACACCCGGTGACGTCGCGGAACTGATACTCGCGCTGCTGGATAGCCCGCTGGCTCCGGCCAGCGGGGCGAACATTCCCCTTTTCTCAAATGCCTAGGCGGATTAGGCGAGCGGTCCGAACGGCATTTATGCCTCTTTGCCCAGCGACCACAGGTCCGCCTGCTCATCGCCGAGCAGTCCAGGAGGAGGCTGGGCTCGCACAGCCACGAGGCGCGCAGCTGCGGCCATCTCCGAGTCGCGGTCCAGTTCGGGGTCACCGCCGCGGTCGAGCCCGACCGCGGCCCGCACCACTCCGTTGACGAGGTAGAACCCGACTAGCCTTCCTTGCTGCAGGCTCCCCCGGACCACGAACTCATCCCACCTCGCGGCATGGCCGACATACTCGAGCTTGTGTTCGTACTGATCGGACCAGAAGCTATGGATGTAGTCATAGCGAGCATCGGAGCCAAGCATCGATCTCGCCGCCGCGGCGCCCTGCTTCTCAGCGTTGTTGTAGTGCTCGACACGGATCCGGCCGAACATCGGGTGAAGATGGTTCGCGACATCGCCGGCCGCGTAGACGTCGGCGGCGCTGGCCCGGCACAATTCGTCGACCAGCACGCCGTTATCCTGCGCGACCGATTGCCCCGCGACGGCCGGGACCACCGGCTCAATTCCGACACCAGCCACGGCGAAGTCACATGGCACGCGAACGCCGCTCGCGGTGGTAACCGCCTCCAGGCGCTCGGTTCCTTCGAAGGCGGCAAGCTGATCTCCGGCGAGCAGCTCGACGCCGTTCACCCGGTGGATGGCACCGAATAGTGCGCCAATTTCCCCGCCCAGCACTCGCTCAAGCGGGAATCTGCCGGGAAAGATGGCGGTCACGTGCACCCCCAGCTGCGTCAGCGAGGCCGCCACCTCGGAGCCGATGAAGCTCATGCCCACTACTACCGCACGCCGGCCCGCCACAGCTTCGGCCTTGATCGCCTCGCACTCAGCGACCGTGCGCAGGTAGTGGATGCCAGGCAGGTCAGCTCCCGGAAGCTCGAGCCTCCGGTTCCGCCCGCCCGTCGCTATCAAGACCTTCTGGTACCGCAGCTCCTGGGCCGAGTCGAGGAGCACTGTATGCGCGCCGGAATCAATGACCGCGACACTGGACCCAACAAGACGGTCCACGTCGTGCTCCTCATACCAGCGAGCAGGCCTGACATACCAGTCTGCGAGATCCTCCTCCGACCGCAGGTACGTCTTGGAGAGCGGCGGCCGGCCAAAGGGTACGCCCGGTTCCGGGCCGACAATCGTGACCCGGCCCCGGAAACCCTCCTCTCGCAGAGTTACGGCGGCGTTGCCCCCGGCCATAGCGCCGCCGACGATCACGATTCCCGTCCCGCCGGCACCCTGCAACATCTAGTCCACCTGCCCACACCGGGACCGCCAGAAACCTTCTGATCCGGGCCGGCATGCCCGGTAGTTTCTTACTGCGGCTACTGGGTCTTTCAGCCGATTACCAGGTCCTCACCCCAGGTTAGATGCGCCCTGACGACAACTGTCTTATTCCTGACGTCCCATCGCGGCGGAGGGGTATTACTGGCATCAGCCGACGCCGCGAGGGCACGCTCGTGCAGATGGACCGCGGCGGGGCCCCCGTGTTGACGGCACGTTTATCTGGACAGCAAGTCATGATCAACGGCAACTGCCCGGCCGCCGTCACGGCGCCATGAGTCCAGGTGCGCCCGCCGCAGGCTACGCGACGATGACGACGACCTTGCCTTTGGCGTGCCCTTCGCCGAGGTAGCGCAGCGCCTCGGGCACCTCGCTCAACCGGTACCGGCGGTCGATGACCGTAGAGATCTTTGCCGCCTGGCAGAGCCTGACGATCGGCCCCACGTGCTGTACACCTGGCCGGACGGCCAGGACGCGTATCTTCTTGCCTTCGGCTCTTCCGGCCACCGGCCCGATGAGCAGAACCGAGAGAAGGGCAGGCACCGATCCGCCGACACACAGGTAGCGTCCTCCGGGTGCCAGCGAGCGCTCGCAGGCGAATGCCGAACGATGTGCGGCCAGATCGAGAATCAGGTCGTAGCTGCGCCCATTCCTGGTGAAGTCTTCCCGCGTGTAGTCGATGACGTGGCCGGCGCCGAGTGAGCGCATGAACTCCAGCTTCTCCGTGTTGTCCACCCCGGTGACCTCGGCCTCGTACAGCTTGGCGAGCTGCACGGCGTACATGCCCGAGCCGCCGCCGGCACCGTTGATCAGCACCTTCTGGCCGGGCTGAACCTGTCCCTTGCCTAGAAGGCCCTGCAGCGCGATGGCTCCCGCCTGGGGCAGGCACGCAGCTTCCTCGTAGGTCATGCCGGCCGGCATTCGCGCCAGGGCGCTCTCTGGCACGCACACGTACTCCGCGAACCCGCCCATATGGCTGAGGATGTCCGCGAACACTTGCTCGCCCGGCTGGAAGAGCGTCGCGTTCGGACCCACCGCCGCAACCTGCCCTGCAACGTCCGACCCGAGTATGTGGTGCCGGGGCCGGAACGGGCCCATGATGCGGGAATACAGCGGTTTCCCCCGCAGCGTCTCCCAGTCCGATGCGTTCAGGGATACCGCGTGTACCTTGACCAGCACCTCGTCGTCCTTGGGCGCGGGCGTCTCCACATCCATCAGTCGTAGCACGCCGGGCGGTCCGTATCGTGCGTAGACGACGGCCTTCAAATAGCTTCTCCCTCTGATTACCTAATTACACCCTATTGCGCCGAACCGGCCCGTGGATCTGGGCACATGACTGTCAACGGGCCCGTTCAGCAACATCGGCAGGCCAGCACAGGGCCCGGCCACGTTGACCCGGCCATCACGACGTAGATCACCGTGTGCACGACGCGCACGAGGCGAATCCGGCGCGGATCGTTCACCGAGACCTCCGCATAGATGCCGCGCCCGTCCGGGTCTGATGGAAGCAGATCCGGAACGGGACGGCATGACCAGGGGTTGATGGCGAAATAGTCATCGGTCGGCCCGTCGATGTGGTGTTCGACTACGTCGCCGGCCAGAGCGACGAGCCGCCCTACAACCCGCACATGGTCCGGACCGAGAAGATCACCGCGGGGCCGCGCGGGTCCCGGGCCCCTCCGGTATTTACGTCGCGCTGGCAACCGCCCTGGGCATCCTGATGCTGGTGGCGGGCACCCTCGCGTTCGTGCTCGCGAGCGAGGCGCTGCTGGCAACGCTGGTGGCCGCGATGGTCGCGCTGTGGCTGATCGCCACCGGCCGGCACGCGCTGACCGGCCGCCATCTGGAGCCGCGCGCCCACCCTGCCGCGCACTGACAACGGCGCCGCGAGATGCCGATCCGGCAGGCCGCCCGCAACGACGCGCCGTGTCCAGCTCTAAGCCCTGCCCCTGGCGGCAGGTTCGCGTCGCTCACCAAGCGCGCGTCCACCTCTGCCCCTTCATCGACTCACTCCTGGCACCAAAGCCGTGACCCCTTGAGCGGGCGAACCGGGCGCCGCACCCGCCGCCCGCCCCCGGGGGTACCCAGCGGTCAGGGCGCACAGTAGCGCCCGGACGCCAAAGGGCCGAGCCTTCTCTTCGCCCCGGATGCCGCGACAGAACATCTCGTTCGGCGCGGCAGAAGCGGTGGCGTCCAGGCGGCGGTCGCGGGCCACCGGCCCGGCGGTGTCGTCCGCCAGGATCAGCGCGCCCAGTTCCCCCGGGCTGCCCGCGAGCAGGGCGCGGTTGTTGTCCAGGCGTTTGGCGACCCACCCGGCACGGGTGACCGCCAGGTCGTACGCCTCCCCCCAGCGCCCATCAAGATCTCCCCCGCGCCGCCCTCGAACAAGACGTTGTCCGGGACGACGATGGCGGCGCGCCCGTTGATGGTGAGCAGTGACCGGACATGCTGCAGGAAGTTGAGCTGTTTGTTGGACGTGGTCGCCCAGAAGTCCTCGCGGAGGTAGCTCATCTCCTCGCGTTCGGTCTCCCCCTGGGCGTTGATGACCTTGTAGGAAGACTTCCGGCCGAAGGGCGGATTGGTCAGCACCATGTCGTAGTGGTCAGACGGTGCGGACTGGAGCGCATCGTCCACGGTGATGAGGCTGGGGCTTTCCTGTGCACTGATCCCATGGAGAAGGAGGTTCATGGCGCATAGCCGGGCAGTCGCGTCGACGATCTCCCAGCCCCGGAGCGCCTCATCCCGGAGGAACCTCTTCTCGTCCGGATCCAGGCTGGCCGACTTCATCTGCTCGTAGGCGGCAAGGAGAAAGCCCCCCGTTCCGGCCGCCGGGTCGCACACCCGCATAGACGCCGTCGGCCGCATCACGTCCACCCATGGCCCGGATGAGCGGGCGCGGCGTGAAGTACTGTCCCGCACCCGACTTGACGTCCTCGGTCCTTGGCGAAGATCAGCGTCTTCGGGACCGTCCTCCGGCCGGGAAACAATTCGGTGAACAGCCTGTCCTTGAACGCCTGAACGACCGTACGGATCTGATCGTCGGCGACGACAGCCCGGTCGAGTTGCTTGGCCGAGTAATGGAGCGGCTCGTCGACGGCGTTCCAGCGGACCTTCCGCGTCTGGCGGTCCCGGTACCCGGCGAACTCCCCCGCCTCGATGGTCGACCCGGCCTGGGTGATCGCGGTCTCGATCTTGTAGACGGTGAAGTCGACGTTGACGCCGTCGGTGACCGCCATGTCGTGCGAGTACTCCATCACGAGGTTCTGGCGGAAAAACCCGAAGGTCTGCTTCGTCGGGGTGGCTGTCAGGCCGACCAGGTGAGCGTCGAAGTACTCCAGGACCTGACGCCAAAGGCCGTAGATGGAGCGGTGGCATTCGTCGATGATGATGACGTCGAACGTGTCCGGGGCACCGCCAGGCTGTAGCTGACCTCGACCGGATCGATGGCCGGCAGCTCGTAGGCCGAGTGCTCGTCGACCTCCTGGTCCAGCTCCGCTTCCCCTTTGAGGACCGAGAAGATGCGCTGGACGGTCGATATGCACACCCGTGCGGTCGCATCGATCGTGTTCGAGGTCAGATGCTGGACGTTGTACTCGGCCGGAAATTTCCGCTGCGTCTCCTGGATCGTGAACTTGTCGAATTCGAGCTTGGCCTGCTTGCCCAGGTTCGACCGGTCGACCAGAAACAGGATCCGCCTGGCGTCCGCATGCTTGATCAGGCGGTAGCACAGGTTCGCAGCGGTGAACGTCTTCCCGGATCCGGTCGCCTCTGGATCAATGACCGGGGACGGTCCTCAGCCAGCGATTGCTCGACATTTCGGATCGCGGTGGCCTGCTTGCCCCACAGCCCGCGCTCATCCAGGGGCGGCATGGATTTCAGCCGGGCGCGGAAGGCGGGCCGTTCCCGCGTTCTCAGCAATCTGCCGCAACCATTCGGCCAGCGTCTCCGGCCGGTGAAAGGTGAACACCCGGCGGCTGCGGGCATCCGGGTCATATCCGTTGGTGAACCGGGTCTCGGCCCCGGTGGATTCGTAGATGAACGGCAGCGGGTAGACCGCGGCCTTCATCCAGTCGGGGAGCCCCGCGACATACCTGCCGGACTGGTGCTCCACCTCGGTGAGCGTCGTACCTTCCGGCTTGGCCTCGATCACGCCGGCGGGCTGGCCATCCAGGAACAGCAGGTAATCCACGCGGCCGTGCGGCTTCTCCAGGGTGAACTCGCGCACGGCCACACCAGGGCTGGCGCCGAGGTTCAGCGTCTCCTGGTCCTGGACCAGCCATCCGGCAGCGGCAAGCTGCTTGTCGATCTCCAGGCGCGCTCTCGCCTCGCGAGCGAGATAGTCGTGATCCCCCGATGCCCCCTGCGCCTGCACAGATGATGACAATACTGCGTGCCCGCTGACCCCGTGAGGCCGACTTCGGCGCCGCTCGTGCGGGTTCGGGCAACGTTCTCAGCGAATAGCGCTGATCACTGACAGCGCTGCCCGCATCGGCAGGCGCCGCCGCGGGGATGTGCGCCGCCATTCCTCGGGGGCGGCAGGTATCCGGCCCCACCTTCTCGCACGATCTCCGCCAGGCCCAGCCAGATTCGCCTCCGGCGGACGGCCGTATCGCGCCAGCACCGGCACGCCGAACCTCTGCTGCCCACCGGTTCGCCAGGCGACCTGCGTGCAGGCTTTTCTGTGCACAAACCTATGGATGACGTGTGTAAAACGGCGATACACCTGTGCGCAGGCGGGGGAAATGCTGGGGATTCCGGGGACAGGCCCCGCCCATAAAAGCGGCTTAGCAGGGAGAACGCTATCAACACCCTGTGGATGGGGAGAAAACTCAAATGGTCCACATGCCACGCCGCGACACCTCATAAATGGGCTGAACATCTACCGTATGTTTATCGGGCTGTGACGTAAATTCAGGACTGTGAAAGCTCAAACCTAGACGGTGAGCCTGGGCGCTTGGAAAGGCGAGGGCAAGCGCACTGGCCGCGCGGCCCGGCAAGACCATGGCCGCGCGTCGGCACCACCGGAGCCCGGCACGCCCGGGACACACATCAGCCGACCAGCCGCGGGCCTGTCCCTAAGGGCAGGTCAACCGCAGCTGTACGGTGCTGAAGGAGAGGGCCTGACATGAGAATCAAGATCCGGCCGGAGGGCGCCCGCGTGCTTGCGACGGACGAATGGCTTCGGATGAATGGCTCGCCCGCTGGGCTGCGGGACGAGGGCCGCGCGGAGCCGGCCAGCGACAGCGATCTTCGGCCGGAAGCCCCCGCTGCGGCACCGCCGGACAGACCCGCTAACTGGGCAGAGGCCAGGGCCCACACAGAGGCCAGGGCCCACACAGAGGCCAGGGCCCACACAGAGGCCAGGGCCCACACACAGACCAGGGCCCACGCAGAGGCCGCCGGGCGGGCGGTGATCGGCGACCAGCTGCGGATACCGATCACGTGGTGCGAAATGGGTTCCTGCATCTCCTGGCATGCCGATCCCGCAGCACTCGGGGAGGTTGACAACCGCGCCCGCGCGATCCACGCCGGCTGGCGCGTCGACGCCCTCGGCCGGATGGCATGCCCCCGGTGCCTGCAGACCGCTTCCGGCTTCCGGTCCTCCCGCCCAGTCGTGCCATGGGACCGGTATACGGCCATCGCCATGGCGGCCCGTCCCGCTGTGCGTCGCGACCGCACCGTTGGCGCTGCCAGGGGAAACAGCCGTGTCCCCGCCGCCCGAGCAGCAGCCGTCAACCCACCAGGCCGCCGCAGCGGGGATGACACCGCAAGCACACGGCCGCCGGCACCGTTCCTACCGGCCGGCAGACACGCTGAACGCCAGCCAGCACCTCCTTTCCCGCAGCGTGGCGCCGATCGCGGCCCAGACCCGGCGAGCCTACGGTACGGGCGGACGGCGCCCGGCAGACCGGTGAGCAGAGAGCGGGCCTGATGATCCAGGAACGCGCAGGGGAAACCTTGCCGCGAAGGCAGCAGGCAGCTGCACGCGCCCGCTTCCCCTTGCCGCGACGAGATTGACCGGCTGGCCATGTTGTTACCCGGCATTGAGACGACACGCCGAGGCGGAATGCGGCACTAACCGGCCTTGGCCCGTAGTGTCCGGATGTGCCCGTTAATAATGGCCCGTCATGGTATGAGGCGCTGGTCTCCTCGGCGGCTTCGCCGGATCAGCATGAAAGCCGGTCACCCCAGCGCCGACGCGTAACGAATGGGGGCAGGGGGGTCCCGGCTGCCGCCCCGCCCGGGACATACAGCGAAGAGGACACTCCTGTGTATTGGCAGACTCTTCAGGCAATGGTTTCACGCAGCTGGTGGCCGGATGGATAATGCTCCAGGCCCTATCATATTAAGGCTGTCGCAAAATGGCGGCCAGGGAAAGCCAAGCTCAGTGAGGTGATCTCAGCGAAATAGATCCGAACAGCCCGGGCTTCTATGGCCAGGCGGGTGATTCCGGGCAGACACGCGGAGGATTCAGTCATCCCGGAAATGGACGTGGAGCCCCAGTACAAGAGGTCTCTGTCCGTGTCCGTTGAAGTTGGTCCCGGTCTCACTGAACCTGGCCCGATGTGACCGTGTCTCATTGAACCTGGTCCCAGCACGCAGGGGGGTTCCGCTGGCAAGACGACCTTGGGCGTCGTAGCGGCTCCGCTTACGGGTGCAGGATGACCGGCAGTTCGGACAGGCCTCGCAGTACCAGTCCGTCGCCGTGGCCCCAGCGCAGCGCCGACCGTGGGGCTGCTAGCCGCATGGTGGGGAAGCGGCCGTGCAGGGTGGTGAAGGCGATCACGCCTTCGAGCCGGGCCAGCCGGGCACCCAGGCAGTGGTGGATGCCGTGGCCGAAGGCCAGGTGGCTGGTGTCCGCTCGGGCGAGGTCGAGGGTCTCCGGGCTGGGGTACCGGGCCGGGTCCCGGCTGGCCGCGGCCAGCGAGATGATCACCTGGGCGAAGGCCGGGATGACGGTCCCGCCGAGGGCGACGTGCTGCGTGGTGTATCTGAACGTCGCGTGCGGCACCGGTGCGTCCCATCGCAGGATTTCCTCGATCGCGTGCGGCACCAGGGCCGGGTCGGCGACCAGTGCGTCGCGCTGTTCGGGGTGCAGCAGCAGGGCGACCGTTCCGTTGCCGATCAGGCTGGTCGTGGTGTCGTGCCCGGCGACGACCAGCTGGAAGATCGTGGAGAGCATCTCCTGCTCGGACAGCGCGCCGCCGTGGTCGGCCGCGCGCACCAGGTCGGTGACTAGGTCCTCGCCCGGCGCGGCACGCTTGCGAGCGAGGAGCTCGGTCAGGTACCGCACGATGTTCGCCGAGGCCGCCACGGCCTCGGCCGGTGGCTCGGGCGCTGACGACGGTGCGAGCAGTGTGGTGAACCAGCTCCCGAGGCGGTCCCGGTCTGGTTCCGGGACGCCGAGCAGCTCGCTGATCACGGTGAACGGCAGCGGGAAGGCGAAGCCCTTGACCAGGTCGACGACGGTGTCGCCACGCGCCTCGAGGTCGTCTAGCAGCCGGTCGGCGATCGCGTGGACACGTGGCTTAAGGGCCGCGATCCGCGGCCGACTGAACGCAGCCGAGGTCAGCCGGCGCAGCCGGGTGTGGTCGGGCGGGTCGACGCTGAGCATGTGCCGGGCGAAGGCAGGACCGGGCAGGCCCTCGGCGACCACCGCGCCGTCACGGGCGAGTGCGGCGTGCATGTCCTTGGACAGGCCGGCGTGGGTGAGCGCGGCCTTGGCCTCCTCGTGGCGGACGATCAGCCACGCGCGGTGCCCGTCAGCCAGCGTGACCTCGTGCACCGGGCCGTCCGCCTGGACCTGCGCGAACAGCGGGTACGGGTCGTCCCGGTCGTAGTCGCCCCACGCGTCCAGTGCCGGGTTGCGCATCTCGATCACCCCTTTAGATCTCGCGGAAACCTGAGCAGAGCAGGTCGATGGTGGCCAGCCGGCCGTCGTCGATCTTGCAGATCAAGGTCTGTGTGCAGACCCAGCGGGTGCCGCGCTGCGCCAGGTCCAGCCGGTAGTGGATCAGCAGCCGGTCGGCCAGCGCCTGGCCTGCCGACTCCACCAGGTCGACGGCGTCCATGCCGGCGAACCATCCGCCGAAGCAGGCGACGACGGCGTCGCGGCCGTGCTCTTCGATCGGGCCGCCGGGCAGCAGCGCCCGCAGCCGGACAGTGTCGGTGACCCCGGCGGCCAGCTGGACGCTGTCCCGGCCGGCCACGGCCGCAGCGATCGCCTTGGCCAGGGGATACTCGTTCATGACGCGCTCCTTTCGCGGCGCCCGGCCAGAGCGTCCAGATGGCCGGCGAGGTGCCTGGTCAGCTCGGCGGCGTCGCCGGCCGCCCCGTCTATCAGGCTCGACTTGCGGCGCCGCAGGAACGGCATGCCGATCAGGTACAGGCCCGGGCAGGCCGTCACACCGCCGTCGTGGACGACCCGGCCCTTGCGGTCGAGCACTGGGATGTCAAGCCAGGACAGATCGGGCCGGTAGCCCGTCGCCCAGACGATCGTGCTGATCTCCCCGGACCGCAGGTCCAGGCCCAGCGGCGCGGCGGACACGATCGTCGGCGCGAACCGCTCACCAGCCGCCCCCGCCCAGGCGTCGATCGTGTCCAGCAGCCGTCCCAGCTTCAAGTCGGCCAGCGCGCACACGTTGGGCAAGGAGCCGGAGAGCTGGGCGACCCCGTCGGCGATCCCGGCCAGGCGGCCGGCCAGCCGCACCCCGGCCGAGCTCAACGCGTTCAGGTCGACCGTCCGGCCCGGCGAGCCAACCAGCTGCATGGACGGCAACCTGCGCGCCCGGGCCAGGTCCTCGACCTGGTCGTAGCGCTGGTCCAGCACCCCGCAGGCGTCCAGCCACCACAAGATGTCCCGGGCGCGATAGGTGCGCGGCATGCGGACGTGCTCACCGGCTGCGAGCGTGACCGGCCGCCCGGAGCGGTGCAGCTCGTCGGCAAGCTGGACCCCGCTGGCCGAGGCGCCAACCACCAGCACGCCGCCCGCGGGCAGCTCGCCCGGGTTGCGGTAGCCCGCCGGGGTGACGGAGGTGATCCGGTGCGGCACCAGCCGCGCCAGCGCCGGCACCGCGGGCAGCGTCGCCGCCCCGCAGGCCAGCACCACCGTCGGCGCGCGCCAGCTGCCCTGATCGGTCCGCACGACGTATCCGCCTCCGGCTGCCCGCACCGAGGTCACCGTCGTGCCGGTCAGTACCGGCGCCGCGGAAGCATCGGCGTAGTCCACGAGCATCGCCGTGACCTGCCGTGCGCTGAGGTAGCCGTCCGGGTCGGCACCTCGGTAGGCGTACCCGGGCAGCCGGGTCATCCAGTTCGGGGTGAGCAGCCGCAGCGAGTCCCACCGCTGCGTGCGCCACGAGTTCGCGACCTCTCCGCGTTCGAGGACGACGTGGTCGATCGACCGGGCGGCCAGGCAGTAGCTCATGGCCAGCCCGCAGTGCCCGGCACCGATGATCACGGTGGTCGTATTCGGCACGGCCCTGCCTCCCTGCTCGCCCGGATCGGATCAGGAGACCTCGACGGTGACGCTGGTCGGGTTGGTGAGGATGTCGTAGACGGCGGAGCGCTTCTGCGACTGCGCGACCAGCGCCTTGATCTCCTCAGGAGTGGCGTCGGCGTCGATCTGGTAGCTGACGGTCACGCCGCTGAAGCCGTTGCGAACATCGGGGTCGGCGCCGAGGATCCCGTGCAGGTCCATCTCGGCGGCCAGGGTGGCCCGCACCGACCGGAGCTGGATCGACCGCTGCTGGGCGACGGCGGCGACGCCCGCGGTCAGGCAGCCGCCTAGGGCGACCAGCACATATTCCACCGGCGTGATGCCGTTGTCCTGTGCGGCGAACTGCAGCGGGTGGTCGACGTCGTAGCTGAACCTCGTATGGTGCTGCTGCTCGTCGCCGAAGCCGTAGAACGTCTCGACGTCCGAGCGGCTGTGCGTGCCGTTGACCCAGGACACCGTCGAGCGCCACTGGAACTGGGCGATCTGCGGGGTATCGGCCAGGGCGTCGCGGACGCCGAGCAGCGCCTCGACGTTGACCCCGTTGTCGGCCGGGATCTCGGTGGTGGTCATGTGGTGCCTCCTTGCTGTCGGCCTTCTGTGCCTACGCCGGACGGCTGCGGCATCAGGCCCAGCTGCATGAGCAGTGAGACCTGGTCGTAATAGAGGTCCCCGCCGACGACCCGCCCGCTGGAGTCGAAGTGCCACATCTCGCAGAGCGGCAACGTGAACTGCTTGCCGGTGGCGGGAAGTGATCCGAGCGGCCCGTGGTGCGTGCCGGCGACGGTGAAGGTGCATACCACCGTCTGGCCAGCGTCGATGTAGCGGGGACCGGTGATCCTGATGTCGGGGGAGGCCCCGACCCACCCGGCCAGGAAGTCGTCCTTGAACTCCTGCGGCGTGATGAATGTCCGGCCCTGCGAGTGATCGGTCCAGGTGATGCTGTCGGCGTAGTGCTCGGTCATGGCGTCGAAGTCCCTCTGGTTGAAGGCCTCGTGACCAGCGCGGTAGTTCTGGACGTTCTTGGATTCCATGACTCCTCTTTCGCGGCTTATGCCGTTGATGATGAGACCATGGTTGCGGCCGCTGCTTGCGCGAACCGTTCCCTCGCCTTTCCCCGTCCTTTCCGTATCCTTGCCGTCAGGAGAGGGATAAGGACCGTTGACCCGAGGTCGCCTGATGGGCCAGTGGACGAAGGCCAGAATCCAGCTGTGCGGCCGCTTCGTCGCCGACATCGATGGTTCCCGCATCGAAGATGCGCTGCCCGGCCGCATCGGGCGAGTCCTGTTCGCCTACCTGGTCCTGAACCGCGGCCGCCCGTTGCCCCGCGACACGCTGGTCATGGCCGGCTGGGGAGAGGATGCCCCACCGGAGGCGAGAAACGCGCTGAGCGTGCTGCTGTCCAAGCTGCGGCACGGCCTGGGTGCCGAACATCTCCAAGGACGAGCCGAGATCGAGCTGCTCCTGCCGCCGGCCATCTTCGTGGATGCCGAGGCGGCCCTGGAAGGCGCCCACCGGGCGGAATCCAGCATCGCGGAGGGACACTGGGCGCAGGCATGGGGTCCGGCCGGGATCGCCTACCACGTCGCCACCAGGCCGTTCCTCACCGGGCTGGAGGCGCCCTGGATCGAGGAGTGGCGGCGCCGGCTGGAGGAGGTCCGGCTGCGCGGGCTGGAGTGCTTTGCCGCCGCCAGCCTCGGCCTCGGCGGCCAGGCGCTGGCACAGGCGGAGGAACGCGCCAGGATCCTGACGGTACTCGCGCCCTACCGCGAGACCGGACACCGCCTCCTCATGGAAGCGCTCGCGCGGCGCGGCAACGTCGCCGAAGCGCTCCGCGCATACGAGCGGCTACGAGTCCTGCTCCGCGACGAGCTCGGGATCGCGCCCAGCCCCGCCGTGAAGGGCGTCCACCGGCGACTGCTGGACAGCGCCGGCAGCTAGAGCTGCTCGGCCTGGGCGAGGATGTCCTCGCGCGTCACGTTGCCAATCAGCTCGGGGTGCAAGACGCCCATATGGCCTTGCGCGTTCCTCCAGAGCGCATCGTCGTCGTCGCCCTGGATGACATACCCGCACATGCAGATGATCCTCAGCGCCATCGCCAACCTCCAGGTCAACCCGCTCCCATCCGCACGCGCGGTCGCTGGGGGCGCAAACACAGCTTGCCAGGGAGCTGATGGTCCCGCCAATCGCAGCGATCAACGGCGCGGTCACCACGTACAGCCAATGAGCAGGAGAACGTCGACGCTCGGGCTCGCCCTTGGACTCTCTGCTCGTGGCCCATCTGCCGCGTGTGCTGAACGAAACCGGCTCTGACGGCGCCGGGGGTTCTCCCCCAGGATGGTGGGGGCTGCCCAATACCGTCAGGCTTTCACCGTGCCTGGGCGTACGGTGGGCGGTGAGGTCACTTGAGCAGCTTCTGTACCTCGCGGAACCGCGGATGCCGTGCATCGCGAAGCCACTCGAACAGCACCATCTCCGACGTGACGATCTCCGCGCCATGCTGCCTCGCCCGGTCGATCGCCGCTGCCCGGTCAGCCGGATCGCGTGAGCCGATCGCGTCAGCCACCAGCAGCACACAATGCCCGGAAGCGAGCAGGCCGAGCACTGTCTGCAGGACGCATACGTGCGCTTCGGTTCCCGCGACGACAATCTGGGCCCCCCCGTCGGGCAGCAGCGCGGGAAAGCCCGGATCGGCGACGGCCGAAAATGCCGTCTTGGACACCACATGCCGCGGATAGACCGCGAGCGGCGCAACCGTATGGCCTAGACGAGCCGGGTTTTGCTCAGTGGCATTAACGGGCACATCGAGAAGCTGTGCCGCCTCCGCGAGCCGCACGGCCCGGGCCAGTACAGCCTCAGCGTCATGAATGACCGGCATCAGCCGCTCCTGCAGGTCGATGAGGAGCAGCACGGCGCCGTCAGGAGAGGCCAGCACACAAACGACGGTACTTCATCAAAGAGCAGCAGCCCAGCCCCGTCTTTGGGCAGACCCGGATGGCCCGGGGGTGGTTTCCCTCCCCGGGCCATCGGGCTGTTGTGGCTGGCTGGGTTTTACTGGGTGCTGATCTGGCTGACGAAGTACCAGTTGGCGGACGAACCGCCGCCGGGGAGGGTGGCTTTGATGCCGGTGACCTGCGCGCCGGTGGGCAGGGTGAGCTGGGCGCACGGGGACGGGCCGCAGTTGGTGCTGGGGGTGATGGTGGTGGCGGTCTGCCACACGCTGGCGGCGTTGCGCCACTGGATGCTCACCGACCGGGGCAGGATCACGCCGTAGGAGTTGTTGGCTGCGGTCATCCAGATGGTGGCGGTGCGGGCGGTGTGGGGGTTGAGCCAGGTGGCCTGGACGGTGCCGCCGTTGTTGGCGGTCATGCCGTCGAGGGCGGCGGCGAATTGGGGGCCGTAGGCGGGGATGATGGCGCCGTCGGTGAGTTTGTAGCCGTCGTCGCCGTAGGTGACGCCGCCGCCGGGGCCGTTGGTGGGCTGGGGGGTGACGGTGTAGGGGTCCCCGGTGGAGATGACGGTGCCGGTGGGGGTCAGCACCTGCATCTCGTCGAACAGGCACCAGCCGGTGCATACCCCGCTGATGGTGACGTACTGGCCGGTGACCGGGCTGATGGGCAGGGTGATCGTGCCGGCGGTGTCGTTCGGGCTGGAGCCGCCGGTGACCGGGTGGGAGGTCAGGGTGGCCTGCCCGGCGGTGCCGGCCGGGGTGCAGCTCTGGCCGGGGATGCCGGTGTTCTGCGGGGCGCAGGTGGCGCCGGCGGCGGCGGCGGTGTTGTTGGGCCAGTTGATCCCGGCGCCCTGGTCGGCGTGGGTGATGAGTTTCACCGATCCGATGGCGGCGGGTTTGCCGAGGTTGATGGTGACGGTGAAGGGGCCGCTTTCGGTGTTCCAGCCCATGTCCCCGGCCCAGCCCCAGGTGCCGGAGGCCGAGACCTGCCCGTCGGTCAGTTTCCCCGGGTAGTAGCCCTGGTAGGTGGGCTGTGAGTCGGCGTACTTGCCGGATTGGGCACTCAGCGCGGTGGCGGTGGAGGTGGCGCCGTAGTTGCCGTTGGCGATCATCGGCGGGTCGGCGGTGGCGGCGACCATCCGCATGATGTTGGGCCACGGGCTGCCGGGCTCGCGGGTGACGGTGATGGTGGCGCTGGTGACGGTGCTGTTGCCGCTGGCGGCGGCGGGCAGCGGCACCAGCACCGAGTTGTAGGACGGGTTGATGCTGTCGGTGCCGGTGCGCTCGGCGTAGGCGGTGCGGGTGCCGCCGGGGCCGGTGACGGTGACACTGACGGCTCCGCGCCAGGGGGTGGCCGGGTCCGGGTCGTTGAAGTCGGCGCGGAAGGAGGTGAACGCGGCCGGGGTGGCCGGGGTCCAGGCCTGCTGCAGCGCCCCGGCGGCGGTGGTGGCGGGGGTCCAGGGGACGCCGATGTCGGTGTTGCCGATCGCCTGCCCGGAAAGGTAGTTCACCAGGTCGGTGTAGGCCTGCCATTCGCTGCCGTCGACCGCGTTCTGGGCGGCGGCCTGGTCGAAGATGTCACTGGACAGGCCGGTGAAAAACACCTGCGGGTAGGCGGAGGCGCCGGTGAGCTGGGCGACAGCCAGGTACTGGTGCGCGATCTGCTGCTCGGCCGGGGAATTACCCTGGCTGGACAGTTCATATTCTGATGCCTGGCCCTGCCCGGCGGCTTTCCACCCGATACTGTACAGCCGGGAATCATTCACGGTGCCCTCGTACTGGGCGTCGCGGAAGGAGTATTCGGGCTGGATATCGGTGACGGTGAAGCCGAGGCTGGCGCCGTTGAAGGCGCTGGGCGCGTCGTAGTAGGGCACCCAGATGGTGGCCAGCCCGAGGGAATGCGCCGCGGTGTTCATCGCCTGCAGGTAGGCCGGGTCACCGTTGGCGGCGGAGGCGTCCTCCCGCTGGTCATAGATCCCGTACAGGGACAGCTGGGACCAGTTCGCCGCCCTGGCCATCGCCTGCACCTGCTGCAGGTACCAGGTGGTCACCGCCATCCGCTGCGACGCGTTGCCCATGTTGTACACCGTCGCCGCCCCGGCCAGCGTCACCGC
>Ga0335085_10006266_pt1 | contig 18835 bp, 18 predicted proteins | sample Lox_Sample_45_FD_206712 | JGI IMG/M metagenome (GOLD analysis project Ga0335085, IMG submission 206712) | Soil microbial communities from Loxahatchee National Wildlife Refuge, Florida, United States - Lox_Sample_4.5 | ecosystem: Environmental > Terrestrial > Soil > Wetlands | place: USA...
ACCGAACGGACCCAGATCGAAACCGAGCTCACCGCCCTGGACGCGGCCACCACCCAGGACAACGACCCCACCCTGCTGGACGCCCTGCCCATCCTCGGAGACATCCTCACCAGCGCCCCCACCCGCCTGATCGAACAGCTCCTCGACGCCTTCAACGTCCAGGCCGTCTACAGCAACGACCTGCACCAGGTCACCATCCACGCCACCCTCACCGGCGCCACCCCCCAGGCCATCACCGGCCTGCTCGCCGACCCCCGCACCGGCCAGGCCACACCAGCGCAAACCCCCGCACCCGCCACCCAAGATCATTTTTCCCATTTGGCAGCGGACACGGGAGTACACGCGATGGCACCGTTACGGGTAAAGCCCGCCCGCTGCCCGGACGTACCGCTGCAGCCGCACCCGCGATGGCGCCTTTACATGCACCCGAGTACACGCGATGGCACCGTTACGGGTAAAGCTTGCCCCCGCTGTTCCGGGTGTGGGATCACTGATCCAGGGCTGAGGCCGCCGCGGGCCTGGCTCCGGCTGAGGCCGCCGCGGGCGACGCTCCGGCTGGGGGCGCCGCGGGCGACGCTCCGGCTGGGGGCGCCGCGGGCCAGGCTAGAGCGACCGCGGGCGGGAGCCGACTAAGGCGCCGACGAGCCGGCGCGCGAGGTCCGCGGCGCCGACCACCCCCGCGTCAGCGCCCAGCTCGGCGAGCCGGACGTCGGCGAAGTCGCGGTAGCCGCGGCCGGGCAGCGCCCTCTCGTACGCCCACCGGGCCGGATCGACCAGCAGGCTGCCCGCCTCGGACACCCCACCGCCGATGATGAAACAGCCCGGGTCCATGATCACGGCCAGGTCGGCCATGCCCTGGCCCAGCCAGCCGCCCACGATCTGGAAGCAGCGCAGGGCGGCCGGATCGCCTTCCCGCGCCGCCTGGGTCACCTGGGGGCCGGAGATGCCCTCGGGTGTTCCCCCGCCCAGCTGCAGGAGGCGCATGGCTCCCTCCGGGCTACGCCGGGCGAAGTCACGCGCCTCGGCGACCAGCGCGCTGCCGCTGGCGTACTGCTCCCAGCAGCCGCGGTTACCACAGCCGCAGAGCCGCCCGTCGGGCACGACCCGGTAGTGGCCGGGCTCTCCTGCGATGCCGAACCGGCCGCGGTAGAGGTCCCCGCCGATCAGCATGCTCGCGCCGATACCGGTGCCCACGGCGATCAGGAAGACGTCCTGGTAGCCGCGGGCAGCGCCGAACCGGGCCTCGGCCCACAGGCTCGCGTTCGCGTCGTTCTCCACGAAAACGGGCAGGCCGACCTTTTCCTGCACGGACTTGCGCAGCGGCTCGTCCCGCCAGGCCAGGTTGGGCGCGAACAGCACGGTCGAGCGCGTCTCGTCGATGAAGCCGGCAGCGCCGATACCGACCGCGGCCACCTCGTGCCGGGACGCCAGCTCGGTCACCACATCGGCGATGACCTGCTCCGTTTCGGGCGGGCTCGCCGCAGGCGTGGAGCGCTTCAGTTTCTCGATGATCTGGCCGTCGGCACCGACGACACCGGCCGCGGCCTTGGTGCCCCCGACATCAATGCCGATCGTCAGGCACACGACCAGCCTCTCCGGGTGGATCGGCGGCGTCTGCCCAGGAACTCCGGGCGGCCCCAGCGGGCCCCGCGGCCCCAGCGGGCCCCGCGGCCCCAGCGGGCCCGGCGCGCCGGTCCTGCGGATGAGCGTGCTGCGGCGCCCGCATGACCGCCTCGAAGGCCGAATAGGCCTCCTCGACCACGGACGCCAGCGCGTCGCCGGCCCCGGCCAGGGGCGAGCCCTGGCGGCCCTGGCGGGATTCGCGCAGCCTGCGGGCGGCACGGCAGACCGGGCACCAAGCGCACTCGGGCGCTTCCTCGTCGCGCGCGGGCCGCGTCGTGGCGACGTCCCACACGTCGGCCCGCTTGCCAGAGGATTCCTGGCCCAGCGCCCGGCGGACCTGGCCGGTGAGGTCGTTGCTGATACTGCGCGCACCCGAGCGCATCAGCCACCGCTGGAGGTCGCCAATCGGATCCCCGCCTGGCTGGCTGTCCCGCTCGGTCACGTGGCGCCTCCTGCTCTCAGCCTTTCCTTCGAGCGTACCTCTACCACTGGAGGACATAGGGCAGCCCGGTGGCACGGAAATGCCCGACGTTGATGCACTCGGTGATGCCGATCCGAACCCGGCGTGCCAGCGGCTGGTGCACGTGCCCGAAGAGCGCGAACCGCGGCTGCGTCCGCCGGATCGCGGCGAGCAGCGCGTCACTGCCGCGTTCCATCCGGCGGGCCACGGTGTCGTAAAGCAGTTCGGGTACGGCGGGCGGGATGTGGGTGCAGAGCACGTCGACCGCGCCGACCTCCTCGATTTTGACGGCGTAGGCGTCCTCGTCGATCTCGTTCGGCGTCCGGTACCGGGAGATCAGGCCGCCGCCGACGAAACCGAACGTCCAGCCGTCCAGCTCCGCCCGGGCGCCGTCGAAGACCCGATGGCCGGGCTTGAGGTGCTCCGCCCACATGCGCGGGATATCGACGTTGCCGTAGGTGAGGTACGCGGGCTCAGGCAGCGCCGCGAACAGCTCCGCGTACTGACGGGCGGCCGCTTCCTCGATGGCCGCGCGCACCGAGCCGTCCGGGAGGCGCTTGGCCAGCCGCGCGGACAGGGCCCGCGCCTCGTCGAACCGCTGGGCGCGCCGGAGTGCCATGAACGTGCCGGCCTCTTCCGCACCGAACAGGTCCGCGAAGATGCCGCGGCGATGATCCGCGTAGTCGATGAACAGAAGCAGGTCCCCCAGGCAGATGACCGCGTCCGCCTCGCGGGCCGCCGCGGGCAGCGCGTCCGCCCGGCCGTGCACGTCGCTCACCACGTGAATCCGCATAAGACCACGCTAAGCCGGTCCCCGGATAGCCTGATGATGCGGGTTTCGCGCCGTGCCGGGACCGGCGGTGACCAGGCGTTCGCTCCACCGATCAGTAGCTTTACACGGTACCGTGAGCGCGGCGGCAGGGGCAACCGGTAAGGAGACAGCGTCGTGCGCCAGCACAGCATCCCGGCTCTCGTGCAGATTCCTGATTCGGCGAACCTCGCCGAAGTCGTGTCCAGGCGCGCGGCAGACCATCCGGGGCAGGTCGTGCTGCGTCGCAGCACCAGCACTGGGACCTGGCAGGACGTCACGGCCGGTGAATTCCGCGACGAGGTGACGGTCCTGGCCAGGGGGCTGATCGCGGCCGGGATCAGCGCCGGCGACCGGGTGGGCCTGATGTCCCGCACCCGGTACGAGTGGACGGTCATCGACTACGCGATCTGGACGGCCGGCGCCGTGTCCGTGCCGGTCTACGAGACGTCCTCGGCCGAGCAGGTCGAGTGGATCATGAGTGACTCGGGCGCCAAGGCCATCTTCGTGGAGAGCGCGGCGCACGAGGCGATCGTCGCCGGGCTGCGCGACCGGCTGAGCGCACTTGAGCACGTCTGGCGGATCGAGGCCGACCCGGTTTCCGGCCAGACCGCCGGCGACGCGGGTAACAAGGCCTCTGGGCTGGACACGCTGGCCGCCGACGGCGCGTCCGTGGCCGGCGACGTGGTAAGCGAGCGTGCCTCGGCGGCCGGCGCCGCCGACCTGGCCACGATCATCTACACGTCCGGGACCACCGGGCGGCCCAAGGGCTGCGAGCTGACGCATCGCAACCTCCTGTCCGAGGTGCGCAACGCGAGCGCGGCCGCGCCGGAGATCTTCAGCCTGCCCGGCGGCTCCACGCTGTTGTTCTTGCCGCTGGCCCACGTGCTGGCGCGGGTCGTCCAGGTGGGCTGCCTGGAGGACGGCATCATTCTCGGGCACAGCCCCGATGTCACCGACCTGCTGCCCGACCTCGGCTCCTTCCGGCCGACGTTCCTGCTGGCCGTCCCGCGGGTGTTCGAGAAGGTCTACAACCGCGCCGAGCAGCGGGCGGAGTCCGAAGGCAAGGGCGCGATCTTCCGCCGGGCGGCACAGACGGCGATCGCCTACAGCCAGGCCCTGGACAGCCGGGCCCGGGGCGGCCGCGGCCCGGGCCCCGGCCTGCGGGTGGCCCATGGGGTCTTCGACCGCCTCGTCTACACCAAGCTGCGGGCCGCGGTCGGCGGCCAGGTGGAGTACGCGGTCTCCGGCGGCTCTGCACTGGGCGAGCGGCTGGGCCATTTCTTCCGCGGCGTGGGTATCACGATCCTCGAGGGCTACGGGCTCACCGAGACCACCGCGGCGGCGACCGTGAACCGGCCAAGCGGCAACAAGATCGGCACCGTCGGGCTGCCCATACCTGGCGACGCGCTCAAGATCGCCGAAGACGGCGAGGTCCTCATCAAGGGACCGACCGTGTTCGGGCGGTACTGGGGCAACAGCACGGCCACCGCGGAGGTCCTGACCGACGACGGCTGGATGCGCACCGGTGACCTCGGGGCACTGGATGACGAGGGATACCTGCGAATCACCGGGCGGAAGAAGGAGATCATCGTCACCGCGAACGGCAAGAACGTGGCGCCCGCACCGCTAGAGGACCGGACCCGCGCGCATTTCCTGGTCAGCCAGACCATGGTCGTCGGCGATGGCAAGCCGTACGTGGCGGCGCTGGTGACGGTCGACGAGGAAGCATTCCCCGCCTGGAAGGCAAAGCACCGCAAGCCTGCCGACGCGACGGCGGCCGATCTGCGTGACGACCCCGATCTGGTGGCCGAGATCCAGGCAGCGGTGGACGACGCCAACGCCACGGTGTCCCGGTCCGAGTCGATCCGCCGCTTCCGCATCGTGGACGGTGACTTCACCCAGGAGAACGGCCAGCTCACGCCGTCCCTCAAGGTGCGCAGGAACGTGGTCGCCAAGGACCGGGCCGACGACATCGAGGCCCTCTACGCCTAGCAAGCCGACGAAATTCCGGCCACGCCTGGCCCGCGCGCTGGCCTGCCGGGATACCGGGGCCTGCCGGGATACCGGGGCCTGCCGGGATACCGGGGCCTGCCGGGATACCGGAGCCTGCGGCTACCCTTCGCCGCGCAGGATCGCGTCTAGGCGGCCGGCCACCCGGGACCAGTCCCACTCCCGCTCGGCCCAGGCGAGCCCACGGCGTCCCATCGCTTCCGCCCGCGCGGGGTCGGCCAGCAACTCGGTGATGCGCTGCACGAGAGCGGTCAGGCTGCGCCCGGGAACCACGTAGCCGGTCTCACCGTCCAGGATCGCGTCCGGGGCACCACCGGAATCGCCGCCGATGACGGGCAGCCCGGCGGCGGATGCTTCCAGGTACACGATGCCGAGGCCCTCCACGTCCAGGCCGCCCCGGCGGGTCCGGCACGGCATGGCGAAGACGTCGCCGGCCGCGTAATAGCCGGGCAGTTCGCCGGCCGGGACGCTGCCGGTGAACCTGACGGCATCGGCCACTGCGTGGTCCGCGGCGAGGCGCCGCAGGTCGCCGTGGTACGGCCCGTCGCCCACGAGCAGCAGGCGTGCGCCCGGGATCGCGTCGCGGACGCCGGGCCAGGCACGGATCAGCGTGTCCTGCCCCTTGCGCCGGACCAAGCGGGATACGCACACCACGACCGGGCAGCCGACCAGGCCCAGCCGCTCCCTGATTCCGGCCGGCCCCGGGCTCCCGGCCGGCCCGGGCCGGAACGCGGCGACGTCCACGCCAGGGGCCAGCCGGACCATCCGCGCGGCGGCCTGCGGCGACAGCGCCCGCGCGAGGCGGGCCCGAAAGTACTCACCGAGGTAGGTCACCACGTCGACGCTGTCCCCGATCCGGCGCAGCAGGCCACGGGCACCGGGCAGCGCCGCCCAGCCGGCCTCGTGCCCGTGGGTGAGCGCCACCAGGCGGGTGGCCCCGGCGCGCCGCAGGACGGGCCCCAGCAGCCCCAGCGGCGCGGCCGCCCCGAACAGCACGGTGTCGAAGCCGTGGTCGCGCAGGGCGGCGGCCGCCCGGCGGCCCACGGACGGGACGGGCAGCATCAGCGACGTCGGATGCCTGATCACCGGGAACGGCTGCCGCGCGTCGAAATTCTTGGCACCGTCCCACGCCGGGGCGTACACCGCCACCTGCCCGGGGGGCAGCAGGCAGGCCAGGCCGTGCACGAACGACTGGATGCCGCCCTGCCGGGGCGGGAAGTCGTTGGTGACGATCAGCGTGCCGCGCATAGCGCCCGAGTCTAGGGCCGGGAGGCCAGCAGTCCAGCGGGGCGCGGAGTCCGGGGAGCCCGCAGTCGAGGCGCCCAGAGCCCGGGGCGGCGCGGGTGCGGGTGTGCCCGGCAGGTCACCCTGCCGGGCTCAGCGCGATGCCGTTTTACGGGCGGACGGCGCCGTCCATGTTCTGCGAGTACCAGGAATTGTTCAGGGAAAGCTCCTGGACGTTGGCCCCGCTATGTGGCGCGTCGACGATCATCCCGTTGCCGACGTAGATCGCGACGTGGCCCTCGCCGTCGACGAGGATCAGGTCGCCCGGCTCCAGGGACGAGGTGGAGATGTGCGGCAACTGAGCCCACTGCTCGTACGTCGTCCGCGGGATCGAGATCCCGGCCGAGGCCCACGCGGCCTGCGCGAGTCCCGAGCAGTCGAAGCCAGCCGCGCACGGCCCGGTGCCACCCCAGACGTACGGGCAGGCGGCCTGCGCCTCGGCCACGGCGAACGCCGCCGCCTTCCCGCCCTGGGTCGCGGTCGACCCGGTGTACGCCGTCGCGGTGGTCGCGCCCCCGCCGACGCCGTTGGCGGCGACGGTCTGCTGCTGCTGCGCGGTGAGGCTGGCCAGGGCGGACTTCGCGGTGGCCACCAGCTGACTGGCGTGCTGCCGCTTCTGCTGCTCCTGCTGCTGGATCGCGGTCAGCGCGTCCTTCGTGCGCTGCGCCTGCTGCTGGGAGTTTTTCAGCTGGCGCGCGGCGACGAGGAACTGCTGCATCTGCTGGTTCCGGCTGCCGGAGATCTGCAGCAGCATCGAGGCCCCATTCAGCGCGGTGTTCGGGTCGTTCGAGGTGAGCAGGCCGGCAACCGAGGTCGTGTTGCCGCTCTCGTAGCTCTCGGCCGCGATCTGCGCGATGGCACCGCGCAGCTTCGTGAACTGCACCTGGTTGACCGCGACCTGCTTGTTGACCGCGGCCAACTTCGCGCGCGCCTGGGACGCCAGCTGCACGATGTGGTCGTACTGCTGGTTAATCTGGTCGAACTGCGAGGTCACCTGGTTGAACTTCGCCTGCACGTCGGCAACGGTCGGCTGGGGCGCCGCTCCAGCCGTCACCGTGTAGGTGCTGAGGCCGAAGGCGGCCATCAGGCCGGCTGCAATCGCGACACTCGCTCGAAGCCGGGCCTTCATGCCCAGTAGCGGCTTACGCACGGGCCAGACACGCTCCTTCTCCGACGACAGGGACCGCCTGGGTACCTCGCTATGGGGAGGTAATTGAGCGGTGTAACCGGAAGGAGACCCTAGTGAAAGCAATAAGCCGTTTCAACCGCTTCTGCCAGTGTCGCCCCGGTTCCGCCAATCACCGCGCAGGCAAGACTTTATAACGCTACAATCACGCGCGCTGCCTTCTTGACAAGACGGTACCGCAGCGGCGGGACCAGGCCCGCTGCGGCGAGCGTGCTCAGTCCGCGCAGCTCAAGGGCCCCGAGGGCATGACAGCCGGGGACACCCCCGGGCGGGTTTTCGCGGCCCGCGGCGCCGTCGGCCCGATGGCGGCCGGCGGCGATATCATCCCTTTTGCGCCGTCCGTCGCCATTACTTACGTCTTTATTACGCCTCGGCTCACTTTCCCGCCCTCCCGCAGCTCCGCTTGATCCATTTTCGACAAGCACCGTGACCAAGCAGTCACCGCACGCCACGGCACGGAACTCGCATTGCCCGCAGTCAATAAGCATGACTCTCCGTTCATCGCATCAATGGACGCCGCTCACGCTAAGAGCGACCACCGACATTTCCGTCTGCCCACGGGCAGGCCCGCAGCGGGGGCAGTCCCGGGCCAAGCCGCCCTAATGACCACGGCGGCCCCAGCGGGCACGGCGGAACGGCGGAACGGCGGAACGGCGGCCCCAGCGGCGCGGCGGCCCCAGCGGCCCCAGCGGCGCGGCGGCCCCAGCGGCCCCAGCGGCGCGGCGGCACGGCGGCACGGAAAGTGTCGGAGGGCCGGCCTACGGTGTGGACCGTGATTGATCTGCACGCCAGCGCGCCCGCCCGGGCGGCCGCGGTCCCGGTACCCGCCGTCTGTTACGCCGCACCGCAGGACGGCCCGGCGGCGCAGGACGGCCCGGCGGCGCAGGACGGCCCGGCGGCGCAGGACGGCCCGGCGGCGCAGGACGGCCCGGCGGGGCAGGACGGCCCGGCGCAAGGCGCGGCGGACGCCCTCGCGCTGACGCAGGTGGAGTTCGTCGTGGTCGACGTGGAGACGACCGGTTGGTCGCCGGCCGAGGCGCGGATCACCGAGATCGGCGCGGTCAGGCTCCGGGCGGGCCGGATAACCGGGGAGTTCTCCACCCTGGTCGATCCGGCCATGCCGGTCCCCGCCCACGTCGAGGCGCTGACCGGGATCAGCAGCCAGATGGTTTCTGCCGCACCGCGGCCCGCCGACGTGCTGCCGACGTTGCTGAGCTTCGCGCGCGGGTGCGTGCTGGCCGCGCACAACGCGCCGTTCGACCTCGGTTTTCTGACCGCAGCATGCGACGCCTGCGGCCTGCCCTGGCCCGGGTTCGCCGTACTGGACACCGTGGCGGTCGCCCGGCAGGTCCTCATCGACGGCGAAGCGCCCGACTGCAAGCTCGCCACGCTGGCCGCGTTCTTCGAGACGCCGACGGCGCCCTGTCATCGCGCGCTGGCCGACGCCCGGGCCACCGCGGCCGTGCTCGACGTGCTGATTACCCGGCTGGCCCTGCTGGGAATCCGCACCCTCGACGACCTCGGCGAGTGGCTGGCGGTACCCTGAGCCGGGCCCGGCGGAGGGCACGAGGGGCGCGGAGGGCGCGAGGAACGGCCAGGGAGGCAGCCAATGGTCACCGCGATCGTTCTGGTGAAGGCCGACATCCAGCGCATCCCCGAGGTCGCGGAGATGATCGCCCAGATCGCTGAGGTCAGCGAGGTGTACTCGGTGACCGGCGAGTTCGATCTGGTGGCGATGGTCCGGGTCCGCGGGCACGACGAACTCGCCGACGTGATTCCCGGGCGGCTCAACAAGGTGGCGGGCGTCACGCACACCGAGACGCACATCGCGTTCCGCGCCTACTCGCGGCACGACCTTGAGGCCGCCTTCTCCCTGGGCGCGGCCGGGACCGCCTGAACCGTCAGGACGGCGGCGCGGCGGCCAGGCGCTGGCTGGCCTTGATCCACCGCGCGAGCAACTCGGCGGCGGCGCCCGAGTCGATGGCCTGGGCGGCGCGGGCCAGGCCCGCGGACAGCGCCGGGTACAGGTCCTCCGGGCGGGGCACGCCCTCGTTCGCGGCGAGGGCCGCCGCCGCGTTCAGCAGCACGATGTCGCGCACCGGGCCCGCCTCCCCGGCCAGAACGGCCCGCATCACCGCCGCATTGTGCGCGGCGTCGCCACCGCGCAGGTCGGCGGGCCGTGACCGGGGCAGGCCCAGCTCCGCGGGGTCAAGCTCGGCCGCGGCCACGGCCGAACCGTGCACCACCCAGACCGCCGAGGTCGTGGTCGTGGTCAGCTCGTCCAGCCCGTCCCCGCCGTGGAATACCAGCGCGTTCACGCCACGCGCCGCCAGCACGCCCGCGATGACGGCGCCCATCCGGCCGTCAGCGACCCCGACCGCCTGGGCATGTGGCCGGGCCGGGTTCGCGACCGGCCCCAGGAAGTTGAACACGGTCGGCACGCCGAGCTCACGCCGCGGCACGGACGCGTACCGCAGGGCGGGGTGGTACAGCGGGGCGAACAGGAAAGCGACCCCGATCTCCTCGGCCAGCTCCGCGCTGGCCGCGGGCGGCAGGTCGATGACCACGCCGAGGGCCTCCAGCACGTCGGCGGCCCCGCACTGGGAGGAGGCCGCCCGGTTGCCGTGCTTGACCATGCGGGCGCCCGCGGCCGCGGCCACGACGGTCGCCATCGTCGAGATGTTGACGGTCCTGGCACCGTCGGCGCCGGTGCCCACGAGGTCGACGAGGCGGCCGGGCACGCGGATCGGGGTGGCGTGCTCCAGCATCGCCCGGGCCAGGCCGCCCAGCTCCGCCGGCGTCTCGCCCTTGATGCGCAGCGCGATCGCGAAACCGGAGATCTGGACGTCGGTCGCCGCGCCTTCCATGATCTCGTTCATGGCCCACGCCGCCTCGTCGGCGGTGAGCGACTCACCCTTGACGAGCGCGCCGATCAGCGCCGGCCAGTTCATTCGGGCTTCCATCGGCCGGAGGCGGTCAGCCGCTCGCGATCTCGGAACGCCCGGCCTGGTGCCGCATCAGGCGGGTCAGTTCCCGGGCGAGTTGCCGCGGGTCGATCGGATGACTGATCACCGCGTCCGCCCGGGACCAGGTCGCCAGCCAGCCGTCGTCGGCCCGCCCGGTGATGAGCAGCACCGGCGGGCAGTCGTAGATCTCGTCCTTGGCCTGGCGGCAGACGCCCATCCCGCCCGCGGGCTGCGCCTCCCCGTCCAGCACCATCACCTCGGGACCGCCCTCGTCCAGCAGCCGGAACAGCGCTGGCTCGGTGGCGCACTCGATTATCTCGGCGTCCGGCGCGTCCGGCTCGGGGCGGCGGCCGACGGCGAGCCGGATCTGGGCCCGCACGTCGGCATCGTGGCTGTAGACAACGACCTTCACAGCAATGGTTGCTTCCTCGCTGGTGACCGCACCGGCTCTATGGCCCCGGACTGCGGCGATGCTTGACTTGCGGCAAGTCTATCGGTGGACGGTAAAACTCCGCCGGCGCTTCGGTGACGGGAATCCCGGTCGCAGACCCCGGCGAACTGGGCTGTATGGGCAGGCTCTCACAAAAATAAATGCCCCCGAGTTGGGGGGGGCGCCTGCCGCTCGCCTACGTCTTGTCGTAATAATGACGTCGTGGCGACAGCATCCGTAAGCGAGGCGGTACCCCGCACGCCGGGCAACCGGCCCAGCCTGGTCAGCGTGGGCACGATCATCTGGCTGTCCTCAGAGCTGATGTTCTTCGCGGCCCTGTTCGCGATGTACTTCACGATCCGTTCCGTCCAGAAGGGTGAGGGCCTGCCCTGGCCCGGCGCTCACCTGAACGTTGCCCTGGGGTCGGTCAACACGACCGTGCTGCTGCTGTCCAGCGTCACCTGCCAGATGGGCGTGTTCGCGGTCGAGCGCGGCCAGGTGGGGCGCGTCGGCAGCGTCTTCGACGTGCGCAAGTGGGGTCTGCGCGAGTGGTACGTGCTCACGTTCCTGATGGGCCTGTACTTCGACCTCGGCCAGGGATATGAGTACTTCGACCTGGTGCACAAGGAGCACCTGACGATCTCGTCCAGCGCGTACGGGTCGGTGTTCTTCATCCCCACCGGGTTCCACGGCCTGCACGTGGCCGGCGGCCTCGTGGCCTTCCTGCTGCTGCTCGGCCGCACCTACGCGGCTAAACGGTTCACCCGGGAGCAGCAGGTCAGCGCGATCGTCGTCTCCTACTACTGGCACTTTGTCGACGTCGTCTGGATCGGCCTGTTCACCACCATCTACCTGATCCACTGACCCGGATGCGCCGTCGCGGTGACACAGTTCACGTCCGCGCGATGCATCCAAGAGCACACAAAGCCACGAAGGCACCAATGGACCACTATCCGGAAAACCGAGGGCTGCAGTGAGGTGGATCACCGCGCGGCGACGTCGCCCGCTCTTCGGCTACGCAGCCGTCCTGCTGGCGCTGGTCGCGGTCGGCATGCTGTACGCGGCGGTCACGGGGCTGGGCGGCAGCGCGTCCGCCGGGTCAGGCTCGTCGGCACCGCTGATCACCCAGGGCAAGAACCTGTTCGCGGTCTCCTGTGCGAGCTGCCACGGCGCGTACGCCCAGGGCACCGAGCGGGCACCGAGCCTGATCGGGGCGGGCGCCGCGGCCGTTGACTTCCAGCTGAGCACCGGCCGCATGCCGCTGAAGGAAGCCAACGCCGAGGCGCCGCGCAAGCCCCCGGTGTACACCCAGGAGGAAATCGACGCCATCGCCGCCTACGTCGCCTCGCTCGGCGGCGGCCCCGCGATCCCCGGCGACCAGCAGGCCAGCACGGTCGGCGCGGACACCGGGCTCGGCCAGAGCCTGTTCAACGCGAACTGCGCCCAGTGCCACAACTACGCCGGCGCCGGCGGCGCGCTGACCGACGGGAAGTACGCCCCGCCGCTGACCCAGGCCACCAACCGGCAGATCTACGAGGCCATGCTGACCGGCCCGGAGGCGATGCCGGTGTTCAACGACAGCACGCTGACGCCGGCCGACAAGCGCGACATCATCGCCTACGTCACGCAGACGCGCGCCGAGGCCAACCCGGGCGGGTTCAGCCTGGGCCGCATCGGCCCGACCACCGAGGGCCTGATCGCCTGGCTCGGGGGAATCGGCGCGCTCGTCCTCGCCGCCATGTGGATCACCGCAAAGCGCCGGGAAGAGCGCACGGGAGAAATCACGGATAACCGATGAGCGACAACGACAGCGACCTGGAAAACACGCCGGAGGAGCGGCAGCCTCCGCATCGCGTGATCGGTACTCCGCCGCCCGTGCGCGGGCTGCTGACGGAGCCCGGGCCCGGCGAGGGCGACGGCGGCGGGATCGGGCCGTACGGCCCGGGCGGGCCCGGCGCCCCCGAACTGCGCGAACTGCCGGCCGACCCCCCAAATCCCGTTTCGGCCAGGAACTGGGAGCGGGTCGCGGCGGCCCTGTTCCTGATCTCGTTGCTCGCCAGCTGCGGCTTCGTCGCCGCCTACGTCGCCCTCGAGCTGCACGACCGCGGCGATGTCGTGGACGCGGCGCTGCGGTCCAACCTCGCGCTCGGCAGCGCGATGTCTCTGGCCTTCCTCGCCGTCGCCGTCGGCATGGTGATCTGGGTCCGGAGCATCATGCCGCCGGTGGAGCTGACCGAGGAACGCCACCCCCTGGCCTCCGCCCCGGAAGACCGGGCGGCGTTCGCGGAGACGTTCGTCGAGGGCGCGGAGGCCAGCCAGATCACCAAGCGCCCGCTGCTGCGGCGGACGCTGATCGCGGCGACCGTGCCGGTCGCGCTGGCGCCGCTGGTGCTCCTGCGCGACCTGGGGCCGCTGCCCGGCACCACCCTGCGGCACACCGCATGGAAGAAGGGCACCCGCCTGCTCGTCTACGCGACCAACCGGCCCATCACGCCCGCCGACTTCGGCTCCGAGGGCGGCATGATCACCGTGGTGCCGGAGGGCTACCAGGACAACGACGAGGAGCTCGCCAAGTCCACCGCGATCATCATCAAAATGGCTCCGGGCCAGCTCGAGGCGCCGACCAACCTGAACTGGACGGTCGACAACATCGTCGCCTACTCTAAAATCTGTACGCACGTTGGATGTCCCGCAGCGCTGTACGAGCAGACGACCCACCGGATTCTCTGCCCGTGCCATCAGTCCACGTTCGACGCCACCAAGGGCGCGCAGGTCATCTTCGGGCCCGCGCCGCGGCCGCTGCCGCAGCTTCCGATCACGACCAACGCGCAGGGCTATCTGGTGGCCCAGAGCGACTTCCACGAACCCGTCGGGCCGAGCTTCTGGGAGCGGGGATGAGCACTAGCAACGGGCGGCTGACGATACCGAAGACACTGGCCAAGCAGGGCGCCGAGCTCGACGACCGGTTTCGCGCCGCCAAGGGCCTCCGGACGCTGCTGCGGAAGGTCTTCCCGGACCACTGGACGTTCCTGCTCGGCGAGATCGCGCTGTACTCGTTCATCATCCTGATCCTGACCGGCATCTTCCTGACCCTGTTCTTCAACCCGAGCATGACCGAGGTGGTCTACCACGGGTCGTACACGAAGCTGAACGGCGTCCGGATGAGCGAGGCGTACCAGTCCACGCTGCGGATCAGCTTCGACGTGCGCGGCGGCCTGCTCATGCGGCAGATCCACCACTGGGCCGCGGACGTGTTCCTGGCCGCGATCATCTGCCACCTGCTGCGGATCTTCTTCACCGGCGCCTATCGCAAGCCGCGCGAAACCAACTGGATTATCGGCGTGACCATGTTCGCGCTCGGCATCCTCGAGGGCTTCCTCGGCTACTCGATGCCGGATGACCTGCTGTCCGGCACCGGGGTCCGGATCGCCGAGGGCGTGCTGCTGGGCATCCCGGTGGTCGGCACGTACCTGTCGTTCTTCCTGTTCGGCGGGCAGTTCCCCGGCACCGACTTCGTGGTGCGGTTCTACATCATCCACGTGCTGCTGATCCCGGGGCTGCTGCTGGCGCTGATCAGCGCGCACCTGTTCCTGATGGTGCACCAGAAGCACACCCAGATGCCGGGCAAGGGCCGGACCGACGGCAACGTCGTCGGCCAGCCCATGTACCCGTACTTCATGGTCAAGACCGGCGCGTTCTTCTTCTTCGTCTTCGGGGTGCTGGCCCTGCTGGCCACGTTCGCGCAGATCAACCCGATCTGGCAGGTCGGCCCGTACACGCCGACGGCGATCTCGGCGGGCTCGCAGCCGGACTTCTACATGGGCTTCCTCGAAGGCGCGCTGCGCATGTTCCCGAGCTGGACCTGGGATATCGGCGGCCATACGATCGCGTGGAACGTGTTCGTACCCGCCCTGGTGGTGCCGGGCATCATCTTCACCGCGCTCGGGCTGTGGCCGTTCCTGGAACGCTGGGCGACCGGGGATCACGCGTACCACCATGTCAACGACCGGCCGCGGAACGCCCCGACCCGAACCGCGTTCGGCATGGCGGGCGTCACCATCTACGGCATCCTGTGGCTGGAGGGCGCGAACGACATCGTCGCCGTGCATCTGCAGATCCCGCTGTACCTGACCACGGAGATCGCCCGCTGGGCGGTCTTCATCGGGCCGGTGATCGTCTTCTGGGCCACCCGGCGCATCTGCCTGGGGCTGCAGCGCCGGGACGCCCAGATGCTCACGCACGGCGTGGAGACCGGCATCATCAGCCAGCTGCCGAACGGCGCGTTCGTCGAGGCGGAGCGCCCGCTGACCGAGGACGAGGCCGCGGTCCTCATCGCCAAGCCGCCCGCCGCGCTGCCCGCGGCCCGCGCGGTGGACGAGAACGGCGTGCCGGAGCCGGCCCTGCGGGGCGTCCGGGGCAGGCTCCAGGCCCGGGTGCACGAGTACTTCGCCGAGGGCATCTCGCTGGCCCCGCCCGCCAACGGGCATGGAAACGGGCACGGCGACGGGCACGCGGCCATCGAGGGCGACGGCGAGCGCGCGACCGTCGGCGGCGGGCCGGCCGAGGTTGCGGACGGCCGGACCGGCGAGGGTGGCGAATAGCCCGCCGAACGGGCCACACGAGAAGCTGTACGCCGGGAGGCGGTCACCCGACCAGGGTGGCCGCCTCCCGGCGTTCCCGGGGGCGAGGCAGGCCCCGCTGGGCAGCCCCAGTAGCGGTGCCGGGAGATTCGCCGGCCATGAGCGGACCTGCTTTCATGGGGTTCCCGGCCGTCCCGGCCGGGACGCCGCGGGCGGCGTGTCACCTACCCTGGCGCGCGGCCACGGCCGCCGTCGTCGCCCGCCGGAGCGAGCTTCTGCTCCATCTGCGGCGGTACTCACCCCGCCGGCCGCGTGGTACGCCCGCAGGCGTAGGCACGCCGGCGGACGCGCGCGGGTGGCCCGCGCGGTTACGGTAGACCCGTGTACACCGAGCCGGGCGAGCCGCCGAGGGTGCGGCCCCCGCTGACCAAGCGGCTCACGCGGCGCCACTGGATCCTGCTCGACTGCCTCGCCGCCGTGGTGGCCGCCGCGATCATAGCCGCGAGCGTGTGGGCGCAGTACCACTCGGCGTCGGCCCGGCACTCGGCCACCACGGCGCTCCTCGGCGTGCTGCTGGCGCTCGCGGGCGGCATCCCGGTCGCGCTGCGCCGGGTGCGCCCGCTGGTGGCCCTGGGGACGCTGCTCGCCGTTTCGGTGGTGCTGTCGGTGATCGGCGCCTCGTACGGCCCGATCGTGGAACTGCCCGCCGCCTACGTGCTGTACATGGTCGCCGCGACGTCGCGGCGCAAGGTCGCGGCGATCGCGCTCGCTTGCGCCCTGGCCACGGTGGTGGTCGAGGCGTACCGGATCGGGGTGCTGGGAAACGGGGGGGTGGGGTCGGCCGTCTCGCTGGGCCTGATCCTGATCATCTTCTGGGGCTTCGGTTCCGCGGTCCGGCAGCGCCGCGCGTACGCGAATGGCCTGCAGCAGCAGGCGGCCAGCCGGGCGGTGGCCGAGGAGCGGCTGCGTATCGCGCGGGAACTGCACGACGTCGTGGCGCACAGCATGAGCGTGATCGCCGTGCAGGCGGGCTTTGGCCAGTACGTCATCGACGACCAGCCCGGCAAGGCCCGGGAGGCGCTGGGCGCCATCCAGGCGACCAGCCGGGACGCCCTGGACGAAATGCGGCGCATGCTCAGCGTGCTGCGGCAGGCCGACACCGCCGGCGACGGGCCCGCCGCCGGCCTGTACCCCGGCGATCAGCCTGACCGGCTCGCTGACCTGGCCGCGGACGGGCCGGCGCGCACGACGGACCCCGCGAGCCCAGCGCGCCCTGCGCGCTGGCTGGGCGGCCCCCTTCGCCCTGCCAGCCCGGGGGAGCCCACCGGGCTCCCGGGGGAGCCCACAGGGCCGGCAGGGCGCCCAGCGCCCGCTGGCAGCGGCTACGGGCGTTTCCAGGACCACACGGCCGCGCAGACGGCTGCAAGCGCCGCACGGCGCGCGGCGGCGCCGCTGTGGCCCGCGCCGGGGCTGGCCGATCTGGACCGGCTGATCACCCGCGTCGGGCACGCCGGGGTGCACGTCGACCTGAGGGTCAACGGCGAGCGCCGGGACGTGCCGGCCGGGGTGGACCTGTCCGCTTTCCGCATCATCCAGGAGGCGCTCACCAACGTGGTCAAGCACGCCGCCACGCCGGACTGCCGGGTCACGATCGACTACCGGGACGGCGAACTGGGCCTGGAGATCATCGACGACGGCCACGCCGCGGTGCTCGCCCCGGCCGGCCCGGGCACCACCCCCGTGGTGTCCGGTCATGGGCTGATCGGGATGCGCGAGCGGGTCCACCTGTGCGGCGGCCAGTTCGGTGCCGGGCCGCGGCCGGAACGGGGCTTCCGGGTGGCCGCCACCCTTCCCCTGAGCCGGGCGGGGTCATGAGCCTGCGCGTCGTCGTGGCCGACGATCAGGCTCTGGTGCGCGTGGGCTTCCGCGGCATCATCGACGCCACCCCCGGGTTCACCGTGGTCGGCGAGGCAAGTAACGGGAAGGAAGCGGTCGAGGTGGCACGCCGCTCTCGCCCCGACGTCATCCTGATGGACGTCCGGATGCCGCTGATGGACGGCATCGAAGCCACCCGCCAGATCACCAGCGCACCGGAAACCTGTCACATCCGCGCGCTCATCCTGACCACGTTCGACCTGGACGAGTACGTCTACGCCGCGCTGCGGGCCGGCGCCAGCGGCTTCCTGCTGAAGGACACGCTGCCCGCGGACCTGCTCAGTGCGATCCGGGTCCTCGCCGCCGGTGACGCCCTGCTGGCGCCGAGCATCACGCGCAAGCTGATCGGCGAGTTCGCGCGGCTGCCGGCCACGACCGCGCAAACGCGCGGCACGGACGGGTCAGGGGGCCCGGACGGCGCGGGCACGCTGAGCGGGCTCACCGAACGCGAGGTCGAGGTGCTGGCCCTCGTCGCGCGGGGCATGTCCAACGCCGAGATCGCCGACCACCTGACGATCAGCCCGGCGACCGCCAAGACCCACGTCGGCCACCTGCTGGCCAAGCTGGGCGCCCGCGACCGGGTGCAACTGGTGATCCTCGGCTACCAGAGCGGCCTGGTAAAAGTATGAGCAGGGAGCACCCCCGCGGCCGCCCTACGGCGAGGCGTTCGTGACCGGTCAGCGAGCCGGGCCGTCAGGCCCGGCGGGTGCCGGTTGTGCCGACGAAGTACCACCGCGCGGGCGCGAAGCACACCGGGGCGTTCCGGGGGTCGTCCCCCCGGGCCAGCACTAATGAGCGTAGTGGCCGCGGTAGTACTCGAAGACGAAGCCGATGGTGGAAAACATGGTCATCAGCGCGCCGATCAGGAACAGCCACCAGCCGATCGCGAAGCCGGCCGCCGCCATCGCGCAGGAGAAGCCGACGAACAGCGGCCACCAGCTGTGCGGGCTGAAGAAGCCGACCTCCCCGGTGCCCTCCACGATCTCGCCCTGCGGGTTGTCCTCGGGGCGCTCCGGCAGCCGCCGGCCCGTGAACAGGACGTAGAACCCGACCAGGATGGCCAGCCCCACCGCGAACGCGAGCGCAGCGGTACCGGTCGGGTCCTTCGAGTAGTACCAGTAGACGACGTCCGCGCCGCCGAAGAACGCCGCGCAGCCCAGGAACAGCCAGCCTTCGACCTTCACGCGAACCTCACCCTCACCGTGCCACACATGGTCAGCTCAGTCTTCCGTTACTCGTCGGCGGGCGGGGCCGAGATCGACTCGGCCGGCGGCGTCAGCGTCTGGCTGAGTGACCGGGAGGCCATGCCCGACTTGATGTGCGGGTAATGCAGCTCGAACGCGGGGCGCTCGGACCGGATCCGCGGGATCCGGTAGAAGTTGTGCCGTGGCGGCGGGCAGGACGTGGCCCACTCGAGTGAGCTGGCGAAGCCCCACGGGTCCTCGACGTTGACCTTCTCGCCGTACCGCCACGTCTTGTAGACGTTGTAGAAGAAGATCAGGATCGACAGGGTCAGCACCCAGGACCCGATCGAGGAGATCTGGTTGAGC
>Ga0335085_10006267_pt1 | contig 18833 bp, 15 predicted proteins | sample Lox_Sample_45_FD_206712 | JGI IMG/M metagenome (GOLD analysis project Ga0335085, IMG submission 206712) | Soil microbial communities from Loxahatchee National Wildlife Refuge, Florida, United States - Lox_Sample_4.5 | ecosystem: Environmental > Terrestrial > Soil > Wetlands | place: USA...
CGAGTATTGGTCGCTGTACGAAAGATACATCGGCGAGCCGTGGACTGACGAACTTGCGTGGGTTGCGTCGCAGCATACGCCACCGACCGACGAGTGCATGTCCGACTGCGTGCTCGATGCGGACATCATTCAAGGGCCGATGCAGTACTGGTCCAGATTACCGCGCGGTCAATACGTGAAGGAGGCGCTGCGCTCGGCGATCGAGCGAGCGACGTACGCCGCAGACATGGCCTGTTGGGATCGCGGATTCGGCCCGCCTGACGCGCCGTCGGATTCGCCCGTGCCCCCCGAGTCGTTACGCACGATTCGCGAGAGCCTCAACGCGGTGACGGTACCGGAAAAGCGCGACCTCCTCGCTCAACTCGACATCGCTGAACAGCGTTGCGCCGATTTCATGCCTCGTCGAGGCATGACGAGAGCTGAAGCAGAACGCGAACTCGGCGCGCCGCTGGAAGCGTCGACGCGTCGAGAGGGCACGCTTGACGTCGAGACCGCGGTCTTCGCTGACGGAACCCGTCGCATCAGGATGGACTTCGTCGAAGGGATTCTGGTCCGTTACTCCGTAGTCTCGCCGAATCCCTAGTCCCTCATCACTTCGCGATCGGACTCGGCCGCACCTGGAAATGCGCGGCGAGGGGCCGCGTCCCTTTGCCCCCTTCGATCAGCCACGGCGTCCGATCGCCGTTGGCCGCCCACAGCCCGCGGCCCTTCCACCCGGCGTTCGCATCGTCGATGCGGCCGTCGAGTCCCTTCGCGTAGAAGCCGAGCGGATACGGAACGCGCAGCACGATCATGCGGCCATTCGCGTACGCGATCAGGCCGTCGTTCTGGTTGCCGGTCGAGACCGGCACGTTCGCGCCGAGGCCGAGCGTGTCGTGCTGATCGACCCACGTGTAGTAGCTCGACTCGGCGCTGTTCGGGCCGATGCCGTCGAATCCCGGTCCGGGATACTGATAAAAGGACCATCCCTCCGGACAGTGATCGCCCGTCGCCTTCGGGCCGTTCAGCGGACCCTTGCACTTGCGGCGATCGAAGCTGCCGAGATGACCGCTGGCCAGCGACACCCAGACGACGCCGTTGCCGTCGATGTCGCCGCCGCGGACGCCGAATCCCGGCGGCGGCACGTTGTAGATCTCGGTCAGCGCTGTCTCCGGCGGATGCGCGCCGGGCATCACGCGCACGACCGAACCGGGGTTGCCCATCACCGCGCCCCAGATCGATCCGTCGACCGGGCTCGGCATCACGGCGTAGAACGGCGCGACGATGCGCTTGTCTTTCGTCGGGTCGACCGGATCGTTCGGGCCGACATAGCCTTCGTCGCGCTTGCCGTTGCCGTTGGTGTCGAGAATAAAAGCCGTCCAGCCTTGAGAGGCCGCGGCGTCGCCCGTCGCGAGAAACTTCTTCGAGTCGAGCCAGCCGAGCACCGGTCCGCCGCCGCTCGTCCAGATGGTGTCGTCGGCGTCGAAGCCGAACTGCAGATGATGCGTGCCGAAACAGGTGTCGACGAACGTGTAGGTGTCGGTCTTCGGTTCGTACACCGCGAGGTGACGCACGTTGCGATCGATCGGGAACAGCTTCGCCGACGGATGACTCGATCCCTCGCGGCACCACGCGGGATTCTCGGGCGCGCGGATGGCCGCGGCGAGCCACACGCGCCCGTCCTTGTCGAGCATCGAGTCGTGGTTGTTGACGCGCGTGTCCCAGATCGCTTCGTCGCCCCAGTACGGCGACGGCTTCAGCGGTTTCAGCGCGGCCGCCTGTCCGGGTCCGAGGCTGAGCGGCATCTGCGGATCGCGCACCGGCATGTGGAACGACGTCGCCTTGTTCTCGACGACGTCGAGGATCGGCATCGTGTCGGAGCTGTACTCCGGCGATCCGTAGAGCGGGCCGTTGCTATTCACCGTGGGATGGCGTTTGTCGCTCGAGATCAGATCGTGCAGGTAGTGCTTGTCGTCCATCCAGTCGCGCAGCGTGACGACGACGTTGCGTTCCGCGCCCTGTGGACGTTCGGGCTTCGTGCGCGGCAGTTCGCCTCTCGCAACGCGGTCGGTCCAGTCGCCGAGATACTTGAACGACGCCGGACCGAGTCCGTTCAACTGGCCGAACATCATCTCGCCTGCCTGGCCTGACTGCACGCGCCGCTGCCACGCCTCGGCGCCGGACGCGAACGTGCCGAGCGTGGCCGGAACCGTGCGCGTGGAGAGTTGACCGAGCTGATGGCAGCCGACGCAGCCGAGATTCTTCATCTGACCGAGCCAGCGCTGCTGCGTCATGTTGCCGGCGAAGTTCGCGTGATCCGCCATCTCCGCCGGAGTGGGGATCTTCATCATCGCGTACCAGTAGATCGCCGGGTAGTACTTCGCAGCGTCGGCTGGCGTCGGCGCAGGCGTCGCCGTGATGTTGACGATCTTGCCGGGCTCGCTCGTCGTCTTCGCGCTGTCGACGAGACCGTAGCCGCGCGCCCACACCGCGTAGCGCGCGCGTGGCAAGTCGGGAACGACGTAGCGCCCCTGATCGTCGGTGACGACGATCTTGATGTAGCGGACCGGGAGGTCGCGCGTCTCCGCGATCACCCAGACGCCGGCTTCGGGTCCGTCGGGTCCGGCGACGAGACCGCCGATGTCGTCGGCATCGATCGCGGGCGGCGCGGGGCGCTGCGACTGCGCGAGCGCTCCGCCGAGCAGCAGCGACGTGAACAGGGCGACGGCAATCGGACGCCTCATGACCTCGTCCCTCCCGCGCAAAGTATAGTGGATGCCCCTTGCAGGGGACTGCCGTTCCCTTCATCGATTTCTGCTTACGAAGGCCAGGCCCACGAGCTGCTCGACGCGTTCCGCGCGGCGACGAGCGGGCGGTCGATGTCTTTCGTCAGAGACACCCGCGGTTCCTGTGCGACGACCCCGCGTGGCTGCCGAAGCCGTTGACGCAAGATCGTCTGTGGCACGGCACGCCGCTCGGCTGGGCGCTGCACGGGAAGCAGGACGCTGTTGCCGAATATCTGCGGGAACTCGCCGGCCGAGCCCGGCGTCCAACGCAGGGGGATCGAAGGTAGAATAAGCGGTCCCCAATGACCAGATTGGTGCCGTTTCTCGTGGCGATCAGCGTTGCATCGGGTGTGTCGGGCAACGCCTTCGCGGCGACGGGGCCGGCCGGCACGTGGCGCGTGCAGTTCGTCGTCCCGAGCGGCACGAAGGCCGTGACGATGAACGTGGTCCAGAAGGGGACCCGGCTGACGGGCGTCGTGACCGATGAGTACGGCGAGTACGAAATCAACGGGCATGTCGACGGCGAGCAACTGACGATCGTGTGGACCGTGCCCGAGGACGGGAAGCTCGTCGCCATCACGATGACCGGCAAAATGCACGGCGACGTGATCGACGGCACGGCCAGAATCGGCGACATGGGCGAAGGGCCGCTTCAGGCCCGCCGCACCGCAGACGAGTAAACAGGAGAGAACCATGCAGCGCGCGAAATGGATGTTCGTCGGCGTATTCCTTCTGATGGCCGGCCCGCTGTTCGCGCAGGTGAACGTCGCGGGCGACTGGGAGATCACGCTCAAGACGCCGCAGGGCGACAGCACCGCGACGGCGACGTTGAAGCAGGACGGCGAGAAGGTGTCGGGCGTCCTGAAGAACCAGATGGGCGAGCTGCCGTTCGAAGGCGGGACGCTGACGGGCGACGAGCTGAAGTTCGTCTTCACCGTCAACTTCCAGGGGACGCCGATTCCGATCACGCTCACGGGCAAGGTGAAGGGCGCGGCGATCGACGGTCAGGCCGACTTCGGCGGCATGGCGCAGGGCGACTGGAGCGCCAAGCGCGTCGAGGCGACGACGGCGAACGCGGCGGCGACGCCCGCAGCGGCCACGCCGGCGGCCGCGCCGGCCGCGGCCGGCGGCACCATCACCGGCAAGTGGGACGTGACGTTCCGCACGCCACAGGGCGACTTCCCGGCCGTCGCGACGATCACCGTCGACAGCGGCAAGCTGTCGGGCTCGATGGGCAGTCAGCTCGGCGAAACGCCGATCACCGGCACTCTCGACGGCATGAAGGTGACGATCTCGATGACCGTCGAATCGCCGCAGGGCAGCATGAACGTGGCCATGACCGGAGAGGTGCAGGGTGGTGACGCGATGGCCGGAATGGCCGACGTCGCCGGCATGGGTCAGATGGAATGGTCCGCCAAGCGCTCCAGACAGTAAGGACGAAGCACACGGAGATCTCGGAGAAGAAAGCAACCGCAGAAACCGCTGAACGCGCAGAAAATAACGTTTCTCTGCGGGTTCCGCGGTTGCTTGTCCTCTGTGTTCTCTGTCTCTCCGTGTTCGTGACTGCGCCCATCGCGCAGTCCACGATCAAGCTCGCCACCGTCGTCCCGGAAGGTTCGGTCTGGGACAAGAACCTGAAGCAGATGGCCGAGGAGTGGAAGCAGGCCACGGGCGGCCGCATCGCGGTCACCGTCTACGGCGGCGGCTCGCAGGGCGACGAGCCGACCGTGCTCCGCAAGATGCGTCTCGACGCACTGCAGGCGGCCTCGTTCACCGCGATCGGCCTCGGGACGATCGATTCCTCGTTCAACCTCTTCGACATCCCGTTCTTCTTCGCGTCGTACGACGAGCTGAATTACGTCACCGACAAGCTGACGCCGGTCATCAGAAAGCGGATCGAGCCGAAGGGATTCGAGCTCATCAACTGGGGTCACGGCGGCTGGACGCAGATCTTCACGAAGAAGCCGGTCCACACCGTCGACGATCTGAAGAAGATCAAGCTCTACACCTCCGCGGGCAACGACCGCATGGTGCAGTGGTTCAAGGCGAACGGCTTCGAGCCGCGCGCGATGGCGATGACGGACATCATGACGGGACTCACGACCGGCATGATCGAAGGGCTGCCGACGCCGCCGCTCGCCGCAATGCTGTTCCAGTGGTACAAGCAGACGCCGTACATGCTGGACATCGGCCTCGCGCCGATCGTCGGCGCGACCGTCGTCACGACGAAGACGTGGAAGAGCATTCCTGACGCCGACAAGCCCAAACTGCTCGAGGCCGCCAGAGGCGTCGAACAGCGGCTGCGCGTGGACATTCCGAAGCAGGATCAAAACGCGATCGACGGCATGGTCAAAGCCGGCCTGACGGTGACGAAGGCCACCGGTCCCGAGTGGGGCGCGCAGCTCGACAGCCTCGGCAAGACGATGCGCGGCGAGATGGTGCCGGCGGATATCTACGATCTCGCGATTAAAGCGCGCGACGAATACCGGAAGCAGCATCCGCCCGCGAAGTGACGACTCCGGTAGCGCAGCCCTTCAGGGCTGCCGACGAGCGGCGTCCGATCCTCGCAGTCGCGGAGGATCTCGTCGCGTCGTTCGCGCTGCTGGTGATGGTGGTCCTGCCGCTCGCCGAAATCGTCTGGCGGAAGGCGTTCGGCCGCGGCATTCCCGCCTCGGGTCCCATCGTCCAGCACCTCACGCTCTGGGTTGGCTTCCTCGGCGCGGCGATCGCCGCGCGCGACGGCAAGCTGCTCGCGCTCGCCACCGGCACGTTCATTCCGCAGGGCATCTGGCGGCGAAGCGCCGACGTCCTGGCCGCGGCGTTCGGCGCCTGCGCGGCCACGCTGCTCGCGTGGGGCGGCTGGCAGATGGCGTCGATCGAGCGCGACGCGGGGACGACGATCGGCGCCGGCATCCCGACGTGGATCGCGCAGGTCGTCCTGCCGGTCACGTTCATCGTCATCGCGCTGCGCGTCGTCCTTGTCACGCCGAAGCGCGCGGAAGACGGCCAGGCGCGCGAAGGCGGATGGCTCGATCGCGCGCTCGCGGCGCTCGGCATCGTCGCGGCGGTGCTCTTCATTCTGAAACCGTCGATCCTCGAACAGACGCCGCTCGCATTCGGTCTCGCGGTCATCATCGCCGCGGCGGTCGCGGGGACGCCGCTCTTCGCCATCCTCGGCGGCGCGGCGGCGTTTCTCTTCATGCGCGACGGCACCGCGCCGGGCACGATCCTGATCGAAACCTATTCGCTCAGCGTGTCGCCGACGCTGCCGGCGATTCCGCTGTTCACGCTCGCGGGTTTTCTGCTCGCCGAAGGGCGCGCGTCGGAGCGTCTGCTGCGCGTCTTCCGCGCGTGGTTCGGATGGATTCCCGGCGGGACCGCCGTCGTCTGCGCGGTGCTGTGCTCGTTCTTCACGGTGTTCACCGGCGGATCGGGCGTGACGATTCTCGCGCTCGGCGGCGTGCTGTTTCCGGCGCTGCTGCGCGACGGCTACCGCGAGAAGTTCGCGCTCGGCCTGCTGACCGCGTCCGGCTCGCTCGGCCTGCTGCTGCCGCCGGCGCTGCCGCTGATCCTCTACGCCGTCGTCGCGCAGATTCCGATCGAGGACATCTTCATCGGCGGGATCCTGCCGGGCATTCTGCTGACGTCGATGGTGGCCGCGTGGGGCGTGCGCGAAGGGATCGCGTCGGGCGCCGGCCGCTATCCGTTCCGCTCGAAGGAGGCGTTCGCGTCGCTCCGGGACGCGAAGTGGGAGCTGGCGATTCCGGTGCTCGTGCTCGTCGCGATGTTCAGCGGCATCGCGACGGCGGTCGAAGCCGCGGCGCTCACCGCGCTCTACGCGCTCATCGTGCAGGCGGTGATCCATCGCGACCTGTCGCTGACGCGCGACCTCCCGCGGGCGTTCACCGAGTGCGTGACGGTGATCGGCGGCGTGCTGATCATCCTCGGCGTCGCGCAGGGCTTCACCAGCTATCTGGTCGGCGCGCAGGTGCCGGCGCGGCTCGTCGAGTGGGTGCGCGGGCACATCACGTCGCGTCTGATGTTCCTGTTCGTCCTCAATCTCTTCCTGCTGGTCGTCGGCTGGCTGATGGAAATCTTCGCCGCCATCGTCGTCGTCGTGCCGTTGATCGTGCCGCTCGGCGCCGCGTTCGGGATCCACCCGGTCCATCTCGGGATCATCTTCATCGCGAACCTCGAGCTCGGGTTCCTGACGCCGCTGGTGGGGCTGAATATCTTCCTGGCGTCGTACCGATTCAAGCGCCCGGTGCTCGAGGTATGCGCGGCGGCCCTGCCGATGATGGGCATTCTCGGCCTCGGCGTGCTCGTGATCACCTACGTCCCCTGGCTTACCACAGGACTGCTGTCGCTGCTCGGACACTGACTCGGGAGTCGGGACTCGTCATTCGCCGTACTACGGCGTGCTCGCGCGGCGGGGGTTTTGACGCTTTCCCAACGGTCGTGTCACCGTCGTTTCATCGTCTGGTCGCAGCCTTGTCACGAAGCGCCGCTAGCGTACGCACATGGCGCGGCCACGACTCCAACCGATGGCATCCCCCGCGACACGCATCTTCGCGGTCATTGGGTCGGCGGTCGTGGCAGCGCCACTCCTGTCGTCCAGCCTTCGTACACGTTTCGCGAACAGTTGTACCGGTTTTGCGTGCGGTTGTACCGGTCCTGCGTCGCGTTGTACCGGCTCCGCGCCCGTGCAGACCGGTGCGCGGTCGCGGTCACGTGTGGCGCAGACGCCGGCGTACGTGTTTCGCGTGCCGTTGTACGCATTTCGCGTGCGGTTGTACAGGTTTCGCGAACAATCGTTCGCGTTCCGCGTGCCCTCTACGACGCTACTCGAGGCCTAGAGCCCAGCGGATGCCGCCGTTCACGTGCGCGCGGAAGGTGTCGTCCTTCGCCCAGATGTCGTCGCGGTGTCCGAGCGCCGTGTAAAAGACGCGACCGCTCCCGAAACTGCGCGTCCACGCCTGTGGATAGTCGCCGCCGCTCTTGATTTCGGGCCCGAGGTCGCTGATATCGGTCTTCGCGGTGTCGAGACTGAGGAGCACGTGCACGCGATCGCGCGTGAAGGCGAGTGGAATGTGCAGACGGCCGACCTGACTGACGTTTTCGGTGGGTCGGGCCGCGTCCCAGACCTCGGTACCGAACTGATAGAACTCTTCGTTCAGCGTCCAGCTCGCGCCGAGCATGCGCGTGGCCGGGTGCGTCGTGTCTTCGACCTTCAACACCGCCGTCTTTCCGGCGGCGACCGCGTTGACGGGAATGATCGACCGGCGGTAGTAGCCGCCGAGCATCTCGCCGAACGCGGGGAAGTCGTACAGCGTCAGCGTCGCGCAGTGGACGCCGACCAGGGCGTGGCCGTTGCGGACGTAGTCGACGATCGCCTGCTTCTGATCGTCGCGCAGCGGCAGGTTGCCGTTCGTCATCAGCATCAGGCCGTCGAACTGCGCGAGGTACTCCGGCGAGATCATCGACAGATCGATCGCGCGTGAATCCTGCTTGTAGCCTTCGAGCGTGGTGACGACAAAACCGTTCTTCGATCCCAAATCCGTGACGGCCTGCTCGGCCGGCGCGAGGCTCGAGTGTTTGTAGAGCGCGGCGTGCGTGAGGAAGAGCAGCGTCTTCGGTCGAGGCGGCGATTGATGGGCGAAAACGCCGGTGACAAACGTACACAGCGCGAGCGACAACGCGAGACGTGTCATGCGGCGCATCGTATCGTAGAATGGAATCTCCTCAGCAGCGATTCCCGTTTCATTCCGTCAGGGAGGACTCATGAGCGTGCGGAAAACGTGTATGTGTGGACTGGTCGCGGCGTGCGCAATGGCGCTGCCCGCGATCGCGGCGGCGCAGCTGCCGAACTCCTTCAAGACCCCCGGCGCGGCGGACAAGGTCGATACCAAGAAACTGTGCGCGGCGAACTTCGACTCGACCGTCAAGCCGATGGCCGACTGGCAGAAGAACGACGCGTTGACGCGTTACGGCGTTCGTCCGGAATCGTTCGACGGCGTGCTCGAACACGTGGTGCCGGTGTCGCTCGGCGGCACGAACGATCCCGACAATCTCTATCCGTTCCATCCGCAGGGCGAGTTCACGGCCGACGCGAAGGCGCAGCTCGCCACGAAGCTGCACGACATGGTCTGCGACGGCAAGATCACGCTGAAGCAGGCGCAGGAAGTGTTCAAGAAGGACTGGACGAAAGGCTATAAGCAGTACGTGCAGGCTCTGAACGCGCCTGGCGGGGAATAACCGCGAACACGAGTGCGACCAGGGCGACGACCGCGAAGCACGACGCCGAGTAGAAGGCGTAGCGGTAGTCGCCGAAGCGATCGAAGACTCGGCCCGCGATTGCCGGGCCGAGTATTCCCGACGCGCCCCACGCCGAGAACAGCACCCCGTAGTTCAATCCCAGATTCTTCGTCCCGTAGAAATCCGCCATCGTCGTCGCGATCACCGAGAGCTGCGTGCCGTAGCACCAGTAGACGAGCGCGACGAACGGGAAGAACGTCCACACGTTCGAGCGCCCGAGGACGAGCGCCGGCATCGCGAGCGCCGAGAGCAGCACCATGATCTGCAGCGTGCGTACGCGTCCCGCAGCGTCCGACAGCCAGCCCGAGAGAATGCGTCCGCCCGCATTGCCGAGCGACGAGACGACGAGCGAGATCGTCGCGACCGTCGCGCCGAGCCCTGCGGCGCGCGCAAACGGCACGAGCTGGCTGATCGTCATCTGGCCGGCGGTCGTCCCGAAGCAGAACGCGAGCCAGAGCGCGTAGAACGTCGGCGTCGCCAGCATCTCTCGCGTCGTGAAGTCCACGGACGTTCGGCTGACGCCTCGCGCTCCGGTGGCCGGCGGCGGCGCCACGTAGCCGGCGGGCGGATTCTTCAGGAGCGCGGTGCCGATCATCGTCATCACGAAGAACACCGAGCCGAGAATCTGGAACGTCGCGCGCCAGCCGAACTCCGGCACGAGGTAGCCGCTGGCCAGCGTGCCGAAAATCGCGGATCCGCCGCCGTAGCCGCCCACCATCAATCCGACGACGAGGCCCCGCCTGTCGGGGAACCATTTCGAGGCGACTGGGGTCGGCGTCGCGTACCCGAACCCGTTCCCGATGCCGACGATCACGCCGTAGAAGACGTAGAGCATCGTCAACGACGAGGTGAAGCTGGCGAGGACGAATCCGCCGCTGACGAACAGGCCGCCGAGAAACGCGCACAGGCGCGGACCGCGCACATCCTGCAGCCGCCCCGCGACGACGAACGTCAGGGCGAAGCAGACGATGGCAATCGTGTATACCCACGACGTCTGCGCGCGATTCCAGCCGAATTCCTTCTCGAGCGGCGGCACGAATACGCTCCACGCGTAGAGCGATCCGAGCGCCAGATTCATGAGGATTCCGCCGACGACGGGGGACCACCGGTTCGGCATGGCGGCGCAGTATAATTCGGGGGTCAAGGAGCGTGTGATGAATTTTCGGTCTATGGCTCTGGCCGCCGTGGCGGCCGCCGGAATAGCAACCCCGTTCGGCCTCTCCGCCACCGCCTCCGCGCAGGCGCCGGCGGGTCAGGCCCCAGGCGCGGCGGACGTGACCTTTACGAAAGACATCGCACCGATCCTGCAGCGCAGCTGCCAGAACTGCCACCGGGCGGACGGCGTCGCGCCGATGTCGCTCGTCACTTACGAGGAGGTCCGGCCGTGGGCGCGCTCCATCAAGCAGCGCACGGGCATCGGACCGCACGCCGGCGTCATGCCGCCGTGGTACATGGAAAAGAACATCGGCATCCAGGGGTTCAAGGACGATCCGTCGCTGAGCGACGAGGAGATCGCCAAGATCGCCAGGTGGGCCGACGCGGGCGCACCGCGCGGCAACCCGGCCGACATGCCGCCCGCGCGCGTGTTCGACGACCCGCGCGCGTGGCACATCGGTACGCCGGACCTGATCGTCAAGACCGAAGACGTCCTGGTGAAGGGCGACGCGCCGGACTGGTGGGGCGAGATCAAGAGCGTGCCGATCGGCCTCACCGAGGATCGCTACGTCGCGGCGCTCGAGATCAAGGAAGTGAACGACGTGCCGTCCACGAACGCAGGCGGACGCGCGACGGTCGGCGGACGCTTCGTCTTCCATCACATGATCTGGCGGACGCAGGTGCTCGATCCCGCGCATGCCGACGAGATCGGCGATCCGCTGGACTTCGTCGCGAACGAAGAAGCGGTCAACTGGCCGGTGCACGAAGTGGGGCGCAATCCCGACTTCTTCGATCCGAAGTCGGCGCGGCTGCTGAAGGCCGGCTCGTATCTCGTGTCGGACTCCGTCCATCTCCATTCGAACGGACGCGACACGCACGCGCACCTCGAGATCGGCTTCAAGCTGCAGCCGAAGGACTACAAGCCGACCTACAAGCGCGCCGTGTTCGGTCTGGGCAACGGCGTCGACATCGACATCAAGGGCATGGAGGCGGGTCAGCAGCTGCACGCCTACACCGTGCTGCAGCAGAACACGAAGATCATCTCGTTCGAGCCGCATCTGCACGCGCCCGGCATGCGCATGTGCCTCGAAGCGATCTGGGGCTACAACATCCAGACGCTGAACTGCGTCGGCTACGACCACAACTGGGTGCGCGGCTACGACTACAAGGACGAAACGGCGCCGCTGCTCCCGAAGGGGACGATCCTCCACATCATCGGCTACATGGACAACTCGCCCTCGAACAAGAACGTTCCCGATCCGCGCAACTGGCAGGGATCGGGCAACCGTTCGGTGGCGAATATGTTCATCGACCTCGGGATGCGCGTCGCGCTCGACGATCAGCAGTTCAAGGACGAGATGGCGAAGCGCGTGGCGGAGAATCCCGGTAAAGACATCGTCATCGGGTGCCCGCTGTGCGGCATTGTCGCGAAAGCGGCAGCGATGAAGGCCACGGGCGCGGGTCAACAGCAGCAATGACAAAGCAGTCAGCCAAGCAGTCGGCAGTCTCGGTTTCAGCAGCAGTCGCGGCGGCCGCGTTGATCGCGGCCGCCGGTCTCTCGGCGCAGTCGCTGTCCTACACCAAAGGCCAGACGGTCGCTCCCGCGTACGAAGGATGGGAGCAGGGGGCCGACGGCGCGAAGTACTTCGTCTTCGGCTACATGAACCGCAACTGGGAGGAAGAGATCGACGTGCCGATCGGCGCGGAGAACGGCTTCGCGCCCGGCGCCGCGGACCAGGGGCAGCCGACGCACTTCCTGCCGCGCCGCAATCGCTTCATCTTCAAGGTGAAGGTGCCCGCGGGCTTCAAAGAGAAGGACGAGCTCGTCTGGACGCTGACGTCGCACGGCAAGACGGAGAAGGCGTACGCGTCGCTGCGGCCCGACTACGTCCTCGACGACGTCGTGAAGGCGTCGGAGACCGGTGCGCTGGGCGCGGGGACGAGCAGCCCCGAAGTGCGCTCGAACAAGGCGCCGAGCGTCCACGTCGAGGAGCTCGAGAAGCGCAGCGTCAAAACGGGCGAGGCGCTGACGATGATCACCGAGGTCAAGGACGACGGCATCCCGAAGCGCCGCGGTCTGGGCGCGGGATCGGCCGTGCGCGCGAACGGCGCGGGCGGCGTCAGCGAACGTCCGACCGACGCCACCAGCGCGCTCGTCAACGCGGCGATGCGTCCGCCGACGCGGATCACCGTCGGGAAGAACGTCGGCCTGCACATTTCGTGGTTCCTCTATCGCGGTCCTGCCGGCGCGACGGTGACGTTCGATCCGCCCCAGGTGAAAGCGTGGGAGGACACACGCGCGGGCGCCAACTCGCCGTGGGCGCCGCTGTGGATTCCGCCGACGCTGCCGGCCAACGGCAAGGTGCCGGTGCACGTCACCTTCAGCATGCCGGGCACCTACGTGCTTCGCTGCCGCGCGGACGACGGCGCCCTCGTCTCGGACGACGAAGTCACGATCGTCGTCACGAAGTAGAGGAACTGACTCCAAAAGACACTATGATGTAGCCGTTCTAGGGCTACATGACGCGCAAGTCCGCCGGCTCCGAGATGCCGCTCACGTGGAGCAACCGAGGCGACGACCCGCGTGTGCCGCTCGATCGCGCCACGGTCCTGCGTGAAGCGCGCGGGTATGCCATTGCGCTCGGGTCGCTGGCGGTCGCCATCGTGCTGACGCGTGCGGCGTGGCCGCTGTTTGGCCGCACCCCGTTCGCGCTGCTCTTCGCGTCGGTCTTCCTCAGCGCCCGCTACGCCACCGAAACGTCGAGCCTCGTCGGGATCGTCGCCGCCGGCGTCGGCGCGGGGCTGATGGTGCCGGCCTTCGCGCCGCCGGCGTTCCAGGAGAGCGCCATCTTCACGTTCGTCGGCGTCTCGTTCGTCGTCAACCGGATCGTGATGGGATTGAACCACACCGAAGCGGCGCTGCACGTGAGCGAAGCGCAGTTCCGCGCCGTGTGGGACAACTCGGCGTTCGGCGCGGCGCTGCTCGACGCGCGCGGCCTCGTCGAGCGGATCAACCCGGCGCTCGAGCGCACGCTCGGCCTCACGACCGATGCCTGGCGCGGCGTCTCGTTCGCGGATTTCATCATGGTGGACGAGGCGAAGGACGCGCGCGCGCGTTTCGCCACGTTCATGGCCGGAACCGAGTCGTACGATCGCGAGACGCGTTTCCGGCGCGCCGACGGCACGACGATCTGGGGTCGCATCACGATGTCGGCGGTGCACGGCGCCGATCGCGCGCTTGCCGGCGCGTTGATGATCGTGGAAGACGTTTCGCGCCACCGCAGCGCCGAAGAGCACACGCGCACGGCGGAAGCACGGTTCCGCGCGCTGTTCGACGACGTGCCGGTCGCGCTCTTTCAGAGCGCCGTGGACGGACGGATCCTGACGGCGAACCGCGCGCTGCTGCGGATGCTCGGGCACCAGTCGAGCGACGCGCTGCTCGACCTGCGGATCACCGACCTGGTTGCGACGCGCGAGGGACAGGACCTCGTCAACGAGACGCTGCGCGGCGGCCGCAACCTGCGGAGCCTGGTCGCGCCGCTGGCGTGCCGCGACACCCTGCGGATGGTCGCGATCGAGATGCGCGCGGTACGCAATGCCGACGGCGCCGTCGCCCACTACGACGGAACGGTGGTCGAGGCCCCGAAAGCAAGCATTGCAGTCCCTGCAACAGGTGTGTGAAAATCCACGCTTCAAGCCCTAGACAAGGTCGGGGCAGGGAGACAGCTTCAGCATGCGTCGTGTCACGACAGCGTTGATTCCGGTCCTCGTGTGCGCGTGGGCGGCGGTGGCCGTCGCGCAGAATCCCGGCGGCAGCGACGCCGGCAAGAAGATGAAGAACCCGGTTCCGGCCACGGCCGAATCGGTCGCGGCGGGGAAAGCGCTGTTCACGAAGAACTGCCGCTTCTGCCACGGGGCGGACGCGAAGGGCAACGGACCGATGGCGCCCGAAGGGACGCACCCGTCCAATCTCACCGACGACAAGTGGGATCGCGGATCGACCGACGGCGAGATCTTCCTCGTCATCCGTGACGGCGCCGGCCCGAAGTTCGACATGAAGGGCTACAAGAGCAAGATGTCGGAAACCGACATCTGGAACGTCGTCAATTTCCTGCGCAGCATCGGCCCCAAATAGATGCGCTCGGTCTGGGCAGGCCCGAAGGCCTGCGCTGCGGGTGTCAGCGCTCGCGTAGCGCAGCCCTTCAGAGCTGCCGTCGCCGCGTTGCTGTGTCTCGCGGCCGTCGCCTGCGGTTCGCAGGGACAGGTGTCGGACGACGTGTTCACGCCGGCGCACCGCTCGATAGGCGCGGCGGTGCGAGACTACCTGAACATCCGTCCGGCCGCGCAGCAGCCGATCCCGTTCCCGCACAAAACGCATCTCGCGAAGGGCGCCGAGTGCACCGATTGCCACGAGACGGTGGAGAAGGGGCCGATCGCCGGCATTCCGAGCGTCAAGACGTGCATGGTGTGCCACAGCCAGATCGCGACGACGAAGCCGCTGATCAAAGAGGTGACGTCGTATTCCGAGAAAGGCATCGACATCCCGTGGCAGCGCGTCTACGGCTTTTCGCAGGAAGCGCACGTCCGCTTCAATCACGCGCCGCACATCCGCGCGAAGGTCGACTGCGCCTCGTGCCACGGCGATCTGAAGCAGATGACGGTCGCCGAGCGGGCCGTCGATCACACGATGGGTTTCTGCGTGAACTGCCACCGGCAGAAGAGCGCGCCGAACGACTGTTTGACGTGCCACTTCTGACGCTGATGTTGTCTGGAGGGAACGGAGTGGACGGAGGGAACGGGATGGCAACAGAGAAACGGAGGAACGGAGGAAACGGGAAATCTCTGTACACGAGTGTTTCCATTGCTCCGTTGCTCCGTTCCTCCGTTTGTGATCCCGTTTCCTCCGTTCCCTCCGCTATCTCATAACGATGGACCGCCGAGACTTCATCAAGCTCACCGTCGTCACCGGCACCAGCGCCGGGCTCGCGAGCTGCGGGAACCCGGAGCATCAGCTCATTCGCTTCGTGCCGGACGACGACATCACGCCCGGGATCGCGGAGTGGAAGCCGAGCATCTGCCCCGTGTGCAGCGCCGGCTGCGGCGTCAACGTCCGCGTGATGGACGCCGACATCAACACGGTCCGCAACGGGCAGGCCGGCGTGATGCGGATGAACGTCGCGAAGAAGCTCGAAGGGCTGCCGAAGGATCCGATCAGCCGCGGCGGGTTGTGCGCGCGCGGCCAGGCGGCGATTCAGATCACGTATCACCCGGACCGCGTCGCCGGTCCGATGAAGCGCGACGGCGAACGCGGCTCCGGTTCGTTCAAGCCGATTTCGTGGGACGAGGCGATCGCGGAGCTCGCCTCGAAGATCGACGCGCTCGAGGACAAGAAGACGCTGGCGATCGTGATGCGGCCGCACCGCGGACGCCGCAACGAGCTGTTCGCCGAGTTCGCGAAGCGCGTCGGGGCGCCGGCGCCCATCGCGTACGAGCTCTTTTCAGACGACGTGCTGCGGCGCGCCAACGGCGCGAGCTTCGGTCACGCGCAGCTGCCGACCTTCGATCTCGCGCGCGCTCGCTATGTGATCAGCTTCGGAGCGGACTTTCTCGCGACGTGGAACTCGGTTGTCGCGCAGAACGCGGCCTACGGCGAGATGCGGACGGGACGGCCCGGCATTCGCGGCAAGCTGGTGCAGGTCGAATCGCGCATGACCGCGACCGGCGCGTCGGCGGACGAGTGGGTGCCGGCGAAGCCCGGTACCGAGGGCGTCGTCGCCCTGGCGCTCGCCGGTACGTACGGGTTCGCGGACGCCGAGAAAATCACCGGCGTGCCGGCGAAGAAGCTCGAGCGCCTGGCGAAGGAGCTCTCCGAACAGAAGCCGGCGGTCGCCATCGTTGGCGGTCCGGCGCTCGCGCACACGAACGCGATGTTCACGGCGACGGCGGTCAACGCGCTGAACGCGGCGCTCGGCGCTGTCGGTCAGCCGGGCGGGCTGTTCTTCACGCCCGGCGCGGCGCCAGGCGGTCCGACGTCGGTGGCGCCGGGGCTCGCGCAGGCGAAGCTGCTGATCATCGACGAGTCCAATCCCGTCCATACGTCGCCGAAAGCGTGGCGTGTGCAGGACACCATCAACAAGATCCCCTACGTCGTCAGCTTCAGCCGCTTCGTGGACGATACGACGGCGCAAGCCGATCTCATCCTGCCGGATCACTCGTTCCTCGAGGCGTGGGTCGACGCGGCGCCCGAATCGGGATCGATCGAAGCGGCGACTTCCAGCGCAGGTCCGGTGATGAAGCCGATTCACGACACGCGCGCGACGGCGGACGTGTTGATCGCGGTGGCCGGAAAGCTGAAGACGCCGGTGCAGCTGCCGTGGAAAGACGCGGAGGAGCTCGCGAAGAGCGGGCAGCCGCCAGTCGACAGTCGTCAGTCGTCAGGCAGTCGTCGGTCCGGCGCCCAGTCCCCAGCCACCAGCCCCCGCTGGGACGAGCCGCGTTTCGACGGCAGCGCAAGCGACTATCCGTTCCATTTCCTGCCGTATGCGTCTCTGGCCTTCGGCGACGGGTCGACGGCGCATCTGCCGTGGCTGCAGGAACTGCCGGACCCGCTGACGTCGGCGATGTGGAGCAGCTGGATTGAGCTCAATCCGGCGACGGCTGCGAAGATGGGGATCGCGGACGGCGATCTCGTCGACGTCACCTCGTCGCAGGGAACGCTGCGCGTGCCGGCGGTCATCTTTCCGGGCATCGCTCCCGATATCGTCGCGATGCCGGTCGGGCAGGGTCACGAGCAGTTCACGCGGTATGCGTCGAAGCGCGGCGTGAACGCCGTCAGCCTGCTGGCGCCGATTACCGAGACGGAGACGGGCGCCCTCGCGTGGGCGGCGACGCGCGTGAAGATTGCGCGCGCCGGCGACGCCGACGGCAGCCTGATCATGTTTGCCGGTGAGATGCATGAGCAGCCGCATGGACACGAGACCCGGTAGCGCAGGTGGTGTGGCGCAGGCCTTCAGGCCTGCCGGGGCAGCCCTGAAGGGCTGCGCTACCAGACGGAGGCAGCCCTAAAGGGCTGCGCTGCGAGCATGTCGCATAGATGGGGGATGGCGGTCGATCTCGACACGTGCACCGGGTGCGGTGCGTGCGTGACGGCCTGCCACGCCGAGAACAACATCCCGACGGTCGGCGCCGACCAGGCCGCGCGCGGGCGCGCGATGCACTGGATCCGCGTCGAGCGCTACTGGGAAGGCGAGTTCCCGGACGTCAAGCTGAAGTTCCGTCCGGTGATGTGCCAGCAGTGCGACGCGGCGCCGTGCGAGCCGGTGTGCCCGACCTACGCGAGCCATCACACCGCCGAGGGGCTGAACGCGCAGGTCTACAACCGCTGCATCGGCACGCGGTACTGCGCCAACGCGTGCCCGTACAACGTTCGCTTCTTCGACTTCTTCAACCCGCAGTGGCCCAAACCGCTCGACGCGCAGTTGAATCCCGACGTCTCGGTGCGCGAAGTCGGCGTCATGGAGAAGTGCACGTTCTGCGTGCAGCGGATCAACGCCGTCGAGATTCAGGCGAAAGCGGACAAGCGTGAGCTGAAGGACGGCGAGGTACAGCCGGCCTGCGCCCAGTCGTGCTCGGCGAAGGCGATCGTCTTCGGCGACCTGAACGATCCGGAGAGCGACGTGTCGCGTCTGGCGCGCGCCGAGCGCGGCAGCAAGCTGCTCGAAGAGCTCGGCACGCTGCCGAAGATCACCTATCTCTCGAAGCAGACGCAGGCATGAGCTGGAACGCCGCACACGATCGCCTGACGAACGATCTGCTCCGTCCGCTCGAGCGGACGTCGTGGCGTTTCTATCTGCTGGTCGCGTTCCTCGGATCCATCATCGCGCTCGGCATCGGGACGTGGTTCTATCAAATGTACATGGGCTTCGGCATGACGGGCATCAACATGCCGGTCTACTGGGCCTTCTACATCACGAACTTCGTGTTCTGGATCGGCATCAGCCACGCGGGAACGCTGATTTCCGCGATTCTGCGTCTCGTCAACGCCGGCTGGCGGCGCCCGGTGACGCGATGCGCGGAGGTGATCACCGCGTTCGCGCTGATGATCGGCGCGATGTTCCCGATCATCCACCTCGGACGGCCGTGGCTGTTCTTCTGGCTCGTGCCGTATCCGACGCAGCGGCTGATCTGGCCGAACTTCCGGTCGCCGCTCGTCTGGGACTTCTTCGCGATCTCGACGTACCTCACCGGCAGCGTGCTGTTCCTCTTCCTCCCGATGATTCCGGACTTCGCGCTGATCCGCGATCGCACGACCGGTTTCCGGCACCGCGTCTACGGCCTGTTCGCGCTTGGCTGGCGCGGGACCACGAAGCAGTGGCACCGGCTCGAGACGGCGATGCAGATCATGGCGATCGCGATCATTCCGGTCGCGGTGTCGGTGCACACGATCGTCTCGTTCGACTTCTCGATGGCGCCTGTGCCGATGTGGCACTCGACGATGTTCGGTCCGTACTTCGTCGCCGGCGCGATCTTCAGCGGCATCGCAGGTCTGATCATCGCGATGGCGGCGCTGCGCAAGTTCCTGCACCTCGACGCGTACCT
>Ga0335085_10006268_pt1 | contig 18833 bp, 13 predicted proteins | sample Lox_Sample_45_FD_206712 | JGI IMG/M metagenome (GOLD analysis project Ga0335085, IMG submission 206712) | Soil microbial communities from Loxahatchee National Wildlife Refuge, Florida, United States - Lox_Sample_4.5 | ecosystem: Environmental > Terrestrial > Soil > Wetlands | place: USA...
GTCTCCCTGTTGAAGGTATCTTCGAGGTTATCTCACGGCCGCGATGGTGCGCTCCGGGTGATCGAATGCCAGCGTCCGCGGGTAGAGGCGCTCACTTCTCCGGCTCGTGTGGGAGATCGGGAGCGACGTAGTCGAGGCCTTCCTCGCTGCTGCGTACGACGTCATCCGTCGTATCGGGCTGGTACGCGGTCGGCTCCTCCTCGGTCGTCTTCCGCGCCGCTTCGGCACGTTCGGGACGCTCCCAGGGCAGCTCCTCGATGCGAACGCGGTCGACGACCTCGCGCAAACCGACGAAATCGGTGACCAGCCGCCGGACGATCTGGTGCTCGGCCTCGCTCGGCAGCGCCCCACCGAGATGCACGACCCCGTGACGGCACACGATGCGCAGCTCCTCGACGTCGACACGTCCGTCGGCGCGGACGATCTCGCGCACCTGCTCCTCGAGCTCTCGATCGGTGAGCAAGCGTTCGTCGGCGGGAACCGGCCCGGGATGAGTTGCGGTTGCCGCCTCGGCCGCCTCGCCTACGGGCGCGGGCGGCTGCCGGCGGGCGCAGCGGATGCACCAGCGTGTGGCCGGCACGGCGCGCAGGCGCGAAATCGCAATCGGCCGCCCGCACGCGAGGCAGACACCGTAGCGGCCCTCGGCGAGGCGCATGAGCGCCGCGTCGATTTCCTCGATCTCGTGCTTGGCCCGCAGATCGAGGCCCGCCGTGATCCCGGCCATGCGCTCTCCCTGCGCCACCTCCTCGAGCTCGCTCTCCCGGCTCTCCGCGAGGGCGCGGAGCTCGGAGTCAGCCGCGATCGCTTCCTCCCGGAGGCGCGTGCGTTGCTGGCGTAGCGTGCGTTCCAAGGCATCGCGTACAGAGACATCCATCTTGCACCTCCGAATCGTTGCCGCGCTCACAGCTCGCGCTCGAGCCCATTTCGAGCGAGCCAACTCCTCACGTCTCTACAGGGCGTCCAACAATGAGGCCAACCGCGATGGCATAGGCGGGGCCATCAAAGGCGGCACTCGTCCCGATGTCGGTTCTCATTCTTGGGAACGAAATTTCACAGGCGTTCGCGTCCTCGCTCACTGGCGAGCTAGGATAGCCAAGGGGCGAAGTTGATCAGGGTTCAGGGGCTGGGCGCGGGGCACAGGTGACGCTCGAACCATCGTCGTGCCAGGCGCGCCACCTCATCGAGGGTGCCGGGCTCTTCGAAGAGGTGCCCCGCGCCGGCCACGATCTCGATCTGCTTTTCACCCCCGAGATCTGCCAGCGCCCGTTTGTTCAAGCGAATGACGACACGATCGTCGCCCCCAACGATCAGCAGGGTCGGCACCGTCACACGGGGAAGCACGGAGGAAGCGAGATCGGGACGGCCCCCGCGCGATACGACGGCCCGCACCGACGGGTCGGCGGCGGCGGCGATCAACGCCGCCGCCGCCCCGGTGCTGGCGCCGAAGTATCCGATCGGCAGGTGTTTGGTCGCCTCCTCCCCGCGCACCCAGACGGCGGCGGCACGCAGTCGGTCCGCGAGCAGATCCACATCGAAGACCTTTGATTCGTCGGCAGCCTCCGCCTCGGTGAGCAGATCGAGAAGCAGGGTCGCCAAGCCGCCCTCTCGCAGTGCTTCCGCCACGCGCGTGTTGCGCGGGCTCAGCCGTCCGCTGCCGCTTCCGTGGGCGAACACGACGACCCCCGTCGCCTTGCGAGGAACGGCGAGGATACCGGGAAGCGCCACGTCGCCGGCGGGGATGGCGACGTCGGTCACCCGTGTCGTTGCCGTGGCCGTCCCCCTACGGCCGATGATGTCCGGTGCGTCATCCTGTCCTCCATTGGGGCCCTTGGCGGATTGAGATGCCGGCCGGTGCCGCGCGCGTGCGAGCAGCCGGCAGACGTCCTCGTCCGATACCGGTTCGAAGTCCTCGTAAAAGGCGCCCACCGCCCAGAACATGGCTGGGGTGGCCAGCACGACGATCTCATCGACAAGCCCGCGCAAGCGTTCGACCGTATCGGGCGGTGCGACGGGGACCGCCAACACGATGCGCGCCACCGCCAGTTGGCGCAGGGCGCCGATGGCGGCGATCACGGTTGCCCCGGTGGCAATGCCGTCGTCGACCAGAATGACCGTCGCATGCTCCGGGAGCACGAGCGGCCTCCGGTCTCGGAACCACTCACGACGCCGGGCGATCTCCTGGCGCTGGCGCTCGGTCTCTTTGTCCAGGTACTCCTTGGACGCTTCAGTGAGCGCTAACCCGTCTTCATTCAAATATGGCGCGCCATCTTCGGCGACCGCGCCGATGGCGAACTCGGGATTCCCGGGCGCACCGATCTTGCGAGAGATCACCACGTCGAGCGGCAGCCCGAGGCCCTTCGCAATCTCCGCCGCCGGCACCACTCCGCCGCGCGGGAGGCCAAGTACCACGGTCGCCGGGCGTGCTCGGTAGTGGCTGAGCCTCGGGACCAGGCGTTGCCCGCCGTCTCGTCGATCGCGAAAGGTGATGACCGGCTCTTCTTCAAGGTCTCCGTTCATCGCAGCTCCCTCCGGCCCGAGTCCGCGGCGGCGACGCTGCGCGTCGCCACACGACCGCACTGGCGGAGCAAGACACCTGCCGGCCGCCCCATTCCTGGTGCGAGCTACCCTTCTTCGACTCGAGCCGTGCCGGCCCTCGCAACCGTGAGAAGGCCGACCTCAGAACCGGACGCGGCTTGTCGCAGCAGAGCCCGCGTGTGAACATCGGTCGGGACACGGGTGGGGGCAGCGGCCCGGACGTCGGTGCGTTCGACACCGGGACGGCACCGGCTGTGCCACGCGCTGCGGCTACACGACGTCCACGTTGACCGCGACCCTTACGCGGCGATCATTCAGTTCCAGGCTGCCGTTCGCGGCTCGTCCAGATCGCAGTGACCGAGGGGAATTGGCGGTTCACAGGCCAGCGGCCAGCCGTCGCGCCCGATCCAGCCTCTGGCGCGCCGCGCCGTCTTCACCGTCCATCGCGGCGCCCGCGGCAATCGCGCACCAAACCGCTGCTTCCGCAATCACGGCCAGGCGACCGCCACGCGCGCGACCGCGCTGCCACTCCGCCTCTGCCTCTTCCAGCGCGCGTCGAGCGCATTTACTGGAGCAGAGGCCGACCAGCCATCTTCTTGCGAAACGGCGCCATTGGGACAGCGTCGCGTCCGGGTCGCGAGACGCCGCGTCGAGCTCGCCCAGGATTCGGCTCATGACAGCGGAGACCTCGGTATATATTTCGATTCCGATGGGCACGTCGGCGGACACGTACGCGCAGGACGACTGTTTCACGCGGCAGGCTTCCGACTGTCCTTCCGGACGACGTCGGAGTGTAACAACGGCCTGCGTGGGGGCGACGGGTCGTCCTCCGTCCGTTCTCGCGCTGGCGGAGCGTAGGCATTCGCCGCGGCAAGGACCGCCGGCCAATAGGCGCCGGGAGGATGGTCCTTCGCGTACATGCGCGCCATCAGCAACGCGGTGGGCGCGCCGAACGACTCAATGAGTGCCCTCGCGTGCGCGGCCGGGTCGGGCTGGCGCCGTCCCACAACGCGCTGCACCAAATCGCCGCGCGGCTCGTTTCGTGTCGCCATGCCAACATCCCCGACTGTCGGAAGTCCTGGCAACCGATAGGCGAGTCGGCGTCAACCTTCCAGAGCGGATTTCTACGTGCGTAGTCCTACGTGGTCCTCGTTCGCCCGGGAGGTCGCCTTCCCCGCACCGGGCCGATTGCTTGACGGGTGGGGGAGGCGCAGACTAAGCGCAATCGGAATCCGGATTCGCCCAACCCACCGACGGAATGAAGAAGAACCGCACCCGGGCAGCCGCGTCCGACCGCGCCGAGGAGAAGTCCTACCTGGTGGTCGGCATCGGTGCATCGGCGGGCGGGTTGGATGCGTTCAAGAGGTTCTTCGATGCCATGTCCGCCGACAGCGGTATGGCCTTCGTGCTCATCCAGCATCTCGATCCGACCCACGAAAGCTTGACGGCGGAGTTGCTCGGCCGGCGCACGAAAATGAGCGTGGTCGAGGTGCAGCACGAGATGGCGGTGGAGCCGAACCACGTCTACGTGATCCCACCGAACAAGTACCTGGGCATCAGCGACCGCATCCTGCGATTGACGCCGCCGGGTGCGCGACGCGGCATGCGCATGCCGATCGATTTCTTCTTGCGCTCGCTGGCCGAAGACCAACACGAGCGCGCGGTGGGAATCATTCTCTCCGGCACGGGAACCGACGGGTCGCTCGGCTTGAAGGAGATCAAGGCCGCCGGCGGCCTCACGGTCGTCCAGGATCCCGCTACGGCCCAGTACGATGGCATGCCGCGCAGCGCCATCGCGATCGACGGTATCGACTGCGTGGTGCCGATTGACAAGATGCCCGCGATGCTGCTGACCTACGCGCAGCACTCGTACCTCAAGGAGGCGGTCGCCGAGCCTCCCGTCGAGACGAAGACGCCGGGTCTTCTGACCGACATCCTGAACTTGCTGCGCACGCGCGCGAACTTCGACTTCGGCCCGTACAAGCAGAGGACCGTCCTGCGGCGGATTCACCGGCGCATGGGTCTCAAACACGTCGACCGCGGCGGCGATTACTTGCGCCTACTGCACGACGACCCCCAAGAGGTCCAGGCGCTCTTCAAGGACCTGCTGATCGGCGTCTCCAGCTTCTTCCGCGAGCCACAGGCATGGGCGGTGCTCGAAAAGGAGGTGCTCCCGCAGCTGGTGGCGGGAAAACAGCCCCGCTCCCCCCTGCGCGCGTGGGTGCCCGGGTGTGCCTCGGGCGAGGAAGCGTACTCGCTGGCCATGCTGCTGATCGAGCAGCTGCAGGCGGCACAGAAGGGCTGCCAGATCGAGATCTTCGCGTCCGATGTGGACACGCAGGCCCTGCAGATAGCTCGAGCGGGTGTGTATCCCGAGAGCATCGCCATCGACGTCTCACCGGAGCGCTTACGGCGCTTCTTCATCAGCGGCGACGGCACATTGCAGGTCAACAAGGAGGTCCGCGAGTCGGTGATCTTCGCCCAACAGAACCTGATCGCCGATCCACCGTTCTCGAAGCTCGATCTGATCAGTTGCCGCAACCTGCTCATCTATCTGGAGCCGGAGATCCAGAAGAAGATCATCTCCCTGTTTCATTTCGCGCTCGTGGACGGCGGGTACTTGCTTTTGGGCAGCTCCGAGACCACCAGCCAAGCGGACGATCTCTTCGAGCCGGTCTCCAGGAAGTGGCGCGTCTATCGCCGCATCGGCCCGACCCGCTACGATCGGGTCCATTTTCCGCCTGCGGAAGGGCCCGAACGGGGCGCGGAGGCGTCGCCCCGCGTCGCCCTGGCTTCCCGTGGCAACCGCCTGGGGTCAGCCGTGCAGCAACTGCTGCTCGACCGTTACGCGCCGGCCAGTGTGGTGATCAACCGCCGGTGCGAGATCCAGCATTTCTCCGGGCCGACGCACCGCTATCTGATGCACCCGCCCGGTCCGCCGACGCAGGATCTGATCGCCCTCGTGCGCCAAAGCCTGCAAACCCGAGTGCGCGGCGCCGTGCATAAGGCGATACAAGGCAGCCAGCCGGTGGTGCTCAGCGGAGTCCGCGTCCAGCGCGACGACGGGTCTCATCGTGTCAAGGTCAGGGTCGAGCCGCTGAATGGCAGGGAGATGGAAGGGCTGCTGCTGGTTTGCTTCGAGGACGAGCCCGAGGTGGCGCCTACTGCTGCCGAGGCAACGACGGTCGCCGCTGAACCGGCCGTGGCCGGCGGTGACGAGTGGGTCGTGCGCCAGCTCGAGGCCGAGCTGAAGACGACCCGTGATGATCTGCAGAGCACGATCGAGGAGATGGAGTCCTCCAACGAGGAGCTGAAGGCGGCCAATGAAGAGGTGATGTCGGTCAACGAGGAGCTGCAGTCCACCAACGAGGAGCTGGAGACCTCGAAGGAGGAGCTGCAATCACTCAACGAGGAGCTGTCCACGCTCAACGTTCAGCTCCAAGGCAAGGTTGACGAGCTGGAACGGACCAACAATGACCTCGACAACCTGCTCACGAGCACCAACATTGCCACGATCTTTCTCGACCGCCAGCTCTGCGTGCGCCGTTTCACCCCCGCCGCAACCGGGCTGTTCAACCTGATCGGATCGGACATCGGCCGCCCGATCCGCGACATCGCGCAGCGGTTCACCGACCCCGACTTCTTCCGCGATACGGCGGCGGTGCTCGAAAAACTCGTGCCCCTGCAGAAGGAGGTACGGGGAGAGACCGGTCGTTTGTATGTCCGCCAGGCTCTTCCGTACCGCACCGAGGACAACCGGATCGACGGAGTGGTCATCACCTTCTCGGACGTGGCCGCCGAGGCCCTTCAGGCGGCTCGGCTCTTTGCCGAAGCCATTGTCGACACCGTGCGTGAGCCGCTCATGGTTCTGGAGCCCGATCTGCGCGTGCGCTCGGCCAACCGCGCCTTCTATCGGACCTTTCACACGACCCCTGATGGGACGCAGGGCCGTCCCCTGTACGAGTTGGGTAATGGCCAGTGGGACATTCCCCAGTTGCGGTCACTGCTCAGCGACATTTTGCCCAGAGAGAAGGAGCTGAGCGACTTCGCGGTCGATCACGAGTTCGAGAGCATCGGCCGTCGTTCGATGCTCCTGAATGCGCGTACGCTCGCCGACGGCAACGGCCCTCCCGAGCTCATTCTGCTCGCGATCGAGGACGTCACGGCCCGCAAACGGCAAGAGGAAGCGCTGCGCGAGAACGACGCCATGCTGAGCGCGATCCTCGACACCGCGGCGGACGGCATCATTACCATCGACGCGCGCGGCATCATCCAGTCGTTCAATCGGGCCGCCGAGGCCGCCTTCGGATACACCGCTCAGGAGGCCATCGGCCAGAACGTCGCCATGTTGATGCCCCCGCCTCTTCGCGACGAGCACGATGGCTACATCAAGCGCTACCTGACGACCGGCGCTCCCAGGATCTTGGGTACGAGTCGCGAGGTCACGGGCCGGTGCAAGGACGGCACGTTGTTCCCGATCGATCTGTCGGTGAGCGAGTTCCACGACGGGAAGGGGCCTCGGTTCACCGGGATCGTGCGTGACGTCAGCATGCGGAAGAGTCTCGAGCAGCGCCAGGCCCAGCTGGCACACGTGCTCCGCGTGATGACGGCGGGTGAGCTGGCGACTGGTCTGGCGCACGAGCTGAACCAGCCCCTCAGTGCCATCGCCAACGATGTCGGGGCGTGCGCTGGCTATGTACGCACGGGTAGAGGCGAAGGGAAGAAGCTGCTGAAGCTGCTCGATCACGCGAGCGCCGAGGCGGTACGTGCCGGAAACATCCTGCATCGGCTGCGAGAGTTTCTGCAAAAGCGGGAGCTGCACGTCGAGGCGGTCGACCTCCGCGAGTTGGTGCGCAACGTCGTCGTGTTGGTCGATCGCGAGGTGAAGGATCACGACGTCGATCTGCGGCTCGGCCTGCCATCGAAGCCGCTATCGGTGCTCGTTGACCGCATCCAGATCGAGCAGGTCGTTCTGAATCTCCTGCGCAACGGGATCGATGCGATCGAAGCGGCCCGCCGAAAGCAACGCGAGCTGCGCGTGCACGTCCGGCGAGCGGGTCAGATGGCCGAGGTCGCCGTTCGCGATACCGGCACGGGGCTCTCGGTCGAGGCCAGAAAGCGGATCTTCGATCCGTTCTTCACCACCAGGCCGCACGGCCTGGGCATGGGTCTGGTGATCAGTCGTTCGATCGCCGAAGCGCACCGCGGTCGCCTGTCGCTGGACCGCGCGGCGGACGGACCCGGCACCGTCGCTCGGCTAACGCTGCCGCGGCAGGGCGCGGCCCCTACCCGCCGCCCGCGCCAGCGCCGTCCACCGTCTTCCACCAAACGTTCGCTAAAGGGTGTGCATGGCGCGTGAGCCCACCGTCTTCGTCGTCGACGACAACCCCGGCGTGCGCCAGTCGTTGGCAGCGCTCGGCGACTCGGCCGGGTTGAGGGTCGAGACGTACGAGTCCATCAAGGCGTTTCTCGCCGCCTACGATCCGGCGCGTCCAGGCTGCCTGCTGCTGGACGTCCGTCTGAAGGGCAGCGACGGGCTGGACCTGCAGGACGAGCTGCGCAGACTGAACGCCTCGCTCCCGATCATCGTCATGACCGCCTATGGCAACGTTCGGACGTCCGTCCGTGCGTTCAAGGGCGGCGCAATCGACTTCCTGCAAAAACCGGTTGCGCCCGAGGAGTTGCTCAAGCGGATCCGCGAGGCGATCCAGATCGACCGCGAGCGGCGCGAGGATGATGCGGAGCGTGTTCGGGTGGGCGCACACTTGAAACGGCTCACCCGGCGCGAACACGAGGTCATGGATCTGCTCATGCGCGGCATGACGTCCAAGGAAATCGCCTTCCAGCTCGCGTTGAGCGTGCGCACCGTCGAGGGTCATCGCCGCCAGGTTCTGCGCAAGATGCGCGTCGGCTCGGCCGCGCAGCTCGTTGCGGCAGTGCTCGGCGCGCGCGCCCGCAATGGGTAGCGAGGTCCGTGCCCATTCCAGAGCGCACGGCCAGTCGGGCCCCCGCCTGTAGGTACAACTACGCGCGTAGCAATCCGGGGTTAACGGCCTCGACGCCCCGTTGGTAGAATCGGGCAGGCCGCGGAAAACTCATACACTTCCTATGCGTCCCAGGATGCCCATGGACATGCCCGTGCCACGAATCCACTTGGTCATCTGCCCCTACTGCACCGGGGAGTTCGATCTCTTTGCGGCGTCGTGGTGTGAGAACACCGAGGAGCCGTCGAAGATTTGCCCCCACTGCGAGCGGTGCGTGTGTCGGCATCCCGCCTACGCCGAGCCGCACTTCTGGAAGGAGGCGCCCGTGGGGTTCCAGCGCTACGGGTTTCGACGGCTATTCCTGCTCTATCTCTGAGGGCCGCGTGCTCGATATGGTTCCCCGTCGCCTGTACGTGCCCGGCACCCTCCGATCACAATTCTTCGCAATTGTGCGCCCCCAAGGCCCGCCCGAGCCGCCCGAGTGCTGCTGCTGAGCACAGCTCGCGTGACAGCCGTCCCATGTATTGTCGCGTGATCGCATGTGATCTGAACGGCACCACCGAGGTCGAGGGCCGGCTCGCGCCCGAGATAGCCACGGCTCTCCAAGCCGTGCGGGCCCGAGGCCTCGTCACGCTCCTGGTAACGGGGCGCGTCTACGAGGACGTGGAGAAGCTGTGTGCCGATCTTTCCCTGTTCGACGCCGTGATTACGGAGAACGGAGCGGTGGTGTGGCTCGCTCACAATGGGCAGAGCCTCAGGCTCGCCACGGCGCCGCCCGATGAGTTCCTGGGCGAACTCCGTGCGCGCGGCGTACCGTTCCACAAGGGCGCCATAGTGGTAGGGACCTCGGACCAGCGCACGTCCGACGTGATCGCGCTCATTCACCGCTTCGCGCCCGACAGTCAACTGGTCTTCAACCGGGGGGCGGTGATGATCCTGCCGAGCGGGGTGAACAAAGCCCTGGGCGTGCGGCGGGCGCTCGAAGAGCTGGATCGCTCCGAACACAACCTCGTCGCCTTCGGTGATGCCGAGAATGATTTACCGCTGTTCGCGATGGCCGAGCGGAGTGTCGCCGCCGGCGGCGCGTCGGCAGCGATTGCGGAACGGGCGGACGAGGGGCTCTCGCAACCGGGAGCGGCGAGTGTAGCGGCCTATATCCACCGGCTCCTGGAGCAGGGAGGGGTCGTCCCGACGCCGGCGCACCGTCGGATCGTGCTCGGGCAAGACGCGCAGAGCGAACCGGTGTGTCTGCCCAGCTCGGGGATGAATGTGATGGTCAGTGGTGACCCGCGGTCAGGCAAGTCCTGGCTGGTGGGGCTCCTCGCCGAGCAATTGATCGAGCGCGGCTATCGGGTCTGCGTCTTCGATCCGGAAGGCGACCATGGCTCGTTGGCGCAGCGACCGCATGTGCTGCTGTTAGGCCACGACGTCGCGCTGCCACCTCCCACCGTTTTGCCGGCGATGGTGCGCCACCAGGGACTCAGTGTGGTCTTGAACCTCGGTGCGCTCGGCCAGACGGAGCAGAGTGCGTATGTGCATGCCGCGCTCGACCAGTTGGAGGCGAGCAGTGAGGCCACGGGGATCCCGCACTGGATCCTGATCGACGAGGCCCAGTACTTCTTCGATCGCAGCGCCACGTCCGTGCGGCGCTTCGCCAGCACTGTCAATTACGTCTTTTGCACATACCGGCCAAGCGCGGTATCCGATGCTGTCTATGCCGCGGTGCAGGCACACTTGATCACGCGCACGGACGTCGAGGAAGAGCGCCGCTTCATCACCAACCTGTTGCGGGCCCGCGGGCCGGAGGGGTTGATCGTTCACGACGCCCTGATCGAGCTCGACGATCACGCGGGGCTTCTGGTCACCGGTGCTCCTGGCCCGTCCTGGCAGATATTCGCTCCGCGTGAACGCCTGACGGCGCACGCCCACCACGCGCACAAGTATGCCGATGCCAGCTTGCCGGACGACAAGGCGTTCCACTTCCTCCACCCCGATGCCGGGTTCGTGGCGCACAACGTCGCGGAGTTCCAACGGGCGATCCGCGCGGTCCCGATTGCCTCGCTGAGGCATCACCTCACGTGCGGAGACTTCTCCCGCTGGGCAGCCGAGGTCTTGGGGAACAATAGGCTGGCGCAAGGGCTTCGCAAGCTCGAGCGCGCCGTGGCGTCGGGCGCGCCGCCGAACCGTGACGAGATTTGCGCACACATCGAAGACCACTACCTCGTTCACACAGGAGCGGAGAAAGCGAACAACGGAGAACTCGGAGCGTAGGAATCCGCTTCTTGGCCGACATGGACCCGTGGTGAGTCGAGACGCAGTTCCCGCCGATGGGCGTCGTTGGGCCAGCGGCGTGCGTGACCGCGGTGGCGCTGGGGGGCTTTGTGGCGAAACTGGGACGGATCCTGATTGGTCTGCGTACAGGCCCGGCAGCCCTGCTACTGCTCGCGTCGGCGCACGCGGCCGGCGCCGCCGGGGGCACACCAACCTCGAAGCGTCCCTCCGCCTGCACAACCTATCATGTCGCGCCGCCCGCCCGCGGCGGGAACGACGAGAACCCTGGCACGCCAGCGCAGCCGTGGGCGACCCTCGGCAAGGCCAATGCAACGCTCACCGCCTGCGAGACGGTGCTGATTCACGCCGGCACGTACACGCAGCAGATCCGCCCGGCAAACAGCGGCGGCGACGACGCGCACCGTATCACCTACCGCGCCGCTGGCGACGGCACGGTAACGATCACCGGCTACGGGAACACGTCCAGCCCTGCGGCGGACGATGCCGGGTGCGTGGCGCTCGGGAGCCGCAGCTGGATCGCCGTGGACGGGGCGAATCTCATGCTCCGGTGCGCGCCGGGAGCGGTCGACTTCAGGTCGCTCGGGAATTTCAACCATGCCGCCCACAACCTGATCGACGGCGTCGAGTTCGACGGCTCTCAGACCACCTGCGGCACGCGGGGCGGGTGCAGTCCAGTGTTCACGTTCGGGTTCATGTACACCAGCCCCGCCGGCGAGTCGCAGTACAACGTGATCCGCCGGTCCCATCTGATCGGCCGCGGCAGCGTAGCCGCGCAGGCGCCCGAGACCGAGGACATCATTCAGGTGAGCGGGAACGCGCATCACAATGTCATCGACGGCAATACGCTCGCAAACACCGGCCACAGCATCGTGAACATCGGCCAGGACGCGGGCGGCGTCTTGCCGTCGTTCAACGTGGTGCGCGGCAACGTCATCACCAATCCGTACCACACCGCGCTGGAGATCTACGGCGGCACGCCGTCCACGCACCTCGTCGAGCGCAACGTGCTCACCTCCAGCGGCGCCAGTTCGACGCGCTACCCCGGCAACGCGCTCCAGCACGGCGCGGTGCAGACCATCGTGCGTTACAACGTCATCCGCCGGGGCGGCTCGACCGGCAACACGAACTCGCTGATCGGCGGGTTGGCGACCGGGATTAGCGGAGCTGGCAACACGAGTACCTATATTCGCGCGTATCACAACACGATCGTCACGCACGGCGGCCCGGCGGTGATCGTCTGGGACGCGGGCTCAGCAACCCCGCCGGCGACGCTCGGGCTCAACCGCTTCGTGAACAACTTCGTCTACGACGCGAGCTGGAACAGCCTCCCGATGCTTGCCTACTACAACGATCGCAGTCAGAAAACCGCCGACGTGTGGGTGCGCAATGTGTTCGGCAATCCCGGCGGCGCGAGCAGCCAGGCGATCATCCGCACCGCCAAGCGTAACGGCGGCGATGCGGTCACGTTGGACACCGCGATCAGCACGTTCACCGGTCCCGCCGATCCGGCCTTCGCGCCGTGGAACGGGTACGGCAATGTCTACGACGCGGCGCCAGGGTTCGTGGACTACGCCGGCGGCGACTATCACTTGAGCGTCGGCTCGGCCTATATCGACGCGGGCGCCCCGCTCACCCAGGTCGCCGCTGGCGACAGTGGCAGCGGCCCCGCGCTCGTGCTCGACGATGCGCGCTGCTTCTCCGCGCTCGATCTGCCGGCCTGGATGGGCGTCGCCAACGACGTCATCGCCGTGGGGCCCACGCTCGGTAACGCCACCGTGATCTCTCTCACGGCCGTGAACTACGCGGGCAACACCGTCACGCTCGCCAGACCGATCACGCGCAGCACGGGCGACTTCGTCTGGCTCTGGACCGATTCCTCCGGTGCGAACACGATTCGGGGCAGTGGCCCGGACGTCGGGGCGTTCGAGACGGGAGTAGAGCGCCCGTGACGGCGCGGCGGCAAGTCGACGTCCGCGACCCGCATGCCCATGGCTACGATCGCGGCAGCCGGCACGGTGCGGGTGCTCACGGCGAGGTTTTTCTTTTTGTGTCGAGGTTGTCTATCGTTCACGGCGATGGCGCCACTGTTGATTGCCGGCCAGGCCAACTTCCCATTGGCGGCAGCGATCGCCCGCCGCCTGAACGTTGGACTGGTCAGCCGCACGATCGGTCGGTTTCCGGACGGCGAGCTGCAGGTGGAGCTGGAAGACCCGGTGCGCGGGGAGGACGTGTATGTGATCCAGCCCACGGGTCCGCCCGTGGATCCCTGGGTATTCGAGCTGCTGTTTCTCGCCGATGCCTGCCGTCGAGCCGGGGCGGCCTACGTGACCGCGGTCATGCCGTATTTCGGCTATGCGCGGCAGGACCGTCGGGCGACAGGTCGGGAGCCGGTCGGCGCCCGGTTGGTGGCCGATCTCCTGGCGGCGGGCGGGATCCAGCGCGTGGTCGCCGTCGATCTGCATGTCGCTTCGCTCGAAGGATTCTTCGCCGTGCCGCTGGAGCATCTGACGGCCGTCCCCGCGATGGTCGAGCACCTGCGCGGAAGGCTCGCGTCTGCCAGCGTGATCGTGGCGCCGGACCTCGGGGCGGCCAAGCTCGCCGAGCGCTATGCGCGGGCGCTCCAACTTCCTTTCGCGATCGTGCACAAGCGGCGCCTCACCGGCGAGCACGTGAGGGTCAGTGGGATTGCGGGCGACGTGCGCGGTCTCGCCCCGGTCATTGTCGACGACATGATCAGTACGGGCGGTACCATCGAGGCTGCCGTTGCGGCGCTGCTGGCGGCGGGTTGCCGGCCCGAGTTCCGTGTTGCGGCAACGCACGGTCTTCTCGTTGGCGCCGCGGGCGAGCGATTGGCGCGGGCAGGGGTGACGGCGATCACCGTCACCGACAGCCTGCAGAGCCCATCCGTCGACGGCGTGGCGCTGGAGGTCGTGAGCCTCGCGCCGCTCCTCGCGGAGGCGATCGACCGGCTGCACCGCCGCCGCTCGTTGAACGATCTCATCAAGCACGAATAGGTCACGCTTTCCGAACGGACAAGAAGACGAACGCGGTCCAGCCGGGCGTTGACCCGGAGCGTTGACCGGAAGGCAGGAGGATCCGCAGATGAAGCGCGCGCTCGCGATCGCTCTTCTCGGCATCGCCATCGGCGTTTGGACGCCGTCATCGACTCTTGCCAATCCCTGGAACGGGAAGGTCGTGCTGCAGGGATTCTGGTGGGACTGCGAAAATACGAAGTATCAGACCAACGCGGATGGGACCGGAGGGTGGTACACGTATCTCGCCAAGCTCTCACCTCGCCTCCGCGACATGGGCTTCGACGGCATCTGGGTCCCACCGCCGGCCAAAGGCGCGAGTGGCCGCGGCGGCATGGGGTACGACCTGTACGACCACTACGATCTCGGGAGCAAGTTTCAGAAGGGATCGACCGGTACGCGCTTCGGCGATCAGGACGCGTTCCTGCGCATGATCGCCGTCGCACATGCCAATGGCCTCGAGGTCTATCCGGACATCGTTCTGAACCACACCAGTGGTGGCGACGAGGACCCAAGCGCGCCAGGCGACAAGTTCAAGACCTTTCAATACGCGAGTTGCGCCGGCCTGAAGACAGGGCGGTGGTCCAAGAGCTGGTTGGATTTCCACCCCAACCCGCACCATGCGAGCGGCGACGACGACTGGCGCAAGGAGCTGTTCGGCCCCGACATCTGCTACCACGGCCGCTGTTGCGACACCGACTGCGACCACGCCGGGACCTACATGCGGGACAATGCCCGTCAGTGGTTCGTGTGGTTCAGGAAGCAAACCGACGCCGACGGATTCCGCTTCGACGCCGTAAAGCATTACCCGCCCGAAGTGGTCGAAGACCTGCTCTTCAATGCGATGGATGCCGGTAAGAGCGAGGCCGAGCAGCGCAGGTACTTCGCCGTCGGAGAGTTCGTCGTCGGGCTGAACGAGCAGAACCGGATCGACGGCTTCGCCGACGAGACCAAGAACCGCTGCGGCACGTTCGACTTCGCCTTCCGCGAGGCGCTGCTGAATCTCGTCCGCGCTCACGGCTTCTTCGACATGGGCAGCCTGCCCAACTTTCAGCAGCACAACCGCTTCAAGACGGTTCCGTTCGTCAACAACCACGACACCTGGCGCGGCGTGTTCTCCGACTCCAGCGGCAACGGGAGAGCCGACCATCGTGGAGACCTGAAGAACGGCGACGAGCTGCTGGCCACGATCGATCCAGACGATCCATGGGCCAAGCTCGCCTACGCCGCGACGATGGCCGTCGACGGAAGCCCGCAGGTCTACTACGAGGACCTCTTCGACAACGAAGATTCCAACACCCGGACGAAGGCCGATCCCAAGACGCATCCGACGCGAGCGTACGTGGAGAACCTGGTTTGGTGTCACCAGAAGCTGAACTTCAAGGACGGCGCGTACAAGGTCCGCTTCCAGGGATCGCCGGATCTGCTGGTGATCGAGCGCAGCGCGAAGGCCATCGTCGGCCTCAACGACAACGGCAACGACCCGCAGACGGCGACGATCGACACTGACTTCGGCCCCAACGTCGCGCTGCACGACTACAGCGGTTCTACGAATCAAGATCTCACCACCAACGCCCAGGGACGGGTCACGGTGACGGTGCCAGCCAAGGGCTATTGCGTCTGGGGGCCGGAAGGCATCGGCGGGGGCTTCGTTGGTCACCCGCGCAGGACCACCCAGGAGTTCCAATTGGATGATGACCTGGGCGACTGCCGGCCCGAATCGCTGCGTTACGGCGGCAAGGTCACGCCGGCTCGCTTTCATACCGGCGGGGCGGTGTGGGTCGCCAAGGGCTCAGTGGTGACGGTCTCGGCGTTTACCGACGAGCCGCGGACCGTAAGTCTCCGCGTGAGCAAGCCCACCGCCGGCGGTGCCAAGGCCACGAACCAGGGACAGCACGCCAAGCAGGGAGTTGCTTCGCCGGATGCGCCTCTCCGTCTGGAGTTCCGAGCCGATAGAGAGGGCTACCACCAGGTCGCCGCCAAGCTCGTCGACGCCGCGGCCACGCCCACCCGCGCCTATCTCAAGGTCGAATACGAAGCCCCGCCCGTGTCGCAGAAGTTCTAGCGGACAGGTCTGGTTCGCCGAGGCGAGCCGACGATTTGCGCCGTAGAGTCGAACCGGCCGCCGTCACGGCTGAGCATAGAGTGAGCGAAATTGAGCTGCGACTCCTCAGCGGGCCAGGATTTCGTCGCAGGCCTGCCGTACCGCGTCCACGTCGATTGCCTGCATCGCGTCCCCGCCAAGACCGTCTTGACGAAGCATGTGCATCAGTGCGGGCGTTCCCCGCACGACGAGGTTGGCGGAGCCATAGGGGCGGAATCGATCCGCGAGATCGTGGTGCGCAATCAACCCGATGCACGGCGCGCCTACGGCGGCCGCCAGATGAAGCGGGCCGGTATCCCCGGAGAGGAAGATTCGCGACCGGCGTGCCAGCGCGCCCAATTGGCCCAGCGGCAGCGGTGGCGCCAGGGTGGCGTGCTCTTTCGCTCCAGCCATCACCGCCTCTGCCGCTTGCCGTTCCTCGTCGTTTACGCCCGGCAAGACCAGGTTCCACAAGCGGTGTGATGAACTGAGGTAGGTCGCGACCGCCGCGAATCGCTCCGGCGGCCACCTCCTGGACGCACGTCCGCCAGGATTGATCACGACATAGTGCTTCTCGAGGATTCCGGCCGTCTGCAGGTAGTGTGCAATCATTTGGGCGTCCTCTTCAGACTCGGGCAAGCCGAATCGGGCGTCACCGGCGCTCACGCCCAGCGGCGTCAGGATCTCGAGGTAGCGGTCCACGATGTGCTCGGAACGCGCGCGCACGGGTTCGAAACGTAATGAGCTCGCGATGGCCCGCGAAACGGAGTGAAGATGATCGGGGTTGGAGATGAGCCGGCGCAATCCATGAACGGCCATGCCGGCAAATCCGAGCCGCTTGGGCGCGCCAGAGAGCAGCGCTGCGAGTAGGGTGATCGGCACTCCTTGGAGGTCGAGGACGGCATCGAACCCCGAGGCGCGGAGCCTGCGGCGTAAACGGAGGATTTCGCCGAGAGACCGTGCCCACCGCCGAGGGACGGTGATGAGCTCATCGATGGCGGGGTGACCGATGATCACTTTGCTCGCCCAGTCCTCCACAAGCCACGCGACGAAAACGCCCGGCATGTGGTCCCTCAGCGCGCACGCCACGGGAAGGGCATGAATGACGTCGCCAATGGCCCTGAGCCTGACGATGAGGATGCGCATTTCCGAGACGGTAGCTGCGGCGGTTCCCGGTTGCCTCCTACCGGCGATCGCTCAGCGATGTGGCCCCCACCGGCCGCGCACGACTCTCACCACGAGCAGGACAATAGCGATGAACAGGGCGAGCGGTCTTGATTCTGTGAAGTTGGCGACCACGATCAGCCCCACCAAGATCAGGATGGCGACGTTGATCTCGAACAGCGTAGGTCGAAAGTTCATACTACGGTGCCCAACGGTCTCCCTAACACTAGACGAGAATACTAGACGAGGCGCCTCGTTCCGGAAGCCCCCTAACCTCAATCCGAAAATAAATCCTTCACCGCCGAGGCGCAGAGGCGCGGAGATCGCGGTGTGGAATGCGTCGCGCTGGCATTCGCGCAATCCACTCTCGGTGAGGTTCGCGAGGAGCACCGCCACGCCATCGAAATCCTTTCGGCTCTGCGTCTCGGCGCCTCTGCGGTAGGCTTTATTTTCTGATTGGGGCTAACTCGCCGCGCGCGTGTGCGGCCACACGGCGCCGGGCCAGATGGCGGCGATGCAGTTAGGGGAAACCCCTAGTCCGTTACGGGGCCCGCACTCAAAGCCGTGATGGCGCCACGCGCCCCTGCACGGCTTCGACGAGCCGATGCGAGGGGAACGTGGGTCTGCGCGTGGCAACTTCGTGCTCAGTCTGCGACGATAGCCGTGTACAAACCGGGTATGAACGCCCGAGTTGACATGAGAGCCGTAAGCGATGAGGACTGGGGACTGAGTGGTGGGGACTGAGTGCTCGGGCAGGATCTCCTTGCGCGGCGGGCTTCGGTCCACAACTCGAGATAGATGACGACCGAACCGCCAGCCGACCTCACGCGCACCACCCTGCAGCTGCTCTTCGTCGGCGCGCTGATCGCGGGCAGCTTCTGGATCCTCCGGCCCTTTCTGATCGCCCTGATCTGGGCCTCGACGATCGTCGTTGCCTCGTGGCCGCTCTATCAACGCTTGCTGAAGTGGCTTGGGGGCCGCCGCGGCCTCGCGGTGGCGGTTGCGACGCTGGCCCTGTTGCTCGTTCTCGTCGTCCCCCTCTACCTCGCCATCACGACCATCGTGGAGAATGCGGATCGCATCGCGGATTGGTCGAAAGCGGTCGTGAGCTTGGCCGTACCGCAACCGCCGACCTGGGTCGAGAACATACCATTCGCCGGTTCGAGGCTCGCCGCGCGCTGGCACGAGATTGCCGCCGCGGACCCGGAGGAGCTGTCGACCCGCTTCCTGCCCTACGCGCGAACGCTCGTCGGCTGGTTCGCCGGACAGGTCGGCGGCGTAGGCCTGATGTTCCTCGACTTCCTGCTGACGGTCATCGTCGCGGCGATTCTCTACGGCAACGGCGAGAAGGTCGCCGTCGGAGTGGATTCCTTCGCCCGACGGCTCGCCGGAGCGCAGGGTGAGGCCGCCGTGCACCTGGCGGCGCAGGCCGTGCGCGCGGTGGCACTCGGCGTGGTCGTCACGGCGCTCGTTCAGTCCTGTCTCGGGGGCATCGGGTTGGCGGTCGCCGGAGTGCGCTTCGCGACCGTTCTGACCGCGGTGATGTTCGTTCTCGGGGTGGCGCAGGTGGGACCCGCCCCGGTACTCATTCCCGCGGTGGTCTGGGCGTACTGGAGCTACGGCGTCGGGTGGGGCACGTTCCTGCTGGTGTGGTCGCTGCTCGTCGGCGTGATGGATAACTTCCTCCGCCCGTTGCTGATCCGACGGGGCGCCGACCTGCCGCTGCTGCTGATCTTCTCCGGC
>Ga0335085_10006269_pt1 | contig 18832 bp, 15 predicted proteins | sample Lox_Sample_45_FD_206712 | JGI IMG/M metagenome (GOLD analysis project Ga0335085, IMG submission 206712) | Soil microbial communities from Loxahatchee National Wildlife Refuge, Florida, United States - Lox_Sample_4.5 | ecosystem: Environmental > Terrestrial > Soil > Wetlands | place: USA...
CCGCCAGGCGAGGATCAGGAGCACGAACAGGCCGAGCGAGAGGCTGATGCGGATGGTCAGGGCGCGCGCCAGCTTGCGCGAGTCCTCCTCGTCCCGGCCGCGCGACAGATGAAACAGCCCCGACCCGAGGCTGGCGAGAATCCCCGCCAGGCACAGGAACACCAGGAGCCAGATGAGCGCTTGCATGGCAGGCAGTGTAGCGCGCGGCGCGCGCGCCCGGGGCAGCGGTGAGCCCGCCGCGCCTCGTGCCGGCGCTCATCACGCTCTTCGCCTGCGCGCTGTTCGTGCGGCTCGGGATGTGGCAGTGGCAGCGCGGCAGCGAGCGCGAGCGCGAGTGGCAGCGCTTCGCGCACGGTGCCGAAGAGCTGCAGACGCCGGGAGCCGGGCCGCTGAGTGCCGTGCCGACCTACCAGCGCGTGCGCCTCACGGGCGTGCTCGATGGCAGCCGCCAGTTCCTCCTCGACAACCGTGCCTACCGCGGGCGTGCCGGCTACGAGGTGCTGACGCCGCTGGCGCGCGCAGGCAGCCTCGCCATCCTCATCGACCGCGGCTGGGTGCCCTTCTCGGGCTCGCGCGCGCTGCTGCCGCAGGTGCCACTGCCGAGCGGCACCGCCGCGGTGAGTCTCGCCGGGCGCCTCGCCCCGCTGCCGAGCGCCGGGCTCGCCCTGGGTCACGCGCCCCCGGCAGGGGAGTGGCCCAAGGTCACCTCCTTCCCGAGCATGGCTGAGCTCTCGCAGGCCCTGGGTCAGCCGCTCGAGCCGCGCATCGTGCTGCTGGATGCGGGAGAGCCGCTCGGCTACGCGCGCGACTGGCAGCCGCCGGGAATCCCGCCGCTGCGCCACTTCGCCTATGCCATCCAGTGGTGGGCGTTCGCCGTCACGGCGCTTGTGATCTGGGCGCTCATGGCGCGCCGCCGCACACGGCGGGTGGCCTAGGTGGACTCCGCCGGCGCCGCGCTGCGCGCGCGCAACCTGCGCACCCTCGCGGTGCTCGCGGGCCTGTTCCTCGTGCCACTCGCGCTCGCCTTCTTCACCTACTACGGCAGCAGCTGGCGCCCGGCGCGGAGCCTGAATCACGGCGTGCTCATCGCGCCTCCCCGCCCGCTGCCGCAGCTGGCGCTGCCGGCGGTGCTGCCGGCAGGCCCGGCCCAGGGGCTGCCGCCCGGGCGCTGGTCGCTGGTGTACCTCGGCGGCGGGGCGTGCGATGCAGCCTGCCGGCAGGCGCTGTTCGTCATGCGCGCCGCACGGCTCGCGCTCAACAACGACATCGGACGCGTGGCGCAGGTGCTCCTCGTCACGCGCGACTGCTGCGAGCGCGCGGCGCTGCAGCGCGATTACCCCGGGCTCACGGTACTCGATGCCACGGGCGAGGGGGCCGCACCGCTCCTGGCGCTGTTTCCGGCCGACGAGCGCGCCCACACCCTGTTCGTGGTCGACCCGCTCGGCAACCTCATGATGGGCTACGATGCGCGCCAGAATCCGCGCGGCCTGCTGGAAGACCTGCAGAAGCTCCTGCGGCTGTCGCACATCGGCTGACGAGAGAACGACGCGGACACTAGGGGAGAGAGCGCCGAGCATGCCCGTCGCCCGCTGGATGCGCCGCCTCGCCGTCGCCGGCGTGCTCCTGTGCTTCGCCGTCGTGGTGCTCGGGGCCTACGTGCGCCTGAGCGCCGCGGGGCTCGGCTGCCCGGACTGGCCGGGCTGCTACGGCAAGCTCACTCCCACCGCGGCGGCGCAGGATGCCGCGGCCACCGCCGCCTGGGCGCGCCCGCTGGAAGTGGGCAAGGCCTGGCGCGAGATGATCCACCGCTACGCGGTCGGCACCCTGAGCCTCATGGTGCTCGGCATCGTGGCGCTCGCCTTCGCCGCGCGGCCCCGCCTGGTGAGCCTGCCCTACGCGCTCGCGCTCCTCGCCACGCTCCTGGTGCAGGCACTGCTCGGCGCGCTCACCGTCACCTGGCAGCTGAACCCCCTGATCGTGACGCTGCACCTGCTGCTCGGGCTCACGACGCTCGCGCTGCTGTGGTGGCTCGCCCTCTCGCTGCCCTTGAACACCTGGAGCGCGAGCGCGATCGCCATGCCCACCCGCCGCAGCAGCGGCGGGGGCGCGCAGCCCTTCGTCACCGCCTACCGCCTGACCCTGCTCGCCCTCGTGGCGCTCGCGGTGCAGATCGCGCTCGGCGGCTGGACCAGCAGCAACTACGCGGCGATTGCCTGCCCGGACTTCCCCACCTGCCAGGGGAAGCTGTGGCCACCTGCGGACTTCCGCCATGCCTTCACGCTCTGGCACGGGCTCGGGGTCAACTACGAGGGTGGCGTGCTCGGCAACCCGGCACGCATCGCCATCCACCTGACGCATCGCCTCGGGGCGCTCATCGCCAGCCTCGCTCTCGCGCTGGCGGCGCTCTACGTGCTCAGGCAGCGCGCGCTCGGGAGCGTGCGCGGGCGCGCCGCCGCGGTGCTGGCAGCTCTGGCGCTGCAGCTCGGGATCGGCGCCTCGATGGTGCTGCGGGGCTTTCCGCTGTGGCTCGCGACGCTGCACACCGCAGGAGCGGCGCTGCTGCTCCTGGCGACGCTCGCGCTGCTGCGCGGGCTGCGCACCGGCTGATCAGCCCTTCTTGCTCAGCAGCATGAGCGGATTGGGAGTGGGCTCGGCCACCTTGTAGAGGGTGTTGCGGTCGCGGTGCAGGAAGGGCTCGGCGCGCCCGCGCACCAGGAGCATGGTGTCCAGCACGTAGCTCCAGCTGCCGTCGGGGTTGAACACCACCTCGATGCGGTAGGACTCGGTGCGGAAGGCGTACTCGAGGAAGTCGGTCGAGCAGATCCCGTAGGAGGTCGAGCCGCGCTGCGCGCTGAGCACGAGCTCGGTGTCCTCGGGCTTGGCGCGGCCGGAAGCGATCGCGACCTGGCCGCGCGGGATCGAGAGCGTCTGGATGATGAGCCCGGTCGCGGGCTCCCACAGCCAGTAGCCGGTCTGGTCGTGGAAGGTCGGCTCCTCGTCGGTGGCGAGGATGCGGGTGTGGTAGCGCAGCCCGTAGAAGAGCTGCGGGCCGTTGGACTGCGCGTCGATCGGCTGCAGCTCGATGCGCTCGTTGAAGTCGCGCCGCTCGGCCCCCTCGGGCTTGGGGTTGACGTCCACCCCGGTGCTGCGGTTCTCCCAGATGCCGGCGAGGCGGCGCAGCGGACCTAAGTTCGCGAGCGTGTCGGGGGAGGGCTCCTGCTCGGTAAAGATGTCCTGGGGAAAGCTCATGGCGCCTCGCTGCAGGGGGTTTTTGGGCATTCTAAGCGCAGCCGGGGCCGGTGCGGGCCGCCGTCGCAGGCGATCTGCTACGCTCCGCATCCCCCGTCAGCGACCTCAGGCGAACTGCCCGCGCGCCGTGGCCACCAACCCGCACTACGTACCGGCCGCGCCCGCCCCCTGGAGGCGCTACCTCGAGCTCACCAAGCCCAAGGTGGTGGCGCTCATCACCTTCACGGCCATCGTCGGCACGCTGCTCGCGAGCCCGGGCGTGCCGCCGTGGGCCGCCTTGGTGTGGGGCAACCTCGGCATCGCGCTCGCCGCCGCCTGCGCCGCCACCATCAACCACGTCCTCGACAGGCGCATCGACGAGCAGATGGCGCGCACCCGCGCCCGCCCGCTCCCCTCGGGCACCCTCACCGAGGCGCACGCGCTCGCCTTCGCCGCGGTGCTCGGGGTCGCCTCCATGGCAGTCCTCGCCTTTCTGGTGAACCTGCTGACGGCGGCGCTCACCTTCGCCTCGCTCATCGGCTACGCGGTCATCTACACCGTGTGGCTCAAGCGCGCGACCTCGCAGAACATCGTCATCGGCGGCGCCGCGGGCGCCGCCCCGCCGGTGCTCGGCTGGAGCGCGGTCACCGGCAGTGTCGAGCCGAACGCGCTGCTGCTCTTCCTCATCATCTTCGTATGGACGCCGCCGCACTTCTGGGCGCTCGCCATCGCGCGCCGCGACGAGTACGCGCGCGCCGGCATCCCGATGCTGCCGGTGACGCACGGGCTCGCGTACACGCGCCTGCAGGTGCTGCTCTACACGGTGCTGCTGACGCTGGTGACGCTGCTGCCGTATCTCACGCGCATGAGCGGGCTCATCTACCTCATCGCCGCGCTGGTGCTGAACGCGGGATTTCTCTACTACGCGCTGGCCCTCAAGATCACCGCGCGCGAGGAGCTGCCGATGCGCGTGTTCCGCTTCTCGGTCACCTACCTCATGTGGCTGTTCGCCGCGCTCCTCGTCGATCACTACCTGCCGGCGTTCCGCGGCGCTCCCTGAGCGAAGCTGTAACGGCGTGTCGCGCTTGTAACGCCCACCCCGCCTCGGTGTTGCGGGCTGTAACGGAACGCGCGCCGTGCGGTCGGTTGCGTCCAGGCTGACGGTTGAACTCGTGTCGGGGCGGGCGGAGCATTCTCGCCGGGCACAAGAACAACGGCGGCGCTGTCGAGTCGCGGTGTCGCCTCTCGGGAGCATTCCCATGAAAGCAAGGACACTCGCCTTAGCCGCGCTCGGCGCCGCGGCGACGATCGCCCACGCCACTCCGACCTCGCTCGCACCCGGTGACACCGGCGTGCCGGTGCCCGCCTACGCAAGCACGGGGATGACACCGACGGTGGAGGTGCTCGCCAACACCGGCGTGCAGACGGCGAGCGTGGGCAGCACCACGGTCAGCTTCGATGAGGTGGCCGTCAACACCAGCCTCAACCCCGCGGGCGTGGTGTTCGCCTTCGCGGTCGCGACCTCCAACGTGCCGACCGAGCTGTCGGCGGGACTTGCGGGCTTCAGCGGCTTCAGCACCGCGGTCGAGTCCTGCGACCCGATCGCGCTCGCCAATGCCAGCGTCTGCGGCACCGCCACGGGCAGCGCGGCGCGCAGCACCGGCATGGGTGACGTGGTGACCTTCAGCGGCATGGGCACGACCGCGGTGACGCTGCTGCCGGTCGGCACGGTCAATCTCAGCAATGCCTACGGCGTCTTCACCAACGCCCGCTCCTTTACCGATCCCTCGGTGACCATCACCGACGACGGCCAGACGTTCGTGTTCGAGGGCCTGGGTCCCTCCACGGGACCCTCGTCGGTTCCCGAGCCCGGCACGCTCGCGCTCCTGGCGCTCGGGCTCGCGGCAGTCGCGGGCCTGCGGCGCCGCCGCGCAGCGCGCTAGCCTTCAGGGCAGATCGAAGAGCAGCACCTCGGCGGACTCACCGCCGCGCAGCGCGAGCTGCGCGGGGCCGGCGATGCCGACCCCGTCGCCGGCAGCGAGGCGCGTGTCGTTGACGAGGAGCGACCCGCGCGCCACGTGCAGCCACGCGCGCCGCCCGGCGGGCACCGCGAACTCGGCGTGCTCGGCGCCATCGAACAGCCCGGCGAAGATGCGCGCGTCCTGGTGGATCAGCACCGCGCCCTCCCTGGGCTCGCCCGCGGCGATGAGCCGCAGCCGCCCGCGCTTCTCGCTCGCCTCGAAGTGCTTCTGCTCGTAGCCGGGGGGCAGCTGCCTGGTGTTCGGGTGGATCCAGATCTGCAGCAGGTGCGCCTCGGCCTTGCTCGAGGGATTGAACTCCGAGTGCAGCACGCCCGTGCCCGCGCTCATGCGCTGCACGTCGCCGACCTTGATCACGGAGCCGTTGCCCATCGAGTCCTTGTGCTCGAGCTCGCCGGCGAGCATGTAAGTGACGATCTCCATGTCGCGGTGGCCGTGCTTGCCGAAGCCCTGGCCGGCGGCGACGCGGTCGTCGTTGATGACCCGCAGCGGCCCGAAATCCACCCACTCGGGGTCCTGGTAATCCCCGAAGGAGAAGGTGTGGTAGGTCTTCAGCCAGCCGTGGTCGAAGAAGCCGCGCTCGGCGCTGCGGCGCATCAGTTGCTGCATGGGGCGTCCCTCGAAAAAAAAGCGGTCCCGCTCGGGAAGAGTCTAGGAGCGAGTGGCAGGGGCTGCCACTGCTGGTCCCTCGGCACGCTTGTGCAGCATGTGCCAGGAATACACGAGCTTGTCCTTGAGCAGGAGCATGCCGGTGGAGCGGTAGGCGTTCTCGGCGAGCTGCCCGTAATGCTCGGAGCCGTAGTACCCGGAGGTCTGGCAGCCGTAGACGGCGAGGATCGAGGACTCGATCGCGGCGAAGCGGCCCTCGATCTTGCCGAACATGGCGCTCTCGAAGCTCCACCTGAGGCTGTCCCCGGGCGCGCGCGGCGGCTCGATCAGGTAGGCCTGCACGAACTCGGTCGGCGGGGAGCCGAGTACCTTGAGCTTGCCCGAGAGCAGCCAGCACTCGCTGCGGTGCGCGATCTCGGTGCGCGCGTGCGCCTCGAGCGGCTCGCCGTCGGCGCGCCACAGCGTCCCCGTGCCCGTCCACACACCCGGCTCGAACAGAAACGTATGTTTCATGTTGCCATTATGGCGCGCGCGTGGGTTTCGGGGTACGTTGCAGGGAAACTACAGGAGCGGTAGGTGCCCCATGCTGACCGAGCGCATCTGGTCCGGGAATTCGCTGCGCAACTTCTTCTACCTGATCGCGGATCCCGACAGCGGCGAGGCGCTCGCGGTCGATCCGCTCGACTGGCGCATGGTGCTGGACGTGGCCAAGAAGCACGGCTGGAACATCACCCAGATCCTCAACACCCACGAGCACGGCGACCACACCGGCGGCAACGTCGGGCTCAAGGACGCCACCAAGGCGAAGGTGCTGGCGCATGAGGGCGCGGCGCCGAAGATCGGCACCGGCATCGACCGGGGCCTGAAGAAGGGCGACGTGGTCAAGGTCGGGCGCGTCGAGCTCGAGGTCATGGACACCCCGGGCCACACCATGACCCACGTGTGCCTGCTGTCGCACACGGACGTGCCGGCACTGTTCTGCGGCGACACGCTGTTCAACGCCGGCGCCGGCAACTGCTTCAACGGCGGCAACCCCGAGGTGCTCTACGACACCTTCGCGACGCAGCTGTCGCGGCTGCCGGATGCCACCCGCGTCTACCCGGGCCACGAGTACCTGTCGCGCAACCTCGAGTTCACCCTCGACCGCGAGCCGACCAACACGGACGCCACCGGCTTCCTCGCCGCGGCCAGGCAGCACCCGCCCGCCGATGCCCCGGTCACCACCCTCGGGGAGGAGAAGCGCTTCAACACCTTCCTGCGCCTGCAGAGCCCGGCAGTGATCGCGAAGCTGCGCGAGAAGTTCCCGGACCTTCCCGAGCGCCCGGACCCGAAGACCGTGTTCGTCAAGCTGCGCGAGCTGCGCAACAGGTGGTGAGCGCGTTTGCAGCGGCTGGCGGCTGCGCGCTGCCCACTGGTCCTCGCGCCGCTGAGGCTCATTTCGCCCCGGCACCCAGGTAGCGGTCCATCCACCCGAGCCAGCGCTGCTCGCGGTCGACCAGGAAGCTCGGGCGCTCAGGCACGTGCGTCTCCCCCGGGTAGATGATGAGCTGCGCCGGCACGCCGAGCGTGCGCAGCGCCTGGTACATCTGCTCGCTCCCGGCGACGGGCACGATCAGGTCCTCCTCACCGGCCATGAAGAGCGTCGGCGTGTGGATGCGGTCGGCGTGGAAGAACGGGTAGGACACTTTCAGCCAGCGCGCGGTGTCCTGCCAGGGCGGCGAGAGCTCGGCGTTGTACTGCGCGATGTCCTCGTCGGTGCCGTAGAGCGCCGTCTGGTTGGCGCTGCCGCCGCCGCTGATCGCGGCCTTGAAGCGCGTGTCGCTCGCGATCAGGTGATCGGTGAGGATGCCCCCATAGCTCCAGCCGCCGACGCCGAGGCGCTCCGGGTCCGCGATCCCGGAGGCGACGGCCCAGTCGACGGCGGCGTGCAGGTCCTCGACCTCCCTGTGGCCCCAGTCACCCAGGACCGCCTGGGCGAAGGCGGCGCCGCGGCCACCGCTGCCGCGGTAGTTGACCGCGAGCACCAGGTAGCCGTGGGTGGCGAAGAACTGCCGCTCGAGCGGCGGTCCGTAGCTGGAGAGCTCGAGCGAATGATCGTCCTGGCCGTCCGGGCCGCCGTGGAGCCAGAGGATCGTCGGATAGCGGCGGCCGCTCACGTAGCCTGAGGGCTTCACGAGCTGGCCGTGCACCTCGGTGCCATCCGCGCTCTTGAAGCGGATGTCCTCGACCGCGCCGAGAGTGATCCCGGCGAACAGGGCATCGTTGTGGTGCGTGAGCGCGCGCAGCCGCCCGCCCTCGAGCGCGTACACCTCCGGTGGCGCCTGGTCGGACGAGGCCACGACCGCGGTGTGGCCGGCGGACTCGGCGAGATAGAGCACCACGACGTTCTCGGCGAGGCGAGTGAGCGCTCTGTCCGCGAGACTCACGCTCGCGGGGTACTGGTAGCCGTCGTCCTCCACTGCGAAGAGCAGCGAGCGGCCGTCACCGCTCAGGCGCGCCCGATACACCTGGCGATCGAGGTCCGGCGCGAGCAGGCGCAGCTCGCCGCCATCCACCGCCGCGAGCGCCGGACGGTCGTTGAAGTAGGCGAAGTACTTCGGCTCATCCCCGAGCATGATGACGAGCGAGCGGCCGTCGTGCGTCCACTCGAGGTGCTGTTTGTCGGGCGACCAGAGGCTCGCCAGCCGCCGCGCGGCCGCGCCGGCGCGGGCGTCGATGACGTAGAGGGACTCGCGGGTCACCTCCTCGGCGGAGCTGAAGTCGGCGCCGACGAAGGCCACCTGCCTGCCGTCGGGAGAGAACGCCGGGTGCGAGTCCCAGCGGTGCGGCGCATCGGTGAGCGCCGCGCAGGCGCCGCTCCTGAGATCCAGCAGGAACAGCCGCGTACGCGTGTCCTCGGTCAGGTAGCCCTGGCCCTGCAGCTTGAAGTAGTAGCCATCGACCACGAGCGGCCGCGGCGGCTTCGCCGCCGGGTGCGGCTGCGGGGCACGGCAGGCATCCTGCTCCGCGTCGGCACGCATCACGAGCACCGCGTGCTGGCGGTCGGGTGAGAGGGCGTAGGCGGAGATCTCGCCGCTCACCCGGCTGAGTGCCCGCGGCGAGCCGCCCTTGCGGTCGATGAGCCACAGCTGGGTGGGCGAGTCCGCAGGGCGCGCCGACAGGAAGCTCAGGAACTGCCCGTCGGCCGTGAAGCGCGGCTGGCTGACGCCCTCCCCGCGGGTGAGGGCGAGCGGTGCGGGATGCGTCCAGTCGGTGATCCACAGCGCATCGCGGCCCTCGTCATTGGCGCGCTCGTAGCTCGTGAGGAGGTAAGCGACGGCGGTGCCGTCGGGCGCGACCTCGACGTCCGAGACGCTGAGGAAGCGGTACCAGTCCTCAGGCTCGAGCGAGCGCCCGGCGTGTGCTGCGAGCGGCAGCAGCGCGCAGAGCTTCAGGAGCGGGGACAGCAGGCGTTTTGCGAGCACGAATGAATCCTCGACCCCGGTTGCGATGAGTCTAAAGTTCCCGGCCCCGGGAGCGGCGGCGGCGTGGCCGCGCGGCGCGGCAGTTTAGCCGGTTGCGCTCCCGCGGTGCACGCGGCGCGCCCGCGCCGGCCCTGCGTGCTACCCTGCCGCGCCGCGGCCCGCCCCGGCCGAAACCGCATGAACGCGCCCCGTATTCCTGCCGCCCTCGAGCAAGGCCGCCGCCAGGCGCACGATGCGCTGCGCGCCGGCCGCGCCGCGAGCGCCGAGCGCCTGCTGCGCGCACTCCTCGCGCAGTTCCCGGGCGAGGTGAACTGCGAGTGGCTGCTCGCGGTCGCGCTACTCGACCAGGGCCGCGCTGCCGAGAGCGTCGCGCTGCTTGAGCCGCTGCTCACGCGCGTGCCGGACTTCACCCAGGCGCGCGTGGACCTCGCGCGCGCCTATCGCCGCGCCGGCCGCCCGCAGGAGGCGCGCACCGCGGTGCGCCGCGTGCTCGAGCAGCAGCCGCATCACAGCCGCGCCTGGCTCGCCTATGGCGACGTACTCGTGGATCTTGCGCAGTATGAGGATGCGCGCATCGCCTTCGAGCGCGCGCATCACACCGACCCCGAACGCTCCCGCCTCGAGGCCGCCACCGCGGCACTCGCGGATCGCAAGCAGGCCGAAGCGCTGTTCCGGGCCATCCTGCAGGGCGATCCGAGCCACCCGGCCGCCCTCACCGGGCTCGCGGCGCTGTCGCTCGCTGCCGATGTGCCGCAGGACGCCGAGCGGCTGCTGCGCCACGCGCTCAGGCAGTCCGAGCACCTGCCGCTCATCTGGCGCGGCCTCGGGCAGACCTACATGGCGCTCGGGCGCATGCAGGAGGCGGACGCCGCCGCGCGCAAGGTACTGCAGATCGAGCCCGAGAATCCGCAGTCCTGGCTCACCATCGCCGGGGTCGCGACCCGCATGCTGCGCCAGGAGGCGGCGCTCGAGGCCTACGAGCGCGCCGCACGGCTGCAGCCCAACGAGGTCCGCGTGCACCTCTCGATCGGGCACGTGCACAAGACACTCGGTCGGCGCGCCGCGAGCGAGGCCGCGTACAAGCAGGCGCTGCGGGTCGACCCGGGATTCGCGGAAGCCTACTGGTCGCTCGCGGACCTGAAGAACTACACCTTCACCGACGCCGAGCTCGGCGAGATGCGGAGGCTCCTCGAGTCCGACCCGCGCGCGAACGCCAACCGGGCACTGCTGCACTTCGCCCTGGGTCGCGCGCTCGAGCAGCGCGCCGAGTACGCGGAGGCCTTCGCCCACTACGCGGCGGGCAACGAGCTGCGGCGCCGCGAGGCGCCCTTCGACATCGAGGGCTTCGAGCGGCGCAGTGCGCGCATCCGCGCCTTCTTCGATGCGGCCTTCTTCGCCTCTCAGCAGGGGAGCGGGGAGCCGAGCGCAGCGCCGATCTTCATCGTCGGGCTGCCGCGCTCGGGCTCGACGCTCATCGAGCAGATCCTCGCCAGCCACTCGCGCGTCGAGGGCACGATGGAGCTGCCGAACATCATCACCCTGGTGCACCAGTTCGATGACATGGTCCCGGGGCGCAACGGCTACCCCGAGACCGTGGGCCGCATCCCGCCGGGACAGTTCGCCGCGCTCGGTGCGCGCTACCTCGAGGACACCGCCGCACTGCGCACCGGACGCGACCGCTTCACCGACAAGATGCCGAACAATTTCAGCCACGTCGGGCTGATCCGCGCCATCCTGCCCAACGCCACCGTCATCGATGCACGCCGGCACCCGCTGGATGCCTGCTTCAGCACCTTCAAGCAGCACTTCGCCCAGGGACAGGCCTTCAGCTACGACCTCCGGGATCTCGGCCGTTACTACCGCGCTTACCTCGCTCTCATGGACCACTGGGACGCGGTACTGCCGGGCAAGGTGCTGCACGTGCAGTACGAGGACGTCGTGCGCGACCCCGAGACCCAGATCCGCCGGCTCCTCGCCCACTGTGGGCTCGAGTTCGAGCCCGCGTGCCTTGCCTTCCACGAGACCCGCCGCTCGGTGCGCACCGCCAGCGCCGAACAGGTCCGCCAGCCGCTCTACTCCTCAGGTGTGGGGTATTGGCAACATTTCGAGCGCGAGCTGGAACCGCTGCGACAAGCCCTCGGAGACGCCCTCGAGCGCTTCAACTGAGCGCCCCCCGCCCTCGTCCTGACAATTCCTTGTTGAACGATCGTTGACTAAGGGCCTCGGCTCAAAGGATGATCAGGGGGCGTGCTGTCCGGTCCTGCGGGCCGGTGCGCCGCCCAAACCAAGCAGTTCGTCCGGGGAGCCCTCTGATGCGATCACCTCACCGCAGCCGCACCCTTCGTTGCGTAAAAGCCGCGCCGCCGTTCCCGCGGAACGCGCGTTCCCGGATCGGCATGGCGGTCGCCGCCGCGCTCGCCGGCGCCGCCCTGCCCCAGCTGCCCCTGCACGCGGAGACCGCGGCGGCCGACACCGCCGGCACCGGCGGCGCACTGCAGGAGGTCGTGGTGACCGCGCGCAAGCGCGAGGAGAACCTGCAGGACGTGCCGATCAGCATGGACGTCTTCACCCAGAAGGACATGCAGAACCTCGGCATCACGAGCTTCGATGACTACGCGCAGAAGGTGCCCTCGATCTCGAGCATCAACGTCGGACCGGGCACGCAGATCCTGGTGATGCGTGGCGCCTCCGACGGCAGCAACCCCAACTACGCCAACACCTCCTCGACCGGCTTCTTCGTCGATGACATGTCGGTGACCTGGACCGGCGTGCAGCCGGACCTGCACCTCTACGACATCGAGCGCATCGAGGTGCTGAACGGCCCGCAGGGCACGACCTTCGGCGCCGGCTCGATGACCGGGGCGATCCGCTACATCACCAACAAGCCCGACGTGAACGCCTTCAGCGCCGGCGTCGACTTCACCGCCGGGCAGATCCAGAGCGCGCAGCAGAACTGGACCTACGAGGGCTTCGTCAACATTCCGCTCATCGACGGGGTGCTGGGCTTTCGCGCCTCGGCCTTCAGCGACTCGCACGGCGGCTTCATCGACAACCAGCTCACCACGCGCCAGTGGGTGAACGGGTTCATCTCCAACAACGCCCAGTGGGCGCACGATGACTACAACCGCTCGCACATCGAGGGCGGGCGCGCGGCTCTCAAGGCGGTGTTCGGCGAGAACTGGAGCGCCTCGCTCACGTATTACTACCAGCGCCAGGCGGCGATCGGCGCCTGGGACGAGGACCCGAATCTCGCGCCGCTCACGGTGCAGCGCTTCGGCCCGGAGTCGCATGATTTCGAGTCCAAGATGCTCGACTTCCACGTCGACGGCGACGTCGGCATCGGCGACCTGGTGTTCGCGAGCACCTACTGGTCGCTGCCGACGCGCCAGTGGAACGAGTACTCACAGTACATCGAGAACTACCAGGGCGGCGCCAACGAGGGTGTCACCTGCACGAACGACCCGGTGTACGGCGGCGGCAACTACGAGAACTGCAACATCCCGATCCAGTACTACGAGTACCACACCAACCCCGAGCGCTGGTCGAACGAGCTGCGGCTGTCCTCCAAGGGCACCGGCCGCTTCCACTGGCTCGGCGGCCTGTACTGGGAGAAGACCGTCGACAAGAACTCCGGCAGCACCTACTACATGCCGGGGCTGCGCACCAACAGCCCGGCCTTCGAGTACTACAACAACCTCTACGGCACGCCGCTCGGCTCGACCTCGCTGCCGCCGACCCAGTGGTACTCGTACATGACGCGCTCGGACTACCTGCAGAGCACCGAGTTCGCCAACATCAGCTTCGACGTCACCGATCACCTGAACATCGAGGCCGGGGTGGTGCACTTCCACTCCGACTTCACGTACTACAGCCCCTTCGGCCAGTTCGCCTACCAGCCGACGAGCCCGACGCTCGATGAGGGCTCCTCGCACAAGTGGAACAGCAAGTTCGGCATCAACTACAAGGTCACCGACCGCGCACTCCTGTACGCCACCTTCTCGCAGGGCTTCCGTGACGGCGGTGCGAACTCGGGCTTCCCGCAGCAGTGCTACAACAACGGTGTGCCGCAGAAGTACGTGCCGGACACCATGAACAACTACGAGCTCGGCTGGAAGACCACCAACCTCAACGGCCGCCTGATCTGGAACGGCGCCACCTACCTCATGGACTGGAAGGACTACCAGACCATCATCTACGACGTCGACGTGTGCCCCTCGAGCAGCTACTACGTGAACGTCGGCGACGCGCGCATCTACGGTGTCGAGTCGAACATCGACTGGAGCCTGAGCGAGCACTGGCACATGCAGGCGGCGGTGAGCTACAACGACGCCCACCTCATCACCTCCAAGTACTCGCAGTTCGACGCCAACGTCGGCGAGCGGCTGCCGTACTCGCCGTACTTCAGCTGGAGCGGCAACATCCGCTACCAGACCCCGCTGGGACAGGCGCTCAGCGGCTACGCGCAGTTCGACATCGCGCACAAGGGCGACATGTGGAACGACCTGCACGTGGAGGGCTCGAACGGCTTCCCGCGCATCCTGCAGCCGGACTACAGCATCATGAACTTCCGCATCGGCCTGAACCCGAGCGGCGGGCACTGGCTGGCGGAGCTGTTCGTCACCAACCTCGCGAACAAGAACGCCATCATCTACAGCAACACCGGCAACTTCGACCTGCGCCAGACGGTCAATGAGCCGCGGGTGTACGGCATCCGCCTCAACTACCGCTTCGGCAAGGAAGCCAACCCGAACGAGTAGTCCGCGGGCGCAGCAGCCGGAGGGCGCGGGGCGCGATATCGCTTCGCGGCCGCCTTCGGGCTACCCTACGCCCATGCACTCCGTGTTCTACCGCCGCTGCTTCCAGCTCGTCACGGCGGGAGTGCTCGGCTACGCGCTTTACCGCATCCTCGAGCCGCTGCTCGGCATCATCGGCTGGGCGGTCGTGCTCGCCTTCATCCTCTCGCCGCTGCAGGAGCGCCTGGCGCGCAGCTTCAAGGGCCGCAGCTCGCTCTCGGCCGGGCTGATCGCCGGCGTCGCGCCTTTCGTGGTGTTCGTGCCGCTCGCCATCGTGGGGGCGGTGTTTGCCGGCCAGGTGGCGCGCGTCATCGCCTACCTGCGCGGCCAGACGGTTATCTCCTATCCCGAGCTGGTCGAGCGCCTCGCCGCGCTGCCTCTGATCGGCGGCGCGGTCAGCTGGGTGCGCGACAACGCCACGGTGAGCGCCGAGCAGGTGCAGACCTGGCTCACCGAGGGGCTGCAGACGGTGCTCAAGGCGGCCGCCTCCATGGGCGGCTCGGTCGCGATCAACGTGTTCGGCACGCTGATCGGCTTCTTCATGATGATCTTCATGCTGTTCTTCCTGCTGCGCGACGGGCGCGAGATCCTCACCCACCTGGTGCGCCTCATCCCGGTGGAGCCGCAGCGGCGGGCGCCGCTTTTGAAGTACCTCGGGGATGTGACGCGCGCGGTGGTCTACGGCTCGACCGCCACCGCCCTGGTGCAGGGCGTGATCGTCGGGGTGGGCTTCGCCATCGTGAAGCTCCCCTCGCCGGTGGTGTTCGGCGTGCTCGCCACCATCGCCTCCTTCCTGCCGGTCGGGGCGGCCCTGGTGCTGATCCCGGCGGTGCTCTACCTCGCCGCCACCGGGCACTGGGGCGGGGCGATCTTCCTTGCCTGCTGGACCGGGCTCATGTGGATCTCCGAGAACGTGCTGCGGCCGCTGCTCACCGCGCACCACGCGGAGGTTTCCACGCTCGCCATCTTCATCGGCGCCATCGGCGGGGTCGCCGCCTACGGCATCCTCGGCCTCATCGTCGGCCCGGTGCTGCTGAGCTTCATCGTGGCGCTGGTGCGCTTCGCGCAGGAGAGCCCGGCACGGAGCGCCTGAGGCGGGGGCGTTTCCCGTAGAATGCGCCCCCCTATGGATCTGTCCCCGATCCTCAACCCCCTGAACGACGCCCAGCGCGCCGCGGTGACCGCCCCGCTGGGACCGGTGCTGGTGCTCGCCGGCGCCGGCAGCGGCAAGACGCGCGTGCTCACGCACCGCATCGCCTGGCTGATCCAGGCGGAGAACGTCTCCCCGCACGGCATCCTCGCCGTCACCTTCACCAACAAGGCGGCCGGCGAGATGCGCGGGCGCGTGGAGCGGCTGCTCGGCATCCCGGGCAGCGCGTTGTGGATCGGCACCTTCCACGGCATCGCCCATCGCCTGCTGCGCATCCACTACCGCGAGGCGAACCTGGTGCAGGGCTTCCAGATCATGGATGCCGAGGACCAGCAGCGCCTGATCAGGAAGCTGATCCGCGCCGCCGAACTCGACGAGACGCGCTGGGTGCCGCGCGAGGTGCAGTGGTTCATCAACTCGCACAAGGACGAGGGCCGGCGCCCGAAGGACCTCAAGGACACAGGCGATGCCACCCGTGCGCAGATGATCCGCCTGTACGCGCAGTACGAGGAGGCCTGCCACAAGGGCGGCGTGGTGGATTTCGCGGAGCTGCTGCTGCGCGCCTACGAGCTGTGGCGCGACAACGCGCCGCTCCTGGCGCACTACCGGCAGCGCTTCCGCCACGTGCTGGTGGATGAGTTCCAGGACACCAACGCCATCCAGTACGCGTGGCTGAAGCTCGTCGCCCCGGGCACCCCGGATGCCCAGGGGCGCGCCAGCTACCCCTTCGTGGTCGGCGATGACGATCAGTCCGTGTACGCCTTCCGCGGCGCGCGGGTGGAGAACCTGCAGCTGTTCCGCCGCGACTTCGCCGGCGCGCAGCTGTTTCGGCTCGAGCAGAACTACCGCTCCACCGGCACCATCCTCGCCGCCGCCAACGGCCTGATCGCCCACAACTCGAGCCGCCTCGGCAAGAACCTCTGGACCGCCGGAGAGAAGGGCGAGCCGATCCACCTCTACACCGCCTTCAACGAGCGCGACGAGGCGGAGTTCGTCACCCACCGCATCCGCGAGCACGTCGCCTCCGGGGGGCTGCGGCGCGAGGTGGCGATCCTGTACCGCTCGAACGCGCAGTCGCGGGTGCTGGAAGAGGCGTTCCTCTCCGCCCGCATGCCGTACCGCGTCTACGGGGGCCTGCGCTTCTTCGAGCGCGCCGAGATCAAGGACGCGCTCGCCTACCTGCGCCTGATCGCCAACCGCCGCGACGATGCCTCCTTCGAGCGCGTCGTGAACACCCCGACGCGCGGGGTGGGCGCCAAGAGCCTGGAGATCATCCGCGAGCAGGCCCGCGGCGCGGGCAGCTCGCTGTGGGAGGCCGCCGCCGCGGCGATCGCCGCCGACTCGCTCGGGGCCAAGGCCGCCGCGAGCGTGCACGGCTTCCTCGCACTCATAGAGCGCCTGGCACGCGAGGGCGCCGGACTCGCGCTGCACGAGCAGGTCGACCAGGTCCTGAAAGCGAGCGGTCTCATCGAGCACTACCGCCGCGAGAAGGCCGAGCGCGGCGAGGCGCGCGCCGAGAACCTCGATGAGCTGGTGAGCGCGGCGCGCGGCTTCACGCCCGAGGGGGCGGAGCTGCCCGCGCTCGAGGCGTTCCTGGCGCACGCGGCGCTCGAGTCCGGCGAGGGCCAGGCGGATGAGTGGGAGGACTGCGTGCAGATGATGACGCTGCACACCGCCAAGGGCCTCGAGTTCCCGGTGGTGTTCATCTGCGGCATGGAGGAGGGCCTCTTCCCGCACCAGCGCTCACTCAATGACATCGAAGGCCTCGAGGAGGAGCGGCGCCTCGCCTACGTCGGCATGACGCGCGCCATGCGGGCCCTGTACCTCACCTGCGCCGAGCAGCGCCGCCTGCACGGCATCGACAGCTACGGCCAGGCCTCGCGCTTCATCCGCGAGATTCCCGAGGAACTGCTCGAGGAAGTGCGCCCGCGGGTGCAGGTGTCGCGGCCGCTCTCGGTCGGGCGCTTCCGCGCCCCGGAAGAAGCCGCCGCGGGCGGCGTGCGCCTCGGGGCGCGGGTGCGCCACGGCAAGTTCGGTGACGGAGTGATCCTCAACGTGGAGGGGAACGGTGCGCACGCGCGCGTGCAGGTGAGCTTCGAGCGCCAGGGCACCAAGTGGCTGATGGTGCAGTACGCCAACCTGCAGCCGCTGTAGGACGCACCCGAAGGGGCCGCCATGAAAATCCTCATCCTCGGCGCCGGCCAGGTCGGGCGCACCGCCGCCCAGGCGCTCTCGCGCGAGGAGGCCAACGAGGTCACGGTCGTCGACCTCAACGAGGAGGTGCTGCGCGACCTGCAGGACCGCCTCGACGTGCGCACCGTGGCCGGCAACGCCGCCCACCCGACGGTGCTCGAGGCCGCCGGCGCCGCCGAGGCCGAGATCATCGTCGCCCTGACCTCGAGCGACGAGGTGAACCTGGTGGCCTGCGAGGTGGCCTTCACGCTGTTTCGTACCCCGACCAAGATCGCGCGCCTGCGCGCGGCCGAGTACGCGAGCCGCCCGGAGCTGTTCCGCACCGGCGGCCTGTCGGTGGACGTCATCATCAGCCCCGAGCAGCTGGTGACCGAGTACGTCGAGCGCCTCATCCACCAGCCGGGCACCTTCCAGGTGCTCGACTTCGCCGACGGCAAGGTGCGCCTGCTCGGGGTGCGGGCGCGCCGCGGGGGGCTGCTCATCGGCCACCCGCTGCGCGAGCTGCCGCAGCACCTGAAGAGCGCCGAGCTGCGCGTGGTGGCCATCTACCGCGACGGCCGCAGCGTCCCGCCCGAGGGCGACACGGCGATCGCCGAGGGTGATGAGGTGTTCTTCCTCGCCGCCGCCGAGGACATCCGCCGCGCCATGGCGCAGATGCGCCGCGGCGATGACCCGGCGCGGCGCGTCATGATCGCCGGCGGCGGCCACATCGGCTACCGCCTGGCGCGCACGCTCGAGAAGAGCAACCAGGTGAAGCTCATCGAGCGCGACGCCAAGCGCGCCCGCAAGATCTCCGAGCTCCTCGAGAACGCCATCGTGCTGCACGGGGATGCGGCGGACGAGGAGCTGCTCATCGAGGAGAACATCGACAGCACCGACGTGTTCGCGGCGGTCACCAACTCGGAAGAAGCCAACATCCTCTCGGCGATGCTCGCCAAGCGCCTGGGCGCGACCAAGGCGATGGCGCTCATCAACAAGCCCTCCTACACCGAGCTGGTGGAGTCCTCGAGCATCGACATCGCCATCTCGCCGCAGACCATCACCATCGGCTCGCTGCTCGCCTACGTGCGCCGCGGCGACGTGGTGCGCGTGCACGCCCTGCGCCGCGGCGCCTCCGAGGCCATCGAGGCGATCGTGCACGGCGATGAGCGCAGCTCGCGCGTGGTGGGACGCACCGTCGGGGAGATCCCGCTGCCGGAAGGCGCCGCCATCGGCGCGGTGGTGCGCGCCAATGAGGTCATCATGGCGCACCACGACACGCGCGTGCTGGCCGACGACCACGTGATCCTGTTCCTCGCCGACCGCCGCCACCTGGAAGCGGTCGAGCGGCTGTTCGTGCGCGTGCCGCGCTAGGGT